>APMI01011105.1_pt1 | contig 18076 bp, 15 predicted proteins | sample 667938 | NCBI WGS metagenome assembly APMI01 (sample SAMN01084076, study PRJNA167559) | wastewater metagenome | biome: Wastewater | place: Denmark: Ejby Moelle, Odense | collected 2011-11-28 | reverse complement strand
GGCGGGCGTTACGCGCGCGCCGGCGGAGCCGCCATGGTGACGGCCGAGCGGCGCCTTGCGAAGAGCTTGATCAGCCATTGAGGCGTCCTCCTTCCTTGTCGATAAACACCATGTCGCTGACCTCGACCGCGATGGTGCGGTCGGGCATCGGCACGTAGAGCGTCTGGCCCATGCGGGCCTGACCGCCGGCGACCAGCGCCATGGCGATCGACCGGCCGCAATTTTCCGACCAGTAGGACGAGGTGACATGGCCGAGCATGGTCATCGGCTTCGGCTGGTTCGGATCGGCGACGATCTGCGCGCCCTCCTCCAGCACCACCTTCGGATCCTTCGTCAGAAGGCCGACGAGCTGCTTGCGGCCCTCCTTCACAAGGTCCGGCCGCTTGAGGCCGCGGATGCCCACGAAGTCCGCCTTCTTCTTGGAGACGGCCCAGCTCAGGCTCGCATCGTGCGGTGTGACCGTGCCGTCCGTATCCTGCCCGACGATGATATAGCCCTTCTCGGCACGCAGCACGTGCATGGTCTCCGTGCCGTAAGCACAGGCGCCGAGCGGTTCGGCCCGCGCCCAGATGGCTTCCCACACGGCCTGGCCGTAGTCAGCGGGAACGTTGACTTCGTAGCCCGCCTCACCGGTAAAGGACATGCGGAACAGCCGGGTCGGCACGCCGCAGATCTTGCCTTCGCGCACGCTCATATGCGGGAAGGCCTCGTTGGAAATGTCGATGCCTTCGACCAGCGGCTCGAGGATTTCGCGCGCCTTCGGGCCCTGCACGGCAATGACCGCCCACTGTTCGGTGGTCGAGGTCAGCCAGACCTTGAGATGCGGGAATTCCGTCTGGAGGTAGTCTTCCATGTGATGCATGACGCGCGGCGCGCCGCCCGTCGTGGTGGTGACATGGAAGCGGTCCTCCGCCAGACGCCCGACGACGCCGTCGTCATAGACGAAGCCGTCCTCGCGCAGCATGATGCCGTAGCGGCAGCGGCCGGGCTTCAGCGTATCCCAGGCATTGGTATACATAAGGTTCATGAACTCGCCGGCATCCGGGCCGACGACCTCGATCTTGCCGAGCGTCGAGGCATCGAACAGGCCGGCGGCGTTACGCACCGTGCGGCACTCGCGGTTGACCGCGTCGTGCATGGTCTCGCCAGAGCGCGGATAGTACCAGGCGCGCTTCCAGTTGCCGACATCCTCGAAGACCGCGCCATGCGCTTCTTCCCAGGCATGAATCGGCGTCTTGCGCGCCGGGTCGAACAGGTCGCCGCGCGAATGGCTGATCAGCGCGCCGAAGGTGACGGGCGTATAGGGCGCGCGGAAGGTCGTGAGACCGATCTTCGGGATCTCGCGGTTCAGCACTTCCGAGGCGATGGCAAGGCCGTGGATGTTGGACAGCTTGCCCTGGTCCGTCGCCATGCCGTTGGTGGTGAAGCGCTTGATATGCTCGATGGAATGCATGCCCTCGCGCACGGCAAGGCGGATATCCTTGGCGCAGACGTCGTTCTGGAAGTCGACGAAGGCCTTGACCGTCGTATCGACGCCAGCGCCCTCGCCCGCACCCGCCATGCCGCCGGTCCATTCGAAGGCGTTCTCGCCGGAAAGCTCGACCTTGCCGCCGCCCTCGTTGCCGGTGGCGCGGGCCATCAGTTCGCCGGCCGCCAGCGATTCCTCAATGGTCGCCTGCAGGCCGTCCGTGCCGTTGCACGAGCCGACCGAAAGGCAATCCTGCGCATAGGCGCCCGGCAGGAAGCGGCCGGAGGCGGCGTCATAGGCCACCTTGCCGCGCGACTGCGAGAAGAGATGGACGGACGGCGTCCAGCCGGCCGACATCAGCAGCGCATCGACCGGGATCGAGCGCGCCGAGCCGCCGCCGTTGCGGGCGACCGACATGGAGGAGACGCGCAGCTTGCCCTTGGTGTCGACGACCGAATGGCCGATGAGCACCTCGATGCCGAGCTTGCGGGCTTCGGCCAGAACCGCCTCGCCGGGCTTGTCGCGGTTGTCCACGATGGCGGCGATGGTAACGCCGGCCCGCTTCAGGTCGAAGGCGGCCTCGTAGGCCGAATCGCTCGCCGTGTAGACACCGACCTTGCGGCCGACGGCGACGCCGAAATGATTGAGATAGGTGCGCGCCGCCGAAGCGAGCATGATGCCCGGCCGGTCGTTGTTGGCGAACACCATATGCCGCTCGATGGAGCCGGTGGCGAGGATGACGCGCTTGGCGCGGACCTGCCACAGCCGCTCGCGCGGCAGCTTCTTGTCGGGCCGGGCAAGGTGATCCGTCACACGCTCCACGAGGCCGACGAAATTGTGGTTGTAGTAGCCGAAGGCCGTCGTGCGGGTAAGAACGGTGACGTTCTCCATCGCCTTCAGCTTGGCCGCCGCGGCCTGCGCCCAGTCATAGCCGTTCTGGCCGTCGATCTTCACCGAGGTGTCATAGTGCAGCGCGCCGCCGACTTCCGGCTGCTCGTCGACGAGCATGACGCGCGCGCCCGCTTCAGCGGCGGCAAGCGCGGCCGAAAGGCCAGCGACGCCGGCACCCGCGACCAGCACGTCGCAATAGGCGTAGCGGTTGGCGTAGTGATCAGGATCCTCCTCCGTCGGCGCGACGCCGAGGCCGGCGGCCTTGCGGATGAAGGGCTCGTAGAGCTTTTCCCAGGCCGCCTTCGGCCACATGAAGGTCTTGTAGTAGAAGCCTGCCGCGAAGAACGGCGACAGCAGGTTGTTGACGCCGCCGATATCGAAGGCGAGCGAGGGCCAGCGGTTCTGCGACGACACCTTCATGCCGTCGAAGACCTCCTGCACCGGCGCGCGCACGTTCGGCTGGCGGCGTGCGGCGTCGCGCGACACGTCGATCAGCGCATTCGGCTCTTCCGGGCCTGCCGAGAGAATGCCGCGCGGGCGGTGATACTTGAACGAGCGGGCGACGAGATGCACGCCGTTGGCGAGCAGCGCGGAGGCGACGGTGTCGCCTTCCAGCGCATCGAACGTCTTTCCGTCGAAGGTGAAACGCGCCGTCTTGGCGGGCGTCAGGCGGCCCTGGCCGGCAATGCGATTGGCGCCGCTCATTTCGCGGTTCCTTCCGTGGTCTCGTTGGTTGCGGCGGCGGGCGCGGCGGCCGGAATATCGGGCCTCGGCTCGCCGGCCTTGTAGCTCATGAAGAACTTGTCGCTCACCGTGTCGCGCGCCGCATTGAAGAAGCGGCCGCAGCCATGGATATGGCGCCAGCGTTCGAAGATCAGGCCCTTCGGGTTATCGCGCAGGAAGAAGTAGTCCTGGAATTCCTCGTCGGTGATATCGGCGATGTTGGTCGGCCGGGCGATGTGCGCATCGCCGCCGTGGCGGAATTCGAGCTCCGAGCGCTCTTCCTCGCAGTAGGGGCAGTAGATCAGCAGCATGGTTCAACTCTTCTCGTCAGGCTCGATATAGAGACCAAAGGCTTTTATATTTCGGTGCATCACGCGCTCGCGTCTTCGACGCCAGCCTTGTGACAAATAACCACCAGTTTCCTTCTCCGGCTCGGCAGCATAATCATCGCGATATCCGGCCGTGTCGTGCATTGGATGCTTCAGGATGAGCGTTCCAGCCCAAGGCAGGACGCCTCCGAAAACCAGCGAAACGAATGCCACGAGCGGGAAAACTCCAACCAATATCCCCGCAATCTCAGAGCCCGTGTGCTTGTGCAGTTGCTCGGCAGCCAGTGCGAGAAGGACCGCACCAGCGCCTCCAAGAAAAAAAGCTTGTTCGCCCTTCTGGTCATCGGCTTCCACTCAGTGCGCCACGGCCGCCGCCGCCGCCTCGTCGATGAGGCGGCCGGTGCGGAAGCGGTCGAGCGTCAGGCCGGCCGCCAGCTTGTGCGGCTCGCCCCGCGCGATGAGATGGGCGAAGAGATGGGCCGAACCCGGCGTCGCCTTGAAGCCGCCGGTGCCCCAGCCGCAATTGACGAAGAGGTTCGGAACCGGTGTCACACCCTGGATCGCCGAGCGGTCCGGCGTGTTGTCGGTGATGCCGCCCCACTGGCGCATCATCTTGACGCGGCGGAACATCGGGAAGAGTTCGCAGATGGCGTCGAGCGTATGCGTGATGATCTGCAGGCCGCCGGTCTGGGAATAGGAATTGTACTGGTCCGTACCCGCACCGATGACCAGCTCGCCCTTGTCCGACTGCGAGATATAGGCATGCACCGAGTTGGACATGACCACGCAGGGGAAGATCGGCTTCATCGGCTCGGAAACCAGCGCCTGCAGCGGCACGGAATGCAGCGGCAGCTTGACGTCGGCCATGGACATGATGACCGAGTTGTGGCCGGAGGCCGAAACCGCGATCTTCTTTGCTCCGATAAAGCCCTTCGACGTCTCAACACCCGTCACCGCGCCGTCCGGCCCGCGGCGAATGCCCTTGACCTCGCAGTTCTGGATGACGTGTACGCCGCGGTCGGACGCAGCGCGGGCATAGCCCCACGCAACGGCGTCATGGCGGGCGGTGCCGCCGCGGCGCTGCAGGGCCGCGCCGTTGATCGGATAGCGGGCGGAGGCCGAGATATCGAGAACCGGCACGAAGTCCTTGGCCTGCTGCGGCGTCAGCCATTCGTTGTCGATGCCGTGCAGACGGTTGGCATGGACGTGGCGCTGGAAGGACTGCTTGTCGTGGATATTGTGCGACAGCATCATCACGCCGCGCGGCGAGTACATGACATTGTAGTTGAGGTCCTGGCTCAAGCCCTCCCAGAGCTTCAGCGAGTGCTCGTAGATGTCCATGCTCTCGTCATAGAGATAGTTCGAGCGGATGATGGTCGTGTTGCGGCCGGTATTGCCGCCGCCGAGCCAGCCCTTCTCGATCACCGCGACATTGGTGATGCCGTGTTCCTTGGCGAGATAATAGGCAGCGCCGAGGCCATGGCCGCCGCCGCCGACGATGATCACGTCATATTCCTTGCGCGGCTCGGGCGAGGTCCACTGAGCCTCCCATCCCTTATGGCCACGCATCGCCTCGCGGGCGACGGCGAAAACCGAATATTTGCGCATAACCCAGGTCCTCGATGTCTCGCCGGCCGCGCCGGCTGTTTCCTGTTGCAATAGAAAGCAAATCCTGGCGCGGGACGCCGTATCCTTTGCGACGCATTCAGGCGCACCTTGTACCACATGCGACATGATCTTATCGGGGCCGCGCGACGGTTTTCCCGGCCTTTCGCGGAAAATCCGGCACATCACGGCGCGGAAGACTGGACTTCCCTCAAACGTTCTGGTATCCGACGCCTCAATCGTCAGCCTTCCGGGCTGCACGAACGTCACTTATTTGCCTGACGAACACAAAGAATCGCCGGGTAACAACGAACAAAGGAACGGGATTCTCGTGCAGGTACTTGTCCGCGACAACAACGTTGATCAGGCTCTCCGCGCTCTCAAGAAGAAGATGCAGCGCGAAGGTATTTTCCGTGAAATGAAGATGCGCGACTATTACGAAAAGCCGTCGCAGAAGCGTGCGCGTGAAAAGGCTGAAGCCGTCCGTCGCGTTCGCAAGCTGGCTCGCAAGCGCGCCCAGCGCGAAGGCCTCATCGGCGGCCGTCCTGGCGCCCGCTAATCGGCCGTCATTTCGACGTTTTCGGATGCAAGACCGGGCGGGGGCGATGAATTCGCCGCCGCCTTTTTTGACGTGACCGGACGATTTTTCACCCTTGTGAAAGGTTTCCGTGCAATTCCGGGGTCGACCGCTACGCAACCTTGCCGGAATTGCTGTGAAAGGCTGTAGCGTTTTCTTCGCGCATGAGGCGGGAAGAAGCCCATTTTGAGGATTCGCACTTGGACATGGCTGCATCTACCGGGTTCCCGACCGATCGTCTTTCTTCCTCGTCCGCCCGCATTCGCCGCCCCTTCATGGCCGCCATCGCCGCCACGTCGCTCGCCGTGCTGCTCGCAGGCTGCCAGTCGACCGGCACCTCGACGGATGTGCTGAAGGTCGAGCGTGCGCAGGGCTCGCAGGAGAACATCGCCTCGCTCTCCGCCGTGATCGCCGCCAACCCGCAGGATCCGGAAGGCTATAACGTGCGTGGCTCGGCCTATGGCCGCGCGGGCGAATATCGCCGGGCGCTCGACGACTTCAACCGTGCCATCGAGCTGAACCCGCGCTTCTACCAGGCCTATGCCAACCGCGCGCTCATCCAGCGCAGCCTCGGCGATCAGGCGCAGGCGGCGGCCGACTACAACACGGCCCTGCAGCTCAATTCGAACTATGACGTCGCCTATATCGGCCGCGGCAATCTCTACCGCCAGGCCGGTCGTCTCGACGAGGCGTTCAGCGACTTCAACCGCGCCATCCAGCTCGATACGACGGACCCGCGCGCCTATCACAATCGCGGCCTGATCTATCAGGCGCGCCGCCAGCACGACAAGGCGATCGAGGACTTCTCGAAGGCCATCTCGCTGTCGCCGAACTCGGCCGAGCCCTATAACGGCCGCGGTGTTTCCTATGCGGCGAAGGGCGATGACGACAACGCCTTCCAGGACTTCAACACGGCGATCACCCTCGACGGCAGGATTGCCGAATCCTGGGCGAACCAGGCGCTGATCTACGAGCGCCGCGGCGAGATGGCAAAGGCAGCGCGCTCCTATTCGCAGGCCCTTCGCCTCGACCCGAACTATGCCCCGGCCAAGACCGGCCTCGCCCGCACCCGCGGCGCCGCTGCCGCCAAGCCGGCCTGAGCCGGCACCCGCCATACGGAATGAAAAAGCCCGCGAGACGATCGCGGGCTTTTTTCTTTTCAATACCGGGAACGAAAGGCCGCAGCGCGGCCATTCGGATCAACGCAGGACGATGAAGCCGATGACGTTGATGATGATCAGCAGCAGAAGGCTGGAGAAGAAGCCCGCACCGGTGAAGAAACCGGCAGCCATGGCGATCAGCAGGGCAACACAGAACAGCGTGCCGTACTTGGCGCCGGCGATGAAGAGATTGTAGGTCTTCTCGTGCTCGGGATAGTCCATCGGCGCGCCGAGTTCGACCGGTCCGTTATGATGTTCAGCCATAGTCACCTTCTCCTAAGCAGCCGCGCCCGCCAGTAAATCCCCCGGACGGGCGCCTGAAACAGGCCGGACCCGACCGGGCCGGCGATTCCCTCAAGCGTGAAAACACGCGTCTTTCTGGCCATACACAATGGATCGGAAAAGCGCAACGGCAAGGCGCGGCACGCTTGTCTCCCCGCACCGTTTCCGCAGCGCGAAAGGCCGGTTTTCAGCAGAACCGGCCCGCGCATGCGACATCCGGGCGCAAGCCTCAGCCGGCGTAGGCCCTGCCCGAAAGCTGGACCCGCCGATGGGACTCGGCAAGGCGCGCCGTCGGGCGCACGGTCAGCGGGCTGAACGGCATCTCCTCGCCGCGGGCAAACAGCATGCGCCGCTCGAAAGGCTCGGACTGGAAGAAGGGGAAACGCGCATAAAGCGAGGACCGCACGTCCTTGCAGCGCGTCGCCATCAGCATCAGATCGATGATGAACTTGCCCTGGTTGCTCTTCGGCGAGGCGACGAAGTCGCCGTCGAAGACGCGGCGATAGAAGGCCGCATGCGCGGGCTTGACCATCTGCAGAACGCGGTCGGCATCGAAATAGTCCGCCGCCATCGTGGCAAGGCGCAGCGTGAGATACGGGATCGCCGGCATCTCGCTCCAGATCTCCGGATCGGCCGCGAGACGAACCGGGTCGATCAGCGACATGCCCGCATCGAGAAAGGCCTTGATCTCGTCGGGAAACACCTTGCCGGAGGACGTGACGCGATGATCCGGCGTCACATGGTGCAGACGCACGGTCGAGATCAGCCGTTCCTCGTGATAGACGCCGAAGACATAGGCCTGGCTGTCGAAATCGACCTCGTCGATGAGCAGCGGCGAATCCTCGCCCAGATGCATGACGCTGCCGGCCTTGTAGGCCTTGTAGCGGATGCGCGCGACATCTTCCATGTCCTCGCTCGTCTCGACGCGGCGGTACTCCACCTTGTCAAGCAGCCCAAGAAGCTTCTCGGAAAAGCGACCGTTCGCCATTTCCACGTTGGCCATCCCCGTATCCCCGATCGAAAAACCGGCCGCACCCCGCTGCCGACGTTATAATCGCCGATATAGGACAATTTGTGTAAAATACTATTCATTAACTTTAACACTTGGTTAACGCTAAATTTGCATAAGCTGATACAACTTATGGAATAATGGCTTTGCTATCCCTGCCGGAAGGAAAAGTCGCGCGCGGTCATCGTCAATTCATAACGAGACCAGAATGGCACAGGCCCGGATCGGGACCGGACCACACGCGCGGGTAGATGATGGAAATGTGGAAAAGCGTCAGGCGACGCGCCGGCCGCGGCCGCGAGGCTCGTCCGGCTTGCCGCCGAAGCCCTCGTAGCGGTCGCGCAGCACTTCCGGCGACATGGGCGCGGCAAAGACATAGCCCTGCACGAGATCGGCGCACTGGTACTTGTTGATGAGCGCAAGCTGCTCTTCGGTCTCGACGCCTTCGATGACGATGCGCAGGCCCAGTTCACGGGACAGGTTCACCGTGCCGCGCAGCAGCTTGAAGCGGCGCGGGTCCTCGCCGAGATTGCGCACGAAAGATCGGTCGATCTTGATGACGTCGAGCGGAAGCTGGTCGAGATAGCTGAGGCTGGAATAGCCCGTGCCGAAATCGTCGATGGCGATGGTGATGCCGCGGGCACGCAATTCCTGCAGGATCGCCTGTACCTTGACCGGCTCCTCCATGAGGCAGCTCTCGGTGACTTCCAAATGCAGCCGGTGCGGCGCAAGCCCCGCCGCGTCCAGCGCCTCGGCAACCACCGCGACGATGCCCGTGCCCCGCAGGTCCTGGACGGAGAGATTGACCGACACGCCGATATGGGCCGGCCATGACGCGCAGTCCGCGCAGGCCCGGTTGATCATGAAGCGCGTGATTTCGGAGACGATACCCATCTCCTCGGCAACCTGGATGAAGACATTCGGCGGCACCGGGCCGCGTTCGGGATGCGTCCAGCGCGACAGGGCCTCGCAGCATTCGATGCGCGAGCCATCGGGCACGAACATCGGCTGGTAGGCGACGGAGAGCGCGTTGTTCGCAAGCGCCTCGCGCAGATCGTCCTTGAGCTTCTGGCGATCCATGTAGCGCGCATCCATCTCCTGTTCGAAGACGGTGAAGCTGCCCTTGGCGCGCGACTTGGTTTCGAACAGCGCAAGATCGGCGCGGATCTGCATTTCCTCCAGCCGGAATTCGTCGCTCGCGACCGTCACGCAGCCTGCACTGAACGACACGAAAAGCGTCATGCCGTCGAATTCGTAATTGCCGCGCAGCTGCTCGTGGAAGCGTCGCATGCGTGCCTCGAGGTCACGGCGGTTCGCCTCGTTGGGGAAGAACAGGATGAATTCGTCGCCCATCAGGTGACCGGCGATCGCCCGCTCGCCGGCAAGGCGGCGCAGCCGCTCGGCGATGGCGCAGAGCAGCCGGTCGCCGGTGACATGGCCCTTCATGTCGTTGACATGCTTGAAGTCGTCGACGTCCAGCACCATGAAGCCGACGGTGCCGGCCTTCTTGCGGTCGGCCAGCGCCTCCTGCACGATCTCGGCGAAATAGGCGCGGTTCGGCAGGCCGGTGAGGCTGTCGTAGCGCACCATGTGCAGGATCTTCTTTTCCGCCCGCACGCGCGCCGTCACGTCCTCGAAGATCAGCACGGCCCCGCCGTTTTCGCGGGGCGCGGCGGTGAATTCCAGATAGAACCCGTCCGTCACCTGCACGAGCGCGCGCGAGCGCTCGCCCCTCAGCAATTCGCCGAGCTGGCGCAGGATCGTCTTGCTCTGCCCGGCATTGAAGAAGGCGTTGCGCACGCCGTAGCGCAGCACCACATCGAGATGGCAGTCCTTCAGCCGGTCCTGATTGCCGAGATGCAGAAGCTCGCAGGCTCGCCGGTTGGCGACGAGGATGCGGTGGTCCGAATCCAGCATGAACAGGCCGTGTGGCATGTTGTTGAGCGCCGTGTCGAACCGGTCGGCGATGGTGGCGAGTTCACGGGCGGCCAGCACGTTCTCATAGAGAAACGTGCGCACCCCGTTCGCCATCGACCGCGTGGTCATCGCGAAGGGCAGGACGAGCGAGGCCAGCACCGCATGATAGAAGTCCCCAAGCCCCAGGAAGCCCACGACGATGGGAAAGCAGGCGGAGAAGACCATGTAGTTGACGGCGCGGGGCGAACCGTAATTGCGTCCGACCACCGAGACCATGGTGGCAAGCGTCACCGAGATCGTGGCGATTTCCGCAAAGGAATCGCGGCTGACGAGCAGGCTGTAGCCGCAGGCCGTGCCGAGTGCGAGCGTCGTGCCGACGGCGCCGAGATTGTACCAGTTTTCCCAGTAGCGGATGCCGTCCATGCCGAGGACGGACTTGTCCGCCCGGTCGAAGCGGCGCATGCCCTGCGCGCGCAGCGACCAGATGAGCACGACGAGCGCGCTCCAAATCAGGAAGAAGGGATCGGCGGTCTTGGCGTAAACGAAGGAGAACGTGATGACATGCGAAATCATGCCCACGAAAAGGGTCTGGCGGTTCCCGTACAGCGAGCTGACGAATGACAGGTATACATCAGCCGGCAGTGTGTTTTGACCCTTATCCGTCATGGACTCGGCACTCCCTATGATGTTCGAGGGTTACCGGCCAAAATTTAATGAATGATTTCGGGAAATTACCCAATAACAAGGGTGCCTTCGAGCAAAAGTGCACGCCCGCTCAACCAAGAGAAGGTATACTCAACCCAATATTGCACAAAAAGCTATTTTAGTAAAGGCAATTCAACCCATCATAGGCACATTGCGCAACTTCCTGACTCATATACGACAGAGTATTGCGCCGGCGCACTGCACGGAAAACTTGAAATGCACGCGCCGTTTGCAGCCCCTTGGTTAACGGCTTACATCCTGCGGCCCCCTGAAAATTGACAGGCGTCAAGCGGACACCCGCCCCGCCTACCGCCCGAAGCGCCGGATTTGTCGTCATTTCGCCAGAAAGGGGGAATTGACTGGCGACAGATTTGATAGCAAATCCTCATTTGGTATTTCTTTTTCCGGAGTCCATCATGTCGAAACCCGTCGTCGCCATTCCCGCCGATATCCGGGAAATCGAAGGCAACGTCTGGCAGGCCACGCCGAACCAGTATGTCCGCGCCGCCGTCAAGGGTGCGGACGTCACGGTCTTCCTCGTGCCGGCACTCGAAACCGACAACGATTTCGACGGCATTCTCGACCGGGTCGACGGACTGCTGGTCAGCGGCTCGCGCACCAATGTGCACCCCTCGCTCTACGGCAGGCAAGCCACCGACGCCGAAGGTCCCTATGACCGGGCGCGCGACGCCACCAGCCTGCCGCTGATCGAGCGGGCGCTGGAGCGCGGCATTCCGCTTCTGGCCATCTGCCGCGGCATCCAGGAGCTCAACGTCGTCCTCGGCGGCACGCTCGCCAACGAGATCCAGGAACAGCCCGGCATCTGGGACCACCGCAAGCCCGATACGCCCGTGCTCGACGTCGCCTACGGCATCCGCCAGAAGGTGCTCGTCAAGGAAGGCAGCTGCCTCGCCTCGTTGATCGGCGCCGGCGAGGTGCAGGTGAACTCGCTCCACCGCCAGGCGATCTCCGAACGCGCCCCGCGCCTCGCCGTCGAAGCGGTCGCCGAGGACGGCACCATCGAGGCCGTCTCCGTCATCGGCGCAAAGGCCTTTGCCGTCGGCGTGCAGTGGCACCCGGAATACTGGGTCGGCTCCGACCAGCCCTCCAACAAGCTCTTCGCCGCCTTCGGCGAGGCTGTGCGCGACTATGCGGCGGCGCGGCAGGGCGTCGCCCATCGCACGGCGGCCGAGTAAGCCAACACGACCGCGACCGCCTGACAGCTTTCGCGCCCGCATCTTGGTCGTGGAGATCTTTATCGTGCGCACACGAGAGCGACATGACTTTGTGGTGTCGCACATGTCTGTTCTGCGCCGATTGCGTTCATTTTTCAGGCGGGAATTCAAGGCCGTTTGGTAGCGAGATCCAGATAACGGTCTGGGCCTCTGGCGAGTGCCGCGAGAGATGGCCCTTTCCGTGTGTGTCCTCGACCAGCACGAAGCTGCCCGCAGAAACATGGCGCACCTCACCATCGCTGGTCTCGTACTCCACAGAACCATCAAGCCTTACTGTCAGCACAGGCTCTGGTACTTTATGCCATGCAACTTCTCGCATGCCTGCGGGAATATGCGTGATGCGGACGCGAGAGGCTGGATAGCTGGCTGTGATATCGAAAGGTACGGCGTCAGGGTGAACAGGCCGTTTGGTTGTAGGTAGCTCGATTTCATCGAAATGAGATTCACCATCCGTTGAGGCGTAGATGCGCAGGCACTTCATTGATGGTTCCCCAAGAAGAGAAGATGGGCTCAGCACGGTTGCTCGCTTATCAAAGGAGATCGGAGAACACTACCGTTGTAAATTGAAAGTCTGTTCCTAACCGATATCAGGTGTCGGCGAACGATGTTCAGTTCACCGAAACCATCGTGATCATCGCCTCGGCCGGCTCTACCGCCTCGTAGTCGGAGCCATCGCCGTCGACCATGGTGAGGATCGCCTCGCCCTGCGCGTCCGCCACGACGGCCGTGCCGTCACCGTTGTTCGTCCAGGTCCGCGCGCCCGAAAGGCCGGGCCAGACGGCGTCGCAATTCGCATCCGCCGTGAAGCGCGCGCTGCGGCTGGAAATCGGGCTGCCGCGTTCGGCAAGGCAGGCCGTGCTCGCCGCGCCGTTGGAGATCGTGTAGCTGTGCCCCGCCGCCTGCGCGGGCACGGAGCCCGAGACGATGGGATCGATGCCGGGCCGTTCCTGCCCCCAGTAGCTCCAGAGGCCGAAGGACACGGCACCGACCAGAATGGCGAATGTCAGCGTCTTCATGGAGCTCTCCTCATCGTGACTCGATGCGGAAATCATGCGCCTGCAAGCTTGCCGAATGGTTAACGAAGGCTTTCCAGCCTTACCCGGTTTTTCGCGTAAAGGGCGTCTCCGGCACCGGTGTCAACGCGACCCCGCGCCTGAACCAGTTGAGCAGATTGTCCGCCACGAGATCGGCCATCGCATCGCGCGTCACCACCGAGGCGGAGGCGACATGGGGCAACAGCGTGGCGTTCGGCAGGTCGAGCAGCGCCTGCGGCACATTCGGCTCGTCGTAGAACACATCGAGCCCCGCCGCCGCGATCGTGCCGTCCTTCAGCGCGATGGCCAGCGCGTCCTCGTCCACCGTCCAGCCGCGCCCGACATTGATCAGCACGCCGTTCACCCCGAGCGCCTTGAAGATCGAGGCATCGATGGTCCTGTGCGTCTCCGGCGTCTTCGGCACGATGGCGATGAGGATATCGACCGCTTCGGCCAGTTCCGCCAGCGAGGGATAGTAGGTATAGGGCACGCCCGCGCGTGGGCTTCGCGTATGATAGGCGATCTCGATGCCGAACCCCTTCAGCCGCTCGGCAATGGCAAGGCCGATGCGCCCCAGCCCATAGATGCCGGCCTTGCGCCCGCGCAGGCTGAGCGGCGTCAGCGGGAAGGCACCCTCACTCTTCCACCGCCCCGCGCGCAGCCAGCTTTCCGCCTGCGGAAAGCGGCGGACCGTGTTGAGCAGCAGGCCGATGGCGGTATCGGCCACCTCGTCATTGAGGACATCGGGCGTATTGGTCACAGTGACGCCGCGCTCGGCGGCAGCCCGGGCATCGACGCCGTCATAGCCGACCCCGAAGCTCGCGATGATCTCCAGCGCCGGCAGATGCTCGATCATCGCCGCGCCAAAACCGCCCGAAACGGCGACACTCGAAATGCTCGCCGCCTCGGAGCGCGCGAGAAGGGATGGATCCGCCCTGTCGATGCGCACGATGTCGAAGTCGTCCTTCAGGCGGTCGAGCACCCGGTCGCGGATCGTTCCGGGCACGAGAATGCGTGTCTTGGCCGCCATGGCGAAACTCCCTGCTGCCTGAAATGCCTCAGCCTTCCGGATGCGGCCTCAGCGGTCCGGTCGATTGCCGGATACGCATTTCCGGCTTGATGAGGTGGATGCCGTCCGGCTCGTGGCTGCCGGAGAGCTTGTCCAGCAGCGCGCGGGCGGCGTTGCGTCCCACTTCCGACTGGCCGTTCCAGACGGTGGTGAGCGCCGGCGTGGCAATGGCCGCCTCCTCCAGGTCGTCGTAGCCGGTAACGGAGACATCGCGGCCGGGCACGAGGCCGGCGCGGGCGATGCCGTTCATCAGGCCGATGGCGACGAGGTCGTTCCAGCAGACGGCGGCCGTCGGCTTCTGCGGCAGCGAGAGGAAATGCACCGCCGCCTCGAAGCCGCCCTGCTTGGTGCGCGGGCCGGGAATGCGAAGGCCGGGATCGACCTCGATATTGGCCTTGCGCAGCGCGTTGACATAGCCCTGGTAGCGGTCGCGGCCGGTCGAGGTCTGGTCCGTGCCGCCCACCATGGCGATGGTGCGGTGGCCGAGGCCGATCAGGTGGTTGGTGGCAAGCGAGATGCCGTAGCTGTCGTCGCCGCGGAAGATCGGCACGTCGAGGCCGTCGATGGAACGCGCTATCAGGATCGCCGGCATGCCATTGTCCTCGGCGAGCTGGATATCCTCCGGCGGCGTGCCGATGGCCGGCGACATGATCACCCCGTCGCCGCCGAGTTGCAGCAGCGTCTCGACGAAATTGCGCTGCTTCTCCACTGAGTCGTAGTGGTTCGACAGGATGAAGGTCTGCCGGTCGCGGTCGAGCTCGCTTTCGATGGCCTTCAGGATTTCCGCATAGAACGGGTTCATGATGTCGTGCACGACGACGCCGATGATGCCCGAGCGGGAGGTGCGCAGGCTCGCCGCGCGCCGGTTGTAGATATAGCCGAGCGCCCGCGCCTGTTCCTTGATCCGGTCGCGCGTGGCGGCCGCAACGAGCGGACTGTCCCTCAGCGCAAGCGATACCGTCGCCGTGGAAACGCCGAGCGTCTCCGCGATGGTGGAAAGCTTGATTTTCTGGGCCACGACCCCTCCCCGAAGAACACGCAGCAACGCGGCTTTAAAACCGTTTATTTAAACAGTTTAAATCTCGTCGGCAACAGGCTTTTCGCCGTTGCGGGGCGCTTCGGGCAGGCCAGTGTGAAGGTTCTCGTCCATGGCGCGCAAAAGCTTGAGCAGGTTGCGCACATCCTTCTCGCTGAGCCCGTCCGCCGCCTGCTGCTCGCTGAGGCGGCCGGCCTCGGTAATATGGTTGACGGAGGCCCGCCCCGCCTCGGTGAGATGCACGACGGTGAGCCGCCCGTCCGCTTCATCCGGCTTGCGCGCGACGAAGCCCTGCGCCTCCAGCCGACCGATGGTGCGCGTCATGGTCGGCGCCTTGACGCCGAGCCTTGCGGCAAGCGCCCCCGCCGTCAGCCCGCCCTCCTCGGCCAGCGCGAGGATCACACCGTCCTGCCCGGCATACAGGCCCGTCGCCAGAAGATTGCGCGAAAGCACCGTGCGCATGGAGCGCGCCGCATTGACGACGGCGGCAGCAAGGCCCGCGCCCGAGACCGCCTCGTGCGATTTCTTCTTCTTGGCCTTCTTGCCGTCCTTGTGCTTCTTGCCCATGCATCGCCTCCTGCACCGCCCTTGCATCGCGGGCGCGGCCTTGTATGACAGAGGAGCAAGGCTGGCGGCAAGTAAGGATCGGAGAGACGCCATGGCGCATCCCAAGATGCGGTGGATCGAGAACGACCCCAGGCTCACGCCGCAAGAGCGCGCGGACTGGATCGCCGTCCTGCCGCTCGGCGCGCACGAGGGCCACGGCCCGCACCTGCCGCTGGAAACCGATACGCTGATCGCCGAGGGCGTCGCCGACAGGCTGATGGCCGTCCTGCCGCCGCACTTGCCCGTCACCATCCTGCCGGCCGAGCCTGTCGGCTATTCGCCCGAGCATCTCGATGTGCCCGGCACCCGCTCGCTCGGTTATGGCGAGGCCATCGAGCGCTGGCTGCGCATCGCCGGAGACCTGAACCGTCTCGGCGTCCACAAGCTCGTGCTGCTCAACGCCCACGGCGGCAACTCGCCCCTGATGACCATCGTCGCGACCGAGGCACGCGTGCGGTGGAACATGCTCGTCGTCGCCACCGCCTGGACCCGTTTCGGGCAGCCGGAAGGCTGGATCGCGCCCGAGGACAAGGCCATCGACATCCACGGCGGCGATATCGAGACCTCCGTCATGCTCGCCCTTCACCCGGAGCATGTGCGCATGGAGAAGGCCGAGCGCTTCGGTTCGCGGCAGGCCGAATTCGCCGCCCGCTTCGCGCATCTGCGCGCCTACGGCCCGCATGCCTTCGGCTGGAAGATGTCCGATCTCAATCCGAAGGGTGTCGCGGGCGATGCCAGTGCCGCCACCGCGGAAAGGGGCGAGGCATTGCTGGCCCATGCGGTCCGCGGCCTCCTCGCGCTGCTGGAGGATGTCGCCGCATTCGACACACGCATACTGCTCTGACGGCATTTGCGCTGGCCCCTTCGATCTCCTATATCAGTCGCCAACCGGACATCCTTGTGTCCCCGCACCCGCCCGAGGTTCCCATGACCGAAACAGCCCTCCCCAAGCCCATTCCCGTCACCGTGCTCACCGGCTATCTCGGCGCCGGCAAGACGACGCTGCTCAACCGCATCCTCACCGAGAACCACGGCCGGAAATACGCCGTCATCGTCAACGAATTCGGCGAGATCGGCATCGACAACGACCTGATCGTCGAGTCGGACGAGGAAATCTACGAGATGAACAACGGCTGCATCTGCTGCACCGTGCGCGGCGACCTGATCCGCGTGGTGGAGGGCCTGATGCGCCGCCCCGGCCGCTTCGACGCCATCATCGTCGAGACCACCGGCCTTGCCGATCCGGTGCCGGTCGCCCAGACCTTCTTCATGGACGACGACGTGCGCCAGAAGACCGAGCTGGATGCCGTCGTCGCGCTGGTCGACGCCAAGCACCTGCCGCTGCGCCTGAAGGACAGCCGCGAGGCCGAGGACCAGATCGCCTTCGCCGACGTCGTGCTCATCAACAAGACCGACCTCGTCAGCCCGGAAGAACTCGCCCGCATCGAAGCGACGGTGCGCGTGATCAACCCCTCCGCCCGCATCCATCGCACGACCCGCTCGCAGATCGACCTTTCCAAGGTTCTCGACCAGGGCGCGTTCAATCTGGAGCGCGCGCTGGAAAACGACCCGCATTTCCTCGACCACGACCACCCGGACCATGTCTGCGGCCCCGATTGCGGCCATGACCACCATCATCATGGTCACGACCACGATCATCATCACCATGATCACGACCATCACCACCACGATCATGATCATGGCCACCATCACCACGACCATGGCGTCTCGCCGATCCATGACGTGACGGTACAGTCGATCTCGCTGCGCGGCGGCGAGATGAACCCGGACCGCTTCTTCCCCTGGATCCAGAAGATCACCCAGACGGATGGCCCGAACATCCTGCGCCTCAAGGGCATCATCGCCTTTGCCGGCGACGAGGAGCGTTATGTCGTGCAGGGCGTGCACATGATCGTCGAGGGCGACCACCAGCGTGCCTGGAAGGATGGCGAGAAGCGCGAAAGCCGCCTCGTCTTCATCGGCCGCGATCTCGACCGCGAGAAGATCGAGCGGACTTTCAAGGCTTGCGAGGCACAGGCATGACGCCGAAAAGTGCAAAGCGGTTTGCGGAAAACGTCATGCGCATGGAAAAGCTCCAGTAATGCCGACGGTAGCTCCTCTCGATCTTGACGGCCACGTCGTCGCGGCCGCCTTCCTCGGCGACGTGCCGTTCTTCGCCACCGCCTCCGGTGCCATCCACCGCCTCGATCACGGCCAGAAGGTCACCGAGGCGCATGACGGCCTGCTGGCCTGCGTGCGCGACGAGGCGAACGACACGCTGGTAACCGGCGGTGAAGACGGCAAAGTCCAGCGCATCGCCGCCGACGGCACCGTCACGCTTCTGGCCGAAGTGCCGCGCAAGTGGATTTCCGTCGTCGCCGCCGGCCCGCAGGGTGCGGTCGGCTTTGCGGAAGGCCGCACGGCGCGCGT
>APMI01001013.1_pt1 | contig 18099 bp, 16 predicted proteins | sample 667938 | NCBI WGS metagenome assembly APMI01 (sample SAMN01084076, study PRJNA167559) | wastewater metagenome | biome: Wastewater | place: Denmark: Ejby Moelle, Odense | collected 2011-11-28 | reverse complement strand
TCACGACCTCGTCAAAATATCAATATATTACAGCATGTTGAAAATTGTGGGTAATCGGATGGCTTTAAGAGCTTTATTTGGATTACGCTTTTATATACATTTTGTATGTTTTATTTTGCTACCGGTCTAAAAAATATACGAGGAAAAATTCGACTTTACCGCGATGCATTAGTGAGTTGGTTTACTTACGCAAGATATCAAGCCGTACATTTTGATTTTAGTGAAGTCACTCCAAATAAGCTTGGAAGCGGTTGCTTATCCGCTCTATCAACCCCTATCTTTTATATCATCATCTTTATAGCTCAATTTTCTCTCGCTGATTTCTCAATTAGCAAGATTAATACAGAATTCTATATAACCCTCGCACTATTGGTAGGCTTCTTGGTAACTGTAGTTGTTATTTATAACACCCTTTATTTTGCTTATGACGTAAATGGAACAATTTTTGAGAACCCGATTTTACCACCAGGAGTATTTAGAAGCCCAGAAGGAACTTGATTATCCAAAGAGGAATATGCTTCATTAGCACAAGAAATCGACGAACCTCTTCCAGATTTTGATCGTATTTATGTCAGTGTTAAAAGTTATTACGAATCTCTACCTTGGTAAAGTTTTTATAATTAACCTTCAGATTTGCTAAATTTTTTATTTTAGGAGTGCAAAATGGATAAAGGAGCGCACTTTCATCAGTGTGATTTTCAAGTTCATACACCTAGAGATAGAAGGTGGGTCGGTCAAGAATTTATTACAGATGAAGAAAGGAAAAATTATTCTCAAGCTCTAATCAAAGCTTGTAGGGATAAAAAGATACAGGCAATAGCTATAACAGATCATCACGATATGTTTTTTGCTAAATATATACGTCAAGAAGCGATAGAAGAAACTGATGAGAACGGACTTCTTATCCCAGAACAAGAGCGGATCATTGTCTTTCCTGGTATAGAGTTAACTCTTAGTGTCCCATGTCAAGCTATAATTATTTTCGATGCTGATTTTCCAGATGATATGTTTTCGTTAGTTCTAACAGCATTAGCTATTACTGTATCTGACCCTACTGATTCACGAACCATTAAAACTATTAGACAGCCCATAAGAACTATAATGGAAATAAAGGAAAATTTAGACAAACATGAATATCTAAGAGGGAAATATATTATTTTCCCTAATTTAAGTGAGAGTGGGAACTCAACACTCTTAAGGAGTGGGTTTGCAGCTGAATACAAGTCAATGCCCTGCGTTGGAGGATATGTTGATGGGGATTTATCGCAGCACGGTAGAGGAAACACTGAAATTATAGAAGGGCGTAATAAAGAATATGGTAATAAGAAAATTGCGATTTTCCAAACATCCGACAATCGCCGAGAAGATCATGCTGACTTAGGAAAAAATACAACTTGGGTGAAATGGGCAAAGCCGACTGCTGAAGCTTTAAGACAAGCATGTCTAGCAGATAAATCGAGGCTTACACAAAAATTCCCTCATTTACCACAATCTTATATTACGGAAATTAGCGTTTCTAATTCAAAATTTTTAGGACCTTTAAATCTAAAATTTAATAGACAGCTTAATACTCTAATTGGAGGAAGAGGTACTGGAAAATCCTCAATTTTAGAGTACTTAAGGTGGGCTTTATGTGATGAAAATCCAATATCAATGAATGATGATGAGACTATTGACTACCAATCTAAACGCGAGAAACTTATTAAAAATACTCTTCTCGATTTGAAGTCAAATATACAAGTAGGATTTATAAAAAATGATGTTAAGCATACTGTAAGAAGGTTTGATTCAGGTAATGACCTCCTATTGAAAATAGGGGAGGGTGAGTTTGAGAAAGCAACTATCGAACAAATATGTTCAATACTTCCAATCCAGTCATATAGTCAAAAACAACTTAGTAGTGTTAGTGTAAAGAAGGAACAACTTCTTCATTTTATTCAAAAACCTGTCCAAGAGAAAATAAATCGAATAGATCGAGACAGAAAAGACTTGGAGCAAAAAATTCGCCAGGCTTATGGGAATAGAGAAAGATTAAAAACATTAAATAAGGACAAGGAAAAAATTACAAAAGATATTACTTCTCTATTAGAGCAATCTGAAAATTTAAAAAAGAAAATAACAGGATTATTGAAAGATGATGATATTACCATTCGACAAAAATCTTCTATAGATAGAGAAAAATTAATTTGCCAACAATGGAAAGATGATCTGGGTTCTATAAATAATTCTATTAGTGAATTAGCATTTAAATTCTCGAATCATCCCAAAGACGTTGAGTCTGTTGAGCTGGTTAATAAAGAGTTGGTTAATTCCTTGTTATCTGATTTGATACTAGCATATAAGAAATCAAAGCAGGCTATTGACAGTGCGAGTAATATTCTCGAACAAGTCCTTAAATCAGACTCAACCATTACCGAAAAATTCAAAAAAATTAATGATGCTCATGATATCTTTGATCAAAGCTATATTCAAGCAAAAGAGCGTTCTGCTATACATCAATCCACCCTCACAGAGATCGAGTCTATTGATGAAAAAATTAAGGTTTTGCAGCTAGAACGTTCTAGTATAGAAACTAAGTTAGAGCCACTAAAAATGGCAGGGGATCAGTTTGATGAATTGTTTGATCAATGGTTTGAGCATGGAGAATATATTAATAAAATACTTTTAGAGCAATGTAATGAGTTAACAACTCTATCAGATGGAATGATTCGAGCAACATTATTAACCAATAATAATTTTTCTAACGTGCTTGAGGTTTTTCAAGGTGTAATCAAAGGCTCCAATGTTAGAATCAGTAAGGTTGAAGATATCGTTTCAAGTGTTAGAGAGTCAGATAATATTTTTGAGAAATGGCGGTATGTCTTAAGAGAACTAGAAAGCATTATTTCTTATGAAGGAGTAAAATCAGAATCTGAATACTCTAAGTTAATCAATCTTAAGTCTTATTTTAGTAATCAAGACATACAAAAGGTTTCTAATAAGATTAAGCCGCAAGATTGGATTAATATTGCCCTAACACCAATAGAAAGCTTTCCAAAATTTGAGTATAAATCAAGAGAACAAGAGTACATACCATTTGAAGATGCATCCGCAGGCCAACAAGCAACTGCATTATTATGGGTTCTCTTAAATCAAGGTGGCCCTCCATTAATAATCGATCAGCCTGAAGATGATCTCGATAGCCAAATCATCATTAAGATAGTTGAACAAATTTGGAAAGCAAAATTAAACCGCCAGCTCATTTTTTCTAGTCATAATGCCAACTTAGTAGTTAATGGTGATGCGGAACTTGTTGTGTGTTGCGATTATCGAACAGCTGGAGAGCAATCCAGCGGGCATATTAAGATTGAAGGTGCAATTGATATACCAGAAGTCAGGGAAGAAATAACTAAAGTTATGGAAGGTGGCCAAGAAGCGTTCAAATTAAGAAAAGATAAATATGGTTTTTAATTTATCTCTACATATATATTAAGAAATTTTCATGCCCCTTAACGAAGCCGATACTTGCCGTGTTTACGTCACTCCCAAGCTCCAAGCAGTAGGATGGGATACTTCCCCACATAGTCTGGCCGAACAGAGAGTCTTTACCGATGGGCGGGTTTTAACCGCAAGCGGTAAACCCCGACGCGGCGAGAAGAAGCGGGCTGACTACCTTCTGCACTACACCCGCGACTTTATGATTGCGGTCGTCGAGGCAAAATCAGAGGGTGAAGCAGTGGGAACGGGGATGCAGCAGGCGAAGGACTACGCCGAAGTGCTAGGTCTTAAGTTTGCCTATGCCACAAACGGCCATGAAATCTTGGAGTTTGACTACATCACCGGTCAAGAAAGCAGGCTCGCTGAGTTTCCTACCCCCGATACGCTTTGGCAGCGGCTCAAAACGGCGGAGGGCCTGACTGATCCCGTGGCAGAACAACTCCTTACCCCAGCCTACCTCATCGGCATCAAGCCACGCTACTACCAGGAAATCGCCATCAATCGCACCGTGCAAGCGCTGTTGCAGGGGAAGCGACGCTGCTTACTCACGATGGCGACTGGCACCGGTAAGACCGTAGTGGCCTTTCAAATTTGCTGGAAGCTCTGGAATGCCCGCTGGAACACCACGGGCGAGCACCGCAAGCCCCGGATTCTCTTTCTAGCTGACCGCAATATCTTGGTGGATGACCCTAAGGACAAGACCTTTGCACCCTTTGGCGAGGCGCGATTCAAGATCGAGGGTGGCGAAATCAGTAAAGGTCGGGAAATGTACTTTGCCATTTATCAAGCGCTCGCCAAGGACGAACGCCGCCCAGGGCTTTATAGGCAGTATCCGCCCAACTTCTTTGATTTGATTGTCGTCGATGAATGTCATCGAGGCAGCGCCCGCGATGAAAGTAATTGGCGGGAAATCCTTGAATATTTTGAACCGGCCTATCAGTTGGGGATGACCGCAACCCCTTTGCGGGAAGATAACCGCGATACCTACCACTATTTTGGTAAACCGCTTTACATCTACAGCTTAAGTCAAGGCATCGAAGACGGCTTTCTTGCGCCTTATCGCGTTCATCGCGTCATTACCACAGTAGACGCGGCAGGCTGGCGACCCACCCAGGGTGAGCGGGATCGCTACGGACGAGAAATCCCCGATGGGGAGTATCGCACCGAGGATTTTGAGCGGCTCATTGCCCTAAAAGCGCGAACAGACGCCATTTCCCGCCACTTGACGGACTTCATGAAGCGCACAGATCGCTTTGCAAAAACCATCGTTTTTTGCGTCGATCAGGAACATGCCGATGAGATGCGCCGGGCCATTGCTAACCTGAATCCTGATTTGGTCAAGCAGTATCCAAACTATGTGGCCCGCGTGACGGCTGATGAAGGCGGCATTGGGCGCGGACACTTAAGCCGCTTCCAGGAGCTTGAAACCATCGCACCGGTTATCCTCACCACCTCGCAACTATTGACTACTGGCGTAGACGCGCCAACCTGCAAAAACGTGGTTATTGTCCGAGTCATCAACTCGATGAGCGAGTTTAAGCAAATCATCGGACGCGGCACCCGAATTCGGGAAGATTACGGCAAGCTCTATTTCAACATCTTGGACTATACCGGTTCTGCCACCAAGCAATTTGCCGATCCAAACTTTGATGGCTTCCCCGATTTTTCTGAAGATATCGTAATCGATGGAGAGGGCAACACCATTTCGGAGGGCGAAATTAACGAGCCACCCGCGATTTATGGGGATGAGGGCGAGAACCCCCCGCCCACTGGCGAGGAAGACGAGCCAAGCCAGCCACGCAAATATTATGTAGACGGTGGTCTGGTACAAGTGATTGGCCATCAAGTCTTAGAACTTGATGCAGACGGCAAGCAACTTCGCACCATCCAATATACTGATTACACCGCAAGTAAAGTTAGAACGCTCTTTCGCTCTGCTAATGATCTGCAAGACCAATGGGCTAATCCCCTGAGCCGTGAAGAACTCTTGCGTTCTTTAGAGGAACAAGGCGTTACCTTTGAAGCCTTAGCGGAAGCCGCCGAGCAGCCAGAAGCCGATCCGCTTGATCTACTCTGCCATGTCGCTTTCAATACACCGGTGCGTACCCGTCGGGAACGCGCCGCACGGGTCAAGGGGCAGGAGCAAGCGTTCTTTGCTCAGTATGGCGAGAAGGCCCGCGCTATTTTGGATAGCTTACTCAATCAATACGCCGAGCATGGGCCAGAACAACTGACCATTCCCCACGCCTTGCAAATTCCCCCCATTTCGCAGTATGGCAACGTGATGGAGATTGCAAACCTCTTTGGTGGCCCGCTGCCGCTCAAGGAGGCGGTAGACCAGCTCCAAATACTCATCTATGCGATGTAACAACAACCGCTCATAAACCTTAATTCCTCATGGCTCGACAGAAAAAGATCAATACCCCGCCCACGGCCAAGAAACCCACCACGCCTACCACCACCGTTCAGCAATTGGGCAGCCTGATCAAGTCCGCACGCGACATCATGCGCAAGGACAAGGGCTTAAATGGCGATCTGGATCGCTTGCCGATGCTGACTTGGATTATGTTTCTCAAGTTTCTCGATGACCTGGAGCAGGTGCGGGAAACCCAGGCCGTTTTAGCCGGTAAACCGTTTCGACCGGCGATTGAAAAGCCCTACCGCTGGCGGGACTGGGCTGCGAAGGAAGGTGGCATTACCGGCGAGGAGCTAATCGCTTTTATTAATAATGATGAAGTGATGCGCCCAAACGGTCAGCGGGGAGCCGGTCTTTTTGCTTATTTGCGCGGTTTGCAAGGGGCTAACGGTGGTGACCGGCGCGACGTGATCGCCACCGTCTTCAAAGGGGTGCAGAACCGAATGATTAACGGCTATCTGCTGCGCGATGTGATTGACAAGGTGAACGGCATCCACTTCAACGCTACCGAAGAAATGCACACCTTGGGACATCTCTACGAATCCATGTTGAAGGAAATGCGGGATACCGCAGGCGATTCTGGCGAGTTCTACACCCCCCGCGCCGTGATTCGCTTTATGGTCGAAGTCGTCAATCCCCAGCTTGGGGAAACCGTGCTTGACCCCGCTTGCGGCACCGGTGGTTTTCTGGTTGAGGCGTTTAGCCATCTGCAAGCCCAGACCAAGACCGTCAAAGACCGTGAAACCTTGCAGGAACGCAGCATCCAGGGCGGCGAGGCCAAATCCCTTCCCTATTTGCTTGCTCAAATGAATCTGCTGCTGCATGGTCTTGATAACCCGAAGATCGATTCAGGAAACAGCCTGCGCTTTCCCTTGCGCGAAATCGGCGATAAGGATCGGGTGGAGGTGATTCTCACCAACCCATCCTTTGGTGGGGAGGAAGAAAAAGGCATTCAGGGTAATTTCCCAGACGATATGCAGACTTCAGAAACCGCGCTGCTGTTTCTGCAACTCATCATGCGCAAGCTCAAGCGCCCTGGCGGAAAATCGACCGGTGGACGGGCCGCTGTGGTGGTACCAAATGGCACCCTTTTTGGTGACGGCGTATGCGCTCGCATCAAAGAGCAGCTTGTAAAGGAGTTTAACCTTCATACCATTCTTCGCTTGCCGAACGGCGTTTTTGCGCCTTACACCAGCATTCCAACCAACCTGTTATTTTTTGACCGTAGCAGGCCGACTGAAGCCATTTGGTACTACGAAATTCCGCTACCGGAAGGGCGCAAGAACTACACCAAGACCCAGCCGATAAGGTTTGAAGAGTTTGCGGAGTGCATTGCCTGGTGGAAGCAGGAAATGCGGGAAGAAAACGAACAAGCTTGGAAGGTTTCTGCAAGCGATGTGCTCAAGTACAACCCTGAGGGAACTCTACAATCGGTCAATCTGGACATCAAGAACCCCAACAACGCCGAGACCCTGGAGCATTTACCCCCTGAGCAACTGGCCGAGGACATCATCAAGAAAGAGCGACGGATTTTGGAATTGATGGAGGAGATCAAGGCCGAGCTGGGGAGGGCGGAGATATGAGTAAGGGCTGGCCGCTGGTGAAGTTGGGGGAGGTGCTACAAGCAGAGAAAAGACAAGTCATAATTGCAGCAGATCGTGAATATAAAATGCTTGGTGCGCGTTGGTATGCCAAAGGTTTGTATATAAAAGACACTAAATATGGATCACAAATTAAAGCATCTTCTCTTTACTGTATCCATGAAGGAGATTTTGTATATAATCGTCTTTTTGCCTGGAAAGGATCGTTTGCTATTGCAACTAAAGAAGATGATGGCTGCTTTGTGTAAAATGAGTTTCCTTGTTTTCGTGTAAATAGAGAAAAAATTCATTCACAGTATCTGAGGTGGTATTTCGGTCAAGAACCGATTTGGAAAGAAGCTCTAGGGTTAAGTTATGGCGCTACCCCTACAAGTAGAAATCGCTTAAATGAAAGACAGTTACTCAGTATTAAAATCCCACTCCCCCCTCTAGCAGAACAGCAACGAATTATAGCCAAAATTGAGCGACTGGCGGGGAAGATTGAGGAGGCAAAAGAATTACGGCGGCAATTAAAATTGAATATAAGTTTTTTCTTAGCAGCTTATACTAATGCTATATTTAGTAATGATGAATTATTAAAATCACCTACCTATTTGTTAGGAGATATTGCAGAGATAAGATCTGGTATTACACTCGGACGACCTTTAACAGGAAAAACTGTAAGTTTACCTTACCTAAGAGTTGCTAATGTTCAAGATGGATATCTTGATCTCTCGATAATTAAGGAAGTCAGTTTACTAGAGAGTGAAGTAGATAAATGGAAATTAAAATTTGGTGATTTACTTCTTACAGAGGGCGGTGATTTGGATAAGCTTGGCAGAGGAACGATATGGAGAGGCCAAATAAAAAACTGTATCCACCAAAATCACATATTTCGTCTTCGAGTTAATACAAATGAGTTTTACCCTGAGTTCCTTGCAGCAGTTATCGGTTCACCCACTGGCAAAACATATTTTCAAGCAGCATCCAAACAGACTACGAATCTCGCATCGATAAATCAGCGTCAGCTTAAGGCTTTTCCAGTTTTTAAGCCTTCACTTCCAGCTCAAAAAAGGATTCTAAACAAATTAGAACATATACGATCTAAAATAGACGATTTCAGAACACTCCAATCTCAAACCACCGCCAAAATTGACGCCCTACTCCCCTCCATTCTCGATAAAGCGTTTAAGGGTGAACTCTAAGGGGTCTTGTTTCAATCTGCTCTATTCTCCTGCTTCGCAGGTAGCCCATACCAAGCGCCTCTACCCTGTCCGTAGCGCACAAGTAGCCCGCGTTTTACCAACTCGGCAAGACGCACCTTTACCGTTGGCCGGGGTGCGTTCGTCAGTTTTTCCGCTTGACTGGTGGTCATGCGTCCATCGGCCCGCACCTGTTCAAGAATCGCCAAGGCGTCAGGGTGCAAGCCTTCCATGCGGGCATCTTGAGCGAGTTTAGCGGCAAGACGGTCTTTTTGCTGCTTGAGGGCGCGAAGGAAAAAGAGTAGCCACGGTTCCCAGTCGGGCGCATCGCTTGTGAGCGTTCCTTGCGTTCGCCGCAAGGCCAAATAGTAACTGTCCTTACTTCGCTCGATGATGCTTTCAAGCGAGCTAAACGGCGTATAGCTATAACCCGATTGCAGTAACAACAATGTGGTGAGCACACGAGAAAGCCGCCCGTTTCCATCCTGGAAAGGGTGGATCGCCAGAAATTCCACAATAAAGAGGCCCATCACGAGGAGCGGATGCAGGCTGGCATCGGCTAACGATTCCCGTGTCCAGGCTAAAAGCTCTTGCATCCTAAGCGGCGTCTCAAAGGGTGAGGCCGTAGCGAAGATGATCCCCAGGCTTTCCCCCGCTGGCCCGAAGGCTTCAACGTGATTGGGGAGCTTTTTGTAATCGCCTCGATGGCGCTCATCCTTATTTGCGTGCCGTAACAAGGTCGCGTGAAGCTGCTTGATGTAGTTTTCTGTAAGGGGAATCAGCGCGTGATTGGCAAAAACAGTCTCCATCACTTCCGCATAGCCCGCCACTTCCTCTTCATCCCGACTGACAAAATGGGTTTGACCAAGCCGCCCTAAGAGCGCTTCTACCTCACGGTCAGACAGCTTTGCCCCCTCAATGCGCGTTGACGACCCGATGCTTTCAATGGTGGCAACTCGCCTAAGCACCGCTAACCGTTCAGGGGCAAGGGCCGTCATCGCCTTCCAGCCGCCTTTGAATTCGTCAATTTCGGCAATCAGCCGGAGCATTTCAGGGGTAATTTTGAGGGAGGCGAGTTTCATCAGGAATCTTGAGCTGATTGTTTCTTGTCCACAAATATCCAATTGTATCCATTTAGGCAAGCTAAATATCCAATTTCCTCACTAAACGAGCGCGCTCGATTTTTCGCTCGTTTAGCACACCCTATAAAGACGACTTCTGACTTCCCTACCAAGGCGTAAGCCCTGGTACGAAGTACATATTTAAGCATCTTTAAGTCGTCGAGAGCTTGCTAGGTGCTTCTCTTCCCTTCGCAGCTTTCTGAAGCCTATCATCCATCAAGCAGCAAGCCAGCTAGTAAACCGCTAAGCGCCCTCTCCAAGGGAATCATTGAGTTAGCAAAAAACCGCTTGCTACCTTCCTACTCTTCTTCCTTAGACCGCATACGCCAAAAACAAGCTCACACCCAACTTTGATAGCCTACCAGGCGCTCATGAGAGGGAGAAATCTTCGGTGGTTGCTACTGATGAGTAACCAGGCTCCAGCATGGCATAGTGTCTTGACTGATGATGTAGCGAACTGCCCATATTTCAAAGCTGTGCGGCAGGCTCACCTTACTCAAACAAATCTTACCGCTTGGATTAGGTAGCGCTCTCTACGGTCAGGAACCCCAACTTATTTGGCTTAAGGGTTTTTCTCGGTTGGTTTTAGTCTCGCCATTGAAGCTCAGGCTTATCCCCTTTACTGCCGCTCTTTCACTGTGTATGCCCCTATTGAGTTACGATAATCTCTACTATGCCTTGAGGTCAGTATTTACCCTCTTCAAGTAGGCCCTCCATCTTAGGCCAAAGTTGCTTTGCTTTCTTCCAAGGTATGAATGAACTCCCTCGATGCAGCAATCGAGTAATCAGCTTAGTTTATAGTTTGCTTGCGTTTTTTACTTCTCCTTAAATTTTTCACCTATCCCCAAACGCCCTTTATTAACCGGCTTTCTTGCAGGCGTAAGTATCGTCTGCAACGGTATTGCCACTCACTTTTTTCCCCTGTGTAAACACATTCCTCGCGGACGCTTCGCTCCAAAAAACTGCTTGCAAACCATCCTTCACGCTGTTTCGGCCTACGGTGCAGAGATACTAAACCGCCTGCTTTTTAAGCCTGTAAAGGCCGCATGGGGCGGTCGAAACAATTAAAGGAGTTATTATGAAAACGAATCAATCAAACCAAAACATCTATCAACAGATTACAGACCGAGTAATTGCCGCTATCGAAGCGGGAGCTTCCAAATTTGAAATGCCTTGGCATAAAGGCCCAAATCAAAGGAGGCCCAAGAACGTAGCAACCGGTAATAGTTATCGAGGGATTAATACTGTTTCCCTCTGGGTTGCACAGCTAGAGCACGATTATTCAAGTAATCTCTGGGGCACTTACAATCAGTGGAAAGCGTGTGGCGCACAAGTGCGCAAAGGGGAGCACGCTGCCCCCGTGGTGTTCTTCAAAGGCTTTGAACAGCCTGAAAACCAGACCGAGGAAACAAAACCAAACTTTTCCTTTATCGCCACTACGAGTTGGGTTTTTAACGCTGACCAAGTTCATGGCTGGAACGCCTCTAATCCAACTCCGACTACCGATAAGATTCGAGTGTTTGAGGAAGCCGAATCCTTCATTGCCGCAACCAAGGCCAATATCAAAGAAGTGGGCACTTGCGCTTGCTACAAACGGTTTCAAGACACGATCTACGTGCCAAGCTGGCAACTCTTTCGTGGTTCTCATACAAGTAGCGCCACCGAAAGCTATTATTCCATTCTACTTCATGAGCTTACTCACTGGACAGGCCATCAAAGCCGAGTTAATCGTGAGCTAAATAACCGCTTTGGCGAATCCGGTTATGCAATGGAGGAGCTAGTAGCGGAGCTTGGCGCAGCTTTTCTCTGTGCTGACTTGAATATCTCCTTGGAGCCGAGGGCCGACCACGCGGCTTACATCGCTATCTGGCTTCGCGTCTTGAAGAACGATAAACGGGCCATCTTCACCGCTGCCTCAAAGGCAAGTGAAGCGGTTGACTACCTCAACAAGCTCCAACCTCACCTGCTTGAACACGCTGCTTAAACCTGTTTCCCTACCAGGGCTTACACCTTGGTAGGGGTTTCTTCGCAAAAACCAAGCCTAGCGTGGTAATTGATGACCCTTAAAGATGCCGATCAGTATCCATACGAGCATGAAGAATACGCACTATCTCGATAACGCCTTCTTTGACTGGACGATAAAAAATTAGGTGACTACCCGCGCTGAGTTTACGGTAGCCCGCTCGAACCTCGCTACAATCCCGACCGATTAAGGGGTTAGATGCTAAATCGTGAAAATAACCATCTAGCATCGTCAAGTACTGATCTCTTTGCGCCCTACCCCATTCTCTTTGGGTGTAGTTGCCGATTTCTTTTAAGTCCGACTTTGCCGCATTCGTTAGATAGAAAGATGACATTAATTCGTGCTTTCATTATTCATAGGAGTTACGCAGTTGGATCTCTAACACTCTGATTTTAAAAGAAATCGACTTGTGCGGTAGACAACCGAAATTTTCCATTAATCAATCACTTAGAATTTCAACTGCGTAACTCCTAATTCAGTTCATCTAATAAACTTTTTAAGGAGTAGTCGGCCCTGCCACTTTCTTCGCCTTCCTTAAGGGCCAAGCGCAAAGCTGAAAGCTTGATTTCATGCTCCTCTAGAAGCCTTAACCCCGCTCTAATTGCCTCGCTTGCTGAACCATAGCGGCCTTCAGAAATTTGCTTAGTTATGAAATCCTCAAAGTGAGAACCAAGGGTAACGCTAGTATTTTTTTGCATAATATCTCCTATTCAGGCTTTATAATACCAATATATAATATATTTTGGTATTAAGCCAATATTATTAGCCACCTGATTTCATTCATTTAATCTACCGGCAAGCGTAAGATAAAGCTATTTATAAAGCAAAGTATAAAGATTCTTAGCTTTACCATAAGAGCATACTGCCAGGGGAAAGCCTTCCCCCTGGCTTCAACCGGTTCCCGTTTTCAGCACACCCCCTTCTACGGGGACACCCCGTAACGCCCCTTCCTAAGGAGCTTTTGCCCCTAGCGCACGCAAGGCCAAAAAGGAAGGGTATCCCCTACTTTCCGCGCTCCGCTTGTGCAAGTCGGGTGATTCCCCTCCCCTCCTTTTGACCTCTGCGTTTGCCTCCCCAGTCTTCGCCAGACAGGCAGAAGGTGAATTGAATTCACCTTAAAACCCTAAAATGAGGAAACATGGAACTAATCACTGAAGAACAAAGAAAGAAAATGCTAGAAAATGGAGAAAAAACAAAAGCTAACCATACTGGTAACCACTGGCCAGTGGTTAAGCTCTTTACGCCAGATGCTAATTGCACTTGGCTCTTATCGGAGCTTGACCCAGATGACCCAGATATTGCCTTTGGCCTTTGTGATTTGGGCTTAGGATTTCCCGAACTAGGTTATGTGAGTATTACTGAGCTTAAAAATATACGTGGTAAGCTTGGGTTACCTGTTGAGCGTGACTTACACTTCACGCCTTCTAAAAGTTTAGAAAGCTATGCTGAGGCGACAAATCAGCCTGGAAGTATTACTCAAGGAGAAAAATCTTTTCAAGCTTCAGATTTAAGCGAAGAATTCATTGATAGAGCCGATTCAATATTTAGCCACTGTGGCGATTTGGTTCACTATAGCAGTATACTTCATTATCAAATAGAAGAGACCGGTTGGCCTACCCACAGCCTAAGCGCTGACGAATACAAAAGACAAGCTAAAGAAACTGAAGGCCACGCTAGGGAAGAAGCTCTTAAAATGAATCCAGCTCAATTAATTGTCACTATCAAAGTTCTGGCTGAAGCACTGTATGAAATGCATACTGAACCTTTAAGAAAAGAACTTTCACTTGAAAGTGACAAGCCTTCTACACCTAGGTAAGGTTTAATTTGTAAGAATTAAGCTTTTTTTCGATGAATGCTATAAAAGCAAAATATATAGCATTTTTTATATATATTTATAAAGCTTATTAGCTTTATAATTTATAACATAACCTATTATAATATTTAGAGAAATAGGTGTAGATACTAACCAAAATAATTACGGCTGAAGGAGTCTCTCCTTCAGCCGTAAATTTATATAAACCCGCATTCAGCAAAAGAAACGCAGTTACCATCCCCTACCACGATATGATCAATCAACCGCACATCTATCAAGGCAAGCGCCTCAATAATCCGAGTGGTAATTTTCTTATCGCTCTCACTTGGTTCTGGAACACCCGAAGGGTGATTATGAGCTACCACCAAGGCCGCAGCATTATATGTAAGGGCCTTCTGGGCCAAAATCCGTGGGAAGATCGGCGCTGAATTAATCGTTCCAAAAAACAACTCCTCGTAACCGAGGATACGATGCTTCTCGTTTAAGAATAATGCTGCAAAAACTTCCCTTTGTTGAAGGGCCAATTTCTGCGTGAAGAATTCAAAGCACGTCTTTACACATGTAATGCTCTCACCATGCCTAAATCTTCTTGCAATTACTCCTTTAGCAGCACTTAGAATTTCTTCAGAGCTTGCTACCCGATATTCTCCAGATGCGTCTTGAATCATCAACATGGGCTTCATTGCTTTTACCCCTAGGCTGGAAACAGCCGAGCAAAACCTGTTCTGCACGGCTGTTCCCAGTACGGGATACTAAAATGAAGCTAAAAACCTCTATCTACACCCAGTTTCAGACGTTAAGAAAATAAAGTCACAATAGAGTTATGCACGAAGTCGAGGGGATGTTGTGTAGATTATTTTCTATCAAAAGAGCAAGCATGAATGCTTTATAATAATAAAGATTATTGAAAGCATATTATAAGTAATTTGTGCTTTACAATTTTAAATAGTAGTATCTAATATATTGGAATATTTTAAGGATTACTTAAAAATGATCTACGCAATTCTTAATCAGAAGGGCGGGGTAGGGAAGTCAACCATTTCAGTCAACCTTGCCTACGGCCTAGCCCAAGCAGGCAAGCGCACGCTTCTTATTGACCTTGACCCCCAGGCTCACGCAAGCGTGATTTATTGCCCAGAGATTCCAAAAGAACCAACGACCAAGGAAATCTTCACTGACCGCTCCCTGAACCTTCATCAGCTTATCCGGCCAGCTATCGTAGGCGGCGAAAAGGCAGATAATTTATTTATTATCCCTTCAAATATTCGCTTAGCTACCACTGCCGAACAAATTACGGTTAGAACTCACCGTGAAAAGCTTCTATATAATCATCTAAAGAAAATTACTTCTGAATTTGACATCATTTTAATTGATTGCCCGCCGAATTTGGGTGTTTTAACGATTAACGCTATCTATACCGCCGACCAGATTATCATTCCAACAACTTACGGAAAGTATTCTCTTGACGGTATAGCAGACCTCTTTTCATCAATTGCTGAGGTTAAAGAAAGTGATTCCTACAAATACCTTATCTTAAGAAACTCCTACGATGGGAGAAATAAGCAAACAAATCAATTTATTGAAACTCAGCTAGAACCGTTCTCTGATAACGTGCTTAAGACTGTCATTCGGAAAACCGAAGCTCTGAATCAAGCTCAGATTAATAATGAACCAGTATTTACTTTTGATCCAAAGGGAAACGGTACCCAAGACTTCTTGGCTTTAACTCAGGAGGTACTAACACATGGCTAAGAAACTTACTGGTGTCACCAAGCTAGCTAGAGCCGTACAAGATAAGTCTCTTGAGGAAAAGCAACCCGCAACTGAGCTAAAAGGAAGACAAAAACCAAAGCTAAAGAATTTTCGGCTGACAGGAGTCGATATAATGCGCTTACAGAAACTTACCGAAGCCGTAAACAAAGAAAGTGAACGGCAGATTAGTGAAACTGCTGTGATCAAAGGTTTGATTATTCTTGGAGAAAAAACCAATACAGAAAAGCTACTTAAGATGATTCGGGAGGCTTGGTAGAGAAGGGAAGTGCTTTATATTTGTAAAGCACATTGTAAATATTCAGTTTGATAGTTTATTTATAAACATATTTTATAACTTTAGGAGTTACGCAGTTGAAATCATAAGCCATTGATCCGTAAAGAATCATGATTGTGCATGGCACAAGCTGATTTCATTTAAAATCAGATCCTTAGATATTCAACTGCGTAACTCCTAAACTTAAAAAGATAACATGCCATCGATATCAATGTTTTATGGAATTGTTATTTATATGTATTTCATAGATAACAAGGAGCATAGCACCCCACATTCTTCATGCAAAATACCAAGAATATGAAGTAATTCTTTCTATTCCAGATGGCTATATCCTTGAAGGTGATATTCCAAGTGTAAAAATGAAACTTCTTCAAGCATGGATAGAGTTACACAAGGATGAACTTATTGCGAATTGGGAGCTTGCAGTTGCCGGACAACAACCTTATAAAATCGACCCTTTGAGGTAAGAGAAGTGAATCCAAGGATTAGCAGAGTAGTAGCAACCGATGATTATAAGTTGAAACTTACTTTTACTAATGGTGAGCACGGTGTTTATGACTGCTCTGGTTTATTAGATTTTGGTGTTTTTAGGGAGCTTAAGGATAAAAATTATTTTAAGAAAGTAGAAGTTTTAGATGGTACGATTGTGTGGCCTCATGAACAAGATATTTGCCCAGATACTCTCTATCTTGATTCGGATAGGGAATTACTCAAGTAAAAATATTTACATCATAATTTCATTTTTATTTGCAAGTTAGACTTACAATGTGCTTTATATATGTAAAGCATATTGTAAAGACTTATGGCCTTCCTTTCTTTTGAAATCTTTGCTTACAAAACCCGATAAATGCAGCATCAGGGTTCTTTGGGCGTTCTTTACCAGTAATCCATTCACGCCACTCCTGTTCAAGAAAATAAACATCCCATCCAGGAGCAACCTTCTTTGCTTTTTCGTAGGTTTCCGTTGAAAGGCGAATTACTGAGCTATCAACTACATTTGGAAGTCTTTGAGGAAAGCCTGAAGAAACCAGACTAAGTGCAGGGGAAACTACGGGGTGTGTTTCAATAATAGGAAGCTCTTCGACAAATGGAGTAGGGAAGGGCGTACGGTCAAGGCGTTGTGGAGCTGTACCTTGCAAAGGCGGCTTAAATACTTGGGCCACATGGGGTTTACTTGGCTTTAGCAAAAGCCCACGATCCCGCTCTTCAACATTGGCTTCAGGATAAACCAAAAGAACAGCTTGAAGTTGCTTGAGGAAGTTAATCTTAAAATCTATGGTTCTTTGATAATCTGCTCCAAACTGCATTTCCAAAACTGGCCAGGGAATCTCTGTGGATTTACGCAAATAAGACATTCGGTAAGTTAGCCAGCAGTAAATATCTAAGGCCATTGGAGAGCGCTTCAAGAGCTTAAGTGCTCGCATATCAACTGGGATAGGGTTATTTATAATTTCATTATAAAAATCAGCGCCTAACTTAAGAGAAGATTTCCACAGAGGTATTTGGCCTGGTGATTTTGGGTCCCACCACAAGTGCGCTTCAGTTACGATCTTTACACCATACATCCCCATTCTATGTTTGTCTTCGTAAAAGCATGTGATGGAGGAGGCAAAAAGGCGATTCATCTGATCGCGAAGTCTAGTTACGCTTCCCCACCTTCCTCCAGTAGGTACCATTCCAAGCTCACGCATGAAATGTGATAGCGATGGCCCTAGTTCAAGCTCAGGGGAATGAACACGGACGGCTTCAGAGGTAACCCAGGAAACCAGCAATCTAGGAATATTCCCATAGGGAAGTCCTATGATGCTTGGGGACATGATAGAAAGAGTAAAATTCCCGTTACGCCTTGTAAACTCGCCTCCTGCAATTGGGCGATGGGGTAGAGTAGCTTGGGTAAGTGCTCGTGAAATGAACCCAACTGTACCAGCCCGCTGGGCATCTTCCATATCGATAGCTAGTAGCTCAGCAACGAATGGGTCGTCTAGCTTCCTGTCTTTCATGGCCTTCTCAAACTTTTTCTAACTTGAACCCTAAGCAGAGAATAGATCAGCCTCGTAAGGGAAACCAGCGGAAAAGTTATCCACAGGCAGGGAGTTTGGTTACGCATATATACTCACAAGTTACGCATATATACTCACACTTTTACGCATATATACTCACAAGTTACGCATATATACTCACACTTTTACGCATATATACTCACAAAAAGTTAATATAAGTTATTGAAAATTAAAGCGTTTTCTGTCATCCCTGTATTACCCTATATATACCTATAAACACCTGTAGGGGCACCTCAGCCTGTGGATAACTCCAACCAGCAAGCGGCTATTCAAACATGGCGAAGGTGTTTTTTAAAAAATTTAGGAGTTACGCAGTTGCCGGTAGCCTGTAAAGTGGATTAGTCAGATAGGTGCGGATGG
>APMI01029996.1_pt1 | contig 18110 bp, 10 predicted proteins | sample 667938 | NCBI WGS metagenome assembly APMI01 (sample SAMN01084076, study PRJNA167559) | wastewater metagenome | biome: Wastewater | place: Denmark: Ejby Moelle, Odense | collected 2011-11-28 | reverse complement strand
ATCGAATTATATAGCACATAGAAGAAATCATGAACTTATAACTGAATAGAAGATTTATATTTATTAATAATATTAAATATAATGTATAATCAGTATTCATATATGAATAACTGTCTTGATCTCAGCATTTATAAATTTATATTCTAATTTTAACAAAAGTAGCAATCCTAGATTATATAAATGGCTTGAGATAGTTTAAATAACAACATATGAATTTAAAGTATAAATGTTTATAATTCACTAATTAATAAATAAGTGACTCCAGGGTTAAATGTTAAAAGTGACATAATTTCATTCGTTACTGCAGTCTCACTATTTCCCAACCCATGATCCAGCAAAACACGAAATGGGAGTAAAACTGCTTGATTTGATGCTCTTCAAAGTGACAAATTCACAGCTGAACAATGCCAAATTATATTAACAGCATAAGGATACCATAAGTAGTACTGTCATTCGGGCGGCCAATATGTCCGATATTTAACATCTGTGTATGTGCTTAGGGTAACTAGTCAAGCAATCATAATATAAATGTATACCTAAGTTGTAATCTTAACTCGCTGGTATTGTATCATTATCAAAGCTATCATACTCAAATTTAGGAAAGATGAATTTGAATACCACCAATAACACTGTTTCAAACTAAAAATCAATCATCAGTAGACAAGATAAGCTAGAGTTTGGTAATATCAGTGTTATCAATAAAAATATGATGCAGCTCAATCTTGCAGATTAGGATGAGCAATATTATGATGACGATGAGGAAAATGTATAAACTGACGACTTTGACAACTAAGGCAATTTTGAAGATCAAATTTTTACTAAAATATTGAATAACTCTAAACATTAAATTAAAATGGGTGCTTCAAAGCAAAACATCAGCAAAAGTAATATTTCAAATGTGAGCAGTCGTAAGGTTCTTGAGCCTTCAATTTATATTGACCCAATAGACACCGAAGTCTACCTTCAAAAATAAATCACATCATATCCTAGCTAACTGAATTATGCGGTTCAAAAATTAAAATTAAAAATCGGAGATTGGTAGTAAGATAAATTATCATAGAACGAGTTTGTAGAAAAGAGAACGCTTACTATTCCTGCGGTGATGAACAACAAGACAAAAGTTGATGTACCCATCACTGGTTATGCAGTAGCCCCTAATAAGAAGAAGGCCAAAGATGAAGCTTCAATGTAGATACTTAGAAAATTATACACTCAATTTCCCAATATCATGCAGAAAATTCGTTAACTCAAGTCAAAAGAATGCATAAAGCACTGATGAAGTCTACATTTATTTAATATAAGACTATACTATATAATAATATAATATAAGCAGAGGCATAACTGTCAAGTGAGCACTGTTTAAATTACTATAATAGTTAAATAAAGTTATTAGCATTAAGAATCGTATGAAAACTTCACCCATTCCCAAAACTCAGAGCAAGTCTCTCAAAAAGTAGATTAGAACTGGCGGTTCAGCCTGCGAAAAAAGTAAATCAATGTAGAAAAAATCATTTATTCCGTTCCATATGCTTAACAATATGGCATTCTCGATGGAAGGCAGTGGATCTCATCATGCACTTGTCGATGTAGAGAATGTGGAGAATGAGAAAAAGCATAAACACAAACTTTCAAAGTAGAGGGAAAAATAAACTAAAAGAAGACCAGCAACAGCATCAGTCTATAAACGAACTAAAAATTTCATAGGAACTAAGCTGTAAAAGAGATTATAAAGCTATTATCTTTTTATCGCTTTGGCAAGACAAAGTATAAATACTCCAGTAGCACGACCATTAGCTGACGATAAAAAATATCTTGTGTTTGTCGGTAAGGGAAACAACTCGAAGCTTATCAAGAAACTGTTTTACTCAAGGCACTGGTGGAGTGTGACTAGCGATCCAAAAGCATAAAACATCAACCTAGTTTGGTAAATTTTAATTAATTCAGGACTCAATGGTCGAAAAAATCGATATTTAATAGTCTACAATAAGTTCAGTAACCTACACAATAGAAAAGTAAGCCAGGCAAAATAATTTGTCCTAGTTAAAACAAAAAGAATGCTTACTTGAATCAGTATAATTATCTTTTGCGCACAAAAGAGAGAGACTCATCGAAATCAACCTTTGTGGAGACATAAAGCGATGTCAAACAGTATTTAATCTCAAGCAAATAGCAACGCAGAAAAAGACATATAGCTGTCACATGTAACCACGTAGAAGGCCATGAAAGAATCACTGATAAAAAGAATTTACTATACTCCTTGCAGTCATACTGTACAGATCATAAGTAAAATTGTTTCGACATTGTGCCATTAAGTTTCCATATCAAAGGCGAAGAATAATAATTCAAAACTTTGCAATAGATTGAAAAATAATTGGGGTAAGAAGATAAAAGAATCATGTGGATTGCCAAACCTGGTGAGAAATCGAATAGAGGAAATGGTATCAAAGTATTCAAAAAGATTAGTTAAATAAAAGAACATTTATAAAAATAAACGGATAAGAAGCCTGATCGCACATACATTATTCAGCAATACATTTATCCTGCGCTATTTCATCGTAGAAAATTCGATATCAGATGTTTCGTGTTGCTAATTGCATCGCCGAAGATCTCAGCCTACTTTTATAATGATGGGTACCTCAGGACATCGAGTAAATAGTTTAAGGAAAAGAAATTTGATGATAAATTTATACACTTGACTAATGATGCTATTCAAAAAAAGGGTAATGACTATGGTAAATATGAAAAAGGTAATAAAATTAGCTTTGAAGATTATCAGAAATTTCTTGATATGTTTGAGAAGAAATAAATTAACTTTAAAAAAGATATTCTACCTAAAATTAAATTAATGGCAGCGAAATCTGTCGCTGCAGGGAGTGTAGGATTTAACGAATCAAACAGAGCTTACAGTTTTGAAATACTTGGTTACGATTTTATGCTTGATGAAAATTACAAACCTTGGTTAATCGAGGTCAACACTAATCCTTGTATATAAACTGGATGCCCTGTTCTTAACTAATTCATACCATCAGCTGTCAATAATGCTATTAAAATTGCAGTAGATACAGTGTTCAAACCACCAAAAGTTAATGACTGGCATCTTCAATAAGTGATCACTTTTCCAGAAAATATTTTGGAGCTCAACAAGTATGAGCTTATATTTTAACAAACCTCGAATCTTTGATATATATTTTTATTCTGAATAGTAATATAGCATATCTATTTAAATCTTGTCAATATATTCATTGCAGTAAATACATTTTAACATCGAGTAAATCCTTAGGCCATTTTTATTGAAACTATTATTTTATAATCTGAAGTCCTGACTAAGCGAAAATTTTCTTGTATAACTCGGTGGATCTTGATATACTACAGTCATCTTTATCGACTAAAAATTAACCCTCACTATGATTTTCTTTCACTACGATAAAGCCATCTTAGTTGAGTGACTGTTTGGCTTATTTTAGAAACTTTATAGCATCTTGGTCGGTTAAATGAGAAAGGACCCACTGCACCCATATACAATCATATTTCTCTTCAAAATTAAACTATTGAAGTCCTTTAGCATAAAAATGACCTATATTTTTATCTTTAAGCACATCTTTAGCTTTCTCTATATATTTTTCGCATTGGTCTATCACATCAACCTTCATTAACTATTGATTACTGTATTAAAAATAGAACAAAGAAGTTATTTCGCAATTCTACCGATACCAGCACCACAATCAAGCACACGATTAGGCAAAAAATTCGACTTTGCTTTGTCTGCTAGGTAGGATGTCAAAAATTTGAGAGAACCCGCAATATCAATTTCGCTTAAATTGCCATAGCCACTTAATACTCCATCATATGTAGATTAGGCAGCCTGAAATAAACACCGCATTACCGACCAATATTTATTTGCGTTGTTGTACCAAGATTGCGATGAGCCCACAGGATTAACAACCTTCACATTTGGATAAGTAGTGCTGGTATCTTTATCAGACTTCACATTTATTTCGTGTTACCACATGGCATCGATAGACGGATAGCTGTATTTATGAATGAATAAGTACAATGAACCTCGCTGGTCTGTTCCCGAGGACATGTCTGGTCAACTGGCTAACTATTTTATTATTGTTCATTATTAAAATATTTCAATATCATCATCACATTTAAAGCTAAGTGCGCATTTTTAAGTATATGGCTATAATTTTGTGTTTTTTATGCTAAATTTGGAAGCTACAAAATATGATTGTAGTCATGTATGTAATGATAGTATTGATTAAGAAATTAGGGCATAAATATTATAACTTACTTGCACATAAACAATAATAGATGCTGACAAACAACCCCACCCAAATGGATTCCTATAACAAACACGCTAAAGTCGGACAAGGTATTGCATTCTCAACTCAGGCACATTGATGGCGAACTGGTTCTAGTAGCGCGTACATCGATAATAAAAAGGCAATGGTCGTGCACTAACTCAAACGCACTTCCCCAAAAAGCATGATGAACTTCTGCATAGTGAAGGCTTCTAACCAAGAATGAATGTTGACGATACCAAGTACAGAGTTATTGGAGACACGAGTTATCCTCTTGGCACGACTGAGAATTATCAGTATATTTCTATTTATGCAGCTATGGCAAAAGCAAAAATAAAGCCGATACATTCGCTACACAAGGCAGAAAAACCAAGCTGACTGAATAGCAAGTAAGAATAAGTTTAACCTAGTTTTTAAAGCAAATCACCGAAGATTTAGAAAAAGAGCAAAGGAAGAAAATATAAGATTAGAGAAGAGGCCAGTTCGAAACAACGCACAAATCAACATTTGTTCCTAAACCCCTAGATGCCAATCACGTTGGTAGGCTTATCATGAGGGACCAGAATGGAGCACTCGTTGGGTTATAGAACGTTGATGAAGATCTCAGGGAAAGTAATAGATTCAAGGAGAGAGGACAGATTACAAAAGACGAATAACTTAGAAAACTAGTCGATATTGATCATGGATACGAAAGAGCGTAGCCAATCACATTTTGGAAATAAAAATTACAGGATGGAACATTCTATATGTCAAATCCCGGCAAAACGCAATCTTTTGGTAAAAATAACGAGTTCCTTAAGACATTTAAACATTATAAGCATTACCATGATTGATAAATAGGATATATTTCTGCCATATTATAACTTAAAATTTCTTAAAACAATAATAATAAATGACTAAACTGATTAAACGAAAAATGTATGAGATTTTCAATATAGTTGCCTGTTTTGTTATCTTTTATCAATACGATCTTGAATAAATTAGATAACCTAATTATGTAGATCAAAAGCTTCGACAATAAATTTGTAGACTAAGGTGTTAAAATTTAGTGAGAATGAGGAAAAATGAATAAAATATCAAAGGAATTAATCTATGATCCTCTCAACTTCATCGTCAAGATTAATGTGGGTTTCAGTAGGAGAGGGAGGCTTAAAATTGTCATTGTTTTCTTCAACATCTTAGAGCCTAGGTAACGGCGGACTTTTCTTTTTGTAAATGAAATGCACCTTCTTCAAATCTAGACAGTCAATCCTTCGAATTCTGTTGTTGCAAAGTGCTTATAAATATCTCTTGGGCATTCCTACTAATATAAATATATATTATCGAATCCCGAAACAGATTTAGTAATTCCTTATATTCAAGCAATAAAGAGTGAGAAAACTTTAATCGCATTTCTATTTGAATTTGAGAATCTATTTCGAACACAGTAAAGTGAAAAATATTGTTTCATTGAAAAGATACAGTTTATTGTTGTCTATGCTCATAAAACAAACTTACTGAAACTCAAAATGATTTATATACTGATTTCCATCATGAAACTTGCCTTTAACACGGAGTTATTACAAATTATGAAAATCAACTTTATAAGCGTTCGGTAACCTCTGATTCGAATATTTGAGTTTTGACCTGCAAAATTAACATTGATTTGTCAAGGTTATAAATTGTTGGAGTTGCAAGTATATTATAATCCCCTAATATTTAATATCATCTATAATAAGCGGTCTCCAACATGAAGACAGAAGATAACAAGATATTCGAAGATATATTCACAGTTAAAGCTATCGACCCCGGAAATAAGACTCCCTTCCGTAACGTCTCGCGTGTGCACATGACCTCCGAGTACAAGATCGAGATGGAGATCGACATCCATTCGCAGCTCTACCCGCTCAGTCCTGATACTCGACTGTTCGTGAAGACCATCCTCAGCTAGAACACCCGCAACGCTTATACAAAGTAGGAGCTGTCCAAGATCCCAGAGAAGGACAATTTCGAGTATGTCATGTACGGAGTCGTGTTCGAGCTATAAGATGCAGGCTAGGATCTAGTTGTGTTCGCCAGCTTTGGAGGACTCATCATGAAGCTCAAGGGCAAGAAGACTGTTCTTGCTGGCTTCCGCAAGGAAGGAGCCGAGGCTCGTATTTATATTCTCATTCGAAAAGCTTGATAATATGTATATGCTTGTTTCTAACTCAAATTATTGACACCATTTAAGACATATATCGCTGATATGATCAATATAATATACCCAATAAATTACTGACAATAATTAACATTGTTAAAATATAATTTTTATTAATCAGATTATTTACGTATTCATTGATTAAATTCAGTTTATATATTAAAAATTTCAAATATATTAAGCTTTAGAACACATTATGATTCATGAGCGAGGCATTTTGATAAATATTATGATCAATTTATAAATAAAATGATTAAATAAAATCTAGCAAATAGCAGTAAAGGAAAGGCACTATCATATCAATCAAGTCCATTGAAATATTCGATCGAGAATCTGTCAATAAAACTGAAAAGAATGAAAAATTTAAGACCTTACCTGGATAGCTCATCTCATAATTTAAGCCTTCACTCTGGCTCAAATCAAAAGTAACTTAATGGCAGTGAGGCAAATGAGCTAGAAGAGATGAGAAGTAGAATACAGGGAAAAAAGCAATCGAAAATAAACTGGAACAACAGCGCGGGAATTATGGTAGCTGCTTTCACATTATAGAAAGAGTCGAGATCGAAGCCCTGAACACTCGATCCCAAAAGCAAAAAGGTTTAATTAAACAAAAAGACAAGGATTTCCTGAGCTATCTTACAACTTAAGAACAAAATTAGATAAAGCAGGAGCATCTTTCGCCAAAGCAACCAGAAAATAACTATTCAAACCAAACTTGATTACCCCTTCGCCTCAGCAGTATAGCATGAAAAGATTTCTTGAACAAGACACTAACGATCTTAGTACTGCAACAGAATCCAGTGTTTGGAGAGATGCTTACGATAAAATAAAAGGAGGAGTAATTCCTAAATTTTCACGATACTAAAATATGTACCAAGCGCACACAATAAAGCTAAACTATAACGAAAGAATAATTAAATAGGCTCAACAGAGAAAATCAAAGAGTTTACCTCACTGGATGCTAGCATAAAGCATATGATAATAGAAACTTAAATTATCAAAAAATTTTGACACGCGAGGTGGCAGCACTCCGCAGTGTGCTTGTCATCCTAGGAGTTGTAGCTGCTGTTTGCAATAGTCCAAAGTTTAGACTTCTTTTTGTTTTGGAAGCTCTGTTTCGAATGTATGCGATAAATGGTGTCCCTGATGATTTATGCATGCTGTTTCTCTCACTTTTCGGATTAGCTCTTGTATTTTGCTTTTAACCTGATGATTATTTAATTTTATTAATATTCCTTTAGCACTAAATCTGCTTGTCTAAAAGCCACTTATTTTCGTACTTAAGTTTCTAATATTCGTGAATAAGCTCAGCATTGTTAGCATTTAAATTTCTGATTTTTCTAGTGTGTATTTTCAAATTTTTATTTTCAAAATACAGAGCTTTCTCGTTTAATTTTTACATTGATGTTATACGTTTTATTTTGGAAGCCTCAAAATTGTCATTAGTCTATCCTACCTTATGAAAAGGCAATATATAAGGGCTAGCATTTTTTTCCATATTCACATTTCTATTTTGTAGAACTGCTAAATGATATTTAAGTGAAATCAATTTCTCTTTAAGATTAGATTGCTTATCACAGACTTCAACTATTTTTTATTCATTTCTTTTAATTCTAAGAGTGAGTTAAACGATTTAATGTGATTTCTTTTCAAAGTTATCATCAAGATTCTGAAGGTATTCCTCAAGCTGATCGACTTCCTATTGAACTTTATCTTTCATCCATATTTTGTATGAGCATAAATCACTATCAGCTTTGTCAGATGATATCACATTATTAGGAGCATTTTTTACTTTGTTCTGGATATGGTAAATAAGATCTTCAGTTTCTTTCAACTAACTAGTCAAATTTCCTATTTTGGCATACTGTTTTCCGCTAATATCTCGAAGCATACCTAATTCTAGACGTATCCTTTGCTAAAGGGTCTCCTCCTGTACCTTGCGACTTAATATGTTAACTCTCGCTGTTTCTAAGTAACTGTTGCTCTTGTTAAGTTCTAAACATCTGTTTTTTAGGTTGGCAAGTTATTAACTCAAACTCGCATTTAAATTGTTCATCAGGTCAGGATCAGATATTTTGTAGTCATAATCAAGGTCATTTAATGTCATCGCATAACTTTATCTCTTGTATATTAATTCCAGTCTTTCCATGCCTGACTACAACTATTTTTGATTGCAGATACTTTAGCTATTCATCTTCACAATTTCACTAGCTTTCTCAGCTTCTATACTTTTCATTAAGAGCTCTTTCTATTTTTGTAGTTTCTACTGAATAGCAAATACTTCTTTGATTTTGGTTTCGTATTATTCGATGCTTTACTTTTTAAGTCTTGAATTTTTCTCCCTACAGTAATGTATATCCATCTTAATTTTCTTGCATTTAGTGTCAAAGTCCTTGTAAGCATTCTTACCTTCTTGCTCTTCACCAAAAGTATTATACTATTTCTATTTTGAAGTGTAACTCTGAATTAAAGTATGCTTGTAATTGTTTGTGTGCTGCTGAATCTTCTATACAAGACTTTACAATTTGTCCTATAAGGTATTTTTCTACGAATTACTCTGGAACTTCGTCAAACTGATCAACTAAAATCCAAAATTGAAATAAGGCGCCACTTTAGGAGCGATATTTTTGAGTATTTTAGAACTCTTAGCGAAGTATGTACCTTCGGAATGAGGGGTGTACTTTAACATAGTGATATCTCCTCTAGCACTTCCCACATAAACAAAACTTTCAAGAAAAGAGCAAGTAATCGCGGTAATTTCACAGTTAGTTATCCCAATTTAAGAGTACTCGCCAATAGCAAACTTTTAGATACCTAGACTATGCACACGAAGAATGCCATTTCTCGTTCCAACAAAAAGTAAGCTGTTCTTTGCATCAACAAAAAGTTCAGTAATTTTCTCCTAATCCTCATAGTACACGCAGACTTCTGGCTTTGTTAAGTTATTAACATGCTTAATGATAATAGAGCCATCTTATAAGAGCAGAAAAATATTCTAATTTCTTTCATCTATTTTAAATGTAGTAATTTTACGGTGATTTTGACCATAAATTCTGTACATTCTAGTTTTATCAAAATCGTAAAAGTTTCTCTCAGTAACAATTCCATTGTCATACAAAATAAGGAGAGAATTGCGCTTTAAACCAAAACATATATCAATAATAGAGTTAGTTTTTTCATTAATATCTTACTTAATTTAGAAGCTAAAAGCATCTAAAATTTTTAACTTTCTCGAAGAGAACATTACTAAACTGGAACCATCTGGACTATACAACACTTTCTTAAGATTTTGTAATGAAGTTGAGTATAACAGAGTCATCGAATTGGATTAAATCGAGTAAATTTTTATACTTTAAAAGTAAGAAGCCACCATATAGAAGCCACAGGGGTGAACATCAAAAAATAGTACTCCGCTCATTCGATGGGAGTCAAGAGTGTGAACTTCAGATCCGGTTATCGCATACAGCTTTTCGTATATTTTAGGAACTACAAGTCTGCTGACTTTCTTAGTTCTATTTTTATACTTGGTTTATTTGATATACAGTGAACTTTCAGGGATTCCCAATTATGTGTAAAGCTATATTTTAAACATAGAGACATTTGTGACGTCTTGAAATTTGCTATGATTTTTGCTGTCATCATCTTCGGCTAATGTTAATAGAAGTGCATTTCTGGCTGACTAAGATACAATAATTTTCGAAATATGACCACCATGCTCCATCTCCAAGTCAATCATATTGACAAACTCAATGCAGCTATTAATTTAATTGACTTTAAACTGATACATAATGGACTTATCCTTAGCTGCCAACAATATTTTGTTGCTGTTGAAACTTCCAGAAATGCACACGATTGGACTATCGATCAGTTTCTTGGGAATATCAAAAGCAGACACAAAACAGATGGACTCGTCCTCTATTGAGTATAGCAATAGACGAGATCCATAAAGTACGACAAAATAAGTTTTAGATAAACACATCGATATGCAATTTTAAAATGGTGTTGTGTACCCTATTGTTTTACAGCTAATCAGTGGATTAATAGATAGGCTTGCATTTACTGACATTTTGTCTAGCATTAGAAACTCTCTGTTTATAGTGCACACGCGCATCAAGTATAAGTTGTTGTCTTCTATTACGATGAAATCATTAAGCTCCTTAGTGAAATAAATGTAAGAGCTATTTAATCTTTTATTTTGTCTTGATTCATACTCTTAAAAAGTTACCAGCTCATTCTACAGTTTACGGAGACTTTTTATTGAGTTCAATTATGGTGCAGTCTCTGAAATATTTTCAAAGATGTGCACAATGACTGTGCTACTATTCATGGCCAAGTAAACGAGGCCTAGAGACCAGTCTTCAAACAGAGCAGTGAAGAGTACATATTGTCCATCCGAAAAATATACGAAATTTAAAATTTTATGTATGCTTCTGTTCGGAATATTGATAGGTTTGATGCAGTAGTCTTCGCTAAAGTTCAAGGATGGAAGTATAACGAACCCATATTCATATTCAGTCTTGAAATGGTCTGCGTTGATTTTACATTTTTTCGATTCCTCTTTATACAAATAAACTATTCTAACATTTCTGTTGCCAATAAGAGGTAAGTATCTTACTGCGATTATCTAATCATTAAGAGACTTTTCAATAAGATCAAGGCGATCTTCGTCAAGGTCGAATGTTATGAAATCATATTGGGACATGTAATTCAGCTGAGTGTCTGAAACCCATTGAGGGCTGATTGTGGGACTATAAATTATGCTCGTTGACATTGTCTTATGCATGTCGAGGCCTTATATTGGAGACGGCATGACACTTATAGCTAGTTCTAAAAAATAGAATTTAGTAATCACTCATTTATTTATGTACTCAGTCAATCAATGCTATAATTAATCACTTCAATAAAAATGAACCATTAGTAGATAGCGCATTTATAATTTGCTCAGTATTATTAAAATTGCAAATCGTTATTACGAATGAAAAAATTCTTAGATCTCAAACGCAGTATCGTGAACTCCAAAAATTAGCCTACGATAATTCAAACATACCTGTAAAGCATTCGATCATCTTGCTACAAAATAGCCACTCCGAAAGTATCTCCACGATCTAGCGAGCATTCAACATCAGTCACTGCTTAAAACAATGGATCTTCGAGCACAGTCGAGCAAGCAGAAACTCCTGTGAGAGCTCTAGATTATCCTTCAGCGTTTAAGTAAATGTCCAGTGATAAGAAATCATCTGAGACTTTGATATTGCCTAAGATTCAGAAAATGGAATAAATATTCTCTACTCTCTCGTCACACTGCAAAGAAATGAAGGCCGCATAGAATGCAAGCCAATAGCAAATTTTCAAAACAATATTAAAAAGTTTGGATTTGTTAGCTGTTAAGCAATAGTTCAAAGAATCTGTTGTTCTCATTAGAAGTATCGTGAACGCAATGAGTGGAGCGAAAATTGAACAATAGAATATATTTTCTAATGACTGGATGTAGTCTAACAGAGATAACCAAATAAAAGAGTATGAAATTAAAGACTTATAAAGCTACCGCGAAGATTCCCATTTTAAGAGTTGTCTTAAATAAATTGGAGAGTAATAGCAGGAAATCTGCCACACCCTATAAAAATAATATAACAAAAATTATGCGAAGGCACAACTTCAGTGGAATGATGATCGTTACGTTCCATCGGTTAATAAGTACCAACCTTGTGAAAAATTAAATCACCAAAATGGATCGATCTATATTGAAGATCCTAGTAAAAGCTAATAAAGTTGCTTCGATGACTCAGAACCAGAAGCCACATTAACTGAAAGACGGAGCACAACAGATCTGTAGGGCGAGATCAACTCTATGCACTCATAATGGCGAGAGTAATCTCTATAATGTATCTAATAGGTGGAAGAAGAAGACGTAAAATCATTGGAATCGTCATCTATAATTCCATAATAGACAATTGAATTCAAGAAAATACTTTACATGCTCGACTCCAGTACTGCTAAAAAGCAAGTGAGTGTTACTTAAATATAACAAAATCAAGAACCTCAAAAGATATGTCACAAATTCAGTCATCACTCAACAAAGAGTCTATTTTGCGAGAAAGCTAGTTTCTTATCATCAGAATCAGATAAAAGCACAAATGAGCATATAAATCAAACTTACTGTTTTGAACCACCGGATAATAGTACATAAAAACAAAGCAGCCCCTCCACATATGTTCAAATTTTACATTAAAGACAAAACAGAAGATGCCAGAACATTGTTGCGGAAAAGAGAACTGTAAAACCTAATTTATAAAAATAGAAAGTTAAAATTTCGAACATTTCGCAAACAAATAAACCTGACAGAAGTACAGGTTCAACAAAATCAAAACAGTTGAATGACATTGTGTCAATGCTCAGCAACAAGTACAATCGCACGGTTAAGCTAGGGGCAAACAAGTGAGCCCTTCTCTCTCATTATTTATTTATTCTTTAGTTTCGCCAATATATGTTATGATATATTATGCAATAGTATATATTTAAACAATTCTATTTGCCAATAAGTTACATTCGCATGAATAAACCAATGTAGGCCTCAATGAACTTGCCAGTGCATAATCATATAGCCAGACTGGGGTAACTGATCGCATAGATGCGGCATGACACAGACCAAGCTCAAAAAGATCTGCATATTCTAAGAGGATGCATCAGTCAGCTTTCATTTGTCAATAAGTAGTCAGATCAAGATTTAAACTAGTATTTAGTTGGCAGTATCAATATGATGAGATCCAAATGGGCAGCCGATTGGGAAACTCAAAAGAATTAATTATACTAAAGTCATAAGAAATTGCATAAAATTGTCACAGAACATGAGGATATTGAGCTCAAGCGAGAATAACTGGAATAGAAAGTACAAAATATATAATAGATTGTGGGCCTTTCTTGATTTAATATCTTTACACATTATTTTAGCATATAATTATCAGAATTAGCCACAATTCTTATCATGGACTAACCCACTAAAAGAGAGAGACCATAATCTATCAAAAATGATCTTTAATAACTTGCTAAGCAACCAGACAATCAATAAAAGAAAGAATAAAAGAACGACTAAAAGAATGATGAAAGCAAAAGCATGTCGAAACTATTAATGCCTAAAATCACAGGGTTTAGTGGATACAAATCAGGCAAAGAGAAAGATCTCCCTCAATAGTTTTTCAGGCAAGAAGTTGTTGACTTAGCAAAGGCATTGCTTGGTAAAGTATTTGTGAGGACAACCAAGAAAGGCACTATTAAGGCAGTCATAGTTGAGACAGAAGCTTATAAGGCCCCACATGACAAGGCCTGCCACGCCTATAATAGTAAATAATAGCTGACACAGACAAAAAAACTGAGAGAACAAAATATTTCTGGCTGGATGGAGGACATTTGTACATTTACACTATTTACATGCCAACCAACGTGTGCTTGAATGTGGTGGCTGGACAATAGGGAGAACCTGAAGCAGTCTTAATAAGAGCAGTATAGCCAGTCGAAGGACTCGAGCTTGTTAAAGAACTCAGAAATATTAAAAGCCCCAAAGTTTAGGATCTTTCTAATGGACCTGGAAAAGTGGGACAAGCCCTTGGAGTTGATATGAAATAACTTAATGGGTCAAAGCTTTTTGAAGGTTAAATAAAAATTGTCGATGCTGGACTCACTGGATTCTCGGTTGGAGTAAGTAGAAGAATAAATATTGATTACGCTGAAGAATGGATTGAAAAACCTTGGAGATTTTTCGTAGAGGGAAACAAATTTGTATCAAAAATTAATTTAGAAGCTCCTCCAAAGAAGAAAAAGTAAAAGTGATTTATTATTTGTCTGAGTTTTGCTATATATTTATCAAAAGTAATCATGGTATTGGAAAGACACCCAAAAAAATTCAAACACATGGTGCGAATCATGCTATCCCAGCTGGTAATGCATGAAAACATAACAACCACGAAAGCAAAAGTAAACGCGTACTTACTCAGGCTCGACATCTTCGCCCATATGCATAGAGCTTATTGCAATTCGCTAAGAAAGCAAAGCAGGGCAAGACAAGTCCTCTAAACTTGCTTCAAGGACGAGTACATACCTAGAAAGTTAAAACTAAATTGCTAGTTGACTTGATTCCTCGTATTAGAAACTATCGTGGTGGCTTTACTCTCATTAGAGATTTAAATCAGAGACGAAAAGGAGATAATGCGCCAATGGTTCAGCTCTGTATTAAAGGCAACGAGAAGACTGAATTTGAAAAGAAAAGGTACGAAGAAAAATTGAAAAAGAAGGAAATACCGGATATAAGAGCTTTTGGGGCCAAAATTTTACAATAAGAGAAATAATTTATGGAGAAAATGATGAAATAGAACCCAGAAAAAGAATTATTTTTTAAACAAAAAATAGAGCAAATAAACTACCGCTAATGGTAATTACAAAAGACCCGCAAAGACCCCCCAAAATATACTCTTTTGATATGACAAATAAATAACACTTGAGCATAAGTCAATAATATATTATACAATAAGCGAGCATGACCAAGGACCAATAAATAATCCTTAATCCTTCAGTAAAAGATCAGGTTGCAGTGGTTTGCAAAACAAGTACAGCAAAATTAAGTTTGAAATAAAAGATGATCATGAAGCTTCGTACTAATCAGCCTCATAAGAATTAACGAGCGAAACAGTTAAAGTGCTGGCGTCAAAGTAATCATGGGGTTATTGTAGAGTTCCGCTCTTTTATTAAAAGCAAACAGCGGCATTATCTGTAGAATTATGGAGGATCTACTTGCGAATTCTCATGTCCGATTTGTCTCTAAATGCTAATGACTCCTTGTCCAACTTCATGTGGACATGTATTTTGTTTTCAGTGCATTGATGAGTCAATAATCCGCACAGGCAGCTGCCCGACGTGTCGTAATTACATTCGAAACGAGTAGTTCATAGAAAGCGAGCCATTAAGTAAATTATCGCATTTGTAAAATTCAAATAATTTAGTTTTTGGATCACCTCCAGTGAAAAAGAGTCCTACCTTGAGAAGTACGAGAAAAATCAAATTTGGCTTAAATCAAGGAGAATTGACAAATAAAATATTAAAGTAAACGATTTGTTAGATGCCAAAGACACTGAGCATATCTGGTGCAAAGTTAAAGTTCTCAACATTTTCAGTCATAACCAAAAGACTGACTTGCTTATTCATTTTGAAGGATGGAACGAAATATATGATGAAGTCATCAACATTAACTCACAAAGATTGGCGCCTTATAATTTCTTCTCCCAAAGAGAAGACATACCTAGGTACAGGCTAAGTTCGGCCGAAGACAACATGAGAAGCAGAATATAGTACGGAGATTTTCGAGACCGTTTAATGTAGAGAGGTCGAAATGGGCCTGATGCAATGAGGGATGTCAACATTAATATATAAATTCGTAGATCGGAGAGAAGATCATTGTTCCATTATTTAAATCTTGCAAATCTTCGTCCTAGTATAAATAACTAGAACAATTAAACAAACTCAATAGACTCGCCATCGATAAGATCATCTTAAATTTCTGAATCATAACTTTCTGAAGAGAGTTAGGTTTAGGCAAGTTAATAACCTCAACAATAAAATTAAGTTGAATAATAAAGTCCTGATAATGATGCAGTATTTGGAGATGAAGTGCAAAACTAATTTTATCTTGGGGATGACAATGATGAAAGTATTGACGAATAAAATTAGAATGAAGGGATAGAATAAGTACATTAATCTTCAAGCCAAATCCAATATAATTTATCTTCTCTTTTTGAGTTCAGGACATAACTAAATAATGCAATGAGATAATTGCCACCACTTAGATCTCTGAACTCATAGGTTGAGTAGCTGCCTCTCGTGGCTCCCAATTTCGATATCTTACCTGACGATAATATTGAAGCATAGTGCTCAAATCCATAATAACAAAATTAATAAAGTTCAATTGAGCAATTTCGGTATCCTAGTAATGTTGTCAATGCTGAAATTTAGCTTGGTTAGATGCTGAATTCTAGCAATCAAGCTAATGGCAATAACAATTCAGAAATGTAAAATAGAAGAGAGCAAAATTTAGATACACAAGTGCAAGACTCGCATTAAATCAATTAAAGTCTGGCAATAGATGATGATCAAACGAGGCACAAAGTTGGAGAAAATATGAAAGTAAAAAACAATAAATAGAAAAACTTAGTTGAAAACCCATAGAATTTGCAGGGTGCAAATTTATCTAGAGTACCGCTTACTTTGCAAAAATTTCCCAGTAGTTTCAGCATATCCAAATAACGACAGTAGTAAAAATAGAAAGAAGGTAGCGAATGAAAATATGATTGGTTCTATAGTTTACTTATTGCCAATTTATCCGCTATGAAGATCTCTTATTAAATATGTCATTATAATTTGATAGACTCGACGTGCACTCATAAACAAGTATTAAAGTAACAATATGCATTCATAATAACAAATGGCAGAATTCCTATCGTCAGTAGATTTGAGCAAGTTCAATAACAGTTACGAGTAAGCCTGTCTGTTTTATTTTGGGCTACTGAGAGAACTAGATCTCAAGATCATATACACTCAGATCGAAGTACATATTTATAAAATTAAGATTGAAAACAGTGCAATAACTCATGAGAAAAGTAAAAAATAAATCAAATCAGTAAATGCTCAAATCAAGCAAAAATAATAAGGGATATCTAAAGTAGTTGGGCCTGAAAAAGTAGAAAAGCATTACCCGTTTGAGTGCAAAGCCAAAGGATGTGGTAAAGGTTTTGATAAAAAATCTGCCCTCGATCATCACGATACTCTAAGACATAAAATGCAGCCAACTGACTGGATTAACAATAGGATATTTAATATTTAAATAAAATAAATCAAATAATTAACTTAATCGGGCAGTAAAAGAGCTAGCCGTGCTTTATGATGATTTTTATTTATGTTATATCGTAATCAGTACAGTGTTAATAAGCTTGTATTTTATTGCGACAACATTTGATTAATTTATTTTATTATCTGCTAATATAGAATAATTATATATTTCTAAATATACTTTTATGGGACATGTGCTTGAAAGATATGTCAAATACTAAATTGAAGCAAATCATGATCATTGGGGAGCACTGGCTACATCAGCTTATATTTAGTCTTCAGTTGAAGGGATTATCTATTTCTATTTACTAGGTTCAAGCTTTGGAGGTCCGAAACATAATGTAGTAGTGCCAGCCTTTCCCTCAGGGTTAGCCTATACGCTAACTCCTCCTTCTCCAAACTTAATTAAAACATTTTGCCCATTAGCCTTCTTCAACTCCTGAGCTTGATTCAAAGCATGCCTGAGAGCTTCGAGAAATCTTTTAGTCTATGAAATGGATTTTTTGTTCTATGCGATTGAGTTGATGATTGTCTGTCTTTCTTCTTCGGTTTCGGCATTATCTCTGCGCATGCAAACATACTATTCCCACTTTTTATGATCCACAATTTTGAGAATATTTGGATCCTTCGAGAGCTCAATACTTGCCATACTGAAGTGTTCAGGTGAAATTTCATAGGGGAAAGTATAATGCCAAAATCTTTGTATCGAAGGCTAATTTTCTTAAAAATGATTATATGTATAAGATTAAGTTTATACT
>APMI01017968.1_pt1 | contig 18113 bp, 12 predicted proteins | sample 667938 | NCBI WGS metagenome assembly APMI01 (sample SAMN01084076, study PRJNA167559) | wastewater metagenome | biome: Wastewater | place: Denmark: Ejby Moelle, Odense | collected 2011-11-28 | reverse complement strand
ATTATTGACAATTAAATTTTAAAAAATTAAACAGATATGCTTAATATTAGTTAAAATTTAATTAATACTAATAAAAATGTAAAATTAGATTCCAAAAGATAAACAATTTTTCAATAAAGAATGACGATAATATAATTATAATACTAAAAAACAAAATTAATAATAATAATGAGCAAACCAGACCAATACTTGCAAAAGCTAAGCCTAAATTAAAAAATGAATCGCATGGAGTAGATTGTCAGCCTTCTTTAACTTAAATTAAACATCAGCAGACAAAATTCAAACGATAATAATGAAGATGATGATGTATGTGACTCTGATAGGCATCGCTTCAATGTCATCAAATATCAGAAACCATACCAGCAACATCGCATGTATTGACAATAGAGTATACTCATATTTTATATTTTATTTAATTTTTATTATAAAGCATAATCATTAGAAATCGTTTGCACCGAAAAGTAGAGGTTTCTCTGTTTATTACTTGCTTGGGTGTGTAAGTCCCTTAAGTTAGTTTACTTAATTTCTTAATTTCTCATTGTCTTCGGAAAGCTGGTTGATCTTCTGATTAAGAATAGTGGCATTTGAGGACTTTAAAATAGATAAGTCATTTACTCTCTTTTTTAAGGAAATTATTGTTTATTACAACTACTTTTTGTTGTCATGCCAAGATTATAGTTATTTCTCTAGCTATTTATTCTTCTCAACCATTTTCTTACGTAATTGCTATTCTTCTTTTAGTTTCTATTGCAGTTTAATAGAATCTGTATGTACTTTTGTCAACTTTTCTCCTTTCTTTTCTAAAGTGGCTTTTGTCAAATTCTCGTATTACTTTTGTTGTGCTTACCACTGCGCTTTCTTCTCCATAAAAGTCTCTCTTAAAATATGTACTTCAGCGTTCTTCTCGTCTAACTCAAATTTGAAAGTGTCTTTCACCTCATTGACTTATTAAATTTGTTACTACATTCTTTTTATTTACTGACTGTAATTTTGAGCATTACTCTTTATTTCTTCGTTTAAACAATGGTTCTATTTCTGCAATTATTTGATATGTTCTTATTTTTTACTCAATTCTGTCTTTAGTCTGTGCATTTATTGAGCTAATTGTTTATTCTAAATCTTCCCTTATGTCTGATTCTTAGATAAATTTGAGTTATCATTATGAGTTTTCTAAAGTTTTTCATTTAAGCTACAAATATTAGCTCTGAGCATTTCGATCTAATTTCTAAGTTTGCCATTAGTCAATTTTTCCTTTTAAAGTTCAGCTCCTAATTTGCCACATTATTGTTACAGCATAGAAACAATTTAGCTTTAAATTTTGTTCTCAGAAGTCCTGACTTTCTTACTGATGGTCTTCTTGGCTTCCTGATTGATCTGCATTTGTTAAATTTAACTTAAAGTTTCTGCTTTGACAAATTATTTCTGGATCTGCAGACTGGATAATACCTGTGCCTCACTGCTATTACGTGACTATTGCACTCGCTTGTTTTATTTTATGCCCTATTTTATGATACTGATGTCAGCATTTTATTTTGTATCGATTTTTGGCATTATGCTTGTTGATGACGGAAGGGCCAACTAACGGGATGAACGTTTAGGAGCTTACCTGATCAATATGTTTGATGTTTTTCGCATGTATGAGATCGAGGAATGGAGTTTAATGAATTAGAAAATCGATATATTGTAGGAATTGACAAATAACGATAATAATCGTTTCTTTATATTTACTAACTGTTATTTAGAAACTATTATCAATATCTATAATATCAAAATGCTTGTAATTCACTATTTTACTGTATTTTTGTATAATATTTAAAATGTCTAAGTTTTAGTCGACAGTTATAGATGAAAACTTCCGGGAGTTACAGGGCGGTAAGGAAATAAAACCACCACTGATTCCATCAAACACTGAGAAGATATACTCAAATCCTGGAGTATACAACTTACGCGGATTCTACGACGACCTCACATTGCGACTACAGAGACAAAAGTAGACATTGCTCAAAATATAATAAAATTCAAGGAGAAATTTAAATGTAACTAATCAATCTATGATGACTGTCACTGCTTCTCGGGTATGATGTAACCGACTTGCAAGAGATAATTGATCTGGATTTTATTATTTAGCTTAGCATATATTTAATACTAAAGTACAGATTTATTAATGAAATATGCATTATGTTAAATTTTGATTTGATATCCTGCATAAGATCAATAGCACTTTTTTATTAAATAGCTTTACTCATATTTTAATATTTTCTCAAAAACAACTGACTTGACTCAATGTACAAGCATGTATCTATGAAATCAAATTCTTCTCCAAGCTTTATTTAATATAAATTATGGAAGAATGCGCGATATCATATTTTAAGTAGTTAACAAGAAAATTTTTGAATTATCTTAATCAAAATATCAGACCGTCATGATCAATTTATTCGTATATTTATCATATCTCTCATCTTAACAATTTGTTGTCTAATTTCTTAGTTTCAATCATGGCTAAGTTATAATATTTTTTGCAATGAAAAATTCTCCCTATTCAGGCATATTCTACGGATCGCACCAGCCAAGTTTTTCAATGTCAGAAATAGCATAATCACAGCAAGAGTTATCATCAGCAAGCAGAACAAGTTTCACAAGTTTTACCAATAATTCATGCACATTGAACTCTAAATATGACTTTAATAGCACAACAACAACAATAAAACGTAAAGATCAGCTAAAACCTACTACTAAACTTAGCATTAATCAGAGAGTGCATGATTCAGGGCGTAAGATGATGCTACCCCAATATTTGTAAAACAAATAGAGAAAAATGAGAGAGGAGAAACGGTAAATCGAATAAAAAATGATCACAACTCTGAATTATAACAATTCCATTAAGCCCAGTTTTGGGTTAATCAAGTTTATAGGATTATGTGGAGTTTAAAAGGGATCAGGTATATACGGATGCCAATGCTTTAATCAACCTTGTGAATGGTAGTTAAAATGGACCAAAAATTATAATCCTAAATGCAGCAAATTATATGCAAATCTAAGCATGGAGAGGTATGATTTGAAGATGGCTTAACAAATTTAGAAAGATTTGCCTAGAACTTATCCTGAGTGTCCTACCTTCTCATCGAACTATTAATTCAGGAAAAAGCTAAGAAATATTTTGAGAGTTTATACAGTGTACGATATTGAAGTTGGGTATGTGCAAGGTATGAATATGATCGCTGCTGTTTTACTGTACCATATCAAGAAATAAGATTAGACTTTTTGGGCATTTGCTGATTTAATGGACTAGCAATAGTTAAGATTGATCTATCAAACTGGATTTGAGTCACTCAAAAAGCACACAAATAACATAATTTCACTTATTAACCGTAAACTTTATGCGCTTCATTAGCATATGGTACTCTATATTTTAATTTTAGATATAATTAGATGTAACTCCTGAAGCATTTCTATACGGTTGGCTACTAAGTTTAATGAGCAACTGCATTCCTCTTGAATACATGCACTTAGTAATTGATAAATTCAGAGTACAAGGATGGATTTTCATGTACAAGCTCATTATCACTTACTTACTGTTCCTTAAGTAAGGGCTTATGCACTGTGAGGAATCTTCCTAATTTTTGACGACTTTGAGTAATACAAGTTCTAAATAGTTGGGACTACACTGGCGGGAAATATTGGATAACTGCTATAAGTTGGAGTTGTGAGCCTGTCAATTGGAAAATTTAATAAATTTTTGCATATCCTCCTTGATTTAATTCTATCATCGAAAGCAAAAATAATTATTATATATTTAAACAGAGGTTTCAAATGGCATATCGATAATGCCGAAATTTGTGTGAAATGCTCAGATCGCTAAATTACCCTCGATTAGTCTCGCTTGAGAACTTTCTGAAGCCAAATTTTGAATTAGTTGCTGATATTCTTTATTGGCTCGCTCAAAAGTATGATCCACAGGCTGAACTTTCTGATGACATAAATCAGGAAAAAGATAGAGTCTAATTTATGAGGGCTATTGTGACTATTTTTACAACCAAGGCTAGAATTAAACTAAACGCTAAGAAGTTGTATCAAGCTGACAGCTAGGCTGTTCAAGAAATTCTAAAAATTGTCCAACTTCTTTATAAGGTTTAACATTTGTAATATTCAGGCATCAAATTCAAAAGGAATTGAGTAAGAATAAGTTGCTACTGTTTCCTTACCTGTGAAAGTCTCAAACATCAAAGCACATAAAGTATTAGCAAATGAAATCTGTGACTTGGGTACAAAACTCTATGATGCAATCACAAAAGAGCCCGAATTAAAAAAAGTTAGAATCCAAGCATTACAATTTCTCGATAATATGACAGGAGCTAGTGGTGAAGGTGATCCAGCTTATATTGAAAAATGTGTTAAACAGATTATGAACCAGCAAAGTTAAAGCATGTTATAGATGGTTAAATATGTGAGTAATATGGAACGAGAGCAGAAGACTTTAGAGTAAAAACTTAAGAAAAAATCAGCATAATTGGAAAGAGCATAAAAAAGGTATAAAAGTTTAATCACTGTTAAGCCTGCTTTTATGGAAGAATATGAAAGATTGGAGCAGTAACTTGAAGGAATGTATCAAATTTATACTGAAAAATACAGAAATATCGATTATCTAGAGCAAGAGCTAGAAAAGTACAACAAAACAGAAGATGAGAAGTTAAAGAGAGCAAAAGACGAACTATTAAAAATTCAGAAGAAAATAAAAGAGCAGTAGATGAAAGATTTCAAGAGAGTCGAAGAACTCGATGATGGACTGCTTGAACCAGATGAAGAAAGAGGTTTCACTCGAGGAAACTCCAGAAAACAGTAGCGAGGAGGAGGGTTACGTTAGTAGCAGCGAGGTGACCACAATAACTAAGATGCTAGCGAAGGGGAGGACGATCAAGGTGATTAATAATAATCAGGGTAAGATATTGATGATGAGGAAGATGATGATGATAGCAATTTCTGACCCAATGAGCAAATATTTAGACACATTATTATAACTATTTAATTAGACATAAGCATGGGCGGCTGTATAAGTTCGTAGTCATAACAAATAATCTGTAGAAGATGCGGTAAATCGATATACCGACATCAGGTACATTCCTGTTAAGTATAGGCAGCAAGTCACAATTGTGGGATGCAACCAAGTAGAATGATGCCTACCCCACAATCTCACACTACTCCAGCACCGATAATAACGCAAAAAGCGCCACAATCATCAATTCAGAATCCATTTTTGCCATTCTTAAAGCCAATCAGTTTACCTGAGCCGAATCCCTTTGAACCGCAACTTTACGGGAACTAGGCACGATAATTCCAAAATTAATATATCGATATCAAAGTGAATTTCTATCATAATGCAGAAGCCAGTTGACCCTGATCGAACTATTTACGCGTGGACAAAAGAGAAAACTATTTATTACCCGATTTCAATAAAAAATTTTAAACCAGAAGTAATACGATTCCGAACTTTCCAAGAGAAGTTGCTGTGGTTTAGACTCAATATGGAGGCCTTACGAGTTTCATGGCAGCAGGGGTGTGAGACTCTTAACGTAGACAGAGCGAATCTAGTATACTCTAGCAAGAAAGGGTTAAAAAATATCAATTTACGCAAATAATTAAAAATTAAGTTTGATGACTAAGTCGTAGATGATGCCGGAGGTTTACTGCGGGAATGGATGCACATGTTTATCAAGCAAATATTCTCACATGAAACTTCTATTTTCGAGCAGTGTCCTACAGAGTAGACCGCTTATCGCTTCAAATGGGATAAAGCAATCGACTAGGAATTTGCACTAGAAAATATCGAGATCTTGGGAGTTATCGTTGGCAAAGCTTTATTCGATCGAATTTCCTTGAATTGTTATCTAAATCGTACTATCTTGAGACAAATCTGTCAACAAACTGTGTTGTTAAAGGATGTTTTTAGCTTCGATAAAGATGTAAATTTTTAACTTACTTTTAGTTGTATAAAGGCTGGAAAAGTATTCTAGACAATTAAGGAGCCTAAAATTTGTGTCTGAACTTCTCATAATTGAAAACTCACTCAAACGGCAAAAGTTAGACTCTAGATTTAGTAAAAGATGGACGAAACATCGAAGTAAACGATAAAAATAAATACCAATATATTTACGAAATGTACTTTCTATTTTTTATCTAGAATCCAACTTTATTGCGCTAGAAGTGTAACCAAGCACATAAAAGCCTTATTAACTGGAATTTATCGAGTCGTTCCTCAGCAATTTCTCTCTGTTTTTGAACCTCACTAAATGTAAATGTTACTGAACGGACCACAAACAATCGACGTTAAAGACTGGAAATAGAATACAATTTACAAAGGATATAAGCCTAATGATCAGATGGTCGTATGGTTCTGGTCTGTTGTTCAAAAATTCGATCAGAAAAAATTAGCTAATTTGTTACATTATTGTACTGGCTCAACTCGAGTACCAATCCTAGGATTCAAGTATCTATAGAGTAATCGTAATACTATAAACAAGTTTATGATAGAAAAGGTTGGCTTTAATAAAGACAATCCTTACCCAAAGAGCTATACTTGTTTCAATAGACTAGAATTACCAGAATACTCATCGATGGCAGAACTAGAGAAAAATTTGAATGTTGTTATCAGTCAATAAATAACGCATTTCGGACTAGGTTGAATTTATTCTCTATTTAAAGAGAGAGAGCACTGCAGATTTTATTAAATTTTATATTTATACTCTTATATGTATGGCAATTTGATGATAATTATATTTTCGTAGTAATAATTAACAATTAATTAAATATTTAACGAATACAAAACATAATCAGAACATGGAAAATAACAAGGATCTATATCATCGATACCATCAAGAAAGACTAGTGTAAAAAACTGCAACTCAGGTCGATATGCTGCGAGTGATGGATAATTTGAAGAAAAGTGTTGATTATTTTAATAATTTTGGGATCAAGAATACACAAACTAGTAAGAAACCTTTGGGATAAGCGAATCAATGAGGGAGATATATGTATGTGATCATCTATACTTCGCCATTATGTTTTAATATTGCTAAATTTTAGTTGGTTACAAAATTGTTAATATTTTCTTTTTTACTAAAATTTATAATATGATATATTTTCATACTTTTTGACTCCATATGATCGAAAGGAATGATAAATCTCGAAAATTATTATAAAAGAAGTTCATAATTTGATTGAAAATGAATCCACAAAGTTAAAACAGATAATATAGAGAGTATATAATATGATCGCTGCAGCTGAGACCGAGAGCCCATAGAAAAGCTAGAAAGTATAGAAATAATTAAGTACACACTTCTGAAATCTAGAGAGTGAGAAGCGCAAGAAACTCAAAGCATTTCAATCTTTTCTACAGAAGAATGAGTCATCGCCAAGCCTTGAGCTCATTAGCAAAGGCAATCAATCATAATAATAATAAAAAGTAGAAGGGTTTGAGCAGACAACCTGTACGGTGTGTCAGGTTGAAATCGGCGATCGTAAGAAAACTTGGTAATTATTTTTTTAATGCAGTGGGTTTTGTCGTGAGCCTGCATGCCTATAGCATATGCGAAAAAAAAGAAAAAGTAAATAAACGCATAAATTTGTTAAAATTTGCGATAAATGCGAAGATTAGTTTCTATTTAGCAAGTACATGAAGTTTTAATTGAAAAATTAGTAGTCTATCACAGCTCAATAGAGCATTATTCAAGCTAAAAGAAGCTAACTAGAAATGCAAGTAAAAGGTCGAAAAACAAAATTAGTTTTATTATATCATAAACAAAACGAAATTCTAGCTCAAAAGAAATAAATAGATGCTAAAGCGAACGCTCAAGACAACGAGTACCGCCTTAAGTCCTAGAAAATCGAGAAAAAATAAAAATAATTAAACGAGCTCTAGAAAAAGATAAACTAAATGTAAGCTTCATTACCGCCATCATTTTAGTAAGATTTCTATGCTTTATAAATATAAAATAACAAAGTGAACAGCGATCTGCTAAAATATGAAAAAGCCTGTACTGAGGCAATTAAAACCAAATCTAGGCGAGAACGATAAATCTATGAAGAGTATAATATCTGGTAGTAGGAACAAAAGTCAAAAATGACAAAAAAAGAGGACTAATGTTCTGTATTTTGAACGGCTCATATCTATTTATATTCGTCTTATTTACTGAATTTGTGTACGGTAAAAATAGTTTAGTATCAAATCAATATATTATAGTTTTATTAGCAATAACTATATAAATTGACAGGGATGCAAAGCTAATAGAAAAATTACTACCAGATTCTTTAATTAACCCAACTAGCAACCCTCGATCAAATCAAAAGAGCGTACAGAAAACTTGCAATTCAACATCACCCGGACAAGAATATGTAGAACTAGGGTGAATCTTTGGAGCTGTTTAGGAAAATATCATAGGCCTACTAAACTTTGTCTGATAGTGACAAAAAAAGAGATTATGATAAAGCGAACTCATTTAATTTCAATTTTACAACTGCTGATGGTAAATACAGCTTTAATGATGCCAAAACCCTTTTCTAGAACTTCTTTAAAAATTCTACTCAAAGATACTACAGCAAAGGAGAAGACGTTTTAGATAGTTTCATCAATGGAAAACGCGTGAGCCGACCTCCTTCGACTCCCTCAAATCACAAACCAGCATCAGACAGCTTCCGGTATTATAACATGGGCACGCCATCACATAGCATATATCATAAAAATGACCAAAGTCAAGCATCGGCAGCTTACCAAAACTTATTTAAAAAGTAATCATCAGAATCAAATCCTCTAAAATAAAGAGCCAGCAGTTTCAGCATGGATTAGTAAAGTAGTTCAAATGTGAGTCAATCCAGTATTTTTACCTCGGATTTTGACAACAATATTTTAATGAGATCTACTAGTACTGTCACTAAAACCATCAATGGCAAAGTATTAAAAGTAAAGAAAACTACAGTTAAGAAAAAGGATGGCACTCGCTAAGTTAAATAAGAAATATTTGATGATATGGGCTTACTGGAAACGAAGAATTATGTGCTTGCTATAGGTTAAACGTATCCAAATTTCACGCTTACATGCGATAGCTCAAGTATTAGTGCTAATACTAAGGCGGAAAACTGTTTTCAATGATAAATTTGTTTTATCTATCTCTTTATTGTGCTTTTTTTGACATTAGTAGGAATTTTGTAATATTAGAAGTCAGTTGACTATAAAAATTGATTTCGTTGCATATATCTATTTCAAAAGTCTTGTTCATCTCTGAAATATACAGATTAATTGAGATAGGGTATAAAACAATTAGTAAAATAAATAATTTCCTTTGCACCTCTTTAATTTAACAGTGAAAATAAGGATTATAAGATTAATAATCTTATTAATTAAAACAAACAAATGATGATTGATTTGGAGTAAAATAATTGGTTCCCTTGATTGACAAACTAGGGAAAAATTGAGATATTTTATCTCCATTTTATATAGATCAATAGTGTTGGTATGAGATCTGGTCTTTTGAATTATAAATGTCTTAAATATAGTTACATTTGTTATAGCCAATGAAGAAAATGGAGTAAACTTCCATGATAAAGAAACTCTCAAAAATCCAAGACTAGTTAAAAATCGTAGTCGGCATCTGGAACATGCAGGGTATGATTCCACCGCATAACTCCATAAAATACTTCATGGATGAAATTATAAATCAGCAAACCCAACCCGATTTAATTTGTATAGCTACTCAATAATGCCAGCGTTCGATAAATATGTCACTATTCTGCGAGAACAAATAGTAATGGGAAAATGCATTAAAAGAGGCATCGCATGGGTATACGATGGTCGATTCGGAAACTATGCGTGCGTTGCATACCGCTATCTTAGTCAAAAGTGATATAGCGAATTGTTACTCGACTGATCGGAAAACTATAATGAAAGCTGGAGCATGTAATTTGTTTGGGAACAAAGGAGCTATAAGTATGGTTGTCAATTTGTTAGGGCAGAGTTTTCAGTTTATAAATTGTCATTTAGAAGCTCATCAAGACCAATCTCAACGCAGAAATTAGGTAATTCTACGCATACTTAATCAACTTGTATAAAACGATTATCGAAGCGAAGTATTCATATTCGGTGATTTGAATTACCGTATTGATATGACTCATGAAGAGTATTATGCTTATGTGAAAGATAAGAAAAACACAGATTAATAAATGAAATACTCAAACATGCAAGAGCGAGATCAGCTACGCAAACAGCAGGAGTTAAAATAAAAATTCCTCCCATTTTATCAGTAAATGCCAATTAAATTCCCACCAACTTATAAAATAGGAGATAACAGTCAATAATATGACAAGAAAAGGATACCAGGCTGGACTGATCGTATTTTTCATCGTAAAGGTAGAGCCAGGCAAGATACTTATCGATGTCTGTACAATTTGTATGGGACTGATCACAGACCAATACTGGCTTCTTTTATTGTTCAGACTGAATAAACTCTTTCTATTTTTCCTGATGAGTTTGTTGGTGTCAAGACCAAAGATCGCTGTTCATTAATTTGATATTCTTATATCAGTCTTATTCTATAATTAACTCTTATGTTATCAGAATTTATGCTTAAAACGTATGTATATACATAATAATCTCTTATTATACAAAATATCTTAATATAAGCAAATGAACCCTTAGCCAAGCCCAAGCCCAGCGCAGACTACATCTCAGATAAACATAAAATTCGGTGATGTGCCGCCTTCAAACACTCCTTTTAATTTAACCCTAACCGCTTAGTATAATTCATCAAAAATATAAAACAAGAGGTTCAACTCAAGCTAGTACCTAGGTTCATAGATTGTTCAAAACTCAATATTAATATAAGTTTAGGCTAAATCTGATGCAGAATAGTTAGCACAGAAGATCAGAGATATTATCGATAAGTTATAAGATATCAAATAACATATTTAAGATCAAACTCTGGTTATCAAAGTTATCGGCAAAGATAATAAAGTATACATTCTCTTGCAAGTTTAATCAATTTCGGATACGCTCAAGAAATTTAATCAGAAAGTTAATGAGGAACATTTCTTACCTGTATAAGAAAAATGGCTTGATGTCAAAATGAGCAGTGCAAATAAATTATCACAGATGAAAGATTTAATTGAGAAAAAAGGTTAATTTGGCAGTTTCTTTGACTCGTTATTGGTAAATGTGCGATTTTATAAGACAGAAAATATAAAACAAGTTGTGAAATAAATATTAAAACCAGGTATGGGCTAAGATATTTCTGACTCAATTGTAAATTCATTCGATTTCGCAAATTTAGATTTACAATTCGAAAGCGCATCAAACCTAGAAAATTATCCTCAAACCATGAAAAATCTAAAAACTATTAAACTGAATGACGACTTTAATAAAATCAAGCCATTACTCGGCAACAAAGTAATTCATAATTTATATTTAGTTGTAAATTTATCTGTTTGGGAAGCCAGTATGCTTTGTGCTTAATGTTATAGCTGAATAGTTGTATCTTGTTCTTGATATATTGTTTGCGTGATTTATTTGATCATTATTTTGATTTATTTATTGTTAAACACGAATAAAATTGATAAAATATTTCATTAATCTTATAGACAGAGACTAATAATATATTCAGATACATAACTATTAATTTGGTCTCTGATTATATTTGAACAAACTGAGAGAATATTAATATTAGTAAAATCAAAAAAATGCATAAAAATCGAATAAAGATCAAATTCTTCTAGGATGAGCTATATTACCAGATGTAACTGCAATAAAAAATCGAATAAATAAGTCAGACACTAAAACAGGCATTGAAACTAAACAGCTCAGTTAATCAATCAATGCTACTGCGTGACGCAAACTTAAAAATAAGACAATAAATAAAAACAGTATCAAATTAGATAATTTAAATAAAAAGATAATCCGATTTGATCCATGATGCAGCCAAAATCTAAGGTCAAGCTATATTAAAATCAATGTAATAAAAAGTAGACGATCTTAATGAAAGACTATACAATGCTGAAAATTGTTTGCAGTATGCTGAGAGTATCAAGAAATAGCAAGATGCTATGAATAGTTAGTATTAAATGAGTAATGTTAAACATTTTAAAAAGGAACATTAAGCTTATGTTATTAGTAAATATCTTCAAGCTAAACATAGAGTAATTAGGGAGTTCTAGAGAAGTATCTAATTAACGCTTAAGATATATAGCAAAGATAAGGCTAAATTATAGGAAACAAAAAGTTAACTTTAACAACTATTAATTAGAAAAAATAATAAAGTAAGTTATGCAGAGTTAAGAAACAATTAAATAGATATAAAAACAAACAGATTATCGAAAAGTAATGAAAAATTAATCATAAGTCAACCTCTATCGTTAAATAAACGACATCGAATTCCATTTATAGCTTTATTACTTCAATCGCCATCAATACCATTCAAGCACCTTCGATCAAAAGCAGGAATATCTTTGATTTCAAAATTAAAATTACAAAATCGACAATAAACTCTAGCTAATCAAAAATTATCATAGAGCCTTGAAATGCGAAATCGAAATGATGTGTTAAAATATCTTGAGAGTAAATCAGAACTCAGTTAAGAGGAGGCTATCATGAAGCTATAACTTATGGGAGCCAAAATGAATAGTAAGTTTTAATAAAGGATGGTAGAAATCAAACCGGCTCGAAGATGTAAAGAAGACAATTTTGAATTGACAGCTAAGAAAAATAGAAAATAAATAAACAGACTTATCAAATCACTAGACAAAATAAAACCATCAAATAGTTAAATAGATCAAATACAGAGTATTTATAAAAAAATGACAATGCCGGAGAAGCAATTTAGTAGCAATCCAAAAACAAACGATAGCCTATCCGGTGGACGGCATGTCATTTGATTCTATTGTTCTTATACTGTTTTTGATTTTAAAAGTTAGTTCTATCATAGAATTATATTATAATAAAAGTAAATAAAAAGATGTTTGCCTCTTTTTAAAAATATGACAAGTATTCATAGTAAGAAGGAAACAAATCAATATTTATTAAATTAGAACAATGAACGACGGTGACCCAAAAAACAAAGTAAAAGAGGCACTCATGTTCAAGTTGAAAGGGTTATCGAACAATAATCCTGCACCTAAGCCATAGTATCAAATGCCAATGCAGCAAAATCAACCGCAAATGCAAATGCCAATGCCACAGCAGCCGCCTATGAAAATCGATACTGAATAAGATTTTAGAAAAATGCCTTATGAAGGAAAAGCAAAATATGATAATTAGCTTAAAGCGCTAAATGCTTTGAAAAATTAAACCTAGTAACGAAGCCAAAGACCAAAAAAGATGTTTTTTGAGCATTATGATACCGAGTAGCCGTATTGCCCTATCATCCAAAATAACTCGAATCCAAGTGGAAGACCGCCAAACATTCCACCCTAGATGTATGAAGGCATTACTGTGAAGCCAAAGAGACCTTGGGTTTATCTAGGGACTTAGAATTTGCCACCCGTTGAATATCAAGAGATAAACTAGAGCAGTTTCCGAAATATTGCTAAAAAGAACATGTAAGCAAAAGAATAAAATAAAAATAGGCGACTTGCTCAAGCTCAAAATGGTCAACCAGCTCCAAGTGGGCCACCTAAGCCCCGCAAGAAAGTATAGAAGCCTCAACAGCCTGAATAGAATTCCTAGTTGGACATGTCTGATGAAATCGTTGAAGAGGGTGAATCCATTTTTGCATCACAGTCCCAATACAACACAGAGACTGTAAACAATAAAAAGAGTAGAATGAGCAGTATGCGAAACTCATAACGATCATACTTAGGCTAAGATTACTCCATGTCATAAGGCACAGAAACTCGAAATAAGGGAGTATAAGTATTCGGTTCAGATGATGACGATGAAGGCGATGATTCTGGAATGTTTTCAAAGAGCAAAAGTAAAAATCAACAAAAAGGTGGCAAACGTGATGGAGGCAAAGGGAGAAAGAAAGATGATTTCAGCGATGAGGACTAATGAGCATCGCTTATGATAGTTGTCTCTCAGGTTTAATTTAAAATAACTTTTAAAAATTTTTAAGTAAATGTTGTTTAAGCAGTTAATATATTAAAATAAATGATCAAATGCAACATTGAGTTATTTGGTCAGCTTAGAAAATGATATGAAATTAGTTTTCCTTTACTTTAATGTCTTCTAGCTTTTTGCGATGTTCATCAATTCCATATGACATTAAAGCCTTTGGTAATTTAATTAGCGGATCGTAAAATCTATTCGCTGGCATTGACTATACTCGTTCAAATATTTTAGTATGTCGGCGGGCTTGAGAAGGACGTAGTGAACGAACTTATTAACAATTTTTGACACTTCGGAGATTCTTGCTTTCCAATAAAAAATCAGCGATGCTTTAACACTAGTCATCTTTTTACGTAAGATACGTAAGATTCTTTTCTTATGAAGGTTTAAAGCTACTAACTTCAACACTCTCAGTCTATACTCGATTAGAAGGCCTAATTGCTAGACTATCACAGTTATAAAATTGCAGTGTCTTTTTCTTAGCCTGAGATTTCTGCACAATTTGCTTGTCTGTCTTTGTACTCGAAAATGTATTGTTTCTTTTTTGACTATTTTGCTTATTTTAAAATTTGTGGCATTACTATTCAGTTTCAATTTATTCCTAAGTCTCAAAACGATAATCAATTTGCTTATCATAGCCTGACGATGGTTTAATTATCACATTTCCCTCGAATTTATTACATTTTGTTGTGCTTGTTGCCTTAACTGGATCAATTTGCTTCTTTGGTTGTATTGGTTTTAGAACACTTTTCTTGTAGCCCTGCATAACGATTATATTTTTAGTTTCGATAATATAAAATAGTTTAATATAAATGATACAGGTACATATAATTTTCCTTTCGATTTATAACCATAAGTGTTCATAACTTAAAGCTGTCTATTGATTTTAATAAATTTACCAGATATAAAATTAATAACTAAAAATTAAACTCTAATCCTCTGATTGGAATAGTTACAAGGGTAATTAGGTGGCAGATAACAAGTAACAATTTTTGAATAATATTATTGATAATTATTGAAAGGAATGTTCCGATAAATTCCTGCCACCTAATTTCTATTGAAATAAATTAAAATATTTTAAACTAATATAAGTATCATATGACAGCCTTAGCAAAAGTGATCGTAAGTCCCAGCGACAAGCGAACTTACAAAGCAATAAAGCTCTAAAACTAAATCGAATGTCTTCTCATTCAAGATGTCGATGCTCTGAAATCCTCAGCTGCTCTCAGTGTTGGCGTTGGGTCATTCAGGGATCCATTAACTGCGCAAGGTATTGCTCACTATTTGGAACATATGCTTTTTATGGGTACTGCTAAGTATCCCGATGAAAATGATTACTCCAGCGTACATATTTTGCTATTTAGTTTATCACCAAAAATGGTGGAAGCAATAACGCTTACACAGGTCAATAAGAAACCAACTATATGCTATAAGTCTCAAGCGCTGCATTTGAACAAGCATTAGATAGATTTTCCCAGTTCTTTATCTCGCCATTACTCAAGCAGACATCAGCCGAAAAGTAACTAGAAGCTGTACATTCTTAACATCAAAAAAATATGTTAAATGATGCATGGAGAAAGTACCAACTACAAAAATTTTTGTCAAGAGATGGCGGAGCTTTCAACAAATTTTCAACAGGAGATAAAAACTCTCTGTCTAATCCCAACCTGCAACAAATTCTTCAAGAATTCTATCAACAAAATTATTCTTCCAATTTGATGAAATTAGTTATTTATGGAAAATAATAAGTATAAACTTTGTAGAAGTGGGCAGTATAAAAATTTACACCTATTCCAAACCAAAAATTCACAAAATACCAGCTTGATCAACAGCCATTCGATAGCAAAGTATTCAAAAAACTAATAAAAATAGTGCCAGTAAAAGATCTAAAGAAACTGTAATTAACATGGATATTGCCGAATAAGCAGAAACATTACCGTAATCATCCAGGCAGTTATATATCAAATTTGATCGGTCACTAAGGCAAAGGGTCGATATTATCATACTTAATAAAATAAGACTTAGCGATCTCACTATCCAGTGGTAACCAAGATTAATACAATTGCTTCACTGAATTTGATATCAGTATTTAACTTACTGACAAAGGATTAAGCAGAATTAACGATATTATTGGATATATTCTGTATTATGTTGACATGCTCAAAAATAATTAGTGCCCATAGTGGTTCTTCTAAGAGCTAAAACTTATTAGGAAATTGCAGTTTTAGTTCATGGATAAAAAGAAAGGTATGGGAGAAAGTTCGAAATTAGCTAAAAATATGCAATAAAGGAAAATATAAAAAGTTATTGTATATCCTTATCTTATGGAATAATGGAGACCTGATCTTATCAAGTAGTATTTAAGCTAAATGACATTCTAAAACATGTTTGTTCTATGCCAGTCTAAGCAATTTGAAGCTGAATGCACACTTGAGGAGCCTATCTATAAGACTAAATATGCAGTTATTGATTTGGTCGATGTAAAACCTTTACAATGCGATGTATCTTTCCCATAGAGAAACATATATTTACCAAAAGATCTCAGTGCCCAACCCTTACAACCATAGAAACTGCCTTAGTTAATATACTAATCATAATTCATGGATACATTTTACAAACACGATCATTAATTCGGCTTGCCTAAAGCAAACATAAATTTACGTTTAATATTCGATGGAAATTTCAACCCGATATAAGACATCGGTCGCACTGTGCTCGCTTAAATGCTTAAGGAATATCTACGTGAGTTTGTCTATCTTGCTGAAATGGCTGAAATTTAGGTTTAGGCTAGTTTTGTGTCCTATGTGTCACTCGATATCAAATTTAAGGGATTTAGGGATTCGTTACAACTGTTTGTTGTTGAGTATTTGAGTAGAGTATTCTCGTTTGTGCCCACGGATTAACAATTATTCAAAACGTTAGTTGAAAAACAAAAGAGAAAATATACTAATGCACTACTTAGCGATCCTTACAGATTTATATACGATAGAAGCTCAACAGCAATGAGGTCAAAATCTGCACACACTGAATAACAAAAGTTATCGCATATTGACTCTTTGACTTTATAAGAAGTTCAACGATTAAGCAAATAATGGAAGAAGCGTATTTTTATGGATTCCTACTTTTCAGGCAGTATTACTTCAGCAGAGTCCAAGCAAATAGCTGAGAAAATATAAAATTTCTTAAAAGCTCATTCTAAACCCTTAAAAAAATAAGAAACTGGTCAACTACGAGCTGTACAATTACCATCAAACGAGACCCCAATATTATAGATGAATCTCCACAGCAAATAGTAATAAAATTCAGCAGTTCTCGTACATTACCAAGTGGGTTAGTTAACAGTCAGAAATGAAACTTTGCTTAAACTGACATAACTTATTACCAAAGAGCCTGCTTTTGATTATTTGAGAACTAAATAACAGCTTGGTTATGTTGTTTTCTGTCTTTCGGAAGATCATCGAGGTGTCGGTGGGTTGACTTTCTTAGTGCAAAGTCAAGTTAAGACTTCATATGAAATTGTGAATTATATCGATATTTTTGTCAACTAAAAATTAAAAGAAATTGTCAAAAATTTAACAGAATAATAGTTTGAAACATACAAAAAAGCATATAAAAGCACTAAAGAGTAAAAAGACAAGAATTTAGCAGCTGAAACTTTGAGGTACTGGACAGAAATCGCCAAACATCAGTATTTCTTCAGTAAAAAGCAAGCCTAACTTGAACTTATCCCTAAAATAAGTCTCGCCTAAATCAAAGAGTAAATTTTATTTAATTTAGATTTATTGACTCAAATTTATTAACAAGTCCTAAAAAGATATATATGCACGTGATATCATCAAAGAAGCAAGAAGTGAATACTTAAGCGAAACAAAAATGGTTATAGAACAACAAAAACACTAAAGTATTTGATAGTCTTGAGAAATTCATGAGAAAATCCACTTTGTTCCCAGATTTCTACGCTCCGAATCCAAAATGATTGCTAATAAATATATCATACAATTAATAATTAAATAATAAAATATGATAAGTAAAA
>APMI01010902.1_pt1 | contig 18113 bp, 14 predicted proteins | sample 667938 | NCBI WGS metagenome assembly APMI01 (sample SAMN01084076, study PRJNA167559) | wastewater metagenome | biome: Wastewater | place: Denmark: Ejby Moelle, Odense | collected 2011-11-28 | reverse complement strand
CATCGATTCATCGACGTAGCTTTCACCTTCCTCGACAATTCCATCTACCGCGATCTTTTCGCCTGGTCGGACTCGAATGAGCGTTCCGACGTTAAGATGCTCCACCGGATGTTGTTCCTCGGATCCGCCTGGAGTGACGACGGTCGCCATTATCGGGGCGAGCCCAACGAGTTTCTGAATCGCTCCGGACATCCTCGTTTTAGATTTGGATTCAAGGAATTTGCCTACGAGGATCAGAGTCACGATCACCGCGCCGGTTTCGAAGTAGACGTGCTCACTTTGAATGTGAGAGTGCCCCCGGAAAGCAATCACAGAATAGACGCTGAAAATCCACGAGGCTCCTGCGCCGAGGGCAACCAGGGAGTCCATGGTTGCCGTGAAGTGCGTAAGCCCCTTCCAAGCCGAGACAAAAAACTGCCGTCCATTCCAAAAGATAACCGGAGTCGATAGTGCAAGCAGGATCCAGTTGGCCAGTTCGGGCCTTGGGTGCCAGAGCATGGAGAGAAGGAAAACTGGAGCGGTGAGCAAGATGGCCACAAGCAGGTTCTTCTGCATAGAGTCGATCTGTTCTTTCGACTCGAGCGCGAGATGCTCCGAATGTTCGCCATGATGCTTGTGAGGATCTTCATGTGCCCCTCCTACAACTCCTTGGTATAGATTGGCTTGGTACCCTGCACTCGACACTGCCTTGGCCAAGGTTTCGACAGGTACACCGGTGTGCATCACGTCGGCCCGCTCAGTAGCGAAATTGACACTGGCCTCGATGACGCCAGGAACATTAGCAAGTGCCTTTTCGACCCGGCGCACACAGGAAGCGCAAGTCATCCCTTCAATTTTGAGTTCAGATCTTATGTGGTCCGCGTGGTGGTCGGAGTGTTCCATCCTTAACAGTCCTCACAAGGGCCGGGAGCCCTGTTGGAACTAGGAGCTGAAGCTTCCGCGATTCGGGCCGAGTAGCCTTCAGACTGGACGGCTTCGATAAGGTCTGCGGGTTCGACAGTCCCTTCGATGACGGCCTGCTGGACATCAAGTTCCACTGAAGCGGATTCGACTCCAGGAACTGATTCGAGTGCCGCTTTGACGTGAGCGACGCAATTGCCGCAACTCATTCCTTCAATTCTTAATTTTGTTGTCATTTCGCTGATACCTCATAGGGTATGTCAGCGGACAAGCCGAGAGAGGGTGACGCGAAGCTCATCGATGAGTTCATCGGGACTCATTGATTTTGCTTTCTCGTGCTCGGTCTCACAGCCGTGGCCAACAATGCATGTCTGGACGTGGTTCGCGGCGATTTCAGCTCCAATTTGCTCAAGAGCCGACCTTGTGGCCGCCAGTTGGGTGAGAACGTCCGCACAGTACTGGCCTTCTTGGACCATCCTGCGCAGACCCCTCACCTGACCTTCAACTCTTGCCAACCTGCGGTCAATCGCTTTTGTCGATTCGCCGTCCATTTCCTCATTATACCCCACCGGGTATATGGGGCGATTCCAACAGTAGTTGGGGCTATTTCACGTGCTTCTTGAGACGGATAACGCCCCGGTCGACGGCTTTGCGGACATAGCCTTTGAGCACTTCGCTGTGAGCCGTGTCCACGTGTCTGCCACGCCCCATGAAATGGGACCAGTCTCCATCGCCCCATGTCAGGTCACCTTTGACTTCCGCAACCGTTTTGCCGGATGCATCCGTAAGGCTGAACCGGTAGTCCATGAACTTGCCGTGCTTGTACTGGTTGTCCCAGTGAGACATGTCTGCGGCATGAGTGAGTGGGATATTTAAGGTCGCGTGGAGAAGAAGGGTGCCTGGAGCGAGTTTGTTTGTGCCAATCGGTGTGGCTTTTCCGGCCAAGTGATTCCCAGGTACTGATCGCGCCATCCATTTGTCGAACTGTGCGCTCAACTCTTTTCGGAGTTCTGGCTCGTTGATCGGGAACTGCGCCTTTTGTCCTTGAATGGTCACATTGTTGATGACCACCGGTTCAAAGTAGACCTGCTCGGGCTTGGCTGCTTGGGCATGGACAGAAGCACCGATCGCGGTGAAAATCAGCAATGCCGAGCAAGCCCGAATCGGAAATGGTGCGCGTTTCATTTGACGACGACCTTGCCTTGGTACATTTTCATCGGGCATGAAAACGCGACCTCACCAGCTTTGTCTGGAGTGAATTTAAACGTCACGGTTTGACCTTGCTTTACGGTCTGTTTCTGCTTCAGGTTCTTGAATTCAATAGTCGCACCGCAACCCATCTTGGCTCCGCCCTTGAAGGTGATGGCCACGGGAACTCCCTTTTTTACGGAGATTGCCGATGGGGTGTATTTGCCTTCGGCGATCGTGACCGTCAATGTCTGGACTCCTTTCACGGTCTTGGCCGGGACCGGCGCGTCCTGGTGATGCCCTTCGTGCTGAAAAGCAAAAGCGGTGGTGCTCATAAGAGCGGCGACGACGAGAATGGTTGTGCTTTGTTTCATAGGTTTTCTTCCTTGCGGACGTCATGGCCGTCCGAGACGGCTGGGAGTGTCGGGTCATGCTCCGTGACGGGCCAAGACCAATCCCGTTTGAGGAAAGTCTTGTTGAGCCTGACGACAAAGTCGTCCACGTAGGTATGCATGATCGGGATGTCGAAGAGTGAAAGAACGGTGCCCACGATGAGTCCTCCGACCACCGCAGTAGCGAGTGGCTGATAGGCATCGAGGCCGGTTTTTGGAGCGAACGCAACCGGAAGCATGACGAGAAGCGTGATGCCAGCCGTCATCAGTATCGGGCGAAGCCGGTCTGGGCACGCGGTCCGAATCGCCTCGTCTCTCGGGATTCCCTTATCGCGGTATTTCATGATCAGGTCGATCATCAGCACCGCCGTCGTGGTGTCCATTCCGGTCAGCACGATGATTCCCAAGATCGAGACCGTCGAGAACGACTGGTGTGCGATGAAGAGGGCCACGAAGACACCCGCAAGTTCCAGCGGCAGGGAGGCGATCATTTGAAGCGGCTGGAGGAACCCTCGGAACTGGACGACCATTACGAGGTACATCATCGCAATGGAGAGACCGAGCCCCTGGACCAATCGGCGGAAGCTGTCCATCATCTGAGTCATATCGCCGCGCATCTCCATCCCGTACCCTGGCGGAAAGTTGACCGGCTGGATTCCAAGCTTCTTGTTGCCACCGTAGGCATTCGAGACGAGGTTCATGACCACGTCCATGCTGGGAAGGCTCCCGATTCGGTAGTAACCGGTGACCCCGATGACCCTTCGGAGGCCATCGTGCTCGATGACCGTCGGAGATGTCTTGGGAACGACGTCAGCGACCGACCTCAATGGAATCTGCTTTCCGTCCGGAGTCGTCAGATACACCGATTCAAGATCTTGTGAACTGGACCTCGCGTCCTTCTCATACCGAACAAGGATCGTGTCTTGACGGATGTTCGGCAAGCGGTAGTACTCGTTCGTGAGTCCGCCCCGCATCGCGTAGTAGGCCTGTTGGGCGATCTGGTCGGGGCTGAGTCCCACCTCTTGGGCCCTCTGCAAATTGACGTCGATGCGATAGTCCGGCACTCCCAATGCCCAAGTGCGCGATGGTTGGAAGAGTTCGGGCATCTTCTCGCCCACTTTCAAGACTTGGTCTCCCAACTTGTCCAGGACGGCAAGGTCCTGGCCGTAGATGTTCACGTGAATGGGTGCGGCCGAAGTTGCCATAACATCCGAGCCCATCTCCTTGATTTGGAACCGCCGGACCCCCGGAACCGTTTGGAGGGTTTCCCTTTGAATCGCGTCGATGACCTTGAAGATGTCTTTCTTGCGTTTGTCCTTGTCGCTGAAGGTCAGCATGAATGCAGCCCCGTTCACAGCGGGCATCTGATAGCCCGTGAAGAACGGCGACCACGTTTCGAACATGGACTCAGCGCCTAGTTCAATGCTCGCCTTTTCAACCTCGGGGTGCTTGCGGACAATCTCCTCGATTTGCTTTACGGCCCGCTCAGTGCCCGCATAAGACGTTCCTGGGTTCATTTCCAAGAAGCCCGACGCCTGACCCGTGTCGGCAAGGGGCATCATTTCGGATCCAATGAAATAGTAGAAGGTGAAACCAAGAATGAGCGTCGCGAGGACGCGAGTGAAGTTGGCGAACCGGTGCTCTAAGAGCCACGAGATCAGCCTGCCGTATCCTTTCTCCGTGCGTTCAAGGCCGCGCTGGAACGGATCGACGAGGCGATAGAGGATCCCAAGGACTGGGTGCTTCCTCTCCTTTTCGCGGACTGCGTCAGGGCGAAGCAAGTTCGCGCAAAGTAGAGCGGTGAGGGTAAACGAGACCAGCATCGAGGCGAGCAGCCCGAAGATGAGTGGCCACACCAGTTCGACAAACATCAGTCCCACGATGCCGCCCGAGAAGATCAAAGGAAGCAGCGCAAGGACGATCATCAGGGTCGATGCAATGACCGCAAGTCGCACTTCGGCAATGCCATCGATGGTGGCCTGCTTCGGGGACTTGCCCATTCGCAGGTGTCGCTCGACCGCGTGGATATCGATGATCGAATCGTCCACGAGCCTGCCGATGCTCAGAAGCAGACCGATGAGGGTGCCGCTGTTGAACGTCATGCCGAACGGAACCATGAGCAGAACGGCGATGGCGAGCGAAGTTGGCAACGTCACCATGGCGATAAGGGTCCCACGCCACTCACCGAGGAAGAGAACGAGAGCGATCGCGGTCAGCACAATGGCGACCGCGAGCTCATGCCAGACGTTCTCGAACAAGATGTCCACGAAGTGGGCGTTGTCGTACGAGGTCTCAAACTTGAGACCGGGGTTTTCCGATTCAAGCTGTTTGACCACCTGCATGACGGCGGGCACGACTTGGGCGGAACTGGCCCCGGGGTTCTGAATGACACTGACCTCGATGGCGTCTTTCGACTCTCCGGTTGTATTGTCCAGATACCGATAGCCGGACCGCTTTTCCCAATGAGAGTCCTCGACCCGCGCAACGTCCCTCACGTAGACGACTTTCGGAATGCTGGGTTGGGAAGTCGTTTTCGGAACAGACGGAGATCCGGATTCGGCACCGCCACCCATCCCCATTCCGCCACCAGCTGCGGCGGCCGGCTTTGGTTGACTCCCAACGGTTGAGATGGGATATCCCAGCACGTCCTGGGCGCTTGCCGCGCGGGTATCCACGCGGACGATGCCTTCACGCTCTCCGCTTGTGACCGTGCCACCGGACGCGCTGACGTTCGCTCGGTCGATGGCGTTCCTGACATCTAGGATGGAAAGGCCATAGGACGCGAGTTTGTCCCGGTCCACAACGACTTGGAGTTGTAGCCGGTATCCGCCAAACGGCACGACGGCATAGACGTCTGGTACGGTCTTGAGCCTTCGGACGACCGTGTTGTCGGCGTACTCCCGGACCTTGGCCATGTCCCACCCTTGGGAGGGGTCTCCCTTAATGGAGAGCGTCAGTACCGGCAGATTGAGGGGGTCAATCGGAATGACCCACGACGGTTTCAGGTTTGCGCCGGTCGAGGGCAAGGTGCTCTGCACGACATTCATGAGCGCCTGAATGTCGGTCTGCGCCTTCTGCATGTCGGTTCCGTAGGGGAACTCCAACGTCACGATGCTGAATCCGTCCTGTGATGTGGAACGGACGTAACGCACTCCTTTGACATTGATGAGTTGCTCTTCCACCGGCTTCGAGATATAGAGCTCCATCTCCTGGGCGGAGAGGCCGGGCATCATCGTCACCACTCCCATCATCGGACTTTGCACGTAAGGCGCAAAGCGGCGTGGCATATGCGAGATGGCAAGATAGGCCAGTGCCAGCATCGCCACATAGAAGGCGACCACTGCGTAAGCATGCTCGATAGACCACTTGTGAATCAGGTGGAGGGCGTTAAGTTTGTGTCCTCCCTCCGAAGGCCCGGACTTGCTCATTTGACCACCGCCTTGCCCTTGTACATGTTCATCGGGCAAGTGAAGGAGAGTTCTTTTCCGGCCGGTTGGGCAGGAATCTCGACGGTCGTCGGCTTATTGAGCGGAGTCTCAGCGTGTATCCCGATTTCTGGAAAATCGACGGCGGTCGCACAGGTGTCTTGTACCTTTCTCACAAAGATAAGCTTTGTCGGCTTGCCCGCGGGGATTTGAACGACCTCTGGCGAGTAACCAGCGCCTGTGAGCTCAACCGTGATCGAATCACCCTTGACTGCCGCCGGTTCAGCAGAGACTTGGACCTGCATCCCTTCTGCGAGGCCAAAGGGGGCGACCACGACCCGTTCACCTTGCTTCAGTCCCGTCCTGACGGCCGCTTTCCCATGGGCCAACCCCTGAAGTTCAACCTGCCTGAGAGAGACGGCAAGCCGCCCGGGAGAACTTGCGGCAACAACCCAGACTTTCTGGACCGTTTCCCCGTTATGGGAATCGGTCACAAGAGCGTCGGATGGAATGACAAGGGCAGACGAGCTGGAACCGACAGAAATGGCCAGCGAGACGAATTGTCCGGGGCTAAAACTGTGGTCTTGGTTCGAATAGACCGCCTCCACAACTCCCATTCGGGACGAGGGATCGACGGCCGGCGAGACGCTGGAGACTTTCAACTTTAGGGCCGGGCCGGCCTGCGGAGTTGCCAGGATTTGCACCTCGTCTCCAACCTTGATCTTGGCGAGGTCCTGGTGAGGCACATTCGCTTGGATGCGCACGGGTGAAATCTGAGCTACCTTAAGCACCGATTGACCAGGTGCCACGACGACGCCTGGACTGACGAGCCGCTGGGTGACCACGCCGTCAACTTCGGCTCTCAGTTCGGAATATCCCTTTTGCGTCGATGCCCCTTTAAGCCCAGCGCTTGCCTCCGATACGGCCGCCTTCGACTGACCGACTTTGGATCTTGCGGATTGAACTCCTGAGAGCGCAGTCTTGACCTGAGTGAGCTTGGCTCGGTAGTTGGCTTCCGCCTTGGCTACCCGTGAAGTCGCGGCAGAAACGTCGGCATCCGAACGTTTCAGATCACTGCGAGCTCCGGAGGCCATTGAACCGGCTTTTGCCAGTTTTTCGTTCGCGGATGCCAGAGCGGCTCCCGTCTTCTGAGCCGTTGCCACGGCCTGCTGCCACTCGTCTTTTGAGACTGCTCCTTTGGCGAAGAGTTGCCGCATGCGTTCGAGTTCTTGGCTTTGGTATGTTTGGTCGGCTTTAGCCGCATCCACTTCCGACTGGGCGCTTCTTACTTCTGAGTTGGCGGCTTCGACCGCTGAAGCCGATGAACTCCTCGAAGCCTTAGCAGATTCAAGCATGGAGCGCGCCTCCGAGATCTCGGTTTCGGCCATCTTGGCTTCTGCCCTCGATTGCTCGACCATGTTGAGGGCCTGCTGGTACTCTGCATCCGCAACACCGACTCCCTGGCTCGCGTTGTTCACTCCAGCCGCCTTTTCGGCGATCATGGGATCGATTTGGCTCGTGTCAAGTTTGGCGAGGAGCTGACCTCGTTTCACCTTGTCACCAACGTAGACGGGCATGGCGACGATGGTGCCGCTCACTCTGGGGACGACATCTTGCTCCACGAAGCCAAGCACCTGTCCCGAGTAGGTCACGGACGCAGCAAAGGGCTCGGACTTGACCTCTGCCACAGTGACCGGAAGGGCACCTTCAGGCGCAGGCGTGTTCATTTCCATCACCTGCGCTTCGAGTGGCGTCATAGAGCCTTCGCGGCGCAAGTTCCGGACGGCCCAAGTGCCGGTCGCAAGGGCGATCGCGAGCAAAGCCAACGAGAGCAACACGGTCTTGCTGAACAGACTCCGGAGACTAATCTTTTGGCCGGTAGACACCATGCGCCATGCAATGAGAGCAAGAACCACAAGGACAGCCAGACCAAAGAACCAAATCGAGTTCGAACCTGATCCGCTCGCGGAAGACTGGCCGGTTGATACTTGGAGGACTGTTTGTCCGCTTCCGGACGGTGCGCTCACCGAGACCGTGACGTCGTATTGCCCGGCCATGGCGAAGGTCGCCGGAGCGGTGTAGCTGCCAGGCTCAGACCCTTGCATAGCCACCTCTTCTCGCTCGCCCATGTTCATGCTGGGCATTCTCGCGAAGACTTTGACCGTCGCTCCAGAGACGGGCCTCCCTTGGGAATCGGATACCTTCAATTGGACTTTCGCTTTGCCGACTGGAACTATCACGGGATCCGTGGTCAATGAGATCCGAAAAGGACCGGCAATTCCGTCAACGGCAAAGCAAAGAGCCGAGAGCGTGAAGAGCAACACGGCGAACAAAGTTCTTAAATTGCTGGGTTTCATAAATCGCCTCCCGTTGAGCGAGAGAGCCTGGCAAAGGCGGTGAGTAGGTCAAGCCGCGCCTTGGCTACGTCGGTACGGGCCCGTGTAAGCAAGTCGAGCGCGTCGAGTTGCTCCAGAAGAATGGCTTTCCCCGCCTCGACCCTGACCGAGATGACGTCGTAGGCACTGGAAGCCGCTTGAGCGGAGGCAGTGGCGGACTTGAGGTTTTCGAGTGCCGTCTCATAATCGAGAAGGGACTGCCGGACTTCCTTTTCCACTTGTAGCTTTGCGCTTGCAAGGTCGGCTTCGGCCCGGGCCTTCATGGACTTGGCCTTCTCGATTTCCGATCTCACCCGGCCGCCGTCGAAGAGAGGGAAGCTCATTGAGAGTCCAATCGTCACGCCCCCCATGTCTCGTCGGTTTGTCGCGTCCGCCATCCCTGTTGCGTAGAGTCTTGGGCTGGAAAGAGCAGTAGCGGCCCTCAGCTCAGCTTCAGAAGCCTTCGTCCTTGCGGTGCTCGCCACGACCATTCCCCGGTTGGCCATAGCAGACTTCACGAGGTTCTCAATCTGGAATGTCTTGGTCTCTGGGTCGGTCAGTCCAAGAAGCTGAACCTGAGCATCAAGCTTTCCTCCGATGACCTGCAAAAGGTCGAGGTATGCCTTGGCTTCAGAATTCTTTGCCGTCTTCAGGTCTCGCTCCGCTCGGCTGAGTTCTGCCTGTACACGTTGGACCGACGCCTCAATGGTCTTCCCGGCCTCGAACCTGGCTTTTGTCGTCTTGAGCATTTCGAGAAGGGCTTCATAGCTCGCTTGCGCGGCAAGGACATCCTCATGCATCGACTTCGCGACAAAATAGGATTGACGGACGGAAAGTTCGAGTTCGGCCTCGGCTTCCCGGTAATCCCCGGCTGCGGCCTGGGATTGCCATTTGGCGGAGGCCGCCATGGCTTTCACGTCGCCTGCAAGGATCGGGAGCATGAGCATCAGGTTCCCGTCGCTGAACTGCCCGGGAGGAACTTGCATGGAAACGGCGGGGTCGGTCTTTGGAACGGAGCCAAGAATAGAGGAGTTGTTCCCCGTGGTGGTAAAGCCGTTCACCGAAACTTGCGGACCGAGCATCGCCTTTGCACCCTTTTCGTTCGCAAGCGCCCCTAGGAATTCGGCCCGGGCCGCCTTCAGCATCGGACTGTTCGCTCTCGCAAATGTGATCGCTTCCTGAAGGCTCATCGGACCAGACTGGCCCATGACATGAGTTGCTGAAAGGGCGGCCAGGAGCAAGAGAGTGCACCTCATGGCTCCACCAACTTAGCCTGTTCAGGGTTCAGAACTCCGACGGCTTTGTCCCAAGCCGCCGCGCGGGCAATTTCAAATTGTCTGGATAGATCCGAGTAGGAAGCGAGCTGACCCCGCACCTGGTCGAGCCTGCCTTGGCGCGGCTGAAATCCTGCCATTGCAGTTTCAAGGCCCGACTTCGTTCGCTCCCACTCTTTACTCAAAGCGCCTATCTTCTCTCTTTGCAAAGCGGTGAGCGATAGCTTGGGTTGCTTCAGAAGGTCTTCTGGAACGGGCTTGCGGAGCGGCCTTCCTGGTGATGGAATCTGGGAGACCTTAGGAGCCTGTGGCGGGGCCGCCAAAAAGCTGTAGCCAACGATTGCCGCAACACCGATGAGGGCGACGATTGTGCCAGGGCCGAACAGCCTGGCTTTGCCATGGCATCCGCATTGAGCCGAGCCGCAGCTTCCTTTATGTTTGTTGGAGAAAATGGTTCATACCTCGCGTAGTCGATCCGGGTCGCGCGACAAGGGGCGCGACAAAACGTCGGAGACTAGCGAGCAGGAGGCGCACGAAGGCCGTGGGCCGTGGTGTCCGGCGGCCTGATCCGGGGGACGACCAGATGGATTGCCGGCGAGGGACGAACTGAAGTTACAGGACTTGGCAGAATGACCCTTGCGGGCAAGATGGCTAGAGGAGAGTCCTCCGCGGAAACGAAAGACCATTTCTCTGACGCTGGAGCCTGTGAAACGGATACTTTGCAATCGGATGACTTTGAGGTCAGCTTTGACGAGTCCGGCTTCTGATGGGGCTTGGGCTCTGTATTACAACAGGCGCAGTCTTTTTCCCCGGTCACGGGGCACACGGCTTTCTGAACCGCCTGGTGCACAGGGAGAGGTACCGAACTTTTCGGACAGACGCACGTGACGGCTCCTAGGCCCATCTGAGAGATGAGCAGTGTGATCGCCAACAGGAACTGAGCGAATAGCCTCACGTAATCCCTTCAACAAGGGAGTCGACTCCCATGTTCCCACGGAAACCGTACCCTTACTGTAATTATGACGAGGCGGGACGTAAAAAAGAGGCTCAACCTTTCCGTCTCATCGCGTAGCAGGCTGAAAGCCAGAAGCGACGAGGTCTATTTTCACGACAGTGTTCGGACGTCCGAACACCCAATCGGAGAGTCATTCACTTTCGTTGACTTGCGGTCAATTGTATGATGAGATCAAGGGATGGAAAAGAACTCTCATCTGCGCTCCCACCCCGAAGTCAAAGCAACTCCCGGCGCTCTCGCCATTCTTGCTCGCGAGAAGAACAATCCCCGGACGATTCTTGCGGTAACAAGGGCCATGTTTTGTGACGACAGGGTTCTTCCTGATGAAACGACCACCCTCATCATCGAAGGCGGTCTCCTGAGCGTCCATTTTGATCCGTCGAGAAACCTAGCCCTAATCATCACGGCCTGTCAAGCCTGGAGAGGAATTCGACCAGAACTCGAGCAGGCCCTTGTCGACGTCAGCCTATGCTTTGCCGTCGCCTGATTACTCTCCGCTTGGTTGACCCGTAGTTGATGTAGGCGGATTCGTTTCGTAATACCTCGATGATGAGGTTGCCGACGAACCCGTGTATGGTGGCTTTGGTGGTGTCTGGGCTTCGTAATGCTGCCATATTGGCGAACGCTCGATACGAGTCGTGCCCTGGCGCTGCCACGAAGTGTCAGTGTCTGTTTGGCGAGTCCATAAGTCGACGTCTTTCCACACGGCAATGTACTTGTTTCGGCTCTTCACTTCCGATCCATACTTGTCATAAGTAAAGACCGTAAACTCCGCGGAATATCGAACTGTCGCTTTCGCGCTCTTCGGACCGGTCTGTTCGACGGACTCGATGGTTGGGGTAATCGCCAGGTCTCTGACATTACTGAGCAGTTTATTGAGGCGTCCCTGCACCTCATTTCGGTCGATACTGCCTCCCGTATCAAATGAAACTCTATAGTCGCTAGGGAAGTAAAGGTACGACATCGTACCCGTCTGGAGACCATTGGCAATAGTTTGATAGGCCGGGGTGAGCGATTCTTTACTCGGTCTTTTGTCGTCGTACGCAATTTCGCCCTCGGCTAACCGTAGGAACGGGGAAGCATCGCCCGCCTGCTGAATGATTGCTCCGGTTTGACGTTTCCATTCACGGGATTTCATCTTCCAACCTGCGGAATTGACGAGGCGATATTCAAAATCAATAATCCTCTCAATCACCAAGTCGCCTTGCTGATCAGTCCCACCAGCATTGATAAACCAATTTTTGATGCCTGTGTTGTACCGAGTGAGTTCTGAGACATAGACGCTGATCTCATCCGCACTGACTTGCGAAATGTTGACGACCTTCACTTCACTAATGGATTGCTTGCTGTCATAGAACTCGCTAACAGTTGAACTCACTTTGCCATCTATGTCCCTGGACGTGAAGCCGGAGAGGGTCATTTTTGAAGGGAACGAGCCAGAGTTCCATTCCTTTCTATAATCATCGAACAGGCCAGTAATGTTCTCCTGGAGGCTCTTCTCTTGGGCTGGCGTAAGGCTTGGTTTGGAGGCGTCTGGCTTGATCTCGACCGGCTTTTGATAGAAATCGGAAGGTGGTCCGGTTAAGAGCAAATATCCTCCCCCAGCGACGGCCGTGGCAAGAGCGGCGGCTGAGACAACGACGGACACGAACATCCTGACCCCTGAGAAGAAGGGCTTCTCCTCATGGACATGCTTCTTCAGGTCAAACCTCTCTTTGGGGGTGACCGGCACTGGATTCGGATTTAGGTTCGGACCGCTCATCTCCTATGCTGCTGCTGTTGCTTTTGCGCCTCCTCGTCTCGTTTTGCCGCCTCTTGTGCTTGTCTGGCAGTTTGGTCAGCGACTGCCTGTCTCAGTTGCTCTGACTGCTCAGTCTTGGGAAGAGCAGTCTCCTTCATCATCTGCTGCATGTGGGCCTCATAGTCACGCGACTGACTGAGGTGGCCAGCTTCAAGCTTGGAGTCCAACTTCTTTTCCAGATCAGCATGCTCAAACTGCTTTTCATTCTTCCAAAGCCACTCTGAAGCCTTGTGCTCGAAGTGATTTTCCTGCTTGGAAATATCCTCGACCTTAGTGGTCCGTGCTTCCCATTGGTCGAACCTGCCGTCAGAGCGTTCCACGTACATTTGAAAGTTCTCGGGCTTGGCTTTGGGATCGTCGTCTATTTGCGTCTTAAGAAGCGAATCACCAGCTTTTTCGGCGGTATTCCAGACGCAGGGCCCCTTATTGTCCGGATGTTCAGATAGGACAAACCGCTGACCGTCGGTCTGCATGTACATCAGGGTTTTTTCTCCGTTTTCATGCTCGAACGGAATTTGCATCCTGACCCATTGGTTTTCTTCTTCTTGCTTATTCACGACTGCTTCCTCGACTTAAATCTTCTGAATGGCCCCTCTTCAAGAGCATCTTCGGTCTCCTCGGCGGTAGCGATTCGAGGTTCAGGCACGCCGGATCCGGTCTTTGCTCCTGAACTAGATGCGGCCTCTGGCGGAGGAGTCGACTGCGAAGACGTAGACGTTATCTGCTCTTGCCTCGCCATCGGGACAGCCGAGAGCACGATCTTCTTCTTAAGCGCATCTGCCTCATTCCACTCGCCAAGCCATTGCGCGGCAGGGTCGGTCCAGGGAACAAAGTCTTGAGCAGAAGCAGGAAGAGCCTTCTGACTGTCCCTAGGGAAGAGCCACTGACCCGGATACGTGTGCCTATACGCCCCGATGCCCGGCACGGCGTAGTATCCCGTAAGACCAGTTTCAGGGCTTGTGACAGGAATGAGAAAGAGCTGGGATTCCATGACCGATTGCCTCTTCACGTAGTGCTCTGTGTCCGTGACGGTGTGACTCTTTGACCCTTGCGCCTGGCCAAAACCGGTCGGAGTCGTGGTGCCCCTCGCCTCGCTCCTTCGTGTTTCGATCGCTTCGTACTCTCCGAAGAGCTTCGAGGCCCACTCAGCGGTTCTTGGGCTTTCTAGTCGCAAGATGGCCTTGCAGTTGCACTGGCTCGTGATGACCCCGGCGATGTTCTCGCCGTAGACCTCGCGCAGGCTGTCGATGTCTTGGAAGCCAAGTACGACGCAAACGCCCTTAGAGCGGCCCTTTGTGAGCACGCTTGTCAGGCCATCCAGCTTTCCAGCCTCCCCAATTTCATCAAGGAAAAGCCAACTTCTCCTCAGGCCAGCTCGGTCTTCCGTCTGGTCAAGCAAGAGCTCGGAGACCCGCTTGAAGATAACCTGATTGATGCGGTCAATAGCGGCCCGTGCCCGTTCGTTGTTTCCCAGAATGAGGACGCAATTGTTGCGTCCTCGGTCGCTTACCCAGTCGATGAGGGAGATCTTGCGCCCTTGGTCCATCGCACGGTCCCACATCGCCGCAATCGACTCGTAAGGCGTCATCTTGGTAGCGACCGTCGCCATGATCTCTCCGAGGGTGTCCTCGCTTTGAGAGAACCGGTCCATGATGTGTTTGGCGTCCGGGCAACCGCTGAGGACCCTTTGGAGCCGCTCGACCGTCTGCATCGTGCGGATAAGGTCTGAAAAGCGCCACTCGGCACCAGAGCGGATGAACGAAAGCATCACACCGTAGAGGAGCAACTGGGCCGAATCGACAAAGAAAGGCTGTGACGCGTTCTTGTCCGAAGGAATCAGGGTGACTGCGGCCTGGAGAGCCGCGGTCGGCTCCGTAATGTCCTTGGCCATGTCCCAAGCGACGCAACGCTCGTCAAAGGGGTTCAGCGTGAAAACGTGGCCCGGAATACCCATGCTCGGGATCTGCGAGGCGATGTCCTGCTTCGCGTCATAAATGAGGGCGCGATGATTGGCCCCCGTACCGATGCTCTGGAGAACTTCCTTCATCAGGAGCTGAATCGTCACGGTCTTGCCGCTTCCCGTCGTTCCAACCACCATGAAGTGAGACGTCGCAAACTTCGAAGGAATGCGGAGGCCGCCCCAAGTGATGCCAGGATCGTCCTTGTCGAGCTTGAACTCGGCCGCTTTGGATTCCGCAAGGTCGACGGGCTCGGGACGTCCCCGGACTAATCGATTGACGACACTGGGAATCGGCTGGTTAAAGCTGAACCACCATGCGATGGCCCCGAAAATTGTTGCCGCGGTTCCCGCACTCTTATTGTCCGACTTGAAATAGACGGCGGCGGCGAACACCACGAGCGACACAAGCACGGGAACAAGGCTGCCGATGATTCCACGGGAAAGGTATTCGGCAAACCTCGAGAAGAGAACTGCGCTTCTTGGGTTTTCCTTGTCTACGCGGGCATAGAAGAGAAACGCAAAAAGAGCGGTAGAAACACCGCCACCAATCGGGCCAAGACGGTAAACGTTCGAGACAAGCTCGAATACACCAAAGCCGAGCACGACGACGCAGAGAGGAATAACTTTCCTCTGGAAGTCCGCCGAGACCATCGAGCGGACGACACGCCGCACTTCGACAGTCGCCCCACCTGCCATCTCCCTATTTTACTGCCTTCGCTTATGTTCATGTCGAGTCGTTTGTTCTTGTCTTTCTCTCTCAACCGTATGCGCCATTTCCTTCTGACGACTGCGCTCCATTTCACGTGCTAATCTGGCTAGTTCGTCGCCTGTCTCAAGTCTGGTCATGTAAAAGGTTGTTTGTTCCTTCGCGCGCGAGGCCTGCACGTAAGACATCTCTCTGTCCTGCATTGGGCCTCCCGCAAGGACGTAGGTGCGCAAGGTGGTCGCGCCTTGCCCTTTGTGGGTGGTAGCCGCATACCCAAGGACGATATCGTTCATCGAGTCCGCAGAGAAACTGACCTTTTCCCCGGAGTCCAGCATGACGGTTACCGCTCCTTTTGCGGGATCGTAGCCTGTGAGCGTGCCCCGGTCACCATTGACGACTCCAAGCACAGCGTATCGCTTTGTGAACATGATCCGATCACCCGTGCGAAATTCGGAGCCCGCCATTGGAACCACCGCCTCGCCCAACTCACCGGCGGATAACCTTTCGCTCTGGGCCGCCAGATTGAGACTGTTCACGTCGGCTCTGGTTCCGGCGAGAAGGAGCGTTTTGCTCAGAGGCCTCGCATCCCCTCTCCAATCCGAAACGAGCGCAGAAATAGCCTCCTCCTTTGTCTCGGTCACTTTGACAAGTCCATGGGAGACAAAGGCTTCAAGCGCTTCATGAGCCCTTCCTTCGGCGAGATCCTTGACGGCTCTCCTGGCCCAGGCTTCATTCTGTCTTCGGATATCTATGAGTTCGGCCTGGCCGTATCTTTGACCGAGTTCCATAAACGGTGCACCCGGCCCGATTGGCTGGAGTTGCTTCTCGTCACCGATCAGGACGAGCTTCGCTCCATGGTTATGACAGAGCTTGGCGAGTTTCTCAAGGTCGGGAGTCGCTACCATTCCCGCCTCGTCGATCACGAGCACCGAGTCCTTGTCCAGTTGCAACCGGTCCTTTTCCGCAAGATACAGAAGCTTCGCAATTGTGCTGGCTTCGAGTCCGCCGGATCCTTCAAGTTCTTTGACGGCGCGGGCGGCGAGCGCTGCACCGATGACCGTTTTCCCTTCAAGCTCCCAAACTTCTTGGGCTGCTTCGAGCATGGTCGTCTTTCCAGTTCCCGCCATCCCTGAAACCACGGCAAGGGCTCCTGAGCCATGAGTGAGATGCCACACCGCCTTCATTTGCTCCTCGGAAAGCACAGACTCCCGCGCCAAGACTTTGACGACCGTGTCCTGAGAGGCGACGTGGCTCATGTCCTTGACGAGGTTGTCAACAGCCGAGAGCAGACTCGCTTCCAGTTTGTACATCTCCTTAGTCGTGAACCGGTCTTCGCCATAATGCCGGCCGAGCCGTACGATCTCAGGAGAATTTCGCAAGTAGTCGCGGGCATTGCGGACCAAGTCGTCCGCGCTCACGCCCGTTGTTTGAGCCTCTTCCGCCGCGAACCGGACAAAGTCACGCTCGGTGAAATGAGCCTGTTGGGTCGTTAGGCGCTGAGCGGACCGGACGTTTGCCACCTCGCATTCCACACCAGTGTCGCGCGGAAAAACGAACCGGTCAAACAGCAAGCGCGCCTCTTCATGGCTCCAGCCAAGTTCACGGCCCACGGCCCGCCACTCCTCAAAGAGTTTCACTCTCGCGACCGACTCCTTAGCCTCTCGGGTCTCAATCGCGGCAACTGCGGCACCCTGTGCGCTATCGAGTCCTCGACGGTCGAGCTCTGCTTCGATCGCTTCTCGCCGTTTACTAAATTCGGCGATCAGTTCGTCCGGAACCCCTGTGACTTCAAACCAGGAGCGGAATCGGTGGAGGGGAACTCCCAAATTTCGCTCCAATAAACTCGAAAGATGCAACCGGTAGAGAGCTCCGGCCGCCATCTTCGTCTCGAAGAGAGACAGCGAGCTGAGCGTTCCGGTCGAGCCATCTTCGCGAACCCCGATATTCATCACGAGGGCATGGGTATGGAGTTGCGGGTCGAGGGCTCTTGAAGTTGAGTGCTCAAATGTCGCGACAACAAACCCGGTCCTCTCTAGCGACTGTCCGCCCTTACCGCGCCGGGTGAGAGCAGCGGTGTCTTGCAGGTAGTCGAGGGCCTTGAGAACCGCTTCATGATGCGCCTGCTGAATCCTTGCCCTCCGGCTCTCATCGGACTGAGACCACAAGACGGAGACCGACTTAGGTGCCGAAAACGTGAGGTCCCATCCAGGCCGGTGCGCGGCCTTTTCGGAGTGCCGCTGTAACTGCACCAGCAAACGGGTGCCATCCGGGGAGTAACCACCGAACAGGTTGTAGAGTTCAGTGTCCTGAACCTCGCCACGAAGGCCAAGGGCCTGGGCTCCTTCGCCATACCATTTCCCGGGCGGCTCTCCGCCTTTGAGATAGTAGTCTTCCGCGGCAAGACCCAGATAGTAGCTGGCCTGCCCGCCGGACATGGCGCTCATGCTGAGCATGGTTAGGACCTCGCCTCGATATTGCGGACGATCTCTTCCGCCTCTGCCTCCGAGGCTCCCATTTTCGTCACCAGGATGAGATAGAACATGGAGCCAAGAGCTTTGCGAAGAGCGGCGATTTGATCGTCAGTTTCAAGACCCCGGACCACCAGACGCCGGGCATATTCCCCTGCACTGAGCCCAAGCTTCTGGCCTTCCTCTTCGAGCCTTCTCAGATAATGCGGGTCGATCCGGAAGCCTACTGCGTCCTTCGGCTTGGGGGTGTTCGGACGTCCGAATACTTCCTCTGGACGCGCCTTGTCCAGCTCCATCTTCAGTCTCTTCAGGTCGGTTTCGGCAAAGACACCGATAGGCCTTGTCTTGCCTTTCTGGCGCTTCTGGATCAGCCTGCCACTGGCGACCAACCGCTCGATTGTCCGTGTGCTGACTCCTAAGAAATCGGCTGCTTGACGCTTGTCCATACTCCTTTAGATGCACGAAAGACGCGACAGGTTCGCCATGTCGTTCATCCGCAGGTGAGTCAGGTGTGATAGGGTTGGTCGCCAGAGAATCGGATGAGCATTCAGAAGTCTTCGGAAGGAGCTTCGGGAGCCTGGTCTGGCGGGGGCGCGGCGCTCCGCTTTG
>APMI01008523.1_pt1 | contig 18126 bp, 17 predicted proteins | sample 667938 | NCBI WGS metagenome assembly APMI01 (sample SAMN01084076, study PRJNA167559) | wastewater metagenome | biome: Wastewater | place: Denmark: Ejby Moelle, Odense | collected 2011-11-28 | reverse complement strand
ATGGAACTGTTTTAATTATTATGAGAATAATTAAAATTTTGAAATATGAATGAAGTTGTCATTAAAGTTATCGGAAACTACTCATATCAGACTTCGAGGTGTCTGGGCGAGGGTGTATACGGCAAAGTGTATGAAGGCATCGAAAAGTAGACAAAATAGAAAGTAGCTATCAAAAAGATTGACCTTGCCACATTCACGAATGATAAGTATTTAGAGAATGCGATTTTCTCTGAAATTTACCTACTCAAGAGGTTCAATCATCCAAATATTGTTAAATTCAAGGACGTGTTGAGCTCTAAAAATAGTCTTTACATCATTACTGAGTTTTGCAAGAACGGGGATTTGAAGGAAGTTTTGAAAAAGAAAAAGTTTAAAGAAGAGGAAGCTTTTTAAGTCTTAAAGCAAATCCTCAGTGGATTTACCTAACTTGTACGAGAACGAATAGTTCATCGCGACCTTAAACCTGCGAATATCCTTATCAATGAAGGGATATATAAAATTGGTGATTTTGGTTTTGCGAAATATGTTGATAATTTTGGATCTCAAATGCTTAAATCTTGTGTGGGTAGTCCTATATACATGGCGCCTCAAATTCTGGAGAGAACTCCTTATACTACTAAATGTGATATCTGGTCAATTGGAATCATATTTTATGAGATGCTACATAACACTCCGCCTTGGAAAGCGAAGGACTAAAATGAGCTTCTAAAGGGAATTAAAAATGTCTCCATTTCTCATATCCTCCGCAAAGCAGCTCTGAGTCAAAAAGCTATTGATTTCTTAAAGAAAACTTTAGCATATAGCGAAGAATAGAGAATAGGCTGGAGTGACCTCTTCGATAACTATGCACCAAAGAGCGAAAAGCACGAATCAGCATAAAAGAATAAAGCATCAACTAAATAGAAACAAAGAGTAATTTCCGCTAATTCAACTTCAAATTTGTCGTCACAGTATGGAAGTCAGAATGGTAAAATATTTCCTCACACACCCATAAACTCATCAAGCAATAATTCGATCGGTGGTCTGAATAGTCCTGCTATTAGTCCTTAGAGAAAAAGAAGTTTGTTTCCTCCTACTTCACAATTTCACTCAAGCTCTAATAATCGATCATAGTCAGCTTAGAATAAAAGGCCTAACCAAATTGATAGTGTTGTCAGATGGAGACAGTTTCTCATATTTTACCATTACAATTGTGTGGAATGTTTTATGAATTTCTGTCAATTTTCAAATTATGCACCTTCAAAAATAGACTCATTTGCAAGATTACTATTATGTTTATCTTTGTTAATAAAGAATCGTAGTACGTTCTGCTTGTCGATGATCGCCATACATTCGAGGTAACTATTTGCAAATATAGGTAGAACCCACAAAACAGCTGAATAATTATACAAAGCAATGAAGAGTGAGCACTAGTCATACGAAATGGCCTACAATGATATAGTCAGCAGTTTAGAAAAGCAAGGGTTATATAAAATATTACGCACATAAATGACCGCAGTAGTTGGCCATGGTGAAGTCATCAATGAAGAGAGAATGGAAAAAATGTAAGCATATATGATGGATAATGCAGTCGAAAATGTACGCAATATAGTTTAAGCTATCAAATCCAAAGAAAAGTAAAGAAAAAGTCTAGGAAGAGCACCTAATAAATAAAATCCACTTATTCTTCAAGTACTATAAAGCATTATGGAAATTGTGCAGTTCGGGGTAGGCAAGCAACGCCATAATAAAAGTGCAGAACAAATAATTGAAGAGAGTGGCAATTAAAATGTGAATCTTGGAAATGGAAGCACACCACAAATCAAATACTAATACGGATAATTGGGTAGTAAAGATAGAAAAATGAGTGAGGACTTCAAAGAAAAGTAGGGTAACTGGAGCGACAGCGTAGTCAAAGATAGCTATGGCATCATGATGATACAGAAGTACGATCGAGTAATGGGGCTGTTGAGCGGAAACATTGGTGGAGTTGGCAGCCTTGACCATATCTGATTTTAATATGTGTATATTATATTGGCCTGCTTTGAATAGTCATAACTGTGATGCTGGTGCCACGAGCAGAAATTGTAATCTTCGCCATGACTGTACTTAATCTATGAATTAGATGATTGCGATGATTGGGTGTACTAATAAATTCGACTATAATTTTGTGGTTGGTACTGGTCTTATGTACCTGGGTTCTAAACATCCTTACTTGCATCATTTAGTTTCAGTATATTACATAATAATCTAGTTTTACGTAATAATAGGCTTGACCATCGCAGTGGACATCATCCAGATCATAATCACAACAAATCAAGCAATATTCATGAGGTACATAATCACAATCCTGGAGATCATTTGCAAAATAGCAGCAATGGCACTATTACACAATAAAGCCAGTAAATAAATAACGCAAAGTCATCTCAAGAGTCATGACATTCATGATGCTCCTGCTGAGTTCAAGCACTGAGATAATACTGTTTGATATATATCGGTTTGATTACAATTTTATTCAAATAGCATAAATACAATACTATGCAAGCGTAAAAATAGAGTCTGTGTCCGCAACTTGAAATATCGGCTTAGTTCTTTAGTAAAGTGCCTGAATTGGCGATAGTAGAAGAGCCATTTGAGTTGAGCTCGATATAGCATCAGTTAAATACTCGAGATCTCGACAGTGAGTTCTAATTGATGAGGGCAATAACTGAAACTAAGAAACACAAAATGAGACTACGTTCAAACTCAGTATTATAAAATAAGAAAAATAGATACCCCTAACAATCGATATTCTAACACAGCCGCGTGCATGTTGTAAAACCAGAGTTGAATAAATAGGATGAGGCGGGTAATAATCGTAGAAATAATGACTATATCAATGCAAATAAATTGTATCCGCATTAATGCACAAGTGAGTAACTGACTATTTTAAGTCAGGCTCCATTGCAATAGACTATACAAGATTTTATGTCCATGATTGAGACTAATGGGATTACCTGTGTGGTGATGTTGTGTAATGTGACTGAAAATGGTAAGAATAGATGCTATGACTATCTTAATCAACCTTAACTATATGATAGTATCTAAATTGTGACCGATTTGTCATCTAAGGACATCGAGGTTAGAAAAATAACATTAAAGTCAAATTTATCGAACAACAAATCACACCAATTTTTCCATATACTTTTCACGGCTTGGCCTGACAAGAGTATCCCTGATCAGTTATCACAAATTGAGCCGATAATTAAATTATGTATTCAACATGACAAAGTACTAATCCACTGCAGTGCTGGACTAGGTCGTTCAGGAGTAGTTGCTGCTTTATATAAAATAGTACGAGGGATTTAAAATAAAAAGAGAAAAAGTGTAGAAGTCAACACTACCAGTGTATTCAGGACTGTTAGACATATCAGAGAGGATCGATTTGGAGCAGTCCAGAACAATCAGCAATACAGGTATATTTACGAGTTTCTAAATTATTACTACGGCAAATCAAAACAAGAAGACACAGAAAAGCACGAGTAAACATAAGTTTGATTTTCTATCAATTATTGTGCATTGTATCACTCAATCATCAGTCTGCGAACAGGGACAAGAAATCATCAGGCAGGTTTGTTTGAAGTTTGTCGTTGTGAAATGATTTTTATTTTCGAGGTTTATCGTTACGGGTTACCACTATCCTGATACTCTTGAAGTTTGACTCGTCCATGTCTTCTTTGTCATGCTCTTATAATGATACTTAGTTGTCCTTGCGCTCGAATAAACCCTGTACTGATCCAGTGTATACTGATTTCGATGGATAAGAGCTTTTCAATAGTTAGTTATCGTTGGTGCGTCTGTTTTCTCTCAACCCATATCCGCCAGATCCTGAAAAGTAAGGGCGAGGTCCTTTAGAAGTTTCTGGCCTGTTGGATTGGCGTCGAGAAGCATGCTTACTCTATGGTCGAACCCATTAGTTTCCGAAGCCTGAGGTCAAAGTCTGGCAGAAATCAGATATCCCAATGCTGTTTTTGTTAGTGATGTTTTTAAGGGAGTTCTTTTTCGACGGAAAGAGTGACTGTGTAAGAGAAATTTGACTATTTCTAGTCTTAGACATCAGCTTAGTTGTACTTTTCTTTAAATTGTATAGTTCGTTTTACTTGAGAGACCCGTAGCAGTAGCTCATCTTCTAATTTTATAATTTTTCCATTTTCTATAAACATATTCACGATAGGCGCATTATATATCAACTAAATTGATATTATTTGGTCATTGAATTATGAACCTTATATGAATAGGTAGTTAAATAAATTATAAATCAATCATTTAAAACTTTACTCACAGTCTCAATAGTAGAGTTAAAGAATGATTGCACATTCTAATTATTTTTTAACTAACTAACGATGCTCTTTAATATTTTATTTTCTTCCTCTAGTTGTCTATTTCTGCTTTCTAGCTACTCAATACGTTTTTTGAGTGGGTCAAGTTGTTATACTGCATTTCTTTTCTTTTCCTGTGAAAGTTTTGCGCTTTATCTATTTCTACGAACGCATTGACACTTTTTACAATCGCAGCATTAATCCCCATTGTATGGGCATTTCTTGAGCAATTTTTGCATTTCCTGTGTATAAAAATTACTAGAGTTTGTTTCTTTTTGCTTTTCAATGTTAGGCATAAGCTCAGGGTCGTCTAGCATTACGATCTAGACTCTGAACATGTCAAGATACAGGAAGAATATTTGAATAAGCGAAGATGACTACTTTCCAGCTTGACTTGAATTTTGTTATCGCAGTAGCTATTCAATTCTGTAGAAAAACTGCTGTTTGGTGAGTCGACTAAAATCTTGACCAAATATCAGACTAGTTGTTTTGTCGACTTGCTCATTTGTGAATTATTCATTACGATAATTACAGATAGTTTTAATGGAGCTAGTAACTACTTCGTTGATGAACTTAGATTTCTTAACGTTCTTAAGATTACGGGTTATGAAATTAGTTTTCTAGGTGAACACTTTGCCCATATTGGTGATCACGTACTTCAAATTCTTTGTGAAATTTATTCTGTCAATGAATAACAATGACCCACTGTGTAGGGTATATACGCTGTTCAAGAATGCTTTACGATAATCTTGCTTTGCTAGTTCATTTAAAATATTGTCTAAGTATCCAAATGTGAATCGATTATTCTGTTCGTTTGGTTGGCCTGTGACTGGGTTTGTGGTCAGAAAACATAACTTAAAAGTTTCAACAAGCCCCTTCTCGAATAACATGCTAAGGCAGAGCTCTTCGGAGCACTTGCAGTTGATCTAGAAGAGGGACTCCTGTATCATCAAGCAGATGTTCTTGAGTAGGGTCACAGTGGTTTCAAAGATTTTTAATGCTGACGTCACTGTTGGGCACCCCGACTCACTATGCATCGCGCTCTGAATACTGAATATTAGATCGATCAGGGTGTGACTTACTGGGTTTGTTGTGTTCAAGTAGTCGGCTGATTTCATATAAACCACCTTTCTTTTAAGACTGATGGCTTGTTGGGTGTAGGCCTAAAGCTCGGCCATGGTTTCAATGACAACATTGTTTAGTTAAGATGTTCTTCGAAATGCAGAAAAAGAGTGAAACTGGAGGCAGTTCGATTCGGCGTTCATAGTTACGAAATGAAACAATTGTTTGCTTCTATTTTAATTTAATATTTCAACTTATTGCGTAGCTAAGTTTATATTTTAAGACGGTTGCTACGCAAAAGCTATTCTTTTCTTTCTTTTATAAACTAGTTAGAAAGGCAAGACAATCGTAGATAGACCCAAAAGATATTTAGTATTAATCATACAATATATTATGCATTGGCTTCAGTAAGTGAATCAATACTACTAAAATGTAATTAATGATAATATCCTTGAATAATATTATAATAATTCTTATGGCAAGAAAATCTGAAGATATTTAGCTTGATATAGCATAAGTGAAACAGCTGATTTTGACTGCTAAAAGACCAAGCAATCAAGCTGCACTGGCTAAACATCTTTCTACACTTAAGTCTGAGCTTTAAGCCTTGGCGCCTCAGCCAGTTTAGCCTACACACCAAGCTCCTCAAAACAAGAGCGAATAGCCTCAAAAAGTGTAAGCACCATCAAGTGAGCAGTCTCAGAAGAATATAATATATACTCCCTTAACAAAATACTCATGGGATCAATAAAATAAGAAAGTGAAGTAATTTCTAGAATTATCATAGGATTTATTTTAGTCTTGATGGGATTGGCCAGTAATGCAAAGCTAACCAAATCGACGTCAAATTCGAAAAGTAGATGCTGGAAATAAAAATACGCGACTATAAGAAAAGCAACCTCATATTCGCTATCCGTAAATTATGTGGGCCAATCGAACCAGAGCAGTGCAACTACTTAGTGAAGAACAACTTGCTGAGTGTGACTTTGATAAAGAAGGAGGGCAAGCATTGGAGTCAGCTCCAGTACAAATAATAAGCAGTAATTATATACTAATTCAGATTAAAGATAAGAAGTAAGACAAGGATGCCAACCCCGGAGACTCAATTATGAACATGATGAAGAAGATGTATTAATAAGGCGATGACAACATGAAGAAGACTATTGCTTAAGCATGGACCAAAGCCCAAGATAAAAAGGGTGGCATGGGAGGACCAGATGATCTCGGCGGCATGGGAGGCATGGGAGGACTAGGCGGTATGGGTGGATTGGGTGGCATGGGTGGTTTAGGAGGTATGGGCGGTATGGGCGGTATGGGAGATTTTGGAGGATTTAGACCTAAGAAGTGATAATTTGTGTTTTGTAAATAAACATTTTAAGTATAAAGTGATCAATTAGCTATTTTGATTGCATTAATTTTTAAGAGTATGTCACAAATTTTTAGTTCCAGCCAAGAACCTGCAATAAAAATTCAACTTAAAGTAAACAAATTTTAATAAAAATGCGGGTAGTGCTTTTTACAACTAGAACAGTATAAACTGAAGGTAAACTTGATCGGTTGTAACATGTCAAAAGAGGAGCTATCAAAATATTACTCTTACTACGACACAAAACCTAAAAAGCGATTATAGGCAAGCAGAAATAGACTTGAAAATGTCATTAAAGCCTTTGAAAGAAATGCAATATATTTACAGGCTTTAGAACTGAAAGCTGTAAACAATATGTTGTAAATTCACCGCAAAAGAAATGATTTGCTGTTGAACGAGCCCACAGGTTATAGCTCTTCGAAGGTCTAAAAGGAGTCACAAGAATTGCTTGATTATATTCTGGCCGGTGATTAAAGCAAATTATAATAGGTATAGAAAATACTTGTCAAAGTTAAGCGAGAATAACAAAGTTCATTAACAACACTAGAAGAAAAACTATAGAATAATAAGAATAGTAAACCAAATTTCGCCAGAGCATTAAAGGCTATCAACAAAGCAGAAGTTCGCTACTTTCGCTATTTCGAAAACTTTTAAAGGTCAATTGCAAACATGACGAATCAGATTCATGCACATATGGAAAAATTGAATCAGTTTTATACAGCATGGGAAAATTTAGGCTCATCGATGATTTATGAAATGAAATCAGATCGCTAAGTTTTCATTGACAAAACTGCAGAAGAGAGGTAATTTAACAGGGGAAATAACAGAATGTATGGTCACATGTATCGATAAGAAACTGAAGAATAAATAGAGCAAGTCATTAATGTTATGCCACCAAACTCAAAAACCAAATTATAACATTAGCAAAAACTAACTGACTTTAGAGCCAAATAACGAAGAGTTTATGCTATTAACACTAATATGAATTTCAATAGAGCAAATTTTAACAATAAACAAAAGAAAAGCAATCTTAAAGCCAAGAACAATAGTATTCATAAAGTGTCATGGTATGAAACTGCAACTTAAGACTTAAAATAATACAATCCAGCTGATAATTTGCACATCAGGTAAAACTAAGACTGTTATTTTCGATATACATTTTAATAATTACACAAGGAGACTTCTACACATTTAGCTGATCTTCAAAGTCAGATAAAAGTATAAAATGCTGACAGATTTCCAGGAGAGGAAACATACAAGGATCGATTCTACATCTTCAGCGAAAAACGGCTTAGGGACAAGAATAAAACACCAGAAATCAAGATAGAAAAACAAAATGTCCCTCCTCAAATGAATTTTGGTTGTTGGTACGATCGACTGGGATCAAAAGGATTCTTCAATGTGCAAGATTTTCCAATTAATTTAGTCCAGCGAAAGCTTGAGTTTTAGTATGATCGACAAGTTTAAATGGAGAAAATGGATGAAAAAAGGAAGAAATAATATAGTTTGAAATAATCCAAGATCAATTTACTTGAGGATCAAACTGTATCTAATTTCGGATACAAATAACTGGATTCAAGTGTTGAGCTGCATAAGCTAAGAATGCACTTAACAAGCTTATATAACTCAGAATTTTTGCCAAAACCTAAACCCAAAAATAAAAAGACTAACAAATCGAAGCAATTATAAGATTTCAGTGATGAAGAAAACTAATAAGTGAATAAAAAGTAGACATCCGCTAATAATATAGGAACCGATAGAATTTTAATTGAGCAATAATTAAAAAATTAAAAAATTGGGAATTTTTATTCAAGAAATTTTTAATTTGAGCTTACTGAGCACACAAAATAGAGATAAAAAATTAAGGAATTGACTAAGCAAAACTAAATGATAGCAATTGAAGATTTGTAGAAGTCTTACCCATGGCTCAGCATTAAATAAAGATAGAAATAACCATTATAAACATTTGTGTAATGTTATTTACCGTAATGTGAAAAAATGTTGATATCGAAGATGAAGGCTGATTTAAATAAACTGGGACTATCCGAAGATGAAATATAGACCGTTCATTATAAGTTCTTACACAATTTTGAAGTTAATACTATAAAAAGCTGCCTCAGTTCTGTCAGTAGTTTTTCCAAAGCATCAACGGATGGCCTTGACAAGTTCTATCTTATCCATAGGCAGTGTTATATAAAAATTGAGCAACTGTTTTTCCATAATAGCAAAAAAATAGTAAAAATATAAATAATTTAACTGATTCGCTTATCTGATATATAAAATCTGAAGAGTAATTTAGAGAAGTTGTTATCCTGCTTTGGTAAATGTAATTTTAAGCTGCATTATACTTTCATCGATGCTAACATTACTCCTAATGATAGATTCTATGGGCTGATTGGAAGTATATGCAGGAGTATGAAATTAGACAAAAGGATGAAGAATTTATTGATCAATGAAGCAGAAGCTAATATTAATGAGCTCGTTGAAGAGGGAATGAAAATATATCAAGCTTTCTAAACTCATAACAAAAATTTGAAGCAAGTACAAGGAAGTAATATCAAATGATTGATGTATTTAATAGAATATGTATACAATAATCAAAATAAATCCTTGTTATTTCTTCTCTGTTTGACCACAGATTTCTTCCTCTTGCTTTATATCCTAAGTTATTAAATTTCCTCACTTTCAGCAGGGATATCATACTTCCGCTATTCGGGCACCTGACTACAATTGAATATAATTTTTTGAATTCTCTCAATGCATTACTACAGATTATTCTTCTGTGATTTGTGTACTTGTGAAGTGACGATCAATTATCCTGATTTGTTTATGTAGTTGCTGTACTTTTTCATTAAGTTCTATTTTATGAACGGATCGATTATTGCACATTGTGATATTAGTACTCGCACCTCCGCTTTTGAGTTTGTTGTGTTTACTGACTGACCACCAGGACCTGATGATCGCATGAAATTTTTCACTATTTACGAATTTTTTAGAGTCACGTCTCTGTAAGTGTTGAACTTAGAAGTGGAGAATGTTGAGAATGCTCGAGACAGATACTTGAGCATCTAATCAATGATGTAGTCTATATTATAAACTATCTGTACTAAGCATTTAACATTGTTAATTTTAATATTCATATATCAATTCAAAGTGTTAAAAATGCATTAATGTAATTTTCTTAATATTATAATATCGTAATAATTATTGTGACAAAGCGCGGGATGCAGAAAGAAAGCAAACAAAAATTTCAAATAAACAGCTTTATATCTGGATCCAGACTGATAAAATTATTAAATCAAAACTCTTATACGATTAACAAGGAACAGGTAGTTGACATAAAGTGTGGAAAGTGGTCAATAGTTGTGCTCACACTCCAATATCATATCAAATTCCCAAGGTACATTTTAAACAAACTGACAGAGCTGAACGGTAAATGTGATTTACAGAGATTGCTGGTATTAGTCATTATCGAGAGCGAGGCTGAGAGTCAAAGATATCACTAAGTGCAATTGATATGCCTACAGAAATAAGTTAAGAATATTCCATGCTTTAGTATTGAGGAAGCGCGTTCTGTCCTCGATGACATCTCTCATACTGATAGCTCGTGAACAGTTTTATTATTTGGAAAATCAACAAATTACGTTAGCGACTGTGCTTTAAATTATTTATAAATATCTTTATAATACATTGAAATTAATTATAATAATCAAATCTATGAAATAAGAGAGTTCAAAATTGTTGCGCAAAAAGGGCATCAAGTCATTGACTCCCATTTACTATGGCCAGAACATCTATCTGAAGAATTTATCATAAAGCAAGAAATCACAATCGCTGTGGGGAAGAGGGTATTGCACATTACATTTAGATTTATGGATACAAACATATACTTGTCGAGCAAACCCGAATAAATATAATCACAGTTCACCATCGAACCTAAGAAAGGGTTGTACAGTTTCGAAGGCAAAACAACAACTCCTGTCGTATTTGGAGCTGAAGTACTCATCAAACACGTATTGTCTCAGTAATACGTAGCAATAGGTGAGCATGATGGTAAATGATTTACTATTTAGAAATGCCTACCCTTTAATTCCAGAAATAAGAGACTTCTTCTTGCTATTTTTAGTTTGTTCCTTCCCGAAGTTTTGAGTCTAATGGCAATGTCATTACTACTGACTCAGTTTTTGTGATCCTTAACTCGGAGAGAAAGCTTTATATAACAGATTTGTAAAACATTTCATCTTTGCCAGAAGAGCCCAATTCACCCAATAATTTAACTAAAAAAATTAGCAAAGATTAATCATTGCATCCTGCCACTATGAGTGAACCTCGATTCCACTCTGGTTCTGGCTCTGCAGCCTATATTCCTTTATAGAGTGACCCGATAAACTAAAAATAGTAAAAGAATGTTTCCGATTTCAAAAAGAAAAGTGTTGTTAATAAAAGACCTCAAGTTCATAATGTCACATCCCTTGAAGAAATGAGATAAAGATCTAGTCGAACTTTCAGCACTGGTGGCTTTGAATTAGATGAAAAAGATGTTAGATCAACTTAATAATTGCGGTTAAAAAGAACAGCCAGCAAAGAATAAGAAACTACCGAGCCTTTATAAAAAGTAGGAAGCAGGAGAGCAGTCACTGTGAGAAAATAGCAGTCAAAGGATGGTGAAAAGGATTAAATAATTGATTAGCTCACTTTGCTGTACAGGCAGCTCAATACTTTGCCGATATTTAATAAACAGAGCGGTATTACAAACTGCAGTGTAGAAAATTATTCCTACTCATAATGGGTGATTGAGCACGTGCGACCTGAGCTTCGTACTGAATACCTGAATAACTCTGATTTAATATATTTTACACACAGTCAGGCCAACTAGATTATGACCCTAGATATAGAAAAGAACTTTCCTGAAGTGACCTATGTGAAAAATACCAACTAGAGCGAAAATTAGTACATACTCAATTCAATATTCGTAGTAGAAATTGAGCTATCAGGTAATCACAAATATATGTACCTCAAACATTTCCTCACTGGTCGATACTTTCCTATTAGTAATCATAAAGTAGAGTGCGAGTTAGTGGCTTTGTTGTCACCTAAGAAAAATCAGTATCCACCATTCAAAATACTTTTCGATGGATAAATTTTTTAAAAGAGTAGTGTTGCCAATGAATAGAACCTACATGGTTTTTGGTTAAACAAAATTTCTAAAACTGAAATTGCATAAATTATGAGTCTACAAAACTGCAATGCAGATAAAAACATTTAAAGCCTTATCAAATATCTCAGAAACAACACAAGGCGCCGACAGAAACTGCTACGATAATTCATGTATATTCCTCGACTGATATACGAACTGTCATAAATGCACACAAAGCCAACGAAATAGAACAAGTTGAAGCCATACTATCAACTCTTGTTCAATATATGCAGAAACAACGAGAAGAATAAAAAACAGTGCCTTAAGTATATTGACAAAGTTTTGAAGCATCCCGAAAAAGAACTTATTTTAGACTTGCTCACTGAGCTTATAGTTGACAACTCAAATATTTACACAGTCGAAAAAGCTATCACTCCGGCTGTCATTGAAGATCAATTAAGACAGTTTATTGATGTTAACGGGTACTCTATCAGTTTCATGAGGATCTTTAGAGTATTCTGCGGTTCAGATGAGCAACCTTCCCTCCGAAATCAAAGTTTATTGTTTAGCTTTTTCTTTTGGAACAATCAAACAGCAGGTCAAATGACATAATCAGCATATCAAGTTCACAACAAACTAGAACTACCCAGTCGATACAAGTTCCGAATGTTTGAGCAGGAAGGAAGTATCTACTTTGCTAATGGAACACATCAATAGAAGTACTAAAATTTGCGAGAGGACGTGATTTATTATTTACGTCAATACTTCTACTTGCTGTCTGATTGCATGAACGGAAACAACTATCCTCTAATCCGCAATTTCACTTCCATTGTCACGTTTGAGATGTTGCTCAAGATACTCAAAAAGGAAGAGATGAAGGGTCCAGTCTTGTCACTTCTTTACAATGCTTATCTCAAACCGCAGAAAAAGTATAAGCCGCACATTTTCCACAAGGACTATGAAAAGATTTGTGAAAAAGGCAGTCTTATTTCGTATTCCAATCAGTAACAATAAAGTTTGAGAGATTTCGTTGATAAGTAAATTCGGGAGAATAAAAATTATAGCTCAACAATGTACCGCATTCTATTGAATGTTCTAAAGATGACCATCGAGAATGGATACTGGCGCAAGTTTGACGATCTCATTGATCTCATGAACTGTCTCGATGGAGTCCTAGCTGAACCAGAATCCGATAATAGCTACCATAATACTTATGAAGAGAAGGCTAATGATAGAAATCTATTGAGAAGTAAGATCACAGCAGTATCCATCAAAATTGTACTTATCGAAATGCAGATCAGTCTGTGGGCATCAGACCATATTTCAGGTGTCTATACTGAAAACTAAATTGAGAGAAGACTTGCAGATCAAATAAAGCATAGTAAAAATTGGATAATTGATGAAAATATTTTGCGATTGTGCTCTACGAACAGCCCGTAGCTTCTACGTAAGGCGATCCTGCTGCTGTATAAGATATACAACTTGTACAAACTAGCTCACAAAAACTATGAGGAGGCTAATATTGAGTTGAAATCAAGGAAATAGCTTGTAGATTTCTTTGCCGTCTTACAAATGAAAGAGGACATCAAAGCGGATGGATATTTTATCATCATTGCAGCTTGCATTAAGGACCCGATCACTCGAGACTAACTTAACTTCCGAGAACAGCAGCAAAACTACAGCAACTTACAGTCGGTACTTAGGTACAGACAGGTCAATGAATAAGTGCAAAACATGGCTTCTAAACTAGGACTGCATGATATGCTTATCCACGACATTAAGAGATATATGTCTTTGGGGAAGAGACTAAAGTAGGACCAATAAGACATTATCTATTGGAAACTATTGACTCTATACGCCATCATCAAGAACAACTTGAAGTTAAGGGATATCATTGCATAACACAGAAAATTATTCATTCCGTTATTAGAAAGTTAGTGGCCGCTTTATTACATTGCAACCGACATTATTGAATAGATATACAGGAACAACAGAAAGTTGATTATTAGTGATAACGATGAGCTTAAAAATGTGTGTAAATCAATCGATGTGGTATTTAAAAGTGGAAAGATAGATCTGAGACTATGCAGAGTGATCAATTTGTTAAGCACTTTTATCGAAACAGGCAATAGAAAGATTGTTGAGAATCATCAGATCATTCTACAGTACGTATTCACTAAGCATTTCGTGTCAACAATAATCAGAATGATGAAATCTAATACAGTCAACAGCAAAGACAGTGCTTCAGAAATAAAGGAATAATATTTTCGTAATGTTATCCAAGTTGTGATATATGACTTATTAGTCACGATGGGTCAGAAGAAACTGCTTAGCTACTTCGAAAGACCCTCTAATGCCACTATTTACTTCCTATTGTTGGGAATCGGCATCAATAACTGGAGTCTAAAGAGTAAAACATTCTTGTGCATTAATTTCACTGGCATCAAGGAAGACCATGTTAATCAAATCATCAGAATTATTCTTTACGATCTTAACGTCATGTGCGAAAGTTTGAAAGTGTGTGAAGAACATCGAACTGATGTTATCTCAAAGTAAGTCAAAATTTACATATCTAACATCACCAAAATATTGGATACTATCGAGCATTTGTTTAAAGCCTGTTTGAAGAAGCTGTCTAAAGAGTCAGAAGAAGAGATATTCTTTATAAAAATTGTAGAAAGATTATTTATCATGAAAAGCGAATGCCCTGAAATAGTGCACAAGAAAATTGATAATCTGCTACAGTATATTGCAGTCATAGAAAACAGATTAAAACGAAAAGGAGAGTACTTTGATTTGACTAATTCGCTCAAGAAAATATAGATCAAAGATTTTGAGAAGAATTAAATAAAAGACAAACTACCATTGATTTATAGTGAAAAGATTAGAAATAAGTCAAACATTCAAAGAACAAGCCCACTTTAACAGAAGAATAGTTTTGTAGAGTAGGTTGTAAAAAAGAAATAGAAGATCAATATTATCAATAAGAATACATTCGAAATGACAGATGATAATATTAAGTAACTAAGGACACTTATTCTCAATTTGAGTTATGTCAATAAGTCAGATTCAAGTCTACTCTCGGATAATATAAAGTAGTTCCTAATTAATTTCTTGCGGGTTTCATTCTTAGATAAAAAGGAGAAACTTATACAAATGCAAGATATATTAGTTACTTATGAAGTACCTACAATTGTATGCTCCATTTTATAAGAGCCATTTAAGCATCGATATAAGCTGTTCTCTTCCACGTTCGAGTTAGGTATCAAATTACTCGAAGGAGGTCATACTAAGTGTCAATAGAAATTTTTAGAGAAGTTCAAAGAAGACGGAAAGAACTGGATATTCCAAAACATATACCAAATTATATTTGACTCATTAGCCACAATTCAGTTTTACTACAACTACAAATAAGATCCCACTATTAAGTCTTACGAGATGATTCTTGATTTAGAGGAGTATTATTATTGCAAATAGGAAAGAAAAGTATCTTGCTAATTGCTTGCCAACGCGTTTAGGTTTTTACAGCAATTATGCGAGAATGACAACCATAACATGAAAGATTATATGTACAACCAGCTAGACAAGGACGATCATATTAAATACATGACTAAGAATTTTATTGAAGTAGCTCAGAGAATTCTTGACGGTGTCTTCATTGTTATCGAGTTTAATATTAGAGGACTTAAATAAATGCCCAACGACCGATTTGAAGAATAAGTTAGAAACAACATATACAATCTACCCATATTTATACTTGATTTTCTTGTCGAAGTATGTCAAATTCCTGCTGATCAAAATCAATTATATCTATGCCGTACTGATTTCTTAGACTTTGTGAAGAAGTTAATAGATCTTCGACAAAATGTGAAACAGAGCAAATAAAGTTCCAAAGATTGGAGTATTTTCTTTGTCTATGAAAAGAAGACAATCATACTATTAAAAAGTTTGCTTGAGCAAAATTCAGAATAGATTTCAACTTTACTTAGGAAGAAAATTGGCAATAAATAGTTCAAATTTTTCATTGAAGAGTCATTTGCTCATGGAGGACTTGAAGATACTGAAAAACTAAAACAAATGCTAACTGAAACACAATTAAACATTTATGTCTAAAATATTTTCCATATTTTGATCGTCAAAAAGATATTGAAAATAGATGAAGCACTGGTATTCGAGCCATAAAAGTTGAAGATCATTAACTAATTGAGCAACAGAATCCAATCGATCCATGTAGATTTCAAGACTCATTCATTGGCAGTATACTTCCCATTCCATCCCCTGTTCGCATTGTTAAGCAAAAAGACCAAAGATTTCATGCTGGATCGATCCGCAAATCTATCGACTCGTAGAGAAAAGCTAACATAGTTATTAATTTCAAGGGAGGTAATATATCAAGATATCAATCAAGAAAGAAACTCAGAGAAGCGCTTGCTGAACCAATAGAAAATGGGATATATGTTCAATGCAGCGCTTATTCTGTGTTACCTTATAATATTCTTACTAGTATTATTCTACTCTGTTGGTAAGTCTGGCGCAGTTCTTGACATCTACGAAGTGCAAATAATATCTGGTCTCTGCTACATCGAACTGTTTGTTTCTGCTATATATGCTGTACTACTTGGCTTCAACACATATCCTGTAGCCAAGTAAAAAATTAAGACTCATGAAGCCATCAAGCGAAGGTCTGAACCCAACTATCAGATGAATGTGGTGTAAAAGTATTTAAGAAGATTGAAAGTTATTTATGTGGACGAACCATAATCTACTCATGCTCTAATTCTACTGATAATTTCCTTCTACTCGTGCTTTTTCTAAGTTCGAGTATACTCATTTACGCTGATTTTCGCTTTCGCCAAAATCGAGCTTTTGGAGAGCATCCTAAAGTCCATCAGATTGACATGGCAGCAACTGGCATTCGTGTGTTTACTTGCACTAGCATTCTCTTTCATTTTCGGATTCATTACTCTAAATTACTACATTGGACCACTATACGAAAATTAAGAAATAGATATTGACATCGATCGTATTAATGAACACTGTAACTCAATAATTACATGTGTGAGCTCGCTATATACACAGAAGATTATTGGAGAGAGTGTAAGTCGCTAAGATGAATAATACAACTATGGCAGATTCGTGTCGGATTTAGTTTACTGGGGCTTCTTTGAAATTTTGCTTAGCAATATTATCGCTGCCATCATTATCGACAAGTTCGCGTAACAGAGAAATGCTAAGGAAAAAATTGAACATTAACGATACAGTAAATGTTATATCTGTTTCGCAGATAAGAGCACACTTGAGCGCAGAGGTGAGGACTTTATGTCTCATGTTAATAACGTGCACAATCTATGGAACTACTTTTTCTACATGTACACCCTTGAGAACCTTAAAGATCTCACTGACTTCACAGGCATTGAGTACTGGATCAATAGACAAGTGAAGCAGAATCAGATTGATTGGATACCAATCGACGATTCATTTAAGGATGAAGATGTCAGCCTGCAGGACTTAATTGAAAAGATTAGACCCATGCTCGCCGAAAAGGAAAGCGAGTAAAAGTGATATAAATTTACTTGTATAAATAAATCATTTCAGAAAAACTTTTTCAGCAGTTTAAGAATTCTCATGAAAGATGTAATCTCGATATTTTTATCTGCGAGACCGTACACTTAGAATGCTTTGAAGATTGATGCCTGCACCAGAGATGTTACACTCCAACTTTTATGTCTACTCGTTGTTTCTTCTGCTGCCTCTACTGCTATTCAATCTCGAGCTAGGTCGTATAGAATAACTTGTTTATTTCCTGCTTTTTTTAAGCATTCCAAAATCTGGAGATGTTTGTCCTTGAGGAAAATTAAGATCCAATGTTTTACAGAAGAACTACTGAGTTTTAAGTATGTTATTGTAGCGATTAGATTACGAAGTGCTTGGATGTCTGCTTTATTGAGATTTGGGAAACCCGTTTTTCATTCGCCTTATATAAAATTGTTCTTTCACATTAATTGATTTCGGTTCAAGAGTTCTATAAGTGGACGCTGTTGTAGACGTATCAGGACATTCACATGTCAGATTTAAATTAACATGGTTGATCATTTGATTTTTGTTAACTCTAAAGGATAAGCTTTACTTATTTTTTATTGTCTTCTTAATGACTTCTTTAAATTTCATTTGAGCTCTTCTTCGAAAATCTGCCTATAATGATTTCAGCTGACTATCGTTAAGTT
>APMI01027070.1_pt1 | contig 18133 bp, 9 predicted proteins | sample 667938 | NCBI WGS metagenome assembly APMI01 (sample SAMN01084076, study PRJNA167559) | wastewater metagenome | biome: Wastewater | place: Denmark: Ejby Moelle, Odense | collected 2011-11-28 | reverse complement strand
CAGCTAAAATGCGAAACCATGAGCATCAGTTACGGAGATCGCAGTGATTAGCAATTCAACTGTTTCTACTTCTCGAACAAACTGAAACCAATTCAACCGTGCATAATATACCTTCATGGCTTGTCTTCGTACTGTTTCGAGGGGTTATACTTATTGCAGCAGCTGCAGGGTAGCATAAATTTGTGTCTGTATGATCTACGCGGTCATGGCAAAAATAAATGCAACCAAGTGACATATGGGTTAAGAGAAGCATCTGATTTATGTAAGGCATTTCTGACTTAGATTAACTTGTCAAATAGCTCAACACTAGAGGCATTGAGTAGATTTACTTATGGGGCAGATCGATGGGAGCATCCACAATCCTACACTTTCTTAACAGCTTTGGTTTGCTTTCCTCAATCAGCTCGTGCATTAAGTTAGCAATTTTGGATTCTCCTTTTTGTTCATTCTAACAAATTGCAAAATAGACTATCGCTAACTCGTTAGGTATTCCTAGTTTTGTATGCTCACCATTAATTAGTGCAGTGATGTCTCATGTACAGGAAAAACAGAAAATTAACTTGCAAGCTCTTAATTTTTAATCTCTTAACAAAGTTAAATGTCCTGCCTTGTTCATTTATTCAGCTGGTGATCAAATTGTGAATTCCAACCATAGCGAAAAAATATTAAAGAGATACGGCGGAAAACCTTACGTTATCAAGGGATAATTTCCACATAATGACCCTCGTCCTCATCAGCTCATTAGCGAAGTACTCAGATTTATTAGAGTAAAACAAAAACAGGCAATTAAAAATTCAGACATAATGAACACTTCCATTTCTAAGAAAGGTCTATCATTGAGCTTAATATCAGCAAAAAATATAAAAGACAAGTAAAATAGATCTCCTAGTCCAAGTCCGAATCCAAGTCCAATAAAACCGAAGCATTAAAAGAATAAAAAATCACTATCACCTAAACCAGCTTTAAAGATTTACCATTAAAATACAAGTTCGGTCAATATAAAATAGAGCATAGTTCGCAAATCGACATTTCTAGAGGATGAGAAGATATAGTCAATCCAGCATATTCTTCAGGCTCAATGCCAGAAGAGCAAACATCAACTGAAGAGCAAGCCCACCCTTTCGAACCGGCTCTATCTCTGACATGACTGAATTTATGTCAACAATTGGCTAGATATAGATAGAGTTACTAAGATAATGTTTTTTAAATAAGTAATATAAACAAATGATGTCATAAATGCTAATCTGCTATCTATTCGGCCAATATCTAGTTCTACATGTCCTGAGAAGTTATTTTCGGGGTCTTGTTGCTCTGCTGCGAGTTGTTTACTGCTGGCTGTTTTGGCTTACTAGACGGACTCTCCAATCGGGTTGTGAATATTTTTATCGCATATAAAGCACCAACGCTGGCTCCTATCAAATAGAGCAAATATTTGAAGAAAGAAGGCGATGATTATATTGGTGTTGCATCTACAATATTTTTTTATAGTTCTGGCTTGCTAGGGTTCGGTTTTAAAGTTGCTTCTACGCTTGCCTAATCTACCATTTATTTGGATACCTTGATCGCCTAGTTTGTGTTTGGCTTGACTTTTTAATCGTTTTGTCCACCTTGCATATTTCTAGCTTCAGATTTTGCTTATTATGGAATCGGAGGAGGGGTTGACTTCGCTTCTATGTGTTATTCTTTCGGTTTTTATGCCTACGGAACTGGTATTTTTGAGAGCTATTGCTATTTTTATTTATTAGGCTATGCTGTAGACTTCTAGTTTTATTTAGTTTAACTTCGATTTATTTATAGCTTCTTCACCTCCTAATTTTTAGTTAATACTTCTGCTATCTAAGGCTCTACTTTTTGAAGTCCGCTTCTGTCTTAAGATGACGCTTGAGCTGGAGGACTTGCCTTTTCTTCTTATTTACCAGGCTGTTTTATTTATTATTCAGACTTCTTTGTCTCTTCGACTTTTCGTTCTTCTACTTTATGTTATTCAACTTTAGGCGTCATAATTGCTTTTGCTTTGTTATTAAAATCATTAAGAATGTTATTAATTGTTTATTGAGGGTAGAGGCCATCAAAACGACCGGCCTGATTTCCATTTTAGTCGAACATGACTACTGCAGGGTAAGCTCTCACCTGAAAATGCTCCCAACAAAACATAGGCCCATTGCTTTGACAATTGAAATCAAAAAATTTAAAGTTGGAACTGACTTAGTTTGTGCTTTTGAATGTGTCCATGTATGATTTAACATATCTGCAGTACTTGCACCAGGGCGAAAAGAATTTGATTATTTTTATAGAACCTGCTTCCTTGATTGCTGGGAAGACATTACTGACGTCTAGAAAGTGAGGATTATTGACCTAGTACCATTATTCACAGCGGATATTGCCGATTGTTATGGCCAGCAGCAGTCCGTAAAGGATATATACGTGCATATTATACACTTAATTTTAATAACATTAGGCTTTATAATTTATAATATGTTCTAACATATGAAAATTGTTCATGATGAATGTTCCAGCCGTGAAAAGAAACCAGATCTTCTTTTTTTCAGTCGCTCTAGTTCTGCTATTATTAATTATGATGAGTTGGTGGAATTTTGTGGAACTGTAGTGTTCTGTAAAGCAGCAGCTCCAATATTGTCCATTGATCGATCTAGGTATTCTTGGTGGGCATATTGACCAGTTGCTATTTTCTAACATTAAGTAAAAGAGTACGTTTAATCGATTAAGGTTTAGTTTGAGTTATTATTCACTCATGTATTTATCTAGTTTACGGCGTTATTTCTGCTATTATGCTTGTCTTCTCAACTCCTATGAGTACTACCTCTTGTTGTAAGATTCAGGAATATCACGGAATAGAGGATTGATAAATTTAAATGAGCATTGCTAAGGATTTGTTACTTTTTATATTTGTTTGCGCTTCTAGCTTGATTTTACTTGCACCTCTAAAACCTGCATCATTTAATTTGTTAAAGCATTTTTCTTTTATCTCTCCATTCTAAGTCTATTATCATGTTATTTGGCCATCTTTTTACTTGCCTCTTATGTTATTCTATTATAAAAATTGTCATTAGATTTTTATCTATTTTTGAGTAACTGTTCATATTCTTCATAAATTTTTGAACTTTGTCCATAATTCTTTGATCTTGCTGGATTTGGACTTTATATTTTAAATGAATCGCTCATTTACGATTATCTTTTATACCCATGATCTATAGATTTTTATTTGACTTGTAGATCAAGAGTATCTAGCATTTATTGTCTGCCTCTTCTTTCTCTCTATTTTTGCATCATCTCCGATTTGACTCCAATATTTAGATTATACTCAGGTTCTTCCATTCTATGCCTTGAATTTTTGATAGCTACAATACTTTTATGATTTTATTCTTAAATTTCTCTTCTTTTTTGAATACGTTAATATTTCTCCCGTTGCTATTTGTCTCGCTGTTCCTGAAGCTTCCTCTGTATATAGTCAAAGTAAGCTCTCTAACTTTGTGAATTAGGATCTTCCCTCTCTTGTTTGCTTCTGACTTGCATGTCCAAATCTAATTTGAATTTTATTTTCTTCTCTTGCTACTCGAGTCGCTTCAACTATGCTAGTTTCTGAGCTTCAAGGGCTCGCTGCTGAGTTATCATTGTCCATTCGTCAATGTGTAAATTATTAAAAGCTGAGTTACTAGATTTGTTCATTATTAAGCTGCGATAAAATTATTACTTGTTTAATACAATCATCACAGATTATGTATGATTTACAAAAGTTTAATTATTGACACAAAAATATAAAGAGTAAATTTTATTTTAAGCTATCAATTAAAAATTGATTAAGATAGACTAAAAACTCTATAAATAAAATCGATTTAATCCTAATAATTGGATATAAAATCAATATTATTGATATTTGTAATTATAAGATTATAATATTCAAATAAGTTTATCTTAATTTCTTCTAAAACTTAAATTTTCGAAAATTAGTTAAAAGATCCAAAAAACATATAATATTTGTTATTTGAATTCTATTTAGTTCAGCAAATATAAAATGTTGAATTTGACAGAAAATACTAATATTAGTATGCTAAATTTACTCAGAACTTACAAAATAATTTTATGGCATCTTGATATCCACACTCATTATAAAAAAGTTCATCCAACGAAATCGATGTTTCATTACAAAATATTGAGAAATATGCTTTTGTAGTGTAATCTTACAGTATACGCGACTCCGCTGAAACATTCTCGTTATTTACTCATTATAATTATTCAATATACAAACATGATAAGAACGCTCTTAATAATCGCCGGACTCCTCGCCTCCGCCTCCTGCGCCTGCGCCGGCAGCGGCCAGCTCGAAGGACTCGTCTCAGGTACTGTTCTTGCGATGCAGGTTTCGCGGCGTATTAGGTGCCCACATCCAGCGAGCTGCTCTCAACTGCCACTCTCCAGTACAGCTTCATGACTCCCTTGTTGTCGAAGCCCAGCGTCGCCTTCGGTACTGCATCAATAACTCAGGCATCTGGGATTTCAGCATATCGCCCTCATCCACCGACGTACCGCAGCCTTCCTCTCTCGTACTGAAGTCAGCCACGGGCGCCGGCGTTGAGTTCGAGTTCCGTCACTCGCCGCGTATCTGGCGTTCCGTCCGCATCGGCATCTGGGCCAGCACCCGTAGCGACGTCTACATCGGAACTTACAGTGCCAGTATAATTTCACTTATGCAGACTTCGGCTCCCTGCGCGGATCCAGCAGCACCGTGCCCGTGGAGACCGGCAGCATCGCCAACTCCGACAAGTCGATCGCACGCGCTTTTCTCAACGGCTACGAGCCCAACCCGGACACGAAGGCACTGCAGTTTCAGGTGGAGGTGAAGCAGGTGCTGTCCAGTTCTATCACAGTTGCAGTGATGACCGGCGCTCTCACCAACGTCAAGTCAGTGCAGTTCTCCTACTTGGTCTTCAGTCCCTCGCAGGTCTCCTTCGTCTCCTACGGCGGCTACATCAGCAAGTCCGGCTTCTCCGGTTCCGGCTACCAGTCGATCGCTGGCGAGATCCAGTCTTCCAACTTCGTGCTGGCCGGTCTCGTCCGCATCAGCGCATTCTCCTCTGTCGCACTGACGACTTCGCTGGACTCCGACTTCGTGTTCGGTTTCAAGCAGGACGGCAGCGCAGTCGACTTCGTGTACTCGTACGTCGTCTTCGGAGTGCAGCCCAGCGCTGTCTGTGCTTCCTGTGACACTGAGAAACTAACACTGGATGACAACTGCCTCAGTGCATGCCCTACTGGCACATACACTTTCACGTACAAGGACGGCACTCAGGGATGCAGGAGGTGCTCTTCCAAACTCAACTTAGTACTCAACTCTGCCAACAACGGATGCGTCTGCGCTGTCGGATTCCAGATGCAAAATAGCACATGTGTCGCAGTCGGTCCTCTTAACAGTCTCAGCAGTTCTGGCGACTTCGCCTCCATGGGAGTGGGTCAGGGCAGCAGTGGAGCCAGTTCCATCTCGCAGATTCCCAACAAGGTGACAGTCATCACAAATGCTAGTGCTATTATCTCCATTGGTCCCAACAACGGCGGCGCATCGATCGGTCCCACTATCACAGTCGTCAATCCTCAGAAACCCATTGTCATACCTCCCACAACAGGCGGAGGAGCCATCATCATTCCGACAAAGCCAGTGGACCCCAACGCCAACTCCTACGTGCCGACCATTCCCTCGCAGAACCAGCCTTCCATTCCCGTTGTGCCTGTCATTCCAGTTGTTCCAGGAGGCGGTAGTGCGGAGTCGGCCGTGTCAGCCCAGAGCTGCGCCGGTTACGCCAACACTTACTGGTCAGGATACCGCTGCTCTTGCCGTGTCGGATACAAGATGGACCTCACGACTGGGCTCTGTGTGCGCATCAGTTTCGTTCCGCCGACAACTCCCACAAATCCCAGCACCAACTGCCGCGACTTCGAGAACTACGTCTACGGGCAGTGCGTCTGCATCGACGGGTACACGCGCAACGCCGACAACCGCTGCGTGGCCAACGTGGTGTGCAACCCGAACAGCTACTTCCAGAACGGAATCTGCGTGTGCAACTCCGGCTTCACCAAAGTGGGCGACCGCTGCGTGGCCAACAACAACTGCTTTGACAACGGCTACTTCAACGGAGTCATGTGCGTCTGCAACACCGGCTACGTGCTGGACTCGACCAACACCAGGTGCGTTCTTTCCAACAGTTGTCCGCCCTACAGCGAACTGCGCAACGGAGTCTGCGTCTGTGTTGCCGGTTATAAGGAGATCAGGGCGGGAGTCTGCGCGCAGTGCGACAACGGCGCAGTCATCATCGGAGGCACCTGCGTCTTCACCTGCGGAGTCAATCAATAGTACAGCCAGACCGCCAGAAACTGCGTGTGCAAGGTCGGCTACGGCTACTACCAGAGCGTTTGCAGCATCTGTCCTGCTGGCTATTTCCAGTTGAATGGATACTGTGTGACATGTCCCGTGTACAGTTCTTACAATGCGCTCACCAACAAGTGTGACTGCGCTGCTGGCTATGCGTTCTCCAACAACCGCTGCGTGCCTACCACATGTCCTGCCAACCAAGTCTTCAACACTGCCACAAACTCCTGCGGATGTCCGTATGGTCTGGTCGCCACTCCCTCAACCGGCGTGTGTGCGGCATGTCCTGTGTACGCAGTGTACAATCCTGCCACAGGCACCTGCTCATCATGCACTGGCAGCCAAATTTTGCAGAACGGCCAGTGCGTCTGCCAACCCACATACGGCATCACTGCCAACGGTGGCTGCGCCAAGTGCGAGACCATCAACGCCTACCTACTGAACGGCTACTGCGTCACCTGTCCCGGCGGCCGCACCTGGGTCAACGGCGCCTGCGCCTGTCCCAGCGGTCAGCGCGAAGTCAACGGAGTCTGCACAAGTCAGTGCACTGCTGACCAGCTCGTGGACGCCAACGGATACTGCTACTACTGTCAGATTACTGAGATTATTTCCAACGGAGCATGCGTCTGTCGACCCGGATACGTGCGCGATCCCCAGACAAGATTCTGCCTGCAGACATCGTGCCCGACTGGCCAGTATTTCATCAACGGCATCTGCGGCATCTGTGTGCTCGGCACAACTTACGACCCTCAGCTGAAGTCCTGCATTTGTCCTGCAGGCTCCTACATGAACGGGCAGGGAGTCTGCGAGCAGCGAGTGCAGCCGCCTGTTGTATGCTTGGCCGGTTTCTATCTCGGAGCCAACAGCCAGTGTCTGCCCTGTGCTGCTGGCTGTGCAACCTGCACTTCTGCTATTCAGTGTACTCTCTGCAGTGATCTCCAATCAACAATTGTCAACGGCGTGTGCCAGAGCAGAAGATGCGGCAACGGAGTGGTCGAGGTGGGAGAGGACTGCGACGACGGCAATAACTGGAACGGCGACGGCTGCAACGCGATTTGCAGGTTCGAGAACGGCTACACATGCATTGGCTCGCCTTCCATCTGCCGACCTATCCAGACCAATCTCTGCGGAAACGGGCTTCCAGATCCAGGAGAGACATGCGACGATAGAAACAGCTTGGCAAATGACGGCTGTTCTGCGACATGCCAGGTAGAGCAGGGATGGACATGCACTCCCGCAGTCACAGGAAGACCTTCTGTCTGTACACGACAACAAGTGCCGTCTTCAGGCATGACTGCGCCACAGGTGATCGTGAACTCGGTGACTGTCTACGTGACTCTGCTACTGGACCAGGCCTACACTTTCTCCTCCGTGCAGGAGATGAACTCCTTCATACAGTACCAGATCGTCAACGGACCCGCTCCCTCCTCGGGGTACTGCCGACAGCGTTCGACCGACCTGCGCAGCTTCGACTGCCTGTTCAACTACCCGGGCGGCGTGTCGACGACTCCCTTCAGCATCAACTTCAGCTACAGCCGCAACGGCGTCAACGGTTTCTTAAATGTGCCGATTTCGCCGACGGCAAGCAAATTTTTCTCCCGCAGGCTTAACTGATAATTTAAATTTATTCTATTTTTATCACAATATTCTAATAATAGAACTTATAGTAAAAAATAAACAATAAACAAATATTAAAATATTCCATTTTTAGTCTTTATGACCAGTATACTTTTACTAAATATTTCAATTAATTTAATAAAACTAGCCAGGTATATTTTCCATCCTCTGCATTTGCTATATTTTCATAGTTTCCGTCTAAACTTACGGCAATTACGCGTACAAATTCTCTATATTACTGGACTGTTGAATAGTACGATATATGAACGTTGTTTATTGTATTTTACGCTATGATAAATTACCAGTCATCTATAACAGTAAATTTATTAATTGCTGTTTTAAACTAAATGTTGATTGAAGTGGAAATGGATTCATTGATGCTATCGAATATTTTTGGTATCTGTTTTGCAGTGTTTGGATCTAGTTATAGCTTGTTGTGCCTTTCAATGATTACAAAATATACAGTAATGGGCATAATAAAGCCTATCCTTAAGGAGACAAAAAAATACGAGTCGAAGACAAATCTGGATTCGTTATCCCCATCCCTACATAGCAAAATAGGTACTTTTCAATACGATACATCCCTTGGCTACATTCTTGATAACGTACACGATCTCGCTGACTTCGAATACAAATTTAGGATTTGAGCGCAGTGCACATAAGTAATCGAATACACTTCTATTCATGTATTAAGCATAGATGACAAGTCTGCGTTCTCGGCACTCCAAACTAGCCCGATCTTGCACTTTGAAGTGATAAATGCGTAAAGTTGTCTCATTCTGATAGCTACGGGCTTGTCGTAAGCGTTATTATAGAGTTTCCACTTCATCGGCTGACAACTATTACAACTGCACCTAGAGGATCATGATGTAGTCGAATTTTACTGTGTTTTTGCGGTATATCTTCACCACTCCGAACAGTTTGTCATCTATTGACTGAATGAAAGAATATCTTTTATGGAACTAGGTTTCAAACTATGATCCCTTATTTCCCATATAATTTATTCCAACTATTATCTTTTATTCATAAATATATCACCGTTGATTTTATCCATTCTTAAACTCTAACATTGCCCTCAAGCTTATCGTAGACATTCAAGTATTATATTTTTTGTATTCAATAGGCTGAAAATTTATTAATTATTTATAGATTTTATAATAATATTCATTTATAAATTTATAATTAATATATATTTCATGAAAATTGTTTTAGAATCAAATAGTGAATATATAAAACATTGTTTCTTTATACTAAGTCACTTGTCTTTGTTTTTATCATTACTGTTTGTATTATTTCCATTATCATTATTGTTGTTTTCATTATCTTTGTTTTTGTCTTCAAGCACTGTATGGCTGCCTTAAGCATCCATCTTGGATTCTTCTTCTGCATACTATTTTCTGATTTTAAGTTCCTCAGGTGAGAGTATATCTTAATAATTCTTTAATAGTTTGCCATGTTACATAACTTGTTAATACTTCCACTTAATTTTTTAATCAAATGTCTTATCTTTCAATACATTTTGATTTTCCAAATCAGAATTGAATTTATACTTCAATTTACGCTTGATCAAGTATTTTGAAAATGATTAACTGATAATATACTATATATCTTTCTTAAATATTTTGTTATATCCTTGAGTGCCATCTCGATGATACCCGTACAAACACTATGCTAGTTTTCTCGCTTACTAGAGACTCATAGCATCTAAGTTTATATCCTTTGATTTTATATTCTTGCTGCGGAAGTATTATATCGCTTATAATTGTTTGACTCGAATCTTCTTTTCGTAGTCTTAGTGAAATTTATCGATTATGAACCAAGAAGGTATTGACCCTGGGTACGTGTACATGTACAGCACAAATAATGGCCCACTCATAGGTAGAATTTGTATAATGACTAATGGTCCAAGTCTAAAGAAATCGTGATATATTCTAATGAGCTAATTCCAATCTTGCGATGTGTACTGTTCCTTAGGTTTACTCGCCAACTGCTTATACAGTGCAATATCATTATATGCGCCTGCGAATCCTTTTTTGCCAATATGCGCAAACATCTTGCCATACATTTTAATTTTGTCCATAGTACTACTGCTGTTGATGTATGGTGCGCATATCTGGTCGATTTATTTCTTACGCACGTACTGATACTGTAGCAATCTGTATGATAGGGCTAGTGAAACACAAAGTGATGTTAGAGTTGAGGGCGAACGAGTTATCATGGTTATTTTAGATATTCAATTATTATAATCTCAACATTAAAGTAATAGTGATAGTGAAGCAAATATTATCAGATTTCTAGTTTTTTATATTAATATTTGCGATTGTAATACAATATGACCAATTTAGCTTAATTTAATAATATATCAATGTAACTTATGTATTCATTATATAACCTATATACATTTATATAATAGTAAAGCAATACAAAAATTCGAAAAATGTCAAACAAATTCGACCAAGCGATGCAACAACGCTTCAACAATGATCTCACTCAACAGTCACAACAGCAGCACGATAACAACAGCGATGATGATAACAACTCTTAACAGAGTGAAGATTATTATGAATATGAACGTAAGAAAATGTAAGCAGCACTCTCTATGCTGAAGACCAGACAAAACAATTCTATTTTGGATTAACTCAAGAAAAATACTAATCAGGAAATTTAGCATTTAGATTAATTCTAGGATCAAGTTCATGATCTGCATAATATTACCAGAAATAATTAAAGAAATGTGCTATAGTAGTCAGTCATTAAGGAAATCAAGTAGAAAGTGTTCAATCAGAGCATGATGCATACCATACAGCTGGCTGATCTAGAACTAGAGAAAAAGAAATCGAAACATGATCAAGAAGTATAAGCAGCACATCGATAACAGAAAAGCAAGAATAAGTAAAATGGTAAGCATGTTGCAGTCGATTCTACTTAAGATAAACTCAATAAGAAAATTTAGCTTGCTAAGATGGAGAGATAAATGGTATAAATGGCTAGAGAAGATTAATTATCTATGAAGTATGAACAGAAAATACTTTCTGATTTCTTTGCTTAAAGATTCTTTGTACCAAATTTTGATGTGCCTCAAAATAAAAATATTCAGATTACTTTTTAGAATTATGCGCCAAAAACTACTTTTACGAATTTAAAGCCTTTACCAAACACTGAAAACAATGTGTTACCCAGAAATGCTCCATAATTAGCTCTGCGTAGATTAGGAAGAAGTAAAAAAATAACATTTGTATCGAGTTCAATGAGCGAAGTACCTGTAAAATACAAAAAGCTTAACCCTGAACAAGATGAAAACTTATAATCTTAAAAATAAAATAAAAATAGTGATGAAAATTAAAATATAATTATTAAGAGCATGCAACAATATGCCACATTTTTAAAGCCACTTATTCCAGATCTTCAAACTGCATCTCGAAACTATCAGTCACAATTCATTAATTAATACCGTAATCAAAAATAACAAAATTTTAACGTCGACAATTAATCAAATTCAAAATCGATTTCGGATTGTTTAGACTCATAAAAACCTTAAACATTAAAATAGATAAAATTGACATTTGAGCATATCAATAGTTTATAGGGCATAAACAAATACAAGAATATCTAGAATGCAGCACTTCAATACAATGCTATATTGAATTTAAACTGCATTTAAGGATGCCAGAAACTAATTCAGTTAAATTTAAGTCACAATAAAATAAAAAGTATATAAAATCTGAAAGATCTACGCTGGTTACGATTGCTCAATATTGAACACAATTTAGTGGGTATGCTGTAACTCAAAGGAGGCTCTCTCTAAATATTGTATGCCTCTCATAATAGAATTCAGTAAATAATTGATCTTTCTGCTAATGTGTACTTACGTAGATTGAATGTAAGTAATAATAATCTGCACGGACTGGGTGGATTGAAGAATTTGCACTATTTGTAATAAATAAATGCAAATAATAATTACCTCACTTCTTTGGATGGTCTCCAACACTGTTTATTGCTACGAACTTTATTCCTATAAAACAATAGATTGACAAGTTTACATCCAAATTTCTTATACATTTTTCTTAATCGCCTGCATCTAAGTTATAACTCACTCACAACACTACCGGATATGTTACTGCCATCGTTACAATAACTGTATATCGACCATAACAAAATATAGAGAATATAACATAAAATATAATAGAAATAGAAGTAAAATAATAATAAAAATGTGAAACAGAGTGTTATACTTTATCTGCCCAATCTCAAAATTATTAACTTAGATTAAAATAAATTATAAGGATTCTGCACTGTCTGGGCTTTCATCAGATATAGCACTAAACTAGAAACTGTCAAATATGATCAAAATTAGTATTTTGTTGATCTCAGAGAAAAAGTAAGAGAATTATATTAGCATATCATATACAGAAATATGAATAAGTTAACTTTGTTGAACCAAGCTGCTTATGATATCGGTATCAAGAAATATTATTAAGGTGTATATAACAATTATCTTGCACCCTAAAAACAAATATTTAAGAAGTAAAGTCCTGTTTTTCAGCAAATTCACAAAAAGATTATATTTGCTATTCAACAAAATCAATGTATCTCAAGATTGTAAGACAAAAAAATAAAATTTTCTTAGACTGAAACATTTGTTAGGCATAAATCAGTCACAAAAGCATAGGACTTGATTCAAATTATTTAATTTTTAAGTAACATTGACCAAAATAGAGAGAAAACACAATAGTGTAAAATATTACATGCAACTCGTTCTATTTTCTATGAACATGATAAATTTTAGTATGGCTTAAGGACATCTTTGAATAAAATTAGGAGTTTAATTATTTCAAAATAGTATCGAGTTGCAAAAAGAAGAAAATATTTTAAAAGTCAAAAACCTAAATTAATACAATTAATAAAATACCTCGAACATTATATCTTACAAAGAAGATTAAGCAGTGCAATAAAAATATTCCATCTACCTTTATAAAGAATGGGCTAGTAAAAAGCAGCGATTATAATACAGAAAAATTGGCGATGTTTCCGGATGCGTAGAAAATACTTAAAAATAATAAAAAAGCTCAAAGTAAAAGATGTTGACTCAGAGCTTGAAGATTTCGATATGGATGACTACGATTTTGACAAATATTAAATTCCTCAATTTTAACTTTAATTACCTGAAGATATGGATTTCGACCAGTTCATCATTCGTCCATAAATATTCCAGATGCTCAACACTCAGGAGCAACGTAGAAATTAAATGATAGAAAATCGAAGCAACGTAAATACAAATCAAAGAATTCCAAATGCAGAAGGAGGTCAAAGAACAGGGCAAATGATGAACAACTTTATGGAAAATAATTAATCACGCATGAATAACACAGCATCGACACAATAGGCGAAAATTGAGAGATTGATGAAACAATGGGGGGTCAGTCGTGAAGGTGCTATGATTCTTATCAATAAATAAAAGCAAAAATAAGCGAGAAAAAAGAAATAAGCAGATAAAAACATGTCTGCAGCATAGAGATATTAGAAATTTAAGAGGGGTGGTCACTGATTTCTATATCAATTGTTTTCATGCTTATAATTCCAATGAAAATATGAAAGAAAGTAATAGTTATATTGCAGTTGATGTAAAATTGTTAATTTATACATTAAAGTTATTAATAATAGTAAAAGCCATAAAATGGATTCCACAGATATACCTTCGCACGTGTTCGCCTCCATTTGTACACAATTCGATAATAAAGTCGTGGACCCTAGCAAATGCAATAAGGAAATAGTCTAGCAAATCATTGACTGGAATGACACTCTAGATCCATCGTTCAATATTGTCAAGTCGCAGTTTAGAAAATTCATGCTCCAGAAATAGAATAATGCGTAAGCTATGTGTACGGATGTTTTGAAAAGTTTGGACTTGCTAACCGAGTTCAAGTGTCCTAGGAATTTTCTTAGGGGATACCTCGCGACAATAAAAAGCATATTAGAAGGGTAATAATGCCCTGCTAAAACTCTCCTTCAATAGAAACTAGCGTAATACGAGAAGAGTTGGCTGAGTATAAACCCATAAGTACTTTAAACTTACTTCGACGCGTTCTCGTTGAAGAATAAAGTTACGCAGAGCCAGTACTTTTTGTCTTATCTAGAATCGATTAATTCATATAGAGCATGATAAACACTAAAAAGTACAATAACTGCATGGACTTCATTAAATTTTTAGGAGTAGGGCAAAACAAATAAAACATCGATAAGCTGATGGCCAAGATGAGCAATAAAAGAGATGCTTCCAAAGCCGCTGATTACGTAAAAAGATTAAAACTAGATCCAAAAAATTACCCAGCTTTAGGTTAAAGATTATACAAAAATACAGCTAGACATTTCCTAACAAAACACGGCTGGTAATACGCTGAGTAAGTATTCGAATAGTACCCTTAAGCTCTAGCCTGTGTAGTCGAAGATCTGATATACAAGAAGAAATTCGCATAAGCTAGATCGATATGGTCTCGGCATCCGTTATGGGATCACTTACAGAAATAATAATCGAGGGAGTACTTGAAATAGTAATACAAATAATAATTAATACCGAATCATATCATGTGTAACGATGTATTCGGACCACCTAATAAATAGAAATTTATCAGTTTGTCTGATTTTGGTATAGAAGAGCATGATGTTATATGGGTCGATTAAAGTACTGCGAATCTAGATCAAATATTAAATGATTTACAATCAGCTTAAATGCTAGGTATCGACACTGAATCTATAGTTGGACAGACCAAATTCTAGAAAGTGGACTAGGCTGCTGTGATTCAAGTATCAACAGGTAAGAAAATATACCTCTTCGATGGTTTCAAATCTAATAGTAATAAGATCGCAACCGCTTTCCAAGCATGCTTCGACAATTTGAAAATAGTAGGTCATTCCTTCACGAATGACACCTAGGGAATAATGAAAGGCTTCGGCTTGAAAACAGGTGGCTAGGTTCGAATAAAAAACATGATCGATATCTGCAAAGTCTACAAAGGTCTTAACTAAAATGCAAAGTATAGTAGCTTGGCGCATATTTGTAAATAAACATTTAAGAAATAACTGTGCAAAGACCAAACATTAACAAATTGGAGGCGACGACCTCTTAGGAAAAATCAAATACATTATGCTGCCCTAGATGCGCATATTGTGCTAGAAGTGTATACTGCTTGGCTGAAAGAGTACGGATAAATTGTGCATTATCATGCGGCTATGGACAACGATTAAATTTGATATATTTTCAAATCTTATATTGTATCTTCTATTCAATATTTTCTATATTATTATCTATTGAATTTATTTTATTTCTATAATTGTAAAAAATTGTAGTAATATTACACAGATCATAGATTTCTAAATACTGGTCTAGTATTCCTAATTGTATGGACAATATTTGCGTATTATTGTTACTTGACAATCCATAGATGCTATACAGCTTATGATTTTATAGCAGCCCTTTCCTCTATTAGTTTGTTTCGAGTTATTAACTGTTGAACGAGACCTTCGAATCTTATTTTTTATTACTTATATGGTATTAATTTGGTAATTTCGAGCTGCAAAGATTCAATTTGGACTGTTTTATATCGAGCTTCTTATTACTTTTTTCGAAGCAATGACTTGTACTTAATTAATTCATCTTATATCGTTTTGCCACCTAAACTTTGTGAAAGTTGATCACTTTATTCTCTATTATTATACATTGATTTTTCAGTTTTCAACTAATTTTGTAATACCTCGACATATTGGCATTGTTTCTCAAATTTTAATTTGTATTATGCAAGTTCTTGCCTCAATTTAATATTTTATTACTGTAACTTTTAATTTGTTTTACATTCAACTTATGAATTTCTTCTCGTTTATTTTTGTGGCGTACTTATTTTATTCTAGTATGCATGAACTATTTAATTATCTGTATTAATTTGATACAATTTGCCTTAATATGTACTTTTTCCTTATTGCTATTATTTTCGTCTACTTGATGATAGACTATCATACTTGTTTCTGCCTGATGTAGATAAATTATTTTTATATCTTTTACTGCTTAGAACATGAGGTATAGGTGGTTAATCCTATATTTTTCCTTACTTTTCAATAATTTTTGGCAGGTCATCATTATGTATACTACTACGTGCTGATCTAACTTATTGTTTTCTTTATATTTACAATTATGCTCCATTTTCATTAAAGTCATTATTATCAATAGGCTTGTTCTATATAGATTGGATTTTGTGAAGTAAATCTCTCAATTGATCAGATATCGACAGTCCATTTTAAGGCAATTCGTGTTAATCTGCTAATTTATGTTATGACTGTGAATATATTTGATCATGTCTTTGAAGATAGTAAGGGTCCATATCGTTGATTTATCTAAATAAAATAAAATAATATTCACGCACAACCAGTATTACAAAATGTAACTCAAGCAATTTAACTTTTAAAATACATATATTGATCAATCAGGTTAAAATATAGATATTATTAAGCTTGAAATTATATTCTTCGATGATAACCTAAGCATAAATTCTAAAAGACTACCGAAAATTATACAGCGAACTAGATGAAGCCGTCAACATTTGCCATGACAATTTATAACAAATTTTCAATGCCAGGTAATGCGCACTAATCAAAGAACTGTAATAAAAAGCAACAAAATTAAAATGTTAAATTGCTGATCTTAAAAAATAGACATCACATTAGGCACTATCAGCATTGATTGCCAAAAAGAAACAGGAGAGAGAATCATAAAGATTAAAATTGGAAATGAGTTGGCGTTAACTTACAGAAAAATTGAAGAAATTATAAGAAGAAGACAAGAAACTTATGAGAGAAAATATGGAATCTAAATTCGATATCGAAAATTTGGAACTCAAAATATAGGAACTTTCGACTGAAAATCAAAAATTAAGTCATACAATCAGCAATATGAGCAGACCGTAAAAAATGAAAATGACAATAAACACAGAAGTAAGTAAAAAATAATATGTTTCGCCTTACAGACTAAATTTAACATAAAAATCAGCTACAAAATAGAAAAATTCTCAGAAATAATCAGAAATTGTATAAAGAAGATTAAATAATGTTCGGGCTATGAAAGAAGTGCCCACTAATTTACTCATGGAATTTCTAAGTAATGCTGAAGTTAAAGGCTAAATTTATTAAATTTTACATGCAAGATGATCTAGATAATATGCTCTATGTTTGATTGAAATATGTAAATAATTATATTTATTAATACTATGCATGTGTATATAAAATAAGAAAATGTAACAACAGGCATAATGGAAAGGCTTGAAACCTCAAAGATTTGAAATAGGTCGCAGACATATAAGACCATAAGGCGAACTTAACTCTAACATGTAACCTGGGCTATCGACAATAGGAGTATGTGGAATAAGAACTTTCGCACATCAGCCCACTTCTTAACAAATATACAAACCGCATCAAAAAGTATTCCCTCATGCTTATGAACGCACTCAGAATTAAATTGATTTACGAGGAAAAAAGTACGTGGAATTGGGATAACAGAAGGCAAGGATCAGACCTGAAAAAAGTCATGTGCCAGGCGGACAATAAACTAGTGCGGAATTTCAGAACAGAGGAATTAAAAGTTTTTAGGGTTCAACTGCATTGACACAGACTTAGTATGGTCTTGAAAGTCAAATGCAGCGTAAAACAAGAATAGGCTCATATTAATAACAAAGAAATGGCTTGGGAATATCTTCTTTGGGCGATAAAGCATACAAATACCCATAATATTCAACAAATTTTTACCATTCAGGAGGTTTAATTCCAGGTTCAACATTCCGACCGCAACCACAAAAACAGATATAATAATAGAAAAATAAGAAAATACCTGTGTTTACTAAACCTAACTGGAATGTACGCGTGCAGATGGATTAAATAGCAGAATAAAAACGCGCGGTCAATTCAGTCGATTAGTGGTAGCAGACTATACTGAAATAGGCGAATCCTAACTGGAATGACCCTGACACATTTTTTTAAAGAATGGAAGCAGCCAAGAAAGATACGAAATAACAAAAAAAAGCAGGCAAAAAATGATTAAAGTATATTTTATATGTAATATATAAAGAATCATTTGAAAAAGAAATCGTTTTTGTATTT
>APMI01006611.1_pt1 | contig 18148 bp, 18 predicted proteins | sample 667938 | NCBI WGS metagenome assembly APMI01 (sample SAMN01084076, study PRJNA167559) | wastewater metagenome | biome: Wastewater | place: Denmark: Ejby Moelle, Odense | collected 2011-11-28 | reverse complement strand
AGCCGCGCCCGCCATGTCACGTCGACCGAGTTGCCCGGCTGAAGCACAGGCTGCATGGCGCGCGAGCGCCCGCCACGGACCATGCCGAGATGCCGGCCGCGGCCGCGCGTCATCACCTCGACGATCACCGATGTCTCGCCATGGCGCCGCACGCCCAGAACGATGGCCTCATCCGTCCATTGCATGCGCCCAGCCTTACGCCCTCGCCGGGCCGGGAGCAAGCGGCGAGAGGGCGGGGCATGGCCTGTGGCCTGCCGGCCACACCCAGGTCTCCGCCACAGTTTCGCTTTCTTCTCGCCCTGCCCCCGCCCGCTTTGCCTTTGAAGAACCGGCCGAAGGCCGCAATGGCCGAACGCAAATCCAGAAACGACAGGTGCCCTCTTGATGTGTGTGTTCCGCCCTCTCGCCCTCCTCGGCCTTGCCGCAACGCTTGCAAGCTGCGCCACCACGGCGCTGCCGGTGAAGGAAAAGGGGCCGAATCCGGTTCATGTCGCGATGTACGGACCGCATCCCGACGAGCGCTTCCCAATGCCGGCGATGGATATCAGCAAGGTGAACCCGAAATATTTCCGCCAGCAGGTGGCCTACCAGACGATGGAGCCGGCCGGCACCATCGTCATCGACACGCAGAACCGCTTCCTCTACCTCGTGCAGGGCGAAGGCATGGCCATGCGCTACGGCATCGGCGTCGGCAAGTCGGGTCTGGAATTCGAGGGCGTGGCGCGCATCGGCCGCAAGGCGGAATGGCCGCGCTGGACGCCGACCCCGAGCATGATCAAGCGCGAACCGGAACGGAACCTGAAATGGGCGAACGGCATGGAGCCGGGCCTGACCAATCCGCTCGGTCCGCGCGCGCTCTATCTCTACAAGGACGGCAAGGACACGCTCTTCCGCATCCACGGCACGTCCGAGCCGTGGTCGATCGGCAAGGCGGTCTCCAGCGGCTGCATCCGCCTGTTCAACCAGGATATCATCGACCTTTACAGCCGCGTGCCGAGCGGCAGCCGCGTCGTCGTGCTGCAGCATCAGGCGCCGGCCGACGAGGCGACGCCGATGGCGGCCGCGAGCGACGGCTTCGTGCCGCGCGCGGCCATCTGATCGCTACCAGGCATCCGGCTCGCGCACCATGTGCACGATATTGGCCGGGTTCATGACCCAGCCGCCGCGAAAGCCTTCGCCCAGATCCTCGACGGCGTCGCAGCGCACGACGCCGTTCTTCTCCAGATGGCCGAGCGCGATCCGGTGATCCGGCGTAAAGAGTTCCAGCCAGACTTCCGCCTGGCTGTAATTCGGCGCTTCGTCGATCCACAGCCGGTTCGGCCCGAGCATGAAGCCCGTGGCCGGGGCCTTGTCCTCGAACGGCGGCAGGCCGACGACGTCGCGGTAGAAGGCGACGGTCGCCTCGTATTGGTGGCTGGGCACTTTCATGGCGATGTTGATGCCGCCCTTGAGTTCTGCGGTCATGGCATTCCTCCCTACGTGAAATCCTGCTGCTCGGAGGCGACGACGCCCTTGAGTTCGCTTGGGTAGTAACCGTCCCGCAGGTTGATGCCGTATTCGACATAGGCCTTCATGCAGGCGAGCATCTGCGACCAGCCCTCGCAGTTCATGTAGGAGGACTTCTGGCCGCGGGCGTCCTCACGCCAGCCGGTCTCGCCGATGGTCACCATCGTGCCGCCGTCCTCCAGCGGCTTGAAGCGCATCTCGACGCGGGTCTTGTAGGGCTCCTCCCCTTCCTCGACCATCGCATCCCAGCGGAAGACGATCAGCGCGTCCTTCTCCACCTTGTCGACGATGACCGGGGCCATGCCCCACCACGTCACCGTCGTGCCTTCGACGAGCGGTGCGCTCGCGCCGCCGATCGTCGTGAAATAGCCGCTCAGCTTCTTCGGATTGACCACCGCATCGAAGACTTCGGCGACCGGCTTGCCGATGCGCCCGTTCACGCGAAATTCCAGCGTCATGCCGTCCTCCTTCGGGCGCAACCGCCCTCGTTCGCTTGTCCTTGTTCAAAATATGTTATAAAAACATAACATGTCAAGCGAATCGAAAGAGGATGCCGTCTTCAAGGCGCTCGCCAATGGAAAGCGGCGGCAGATGCTGGACGCGATCAAGGTCGCTCCGCTGACGACAGGCGCGCTTTGCGAAAAGTTTCCGGAGATGGACCGCTGCACGGTCATGCAGCACCTGAAGGTGCTGGAAGAGGCGGAGCTGATCATTCCGCGCCGCGAGGGCCGCGAGCGCTGGAACCACCTCAACGCCCTGCCGATCCAGGCGATCCACGACCGCTGGATCAGCCAATATGCCGGCCATGCGATGTCTGTGCTCTCGGCCCTGAAGGGCGAGCTGGAGGATTGAGGCGCCGCCTTGCGGCAGCGCCTCGTGATGCCTTACACCTCGGCGGCGATGCGGCCGATCTCGGCGATCACGGCATTGCGCTCGTCGCCGGAAATACCGGGGATCTCGCAGAAGGCGGTGACGATGATCGCACCGCGATCCGGCGTCCAGGTGATGGCGATATCGTTGGCGTTACCGTGCTTGTCGCCGTTCGTGCCCGTCTTGTCGCCGGTCGTCCAGTCGGCCGGGAAACCGGCGCGCAGCCGCGTATCGCCGGTCTTGTTCATCACCAGCCAGGCGGCAAGCTGCGCCCTTGAGCGCGGCGAGAGAGCGTCGCCGATGAGCAGCTTGTGCAGCGTCCCGGCCACGGCGTCCGGCGTGGTCGTATCGCGCTCGTCGTCCGGCGTCTCATGATAGTTGAGTTCCGGTTCGGTGCGGTCGAGGCGCGTCACCTCATCGCCGATGCCGCGCAGGAAGGCCGTGAGGGCTTTCGGCCCGCCAGAGGCGGCGAGCAGCAGGTTGGCGGCGGCATTGTCGCTGAGGGTAATGGCCGCCTCGCAGAGCTCCGCGATGGAGATGCCCTTGCCGCCGACGCGCTTTTCCACTACCGGCGACCATTCGGAGAGGTCGGACTTCTTCACCACGATGCGCCGGTCGAGCGCCTCTTCCTTGCGGTCGACGCGGGCGAGGATATGCGCCGCCAGCAGCGCCTTGAAGGTGCTGCACATCAGGAAGCGCTCGTCCGCGCGGTGGCCGATGCGGGCGCCCGTCGCGAGATTATGTATGGCAACGCCGATACGGCCCTTGTGGCGTGCTTCCAGTTCGGCAAGCCGCTTTTCCACCGTGCCGCCCGTCACGGCCCCGGCGCTGCCGGCCAGCGCGGAAACCGCGGGAACGGCAAGGAGAGCGCCGGCAATCGCCTGCCGGCGTGAAAACGTGATCGTCATCTGTATTTTCCTGTCTGTCGGACATCGAGGCGCCGTGCGCCGATGGCCCGTTTGAGCCCGCCCACATCGCGACTATGCGCAAAGGGGCGGGTCAAAACAAACGACGATTTCTGCCGTCAGCCATTAGGAAAACTAGGGCTTACTTGCGCTTCATCGCCTCGGCCAACGCCGCGCCGAAGGCACCTTGCGAGGGGGCCTGCTGCTTGGGTGCGGCCTGGGCGAATTTCGGCTTCATCTGCGCATTCTTATCGTTGCGCGGAGCGTTGTCCCGGGCGGCCGGCGCGCCGCCGTCCTTGCGCATGGTGAGGCCAATGCGCTTGCGGGGTACGTCCACTTCCGTCACGCGCACCTTCACCACGTCGCCGGCCTTCACCACCTCATGCGGGTCCTTGACGAAGCGGTCGGCAAGCTGCGAGACGTGCACGAGGCCGTCCTGATGCACGCCGATATCGACGAAGGCGCCGAAGGCGGCGACGTTCGTCACCGTGCCTTCCAGCATCATGCCGACCTTGAGATCCTTGATGTCGTCGATGCCGTCGGCGAAGGTCGCGGTCTTGAATTCCGGGCGCGGGTCGCGGCCGGGCTTTTCCAGTTCGGCGAGAATGTCCCTGACGGTCGGCAGGCCGAAGCGTTCGTCGACGAAGACCTTCGGATCGAGCTGCTTCAGCGCCGCGCTGTCGCCCATCAGGGCGCGCACGTCACGCCCGCAGGCGGCGACGATCTTCTTGGCGACGCCATAGGCTTCCGGGTGAACAGAGGAAGCGTCGAGCGGTTCCTTGCCATTCGGGATGCGCAGGAAGCCGGCGCATTGCTCGAAGGTGCGCGCGCCAAGGCGGGAAACCTTCATCAGTTCCTTGCGGCTCTCGAAGGGGCCATTCGCATCGCGATGCGCGACGATGGCCTCCGCCGAAGATTTTCCGAGGCCGGAAACGCGGGCAAGCAGTGGCGCGGAAGCCGTGTTGAGGTCGACGCCCACGGCGTTCACCGCATCTTCCACCACCGCATCCAGCGAGCGCGACAGCTTGCCCTGATCGACGTCGTGCTGGTACTGGCCGACGCCGATCGACTTCGGCTCGATCTTCACCAGTTCGGCCAGCGGGTCCTGCAGGCGGCGGGCGATGGAGACGGCCCCGCGCAGCGAGACGTCGAGGTTCGGGAATTCGGCGGCCGCGGTCTCCGAGGCGGAATAGACGGAAGCGCCGGCCTCCGAGACGATGACCTTCGTCGGTTTCGGCGCGGGAAGCTGGGCCAGCATGTCGGCCACCAGCTTTTCCGTCTCGCGGCTGCCCGTGCCGTTGCCGATGGCGATCAGCTCGACCTTGTGCTTGCGGATCAGCGAGGCAAGCTCGGCCTGCGTGCCGCGCACGTCGTTCTTCGGCGGGAAGGGATAGACCGTCGTCGTCTCGACCACCTTGCCGGTATTGTCGACCACGGCCACCTTGACGCCGGTGCGGATGCCCGGATCGAGGCCCATCGTGGCGCGCGTGCCGGCGGGGGCGGCGAGCAGCAGGTCCTTGAGATTGCGGGCGAAGACGCGGATCGCCTCTTCCTCCGAGCGCTCGCGCATCTCGCGCATCAGGTCGAGCGAGAGCGACATGGAGAGCTTTACCCGCCAGGTCCAGCCGATCACTTCGGCGAGCCACCTGTCGCCCGGCTTCGTGCCGACGGCATAGAACGAGGCGACGATGCGCTCGACGGGCTTGACCGGCTCGGTGCTGTCCTGGTCGACGACGATATCGACCGACAGGAACTCCTCGTTCCAGCCGCGCAGCATGGCGAGCGCGCGATGGCCCGGAACGGTGGCCCAGCGCTCGGTGTGGTCGAAATAGTCGGAGAACTTGGCGCCGGCCTCCTGCTTGCCCTCCACGACGCGGGAGCGCAGGAAGGCATTGTCCTTCATGTATTCGCGCAGGCGCTTCAACAGGTCCGCGTTTTCCGTGATCTGCTCGGCGACGATATCGCGCGCGCCTTCCAGCGCGGACTTCACGTCCGGCACTTCTGCCGAGAGGAATTTTTCCGCCAGTTCCGCCGGCACCAGCGCGCGGTCGGCCAAAATCTCGTCGGCCAGCGGGCCGAGGCCGCGTTCGCGGGCGATCTCCGCCTTGGTGCGGCGCTTGGGCTTGTAGGGCAGGTAGATGTCTTCGAGTTCGGCCTTGGTGGAGACGCCGGCGATCTTGGCAGCGAGTTCGTCCGTCAGCTTGCCCTGCCCCGCGATGGAATCGAGGATGGAGGCGCGGCGGGCTTCCAGCTCACGCAGATAGGTCAGCCGCTCGGAAAGCGTGCGAAGCTGCGTATCGTCGAGACCGCCGGTCACTTCCTTGCGGTAGCGCGCGATGAAGGGCACGGTCGCGCCCTCGTCGATGAGTTCCACGGCGGCGGTAACCTGCGCGGAGGTCGCCTTGATCTCGGCGGCGATCAGGTTCGCGATCTTGAGCGGTGTCGGGGCCATGTCGAACTCCTGTGCGTGGCGCGGGCGGCGACCATAGTGAGCGGATGGCGGCAGGCCAACCGCTGCCCCTCTCAAGGGCCGCCAAGTCCACAATATATAACACGATCGCAGGGCGCATACGGACGCACGGCAGTATCAGGGTTGAACGGACAAAAAAGGGAGCTTAGCGGTTGTAACTCTTCATAAAGTCTTGCCGCCTATCTTGTCCGCCATAGGGGATAACGGGGCCTTCGGCATGCGCGGCGCATTACTTGCAGCAGTCACATCGACGGCCTTCGCCATCGCTGCCCCGGCGAGCGCGCAGACGCTCAACCTCCTCATCTGGGAATCCTATATCGACGAGCAGATCTTGGAGGATTTCACCGCCGAGACAGGCATCGAGGTGCGCCAGACCTTCTACGACAGCGGCGACGCGCGCGACGAGATCCTTGCCGATCCGAACAGCAATGTCGATGTGGTCGTGACCAACGAGAACGGCGCCAAGCTCTACGGCAACCGCGGCGTCATCACGGCCATCGACGCGAAGAACGTGCCGGCGCTGAAGGACTATGCCGAAAGCTGGGTGAAGCGCTGCGGCGGCTACGGCGTGCCCTATCTGTGGGGCACGATGGGCATCCTCTACCGCTCCGACAAGCTGACGACCCCGCCGACCTCCTGGGCGGACATGATGAAGCCGGCGGAGAGCCTGCGCGGCCATATCGCCATGTATGACGACCACGCGGAAGCCTTCGTCGCGCCGCTCGTCCTGCTCGGCAAATCCGTCAACGCCAACGACAACGAGACGCTGAAGGCCGCCTACGAGCTGATGAAGGCGCAGGCGCCCTACGTGCTCACCTACGACTATGTCATCACCTCGATCCAGAGCACCGACAAGGGGCCGAACATCTACATGGCGCTCGGCTACAGCGGCGACCAGTATACGCTGAACGGCAAGGTCAACGCTCCCGGCCTCTGGCGCTACGTCGTGCCGAAGGAGGGGACGCTCTCCTGGCTCGATTGCATCACCGTCAACGCCCGCTCGGGCCACAAGGACCTCGCGCTGCGCCTCGTCGACTATATCAGCAACGCGAAGAACGGCGCCCGCAACGCCATCAAGCTCAACATGCCGACGGCAAGCGGCGCCGCGCTCGCGCTCCTGCCGGAAGATATGCGTTCCAATCCCGAAATCTATGCCGCACCGGAAATCCTGGCGAAAAGCCAGCTTCAGGAGGAACTGACCGTTCAGTCGGTCCAGGCCCGCCGCCGCATCATCAGCAGTCTGGCTCAATACAGTGACGCTCGGTAAACGCGCCCTCTCCCTCATCTTCCCGGTCGTGCTGGCGGGCTACGTGCTCGCGGCCTCCCTTATCTATTACGTGCAGAGCGCATCGATCCTCGGGCTGGAGCGCGCGCGCCTCTGGCAGCAGATGGGCCTGCTCACCGCCGTCTTCCAGAATGAGGTCACGCAGAACCGCAGCTTCATCTATTCGCTCATCGAGGGCGGCGCGGTGCGGCTCTTCGTCAACGAACCGGACGTCGCCTATCGCGCGACGGCGCTCGGCGTGCGCCTGCAGCAGAGCATCACGTCGCTTTCCGACGAACGCAAGCGCTTCATCTCCGTCGCGATCATCCGCCAGCCGCTCTCGGTCGACTATTACTTCGAAGACAGCGACGATCCCTTCGCGGAAATCACGCCGCAGCAGCTCGCCCATGCCCGCCAGGTCGTCGAAAGCCCGCGCCTGTCGTCCTGGACCTATCTCGATACGCCCGGCATCGATCCGCTGATCGTGCATTCCGAATTCATCGACCCGCTGACCTTCAACCGTCCGGTGGCCAGCGCCAAGGGTGGCGCGATTCTCGTGCAGACCGCCGTGCGTCCCAAGGCCTTCATCGACATGAAGCGCGGGCTGGAAAAGGAATACGGCGCGACGATCGAGATCGGGCAGCACCAGTACCTCTCCCAGGGCGCGCTTTCGGCGACCGCGACGCTCGGCCCCTCGCTCTTCGCGCGCCTGACGCCGGCCCCCGGCTTCCTTGAAAACCGGCTCCAGACGCTGAAAACGCTGCTCGCACTCGGCGCCTTCGCGCTGAGCCTCTGCACCATCGGCCTCGTGCTCCTGCTCGTGCGCCGCTACATCACCAACCCCATCGCCCGCCTCGACCGCCAGCTTACGGACGTAATGACCGGCAGCCGCAGCGCGCTGCCGGAAATGAGCGAGGCCGGCGAGATCGGCCGTCTTTCGGTGAACGTCAAGCGGCTGCACGACCACTCGATGCAGTCCTTCGACCTCGTGCAGAATGCATCCTGGACGGACACGCTGACCGGCATTTCCAACCGCGAATATTTCAACATCCGCTCGACGCAGATCCTCGAAGAGGCCGAGGACGAAGGCATCGGCTGCACCCTGCTCTTCATCGACGTCGACAACTTCAAGTTCGTCAACGACAAGCACGGCCACAAGATCGGCGACGAGCTGCTGAAGACGCTTGCCGACCGCATCTCGGCCATCGTCGACCGCATCGTCGGCGAACGCTGTCTGCCCGAGGGGCTTTTCGCCCGGCTTTCCGGCGACGAATTCGCCATCATGCTGCGCTGCCAGCCGGGCAGCGGCACCATCACCGAAATATCCAATGAAATCCTCGCGCTCTTCGCCGAAGGCTTCGAGGTGCTGGAGAAGGCCTATCCCGTTACCGCGAGCATCGGCATCGCCGTCTATCCGGAAGACGCGCGCACGCTTGCCGAACTGGTCGCCAATGCGGACGCCGCCATGTACCAGGCGAAATCCCAGGGCAAGAACGGCTCGGCGCGCTATTCGCGCTCGCTGCACGAGAAGCGCAACCGCCAGCGCCGGATCGAGGAAGAGCTGCGCGTGCTCGACCCGGACGAGGAATTCCACCTCGTCTACATGCCGATCGTCGACGGCCACGGCAAGGTGACGGGCTGCGAGGCGCTGCTGCGCTGGACCTCTCCCCTGCTCGGCCGCGTCACGCCGGACGAATTCATCCCCATCGCCGAGACGACCGGCCTCTTCAGCAAGATCGACTGGTGGGTGATCGACCGGGCTATGGCGGAATACGGCCAGATCCGCAAGCTCTTCGGCGCCGATACGATCCTCTGCATCAACATCTCCTCGGCCGAACTCTACACCAAGTCGATCAGCGATCATTTCTGCGATTGTGCCGACCGCCATGGCGTCGACGCGCGCATGATCGAGATCGAGCTGACGGAAACCTTCGCCGTAAAACTCGGCGAGCAGTCGCGCCGCAATATCGAGATCCTGCGCGGGCGCGGCTTCCGCATCTCCATCGACGACTTCGGCGCGGGTTACACCTCCGTGCAGCAGATCATCGAATACCCGGCCGAGACCATCAAGCTCGACCGCGCGCTGGTCGAAAGCCTCACCCGCTCGGCCGCCCTGCCGACGCTGCGCGCACTCGTCGCGCTCTGCCATGCGCAGGACATGTCGGTGATCGCCGAAGGCGTCGATACGACGGAGAAGATGGCGCTGCTCGCCGCCGCCGGCTGCGACCTCTACCAGGGCTATCTCATCAGCCGTCCGCTCGCGCTCGACGACCTCGGCATCTGGGCCATGCAGCGGCTGATGGAAAAGGCGCGCGAAAACGCCCAAAGCCCGGAGCGACGCGCCCGCGCATAAAAAATCCCCGGTCAAGGCCGGGGATTTTCATTGAAGAGGGGGTGTTGCTGCCTCAATCACGACGTCGGGAAATCGAGGCCCATCTCGCGGAAGCGGGCGGGGTCGTCGCCCCAGTTCTCGCGCACCTTGACGAAGAGGAAGAGGTGCACGGTCTGCTCGAGGATTTCCGACAGCTCCTTGCGGGAGGCCGTGGAGATCGCCTTGATGGCGTCGCCGTTCTTGCCGAGCGCGATCTTCTTCTGGCTGTCGCGCTCGACATAGATGACCTGTTCGATGCGCACCGAGCCGTCCTTGCGCTCTTCCCACTTCTCCGTCTCGACATGCGAGGAATAGGGCAGCTCCTGATGCAGCCGCAGGAACAGCTTTTCGCGCGTGATCTCGGCAGCGAGCTGGCGCATCGGCAGGTCGGAAATCTGGTCTTCGGGGTAGTACCACGGGCCTTCCGGCAGCGCGGCGGCGAGGTAATCCATGACATCCTCGCAGCCCGAGCCGTTGAGGGCCGAGATCATGAAGGTGCGCTCGAACTTCACGACCTCGTTGACCGCGGCCGTCAGTTTCAGAAGGTCCTCCGGCTTCACGCGGTCGACCTTGTTGAGGACGAGGATCTTCGGCTGATGGACTTCCTTCAAGCCCTCCAGAATCGTCTCGGCGTCGCCCTTCAGGCCGCGCTCGCTGTCGATCAGGAACATGATGAAATCGGCATCCTTGGCGCCGCCCCAGGCGGTCGTCACCATGGCGCGATCGAGCCGGCGGCGCGGCTTGAAGATGCCGGGCGTGTCCATGAAGACGATCTGCGCGTTGTTGTGGATCGCGATGCCGCGCACGATGGCGCGGGTCGTCTGCACCTTGTGGCTGACGATCGACACCTTGGCGCCGACGAGGCGGTTGACCAGCGTGGACTTGCCGGCATTGGTCGCGCCGATCAGCGCCACGAAGCCCGAGTGCGTCGCGCCCTCGGCGGTGCTGCCGTTCTGGGCGAGGTTTTGGTTTTCTTCGGTCATGGTGTCCGTCAATCCGCGGCCTGGCTCTTGGGCCAGACGCCTTCGCGTTCCAGAATTTTCGTCGCGGCCGCCTGTTCGGCGGCCCTTTTCGAGCGGTCGACGCCGGTTTCCGGCTTCCCTCCCCTGATCTCCACCGTCACGGTGAAGCGTGGCTCGTGGTCCGGTCCCGAGCGGTCGTCCACCCGGTAGTTCGGCGTCACGCCGAACCGGGCATGCGCCCATTCCTGCAATTCGGTCTTGGCGTCGCGCCGCGCGCCTTCCGCGCGGGCGGCCCTGCCCTCCCAGTTGGAGAGGATAAAGCTGCGCGCCGCCTCCAGCCCGCCATCCAGATAGATCGCGGCGATTAGCGACTCTACCACATCGGCCCGCACATTCAGCATGGCTTTTCCGGTGAGCTTCTTCACATCCGCGCCGGTGCGGATGAAGCGGTGCAGGCCGAGATCGTCGGACACTGCCGCACAGCTTTCCGCGCTGACAAGCTGGTTGAGGCGAACCGAAAGCTCGCCCTCCTTGGCCTCGCGGAAGGTGCGGAACAGCATTTCGGCGACGCACAGCCCGAGCACGCGGTCGCCCAGGAATTCCAGCCGCTCGTAGTTGCTGCCCTTGCCGGGGCGGGCGCTCGCATGGGTGATCGCCCGGTCGAGGCGATCCTTGTCGGTGAAGACGTAGCCGATAAGGTCCTCGAGGGCCTTGCGGTTCGCGTCGTTCAGCGGAATGGCGCCTTTCATTCAACGACCTTGAACAGGCGGTCCCAGCGCAGGTTCGCCGGCCACTTCCAGATTTCGCTGAAGGACGTATCATGGCCCAGCGAGAAGAAGATGAGGCTTGCGCGGCCGATCAGGTTCTCCGCCGGAACGAAGCCGACGTCGAAACGGCTGTCGGCCGAGTTGTCGCGGTTGTCGCCCATCATGAAATAATGGCCTTCCGGCACGATGAATTCACGCGTGTTGTCGCCGACCGTGCCCGGACGGGTATCGAGCGTGTCGTAGGAAACGCCGGTATCCAGCGTCTCGCGGAAGACCGGAACGTCCTCGCCCGTATCGTACTGGTCGTCGGCGCGGAAGAAGCCGTTATGCTCGCGCGGCACGGGCTGGTCGTTGATGTAGAGGATGCTGTCGCGCACCTGCACGCGGTCGCCCGGCAGGCCGACGAGGCGCTTGATGTAGTCGATGTCCGGGTTCGGCGGGAAGCGGAAGACGACGATGTCGCCGCGCTTCGGCTCGCTGGCGAAGATGCGGCCCGAGAACAGGTTCGGCGAGAACGGCAGCGAATATTTCGAATAGCCGTAGGAGAACTTGTTGACGAAGAGATAGTCGCCGACGAGCAGCGTCGGCATCATCGACCCCGAAGGGATGGTGAAGGGCTGGAAGAGCAGCGTGCGGATCACCACGGCGAGCAGCAGCGCCTGAATGATGACCTTGACGTTTTCCCACAGGCCGCCTTGGGCCTTTTCAGTCTTCTCTGCCACGCCGGACTTGTCCTTCTTTGCAAACATGGGGCCCTCTATAGAGGAAAGGTTGTGTGTTGGAAATCGTGTCGGTCAAAAAGACCCGCACGCCCGTCATCCGGGACTCCCGGCCGGCAGCGCCTCGATGATGACGAAGGCCTGCGCCAGCGGAAAATCGTCCGTGATGGTGATGTGGATACGCGGCTCGTGGCCTGCGGGCAGGAGCTGGTTCAGCTTCTCCAGCGCCCCGCCGGTCAATAGCATGGTCGGCTTGCCGCCCGGCAGGTTGACGACGCCCATGTCCTTCCAGAACACGCCCTGCGCCAGCCCCGTACCCAGGGCCTTGGAACAGGCCTCCTTGGCGGCGAAGCGCTTGGCGTAGGAAGCCGCGCGGTTCTTGCGGCCGTCGGATTTCGCCCGTTCGATCTCGGTGAAGCAGCGTTCCGTGAAACGCTCGCCGAACCGCTCCAGCGACTTCTCCACCCGGCGGATGTCGATGAGGTCGCTGCCGATGCCGATGATCATAGGGGCTTGTCTCCGGAGGAAAGAGCGGGAGCGTGGGCAAGGCCGGCGCGCTCGATGAGGCGGGCATGGCGCCGCGCCTTGAAGGAGCGCACGGCAAAGCGCGTCACGCCATAGGAAAACAGAGCCGCGCTCGCGCCGAGAAGGCCCGCGCCGACGAGCATCGGCTTGAGGACGGGATGCCAGAGCTCCGACAATTCGAGATGCTCCAGCATGTGGAAGAGTTCGGAGGCCGTAACCGCCTCCGCCGAATGAATGCCGAGCACGCCCTCCCCGACCCGGAAGGTGGCGATGGCGATGAGCGGAATGGTCAGCGGATTGGCGACGGTCGTGGCCAGCGCCGCGGCCAGAAGGTTGCCGGCCGTGAGGTAGGCAATCGCCAGCGCCAGGATGACATGGAAACCGAGCAACGGTGTGAAGGCGGAGAAGGTGCCGGCCGCCACGCCCGCAGCCACGGCGTGCGGTGAGGCAGAAAGGCGCAGGATCCGCTTGGCAAGGTAGCGCGCAGGGCGCGTGAAGCCCTTGCGCGGCCAGAAGAATTCGCGCACCCGGTCAGGCAGGGAAGCCTTTTTTCGGCGTCTGAACAACATGGTCAAGACATAGCCGATCCGTTGGTGGCATTTCAATGGCGGCGCCGTCATGGCGCCACGCACGGCCGCCGTGGCGCAACGGCGTGCGCCACATGGCCGATGGCCGCTTAGAAGGACTTGCGGAACAGGCCGCGGTCGATCTGACGCTGGCGGTATTCCAGGTCGATCCGATCGATGGCGCCGTTGAGATAGGCGATCTCGCGCTCGTCGGCGTTCGGAACGCGCAGGGCGCGGGCAAAATTCTTGATCTGCTTCAACATTGGTAAACCCCTTTCGGTTTGGCCTCCCGACGCTGAAGATAGGTTTAGCGGCCGCCGGACACCAGCGACACTATCCCAACACAGCCATGCGTATACCGCATGGCGACTGGTCAAAATTTGGGCAAACCTGCCTCAATCAAGGCAGGCTGCCACAAATTTGCATGGAACCGTCACGTGAAGACGCGGTTGATCGTCGAAACGCACTGGAGTTCCTTCAATTGGCCGATCAACTGGTTGAGCTGCCGCAGGTCCCAGACCTCGAGATCGATATGCACTTCGGTAAAGTCGGCCGCGACCCGCGTCATCGACATGGAGCGGATATTGACGTCGCTGGTGGCGATCGTCTGGGTGACTTCGGCGAGCGTGCCCGGCTCGTTCAGCGCGTTGATCATGATGCGCGCCATGAAGCGGGTATTGTTCGCCTCGTCGAGATCCCAGCGCACGTCGATCCAGCGTTCCGGCTCGTCGTCGAACTTCTGCAGCGCGGGCGACTGGATCGGATAGATCGTGATGCCCTTGTCCTTCTCCATGATGCCAACGATGCGATCACCGGGAACGGCGCCTCCGGCGGAGAAGTTCACCTCGGCATTGCCGGAAAGGCCACGGATCGGCAAGGCTTCGGGGCCGGTCTCGCCTTCCGCGCCCTCGAGCGCGGACTTCGCCTTGCCGGGTAGCTTGAAGACCATGCCGGCGGCACTGCGCATGTTGAACCAGCCGTCGTCGGCATTGGGCTTCACCGTTACGCGCTCGTCCTGATAGTCCGGGAAGACGGCGCGCAGCACGTCGAGCGAGGAAAGCTCGCCGCGACCGACCGAGGCGATGGCGTCCTCTACCTCCTTCTGGCCGAGGCGGTGCAGCACCGGCTTCAGGCCGTCACGCGAAAACTGTTTTCCCGCGCGCTCGAAGGTGCGCTCGAGGATGCGGTAGCCGAGACCGGAATATTGCTTGCGCACGGCGGCGCGGGTGGCGCGGCGGATGGCGGCGCGCGCCTTGCCGGTAACGACGATCTCTTCCCAGGCCGGCGGCGGCACCTGGATGCCGGAACGGATGATCTCCACCTCGTCGCCGTTGTTGAGGCGCGTGACGAGCGGCATGATGCGGCCGTTGATCTTCGCGCCGACGCAGGTATCGCCGATATTGGTGTGCACCGCATAGGCGAAATCGATGGGCGTCGCGCCGCGCGGCAGCGTGATGAGCTGGCCCTTCGGGGTGAAGGTGAAGACCTGATCCTGGAAGAGTTCGAGCTTGGTATGCTCCAGGAATTCTTCCGGATTGTCGCCTTCCGCCAGCGATTCGATGGTCCGGCGCAGCATGGCGTAGGCGTTGGAGCGCGGCGATTGGGCCGCCTCGCCGTTCGCCGCTTCCTTGTCCTTGTAGAGCGAATGGGCGGCGATGCCGTATTCGGCGATCTCGTGCATGCGCTTGGTGCGGATCTGCAGCTCGATACGCTGGCGCGAGGGGCCGACGATGGTGGTGTGGATCGACTGGTAGTCGTTCTGCTTGGGCGTCGAGATATAGTCCTTGAACCGCCCCGGCACGACGCGCCAGCGCGTGTGCACGATGCCGAGCGCCGCATAACAACCCGGAATATCGTCGACGAGGATGCGGAAGGCGTAGACGTCGGAAAGCTGCTCGAAGGACAGCGACTTCGACTGCATCTTGCGGAAGACCGAATAGGGCGTCTTCTGCCGGCCCTTGACGAGCGCGTCATCGAGACCGTTGGTGACGAGCAGTTCGCGCAGCTCGTCCTCGATCTTTCGGATCAGGCCCTCGTTGCGCTTGGAAAGCTCCTCCAGCTTGCCCGTGACCGTATCGAAGGCTTCCGGGTTGATATGGCGGAAGGAGAGGTTTTCCAGCTCCTCGCGCATGTCCTGCATGCCCATGCGGCCGGCGAGCGGCGCATAGATGTCCATCGTCTCTTCCGAGATGCGGGCGCGCTTTTCGGGCGACATGTGGTCGAGCGTGCGCATATTGTGCAGGCGGTCGGCCAGCTTGACCAGCAGCACGCGCACGTCATCGGAAATGGCGAGCAGCAGCTTGCGCAGGTTTTCCGCCTGCTTGGCCTTCTTGGAAACGAGGTCGAGCTTCTTGATCTTCGTCAGGCCCTCGACCAGCGCGCCGATATCCTCGCCGAACAGCTCGTCGATCTCCGCGCGCGTGGCGCTCGTGTCCTCGATCGTGTCGTGCAGCAGCGCGACGGCGACGGTCGATTCGTCGAGGCGCATGTCGGTGAGGATCGCGGCGACTTCCAGCGGATGCGAGATATAGGGGTCGCCGCTCGCCCGCTTCTGCATGCCATGCTTCTGCATCGCATAGACATAGGCCTTGTTCAGCAGGGCCTCGTTGACATCCGGCTTGTATTTCTGAACCCGTTCGACGAGTTCATATTGACGCATCATCCTCGGTCGGCTTTCTCCCCGCTCCCGCAGGGCAAAAAAAAGTGCGCCCCAGCTTAAGAGGGGCGCACCGGCATTCGCAACAGCAAAGGTTTCGGTAAGTTACCGAAATCAGTAATCGTCGCTCTTTTCCGGCGGTACGAGGCCTTCGATGCCGGCCAGCAGCTCTTCTTCCGACATGCGGTCGAAGGCGATGGTTTCCGGCTGGTCCTCGTCCTCGTCGGCGGCAACGACCGTGGCGTCGTCGGCGATCAGGCTTGCCGGATCGGGCTCGGGCTCGTCCACTTCCACATGCTTCTGCAGCGAGTGGATCAGGTCTTCCTTGAGGTCGTCGGGCGAAAGGGTTTCGTCGGCGATCTCGCGCAGGGCAACGACGGGGTTCTTGTCGTTGTCGCGGTCGATGGTGATGGCGGCGCCCTGCGAGATGAGGCGGGCGCGATGGCTTGCAAGAAGAACCAGCTCGAAGCGGTTGTCTACCTTGTCAATGCAATCTTCAACGGTGACACGGGCCATTGCCTGTCCTTTGTGATCGAGAATTTCAGGAGTTTGCATGGCCGATACAGGCAATGGAAGGAAAATTCAAGTTTTTCCTTGCCGCCGCCCCATGGCCCGGGTGTCATGACAGCCGGGCAAAACCTCTGATTGAGAACTCCCGTTACGGCAGGTGAAACGCCGAAATATCCGACAAATCGGGTAAGGCGCGGGAACTACTTCCCATTTCGGAACCCATTGAATTTACTGAAACGATGCCGGCCGGAAAATTCGTTTGCGCAACCTAGATTTGCTTGGAAAGCATGGCTCCCTGTCCTAAATGAATAGTATATGAAAAAGAATTAATTCAACCGGATAGTGCATCCGGAGCGCCGTCGGCCGGTCAAACCAACCCGTTTCACATCAACTCCTATTTAAAGGATTGCGCCATGTTCGACCCCCGCGAGAAAATCGCTCTCTTCATCGACGGCGCGAACCTCTATGCAGCCTCCAGGACGCTCGGCTTCGACATCGACTACCGCAAGCTGCTCAAGGCCTTCCAGAAGCGCGGCTATCTGCTGCGCGCCTACTATTATACCGCCCTCATCGAGGACCAGGAATATTCCTCCATCCGCCCGCTGATCGACTGGCTGGACTACAACGGCTACAAGGTCGTCACCAAGCCGGCCAAGGAATTCACCGACTCGCTCGGCCGCCGCAAGATCAAGGGCAACATGGATATCGAGCTGGCCATCGACGCGATGGAACAGTCCGAGACCGTCGACCATCTCGTCATATTCTCCGGCGACGGCGACTTCACGACGCTGGTCGAGGCGCTGCAGCGCCGGGGCCGCAAGGTTTCCGTCGTCTCCACCATGCAGACCCAGCCGCCGATGATCGCCGACGACCTGCGCCGCCAGGCCGACTACTTCATCGACCTCGGCACGCTGAAGGCCGAAATCGGCCGCGATCCTTCCGAGCGCCCGCAACGGTCCGTCGAGCCGGTAGAGCCCGTCGCGGACTGAGGCGGCTTCCCCGCTGGAATGTGAGCAGGCTAATCGACTTCGGCCGCAAGTCGCGGTACGGCTTTCCCGGACACATCATTTCATGGATGTTCGAACATGGCCGTCTTGCAAACGCCGCATCTGACGCTCCGCCCCTGCCGCCCGAGCGACCGCGCCGACTTCATCTCCCTCGAGCTCGACCCGCAAGTCATGCGCTTCCTCAACGGCGGTCGCGCCTTCGATCCGGAAATCCCCGATCCGAACAGCACGTTCCTCATGCCAAGGGGAACGGAACCCTATGTCTGGACGGCGCGGCGCACGCGCGACGACACTTTCGCCGGGTGGTTCTGCCTGTGGCCGGAGAGCGAGACCCTTGCCGAACTCGGATATCGCCTGCCCCACGCGGAGTGGGGACAGGGACTGGCGTCCGAAGGCGCGTTCGCTCTTGTCGACTGGGGCTTTCGAAGCGGCGGCTATGACAGGATCGTCGCAACCACCATGGCGGTGAATCTCGCATCGCGCCGCGTGATGGAAAAGCTCGGCATGCGCCACACGCGCACGCAGCATGTCGACTGGCCCGATCCCATTGCGGGCAGCGAGCATGGCGAAGTCTGGTACGAAGTGACCCGCCCGGAATGGACCGGCGGCTGAAGGAGCCGGATTTTTTCATTTTCTGCTTTGCCAAACGCCCGGAAATCGAGGCTTTTCAACGCTTCGTTAAACATTGAATCAAATCCACTCGCCGTCGATTAACGTTCTGCAAGACTCTCCTGATATCCCGAAAGCCGACAGTAATTTAGCATTGGGACATTTTCGGAATGGTGGACGCAGTATCGCTTTCGGGCAACAGCTACAGGGCAGCATCGAACGCGCTCGAAATGCGCGCGGCCGCCCCGTCCGTCGAAAGCCGCCCCGCCGTCGCGGCGCTCGCCGCGCTTTCCCAGCCGCTGCCGGTCACGCAGGTCGCGACGCCTTCCGATATCGCGGAAGATGCCGGCGATCTCAGCTTCCTCTATTCGCCGAACGGCCTGCCGGGCATCTCGGCCCTCCCCTCCCACGCCGTCGCGCCGCCGCAGGCGACCACCGACG
>APMI01001026.1_pt1 | contig 18162 bp, 16 predicted proteins | sample 667938 | NCBI WGS metagenome assembly APMI01 (sample SAMN01084076, study PRJNA167559) | wastewater metagenome | biome: Wastewater | place: Denmark: Ejby Moelle, Odense | collected 2011-11-28 | reverse complement strand
TGGGTCAATTCTCAGTGAAAATTTCTGCCCCTCCCGGGTCAATTCTCAGTGCAACTCAACAGCGGTGTCTTTCCGCCCGGTACCAGGTTGACCATGCATGGCCCTCCCACCAGTTCCGGTATCGCGGAAAGCGCGTCCATGGATGGCGGCGCCTCGATGAACACCATGTCGGCGCCCGCGGCAAAGGCGCCCCGCGCACGGGTAATCGCCTCGTCGAAACCAGCGACAGCAATGGCATCGGTTCGGGCGATGATGAGGAAATCGGGGGTGCGCCGCGCCGCGCAGGCCGCGTGGATCTTGGACAGGAACGCATCCTGTGTGACCAGTTCCTTGCCCTCCAGATGGCCACAACGCTTAGGCGAGAGCTGGTCCTCGATGTGGATCGCGGCAACATCGCGCGTCTCGAATTCGCGCACCGCGCGGGTCACATTCAGTTCATTGCCATAGCCCGTATCCGCATCCGAAATCAGGGGGACACCAGCCGATCGCGCCACCGTTCCCGCTGCATCGACCATCTCGTTCATGGTCAGCAGCCCATAATCGGGATAGCCCTTGGACGCAGAAACTCCCGCGCCTGTCATATAGACTGCCGGAAAGCCCGCATCGGCTGCCAGTTTAGCGGTCAGTCCGTCATATACACCGGGTGCAACCACAATCGGTGGTGCCGCCAGCAGACGCCGCAATTCTCGAGCCGGACTGACTTTCAAGACACATCCCTTCTGTTTCCGGTGATCTAGGGCGTCACCGTGATTCGCTTTTTTGTATGATGATATTTTATCAAAATCCAGTGGTAAAATGTGACGCCTTTTCGTTAGCCTGCCACAAGGGAGCCTCGCCACGTGCGCGGGCGAAAATCAGATCAGACGTTGCGGCGTGGGATTTGCAGCTTAGGTTTTGCTAAAATCGTTGATTGAACTATCATACCAAATTAGCGCGGCGAGCATGCCGGAAGCACACTGGGAGCGATATGACGCAGTCAGCAGGCAATACGGTCGTTGATTACACGATTGAAGTGTTGAGGGACGCGATCCGGACGGGTCGGTTCGTGCCGGGCCAAAGGCTGATCGTTGCAGACATCAGCCAGGAATTTTCTGTCAGTGCGGGGCCAGTGCGCGAAGCGATCCGCCGTCTTACCGGCGAAGGGTTGATCGAAATCGTTCCCCATCGCGGCGCGTCAGTGCGACAGATCGGCGCCAAGGATTTGCGCGAGATCTATCAACTGCGCGAGGCCATTGAAGGCGCTGCCGCGCATCTGGCCGCCGAGAACAGCGCCAATGCGACATATCGGGAGGAATTGATCGCAATCCAAGACGAAATGGATCAGATCGTGGCGTCGAGCGCACCGGAGCGGTTCCTCGACAACAACCGGCGTTTTCACGATCTGATCTACCGTATGGCGGGCAATGAGAGGATGCGGCAACTGTCGTTGCAGCTTATCCTGCCCATCTATCAGCTGCGTTTGCCCAATCGGATGGTGCCAGAGGACATGCTGGTATCATACGAGGGGCACCGGCGAATCGTTGCGGCAATCCTAGCCGGTCAGGCGCAGGAGGCTGAGCACGCAATGCGCCAGCACGTTGCCGAGAGCGGGCAAGGATTGATTATGGCCCTGGAATCTGCGGAAGCCGCAAAAAGCGCACCACGCCGCAGAATGAAAGCCAACCCGTCGCCAGCGACCTGATCACGCACTCCACGCTTTTCTTCTAGTCGTCAGATGGTGACGGGGTCGCGCGCGCAATCCCTGCAGGTCACCATCCGATAGCCCGCCAGCGCACGAACTACCTCTCCCTGCTTCGCCGGGCCTTTTGCGCTCATCCATTCTGCGCCCACATGCCGCTGCCGACCTCAGTCAATCGGCGGACCGATCTTCTACGCATGAGAGTTAGCTCCATAGCGAGGGTCGATGCTCTCTACCGGCTTGACTGATTTTATCACAAAATTATAATAACATTTATCGACAAAATGTCGCACTATATGGGGCGAGCAGATTCAGGGCATTTTGATCAGAGCGCGGTCAGGTCACATCATTAAGATTAACATCATGAAATAATTTAATTTTCTAAGGATAGACCGAATGTCGTTGATCAGGAAGAGCGTAGATACTGCCACGGCCGTGAAGGCTGTGGACGCCGCCAATCTTAAGGCCCAAGAACTCGGAATCGCCATTTCCGTCGCCATTGCCGACGATTCTGGAGGGATCAAAGTTCTGGTTCGTGGTGATGGCGCGCGCCCGCTCACCGTCGATATCGCGACGAACAAAGCCCACACCTCCGCTGTCAGCGGATTGCCGACGCACATGTGGCACGAGGTGATCAAGGATGATCCGCCGCTGCTCCACGGCTTGGTACACACGCCGCGCATGATCATTTTTGGCGGCGGCATCCCGATCCTTGAGGGCGATATGGTCATCGGTGCAGTGGGGGTCAGTGGCGGCCACTACACACAGGATATGCAATGCGCCGAAGCGGCAATCGCGGCGATCAGCGAATGATCCCAGCGCCAGATCGGTTTCAGGTGGCAGCACGGCAGTCCTGATCACAGGTGCGATCATTCAAGCGGCGAGAAAATTTGCGGCCATCCGGCCGGCACGAAAACGAATGGAGATTTTGGTATGAAGGCTGTTGTCGTCAGCGCGCTGGGAGGCCCCGAAACACTGGTCCTTGAAGAGATCGCCGATCCGGCGCCCGGCAAAGGTGAAATCCTAGTCAAGGTTCGCTACTCCGGCATCAACTATGCCGAAACGCTGGCGCGCCGCGGCGTGGTGCCAGTCCCGCCCGTGCCGTTTGTCATGGGGCTTGAAATCGTCGGCGAGGTCGCAGCGCTGGGCGAAGGCGTCGAGAATTTTTGCATCGGCGAAAACGTCGCCGCTTTCACGCGTAGCGGCTATGCCGAATATGCCGTTGTGCCTGCGCTACTTGCGGTGTCGCTTGACCTTGCAGGCCAAAGAGTGGCTCCCGACAAGGCGATCGGGGTGCCCTGCACAGGCGTGACAGCCCATCAGTTGCTTACGCTGGTCGGCAAGTTTTCGGCTGGGGAAACCGTGTTTGTTCAGGGAGCAGCAGGCGGTGTCGGATCGATGCTCGGCCAGCAGGCAAAGGCGCTCGGCGCTGCGAAAGTCATCGGCTCGGTGGGCTCGGAATCTAAGATCGAGTTTGCGTTAAACCACGGATACGACGAGGCCATGCTTTACGAGGGGTATGTAGACCAATTGAAAGTGGTCACTGGGGGGCGCGGCGTCGATCTGTTCTTCGAAGGGGTGAGCGGCACCAATCTGGCGGGCTTCACGGGCTTTCTGGCGCCACTTGGGCGAGCTGTCTATTTCGGCGACGCCAACTTCAGTAGCGACACGCAGGTCCCGATCGACGCGCTGCGTGCAGGCAGTTGGACGATTTCTGGTTATTCGCTCGGACGCCTCTGCATGACGGCACCGCAATTCTGGCAGCCAAGCGCTGTGGCCGTCCTGAAGATGATCGCCAGCGGCGCTATCCGCAACAGCGGTGTTTCGTTGTTCGCCCCTCAAGAGGCCGCCAAAGCCCATGATCTGCTCGAAACCCGTAAGGCACAAGGTAAACTGGGACTCGATTGGAGCCAACTCTGAAAGCGGCGTTGGTTCTGGGGGCGACCGGCGGGTTGGGAAACGCCGTCGCGCGCCGTCTGGTAGCCGATGGGTGGAAGGTTCGCGCCCTGCATCGCAATCCGGAAGGGATAAAGGAGCCGGGGCCCTTCACTTGGATTCAGGGTGACGCCCTCAATCCACAAGACGTCAAAAAGGCGGCCGATGGGGCTCCTTTCATCGTGCATGCGGTGAAGCCGCGCAACTATCGCGATTGGCATAAATACGTTTTGCCGATGATCGACAATACGATCGCTGCGGCGGATGGAGCCCGTATTGTGCTCCCCGGCAACGTCTATAATTATGGCCCCGACGCGGGGGCGGTTATCGCGGAGAACGCCCTCCAACACCCGATCACGACCAAGGGGCAACTGCGGGTGGAACTGGAGCGGCGGATCGCTCGAGCGGTCGAAGCTGGCAAGGCAAAGGCCTTGATACTAAGGGCAGGCGATTTTTTTGGGCCAGGTGCAGGAAGCAGTTGGTTCAGTGAGGCCATGGTTCGGCCGGGTCATCGTCCGCGCAAAATTTACAATCCCGGCACTCCGGGAGTCGGACATCAATGGGCCTATTTGCCTGATATTGCCGAAACCATGGTGCGCCTGATGGAGCATGCACCGCTTGCCGATCTTGCACGCTTCCACATGGAAGGACACTGGGATTCCGATGGCACCCAGATGGCCGCAGCCATTGTCGGGGCATTGGGCGCCCCTGCGGTCAGGATTGCAAAACTGCCCTGGTGGGCGCTGTCGCTGGCTGCCCCGTTCCGCCCCGATTTCAAGGAACTGCTGGAACTGAGATATCTCTGGCAACGTCCAGTTCGGCTGGACAACAAGCGCCTCGTCGCCACCTTGGGGGTGGAGCCTCATACGCCGTTGACTAAGGCCGTTCATGCGACTCTCGAAGCCATTTTAATGTGATACTTTATATTCTCTGTGTAATTTCAAATTCTTATAAATATTAAAATTACTATTACGATGCTTGTTGAAATACCGAAAATGAGACTGCAATATCAACTTATGATTTAAATAGTTTTTCAAGTACGGCTAGAAAATAGGCGTAAAAAATCCACCTTAAGCAAGCAAATCATGGGCCTAGGCCGCGTGGGGCGCAGCCGAGGCGATCTGGTCGCGGGTTTCTCGAAGCTGCCCGGCGCATCCTTACCGACCTCGAAAATCTGCAAACCCCTGCCCGCGCAGTGAGCTAGCGCGAGCAGCGGCGTCTGTCAGTCGGCTATGCGAGAGGCTGTGGACTTGAATGAGCAGATGATCGCGCGCCATCTCCTGTCAGGCCATGGAGTAGAACTCTGTAAAGCTCTGAAAACGCTTCGCTAAAACTCAGATTGGCGCTGGCAAGAAACGTAGGATCATTGATGCGTTCGATGGCGGCCAGACAAAAGCCAGCCACCAGTTCAGGGTGAACACTCGCAAACTCGCCGCAGTCGATGCCTTCTTGGACAATGTCTCGTAGCCGCGCCATACGAGCCTTCTGATGGTGGGCCAACAGGTCTCTGGCCTGCGGGTGGTGGCGCAGATCCTCAAGAAACACCTCGGACATGCCAAAAGTTTCGCTGACGCCGGGCTCAAGATAGGCTGACAGCTTCTCCTTGTGGTTGCTGTGCTGCCCGGCTGCCTCGTTGCCCAGCGCCTGAACGCGCGCCACCCATTGCGCAACCACCATCAGGAACAGGGCTTTGCGGTTCGGCGCGATTTCATAGAGCGCGCGTTTGGAACAGCGTAGCTGCTGCGCGATCATGTTCATGGTGACCGCGCGATAACCCTTGGCGAAGAACAGGTGCTCGAGCTGGGCGAGCAATTCCCGATGGCGCGCCCGCAAGGCGCGCGCTTCCTGTTCATCAGGTTCGTGAAATGGGGCGTCAGGATCGATCACATCCTGCTCGTGGCACCCCCGCAGCAGGCTTTCAATCCCAAAACCGATTGACAGGCGATCAGCGGGCGGTACATTTATATCATAAAATGTACCGCCCGTGACGGCGATGCATAATCCAAGCGATGGGAAGGGAGAAGGGCATGCAGGCATGTATGGTTGGCTGGGGGCATACGCGCTTCGGCAAGCTTGACGCATTCACCCTTGAGGATTTGATCAAGGACGCCGCCCGACAGGCGCTGGCGGACGCGGGCATCGGGGGGCGCGATGTGGATGGGGTGTGGCTTGGCCATTTCAACTCCGGCCTCGTCCCGGACGGCTTCTGTTCGTCCATGATTCTCGCGGCGGACCCGGATCTGCGCTTTGTGCCGGCGATGCGCTGCGAAAACGCCTGCGCCTCGGGAAGCGCCGCGCTCTATGCCGCGCTTGATGCCGTCAACAGTGGGCGCTGCCGCATCGCGCTGGTGGTCGGCGCGGAGAAGATGACCGGTCTCGATACCGCCGGTGTGACCAAGGCGCTGGGCGGCGCCAGCTATCAGCGCGAGGAAAGCGACATGTCCTTTCCGCAGATATTTGCGCGCTTCGCCCAGGCCTATGGTGATGCTTATGGCGACCCCACCGAAGCGCTCGCGCGCATCGCGGTCAAGAATCACACCAATGCCTTGCGCAATCCGCTGGCGCATATGCACCGGGCGATCGACCTCGACTATTGCCTCTCGCCCTCGGACAAAAATCCAGTCATTGCCGCTCCGCTCAAGCTGAGCGACTGCTCGCTCATTTCCGACGGCGCGGCGGCAACGGTCATCGCGCATCCGTCGGTTCTCGGCCAGTTCCGGCGCGCGGTAGGCTTTCGCGCAACGGCGATGGTGAGCGATTTCCTGCCGCTCTCCGCCAAGCGTCTGGAGCATTTCGAAGGGCCGACTCTGGCCGTGCAGCGGGCCTATGAACAGGCGGGCGTCAAGGTCGGCGATCTCGATCTGGCCGAAGTCCATGATTGTTTCACCATCGCCGAACTGCTCTGTGTCGAGGCTCTGGGATTGGCCGGACGGGGCCAGGGCGGGCAGGTTGTGCGCGAGGGTCAGACCGAGCGAGAAGGGCGTTTGCCCATCAACCTGTCGGGCGGTCTCAAGGCCAAGGGCCATCCGGTGGGCGCCACCGGCGTTTCAATGCATGTGACGGTGGCGCGCCAGCTTCTGGGAGAAGCGGGCGAGATGCAGCTTGAGACACAACCTGAGCTGGGTTTGTGCCTCAATCTTGGCGGCGGCGCGGTCAATACCGCTGTTTCCATCCTTGAAGCGGTGAAGGCGTAATGGCGATGAAGAGACTCTATTCCGACGCGGCCGAGGCGCTCGACGGGCTGCTCCGCGATGGCATGACCATTTGCGCTGGCGGCTTTGGCCTTTGCGGCATTCCCGAGCGCCTGATCGACGCCATTTTCGATTCCGGCGTGGGCGGCCTCACCATCATCTCGAACAATTGCGGCATTGATGATGTGGGGCTGGGCAAATTGCTGCGCGCGCGCCGCATTGCCAAGATGATTTCGTCCTATGTGGGTGAGAACAAGGAATTTGAACGGCAATATCTGTCAGGCGAACTCGAGCTGGAATTCAATCCGCAGGGCACACTGGCCGAGCGGATCCGGGCCGGTGGGGCTGGCATCCCGGCTTTTTTCACCAAGACGGGGGTCGGCACGCTGGTGGCCGAGGGCAAGGAGCATCGCGATTTCGATGGTCAGACCCATATCATGGAGCGCGCGCTGCGGGGTGATCTCGCGATCATCAAGGGCTGGAAAGCGGACGAGGCAGGCAATCTGGTGTTCCGCAAGACCGCGCGCAATTTCAACCGTGTCATGGCGACAGCCGCCACGGTCTGCGTGGCCGAAGTGGAGGAGATCGTGCCGGTCGGCACGCTGGACCCCGACGCGATCCATTTACCCGGCATCTATGTCAAACGCCTGATCTGCGGCGCGCCCTATGACAAGCATATTGAATTCCGCACAACCCGCAGCAGGGAGAATTGACCGTGGCATGGACCAGAAACGAGATCGCTGCCCGCGCCGCTGCGGAGCTGGAAGACGGCTATTATGTCAATCTGGGGATCGGCATACCCACGCTGGTGGCCAACAATATTCCGCCCGGCATGACCGTCACCCTGCAATCGGAGAACGGGATGCTCGGCATCGGGCCCTTTCCTTTCGATGGCGAGGAAGATGCCGATCTCATCAACGCTGGCAAACAGACCATTTCCGAGCTGCCGTCGAGTGTCTACTTTGGCTCGGAGGAGAGCTTTGCCATGATCCGTGGCGGGCATATCGACCTGACCATTCTGGGCGCGATGGAGGTTTCCGAGGGCGGCGATATCGCCAACTGGATCATTCCGGGCAAGATGATCAAAGGCATGGGCGGCGCGATGGATCTGGTTGCGGGCGCCAAGCGCATTGTGGTCCTGATGGAGCATGTCAGCAAGGACGGGCGGCCCAAATTCGTCGAGCAATGCTCGCTGCCACTGACCGGAGCGGGGGTGGTGGACATGCTGATCACCGACCTTGGCGCTTTTGCCCGCCCCACCCGGACAGACCGTTTCCGGCTGGTCGAAGTGGCTCCCGGCGTCAGTGTGGATGAGATCCGCGCCAAGACGGGCGCGGCGTTTGACACGGTTTAGTAGGCTCGCCGCCGCGCGTCATGTCTGGCGTTATGCGGCGGGCTTTTCATGCAGGCCGGTGGCAAGGAACCCGCCATCCACGGCCAGCACATGACCAGTGATATAGGCGGCGGCCTCCGAACAGAGAAAGGCCGCCGCATGGGCTACCTCGCAGGCCGTGCCGAAACGTCCGGCCGGAACATGATCGAGCCACGCCTGTCGATGATTGGGTGTATACATCCGCGCGGTCAAAGGGCTTTCGATCGGTCCCGGCGCGATGACGTTGACGCGGATGCCCAGAGGCGCCAGTTCCAGCGCCATCACCTGACTTAAGGTGATCAGGCCGCCTTTGGAGGCGCCATAGGCCGCGCGGCCGCTGTTGCCCCGCATGCCAGAGACGCTGGCAATATTGACGATCGAGCCTTGGCTCTTCGTGGCGCGCATGGCGCGCGCGCAGGCTTGGCCCAGCATGAAACTGCCGCGCAAATTAATGCCGATGATGCGGTCGAAACTCTCGAGCGATGTGTCGAGAAAGGGCGCGCTGAGGCCAACACCTGCCGCGTGAACCAGATGATCGATCCGGCCATACGCGCCGGTCACCTGCTCCACGAGATGGTGCACGCTCTCGGCGACGCCGACATCAAGATGCATCTCGGTCGTCGAGGCGGTGCCTTGCGGGAAGGTGATATCCGCGCCCACCACGGTAACGCCAAGCTCGCGCAGCCGTCCGGCTATGGCGTGGCCTATGCCGGAGCCGGCGCCGGTGACGATGGCAATCTTTCCGGTGAGGCCGGGTGTTGCGCTGTCCACGGCGCCGGATTCAGTTCGGGACTTCAAAGTTGATATGGCTGATCACGCCTTCGAACAGGGGCAGCGCCTGCTTCAGCCGCTCGCGGACGGCTTGCCGTTCGGGCGAGGCGATCATTTCGGCTATGCCTGCCTCTTCGTCAAATTCGGCAACGATCTGGCAGAAAATCGCCTCCGGGCGATCCTCATAATGGCGCGGCCACCAGATATTCGCGCGCCTCACCCCCGGCGACGACCGGATGCCGGGCATGATATCCTTTTCCATCAGCTGGACAAAATATTCTTCCTGACCGGGCAGGATCTTCCCTTCGAAATAAGCGGCTCGTACCCACATGGATCGTCTCCTTTGTTGTGCGGGGATCAAGGTGGTCGGTGTCAGGATCACGGCGCTCCGTTTGCTGCGCGCGCGACGAGTACGCGCCGCAAACAGCCATCGAGAATCAACGCCACCGTGCAAGCCAACGCGCCGCTGACCGCCAGTGCGCCGCCCAGGGCAGCCGTGCCCGTGAACAGGCGCTGCGCTATGAAAGGCACGAGCACGGGGCCGATGCCGATCGAGATCAGGAACATCACGAAGAGCGCGAAGGCTGTCACCCGCGCTTTCACCGCCGAGGGGGTGTAAATCTGGATGAGCTGGGTCGGCAAGGCAACCGCGCAAGCAAGGCAACCAAGCGCGATGGCCACGCCCGACAGACAGACGGGCAGCGAAGTTGCGAAGCCAGCCACGGCAAGGGCGGGTATGGCAATCAGCGTTGCCGTGCCGGCCACTTCGGTCATTGCGACGCTACGGGGAATGGCCTTTGCGCGCCAGTTCACCAGAAAGGGAAAGCTGAGCAGACCGGCAAGGCTGACCAACAGGGAAATGCCACCTAGCCAATAGCCGGCCGAAACCTGCGTCAGCGCATAATGGCGCATCAGGAAGGCGGGGCCCCAGATGTTGACGGCCGAACTGCTCATGAGCGCCAATCCCGTGGCAAGGCAGACCAGCAGATAGATCGAGCCGTGGCTTGCCACATGATCGCGCAGCGAGACACCGAGCCTGTCGCCCTCTTGCGGCTTGCCGCGTGGGGGCTCGCCGGTCAGCAGCAGAAAGAGCAGGCCCAGCACCAGGCCTGGAAAGGCGACGGCAAGAAGGGTCAGTCGCCAGGGCTGCGCCGCGCCGATGGTTGGCAGAACGATATGGGCGGCGAGCGCCCATTGATAGGCGATAGCGCTGAAGAAGGTGGCGCTGGTGGTGCCGATCGTGCCGCCAGCCACAAAGATCGCGGTGGGCAGTGATCGCTTTTCGCGCGAGAAGAGGTCGCCGATGAGCGAGATCGAAATCGGCCCGAGAAAGGCCTCGCCAATAGCAAGACCCGATCGCAGCACAACCAACTGCTCATAGCTGCGCGCAAACGCCGAGCAGGCCGTCATGATGGTCCACAACAGACAGCCGAACAGCAACAGGTTTTTGCGGTTCCAGCGATCAGCCAGAAAGGCCAGTGGCATGAGCAGGAGATTGTAGGTGATAATGAAGGCCGGGCCAATCAACAGCCCGAACTGGACATCGCTGATGCCCAGATCGGTCTTGAGATCGTCGACCAGCAAGGCCAGAACCTGACGGTCGACAAAGGAAACCACCGTCAGCAAGGTCAGAAGAATGGTGACCGTCCATGCTCTGGCTCCGCCTACCGGTTGGACCGTCGATGGTGCTGGTATGATGGTGGCAGGCGGAGCTGAATAGAGCATGGATGATCCTTGGGGCAACGAGGATGGGCAATGCGTCGAGGCGCGTTCCTAGAATTTCACCCCGATCGTTGCGCCAAAGGTCAGGGGTGCCTGATAGGCTGCCAAAGTGCTTACCGGCGTTGTCGCGATAAGCGATGCCACCTTGGCATTGGTCAGGTTCTTGCCCCAGACGCTGACGTTATAGCCGGAATCGGTCGTCCATACGAGCGAGCCGCCAAGCATATCGAAACTGGGCTGGTGCAACACATTGTCCGGCTCGGAATAATAGCCGTCATTGTGGGTGAAATCGAGGTTGAGCGTGATGTTGCCGTTCCGGATCGGATGCTTGTAATGCGCGCCCACGGCGGCGGTCCAGTCCGGGGTGAAGGGCAGGCGGTTGCCGGTGGCCGAGCCTGGCGCGGTCAGATTGCTGCCATTGGGCTGCGGCGTGCTGATGACCGCTGCGGGGAAATCGACGAAGCGGTCGTGCATGATCTCGAAGGCACCGGTAAAGCTCAAGCGGCTGTTCACGGCGGCTGTCAGATCAATATCAACACCATATTGCCGTGATTTGGCGCCATTGTAGATGCGCGATGTGCCATTGACGAAAGTGCGCACCTGAATGTCGTTGTAGTCATAGTAGAAGCCCGCGATGTTGATGCGGAGATGGCGGTCGAGCAGGTCTGTCTTGAGCCCGACTTCATAGGCGTCGAGCACTTCGGGGTTGAAGGCCGGCAGGTTGGGGCCCTGACCATTGAAGCTGCCCGCCTTGAAGCCCCGATTGTAGGAGGCATAGAGCATCGAGCTTTGGCCTATCGGCTGCGAAACCGCCAAGCGCCAGGTCAGTTTGTTGAAACGTTTGCTCTGATCGACCGGTGCGTAGGACAGGCCCAGACTGTTGTCATTGCCGTCGAACACTTCCTGCTGCCCGGTCACGCCGCGCTTTTCGGTCGTGTAACGCAGGCCGGCGGTGAACTCGGTGCCGCCAGCAAGTGTATAACTCGCCTGCCCGAAGGCCGCGAGCGAGTCGGCGCTGACCCGCGAGTTGATGACCGTGCTGCCCTTGGTGAGCGGCGCATCCCGGTATTGGATATAGGGCATATAGCGCGATGTGGAATGGAAGTAGAAGCCACCCAGAACCCACTTGAAGCGACAGCTGCTCTTTTGCAGTTGCAGTTCCTGGCTGAACTGGCGGTCGTTGTTTTGATAGCGGATCTTGGTGGCCGGTTGCGGCCCGGTGTCGAAATCGAAATATTGCGTGAAATTCATGCCGCGATAGGCGGTGATGCTGGCCAGATTGGCAAAGCCCAGATCGTGGTCGATCCGCAAGCTGGCACCGCCGCTCTCCAGCGAGTGATAGGGGTCAATGGTCTGATCGATATCCCAGACCTTGCCGATGGTTCTGGGGCCATAGAGAATGGCGCGCTGGGGGTAGGCGCCGACCAGTGTGTAGGAACTGAGCTGGTTGGAATAATCGAGCGCGAGGCGGGCCTTGGTGCTGCCCAAATCCAGCATCCACTTGTTGCGCACGGAAATGTCGCGCTTCACCTGATTGGTGTCATGGCCGGTGTGAAAATTGGTGCCATAGCCATCGCCCATATGGGTGCCGCTGAAAGCGAGCGAAGCGCCCAGCCTGTCGCTCAGCGGACCCGACGCATAGAGATTGCCGGTGATGGTCTGGTAATTGCCATAGCCGAGACTGGCCTCGCCGCTGAATTGCTTCGAGGGATCCTTGGTGATGACGCTGATAAGACCGCCGGTCGCATTGCGGCCAAACAGGGTACCCTGCGGGCCGCGCAACACTTCGATCCGCTCCACGCCGGAAAGGCCGAGCAAGGAACCGGGGATCGAAGCAATGTAGACGCCGTCGATATAGGTCGCCACCGAGTTTTCGATACCCGCGCCGCCGCTGGTGGTTGTTACCCCGCGAATGGCTGGCTGAACGATACCGGCCTGATCGCCCACCACAAGGCCCGGCACGACCGAGGTCAGATCCTTGGTGGTGTTGATGCCGCTTGCCTTGAGCTGTGCGCTGTTCAGCGCGGTGATGGCGATGGGGACGCGCTGGAGGTTTTCGGCACGGCGCTGCGCTGTCACGACGATGTCGGTGAGTTGGCCGCTGTCGGCTGCATTGGACGGTGGTGGTGTGGCCTCTTGCGCAAGGGCGCTATTGGCAAAGCACAGCAATGCCAGCAGGCTCGAGCCGGTGTAGATCGAGATTTTCATGATTTTCCTCCCCTTCTATTCTTCAGGTTTGTTATCGAAACCGCGAGACGATGTTGAAGGTCTCGCGGGATATTACGGCTGGCGGGTTGATCCGGTCTGGTGGTACGCGCAACGGCGATAGATCGGTCAGACATTCTTCTGTTTGGGACGGCACATTCTATTGTGGCGAACGCGCGGGCCGGCGCAGCCCGAGCGTTTCGCGCAGCGATTCTCCGGAATAGGCACGACGGAACAATCCGCGCCGCTGCAATTCCGGGACCAGCAGGTCGGCATAATCTTCCAATGAACCCGGCACGATCGGTGGCAGCAGGTTGAAGCCATCGGCCGCGCCTTGCTCGATCCACAGGGCCAGTTCGTCGACAACCTCCTCGGCCGAGCCGATCAGCACCCAATGCCCTTTGGCCGCAGCAAAGCGCAGCGCTGCTTGGGCAAGGGTCATATCGGCTTTGCGCGCCGCCGTGGAAAAGATGTTGGGATCGCTTTGGGTTGGGTTGGCTGGCAAAAGGGGTATGGGGCCATGAGGGTCATAGGCCGACAGGTCGGTTCCCATCCACACGCTGTACATGTCCATGACGTAAGGCAGCGAGCTCATCGCATTGGCACGGTCGAACTTGGCCTCGGCCTCTTCCCGTGTCGGGGCGATATAGATCGAAACGCCGGGCAAGACTTTCAGATCTTCCGGCTTTCGCCCGAATTTTGCCATGCGGGTTTTGACATCGGCATAATAGGCTTGCGCGTCCTCAAGGGAGGCATGCGGTGTGAAGACGCAATCGGCGACCCGCGCCGAGAGCTCCTTGCCGGCATCCGACGCGCCCGCCTGAATGATGATGGGGTGGCCCTGTATCGGGCGCGGCACGTTCAGCGGGCCGCGCACCTGGAAATGCGGCCCCTGATGATTGAGTAAACGCGCCTTGGCGGGATCGCAAAAGCTCCCGGACACCTTGTCCAGCGTGAAAGCATCGTCGGCATAGCTGTCCCACAGGCCCTTGCAGACGTCGACGAATTCTTCGGCACGCGCATAGCGATCCTCGTGTTCCATATGCTGCGTGCGGCTAAAATTCAGGGCGTCTTCCGGATTGCGGCCGGTCACCACATTCCATCCCGCGCGCCCCCCACTGATCCGGTCGAGCGAGGCCAGCGCTCGGGCGACATTATAGGGTTCGGACCATGTCGTCGAGATGGTGGCCGCCAGGCCGATATGCGTGGTGACCGAAGCGAGCGCGCTGATCAGCGTGACCGGCTCAAAGCCGAAATTGCGCGCCGTCTGGCAGAAATTGTCGAACTTGCCCACGCCGAGCGCGCTGGTCGTGTCGGCCACGAACAGCATGTCGATGCAGGCGCGCTCAAGCGTCGCCACATAGCCGCGCCAACGTTCGAAACAGAGGCCGGCGTCGGCATCGGCCTCGGGCTGGCGCCATCCCGATGCGTTGTAGTTGGCATCCGCATAGAGAAACACCGATAGGCTGATCGGCTGGCGTGCGCCGCCGCGCATATCATCAGATAGTGGCATTTCGATCTCCCGATGTTGTTTTTTCTGCGCCTTGATTCAGCAGCTTTGGGACTGCCCGACGAATCAAGGATCAACTAGTTGGTTGATATTAGTTCGGACACTCGGGAATGGCAAGGGGCAAGGTGACAGGGACGGCGATTTATGGACCAACCAGTTGATTTGAATCGCGCCGGCGCTAAGGGAGATGCTATTCCGCAGCCTGGAGCAAGCGAGTGAATTAATGGAACCACCGGATTCGAAGCGGCTGCGCCCGATCCCGAGTGCGCGGTGCCATGGGTAGGCCGCTTGCCCCCGAAGCACTGGCCGATGCGCGGCAGCGTATCCTGGAAGCCGCCCTCGTCGAATTTGGCGACAAGGGTTTCGCGGGCGCTCGCATGGATGCAATTGCCCGGGTGGCCAAGGTCAACAAGCAATTGCTCTACCATTATTATGTCAGCAAGGACGGCCTCTATCAGGCGGTCTTGCGCAGCGCCTATCTTGAGTTTCGGGGCGACGATGCCCGCTTGCGCGCCATGCTTGCCGATCTGGATGCAGTGGCGGGTCTGCGCGCTTTCGTCGAATATTTGTTCAAGCCGACGCCAGCATCGGTGCGTTTCCAATTGCTGATTCAGGACGAGAACCGCTTCGGCGCGTGCCATGTCCGCGATCTGGCCGAGGCGCGCGAGGCCTATGCCCGGCTGATGGAGGTCATGGCGGAGATTCTCCTGCGCGGCGCGCGCGAGGGTGTGTTCAAAGCGGGGCTCGATCCGGTTGAACTCTATATTTCCATCGCTGGCCTGTTCATGTTCCGCATCAGCAATGCGCACACGCTCAGCGCAATGCTGGGCGTGTCGCTCGATACGGACGAAGGCGCACACCGTTCGCGGCAGACCACGCTTGATTTTCTGCTGTCGGCGATCAGGCCATGACCGTCCGCGGGGATGGCGGCGGGCTGATCATATTGGTCTTGATTATTGAGCCAAAGCGTTCCAACCAGTTGGTATCAAGGTGGCATTCCGGATACGTGGTTGCGTGACTCCCGCCGATCATGCCTCGCAATGCAGGAGGGAGCAGTTGGTGAAAGCGCCGAGTAAACGCAAGGTTGAACAAGGGAGCCTGCGCGACAAGATCCTGGTCGCAGCCAAGATCGAATTCGGAGACAAGGGCTATGAAGGCGCGCGCATGGACGAAATCGCCAAAGCCGCCGGCGCCAGCAAGCAGGTGATCTATCACCATTACCAGAGCAAGGAGAACTTGTTCGAAGAGGTCTTGCGCAGCTCCTATCAGGATTTTCGTGGCCGCGATGACGCCTTGCGCGAACGAATTGGCGGCATGAATGCCACCGATGCGCTGCATGAATTTGTGGCGTTTTTGTTCAAACCCTCGGTCGAGACCTTCCGGTTTCAGCAGATGGCGCAGGATGAAAACCGTTTTCAAGCGCGCCATGCCATCAAGTTTGTGGAAGCCCGTGAGCGCTACGACAATCTGATCGCGACGCTGTCGGGGATTTTGGCTAAAGGCGCCGAGGAAGGCGTCTTTCGTCGCGATGTGGAGGCGGTAAACCTCTACATGACGATCACCGGTGCCTTCATGTTCCGCATCACCAATGCCTATACGCTCACCGCCATGCTCGGCGTCGCGCTCGACACCGAGGCCGGACATGCGCAAGAGCGTGATCGCACCATGCGAATACTCCTAGACGCACTGCGCCCTTGAATCACGGATATAGCCGTCGCCGATTGAGGTGAAGGTGGAGGCGGGGCGCCGAATCGGTCCCTGCCGCCGCCCGCTCCAACATTGAGGTGGCCCTTGGGGCCATGCGGCGGCGGCATGGCCGGTCTCTGTCCGGAATTGGGCCGCTATTGGGCCCAAACATCCCCATCCCGTCCGCAAGTCGCGGCCAGTGAGCCGCTCGGGCGTTGCTGAAAAAGCGTTTGCGCTTGACGGGGTTATCGACTAATTACGGACCAACCGGTTGATCTGGTGCGCAGGGAAATAATATGCCCGCGATGGCCTTGGGAGGTTTGCATGACTGGAAAGTTCAATAAAAAGCGTGTGTCGACGGTTGGCTTGCTGCTTGGCGCGGCCTTGCCTTTGACGGCACCTCTCGCGGCGCATGCGCAGGGCAGCTCTGCAGGCGCTCCCGCACCCGCTGCCAGCCCGGCGCCCGAGGCAGCCCCCGCCGTCGGCGAGATTGTTGTCACCGCCCAGCGCCGTGCCGAACGCCTCAACGACGTGGGCATTTCCATACTCGCGGCCTCTGGCGAGACATTGGTCAGCAAGGGCATCCGCAACACCGAGGACCTGGTCAAGATCGTGCCCGGCCTGACCGCTACGCTCACGCCTTATGGCACCACGGTGCTTACCATGCGCGGCGTGGGTTTCTATGAGAGCAGCCTCGCGGCCAGCTCTCCCATCGCGACCTATATCGACGAAGTGCCCTTGCCCTATACGCGCATGGCCAATGGCGCGGGCCTTGACCTGCAGCGGGTCGAAGTGCTCAAGGGGCCGCAGGGCACGCTCTATGGTCAGAACACCACCGGTGGCGCGATCAACTATATCGCCAACAGGCCGACCAACACCTTCCATGCCGGCGCGGATGTCAGCGTGGGCCGTTTCATGGACACAGACGTTCAGGGCTATGTCAGCGGGCCGGTCTCTGACACGCTACGCTACCGCGTTGCGGCCCGTTCACGCCAAAGCGATGGCTGGCAGCGCAGTGTTTCGCGCCCCGGGGACACACTGGGCGCTTCGCGCATGGTCAACGGACGAATCCTTATCGACTGGGATGCGTCATCGACACTGAAATTCCAGCTCAACGTGAACGGTTTCATTGATCGTTCGGATAATCCCTCCGTGGCCGCCACGAGCTTTCAGCCCAACATTCCCGCGCAGGTCACCGCCGCCGAGCGCGCGGCCGTGCTGACCCCGACGGGCAACAACCAGCTTGCTGACTGGGACGCCGATAAGCAATTCCGCCGCGATAACTGGTCGTATCAGATCGCGCTCAAGGCGACGCTGGATATCTCGCCCGACATGCATGTCATTTCGATCACCTCGTATGATCGTTACAAGCAGGCGCAGTTGCTGGATACTGACGGCACCAATGCGGAAGCGAATGACGCGAAGCAGGATGGCAGCATTCGTTCGTTCAATCAGGAACTGCGGCTGCAAGGTGCCGCAGGCAAGCTGAAATATGTGCTTGGCGCGAGCTATGCGCATGATTCGATCTATGAAAACGACCTGTACATCGTGGGGGACGGCTCGCAGGCGCATTTCGCCGCGCCCTTGGCCTTCGAAATCGGTGCGGCGCATAGCAGCCAGGTCGCCGAAACCGGCGCTGCCTTTGCCAATGTCGACTATGAATTCCTGCCCGGCCTCACCGCGCAGGGCGGGTTGCGCTATACCAAGCAGACGCGCGATTTTTCAGGCTGTCTGGGTGATCCGGGCGCGATTGGCGGCGGTCAATGGGCCAATGTCTTCTCGCATATCTATGGCTTCCCCATTCCGCTGGGAGGCTGCACCACGTTCAACCCCAATACCAATGTCGTCGGACTCTTTTCCGATCGCTCCAGCGAACATAATCTCTCCTGGCGCGCGGCGCTGAACTACAAGCCCGCGCGTAACACGCTGATCTATGCCAGTGTCAGCAAGGGCTACAAGCAGGGCAGCTTCCCCAATGTTGGGGCCAGCAGTTCGACGCAATATACTTTTGCGAAACAGGAGTCGCTGCTTGCCTATGAAATCGGTGCCAAGCTCGGCTTGCTTGATCGTAAGCTACAGCTGAACACGGCTG
>APMI01024669.1_pt1 | contig 18165 bp, 12 predicted proteins | sample 667938 | NCBI WGS metagenome assembly APMI01 (sample SAMN01084076, study PRJNA167559) | wastewater metagenome | biome: Wastewater | place: Denmark: Ejby Moelle, Odense | collected 2011-11-28 | reverse complement strand
ACTTCTTCATGGCTCTATCTTCTCAAGAGTTAGAGCCTCCATCAAATCCGGGGCGATTCAGCTCTGTCATAGGTGTCCACCTTGTTCTAGGTGGAGATATCTTTGACCATCGACGGTCAGAGCGAAAGTACGTGGTTTATTGAGCGCTTACGTTTATTGAGCGCTTACTCTCGATTTCCATAGTGCCCACCATCGTTATTGGTGGACACTATCTTCACGGTCTAAGCTATCAATTCACAGATGACTTTGCCGGGCGCTTACCAACAGTCGGATCAGCGAACTGCTGCCGCATCGCTGGCAACCTCAAACTCTCGCCTGATTCAAAAATCAACCTGAGTTCGCCGGGTGCTTACTGGGTTTGCCGGGCGCTTACGCTGCAGCGGAGAAAATTCTACTTTTAACTGCCACTAGTTTCAGGTTGGGATTACCAACTCAGTCGCATCGGAAATGCTACGGTCGACCGGAAAATTCTTAAAAAAGCAAAATGGCGCAGACAAAACCTGCGCCATTTATTGGCCGAAAGCCAACTTGGAAAAGGGCTTTTCTACTGCGTCAGCGACCGATTTTACAGCCGATCAGGAGTATTAGTTGCTCGATTGGTGGATCCGATTAGAGACAATACTCCCAACCCTACAAGCAGCATCACCCAGCTGGATGGCTCAGGAACGGGAGTAACACCAAACGGCTTATAGAGCCAGACAGCAGCATCTGCCGTCACAGTGTTATATTCATCCAAAGCAACAAACGCATTCAAATCCTCAACATAATGCCATTTTCCTAGCACTCCAGTCTGAAAATTTCCAGCAGGTTGAAAGGCAGTCATGCTTACGCGCTTGTGCACTATCCAAGTGGTCAAAAGATTACCTGCGTCATCGTAGGTGGCCTCAGTCTCCCAAGTTGTGCCTGCATCTCGCCCATCCCACATCAAAATCTTGCCGTTCTTGCTATCGAAATCAATGCCAAAGTCGACATTCATGACGAACGCGCTACCGTCTTCACCGACTAAGTTGATGGCGATATCACGATTTGCATCCGGATTTGCCACATTGGATTTAGCAAGATCCCACACCCCAAAACCCGATTGAAATCCAGGTACGCTCGTTGTTCTAATAAATAGACCATTTGAACTGTCTATTGTGGATGCGCTCTGAAAACTTGGTGCATTCCAAGCGACTGCAACCTTCTCAAAACTTCCAATCTCTCCATTTCGAACGTTGCCGAGCTCATATCTGAACAAAGAAGGCCAACCACCACCGCCAGCACCTGTCACGTAAATGACGTCGCGCCCATTCTCTTGGCGATACGCGGTTGTGCCTTCCAAATAAGATGAACCAGTATCTCCGACCCACTTACCGTATTGATTGCTCCACATCGTCCCACCTGGCGATGAAGGAAGATATCCAGATCCATCCGTTCCTCCTACCTTTGTTGGATCGGCTTTTTGCGGATCCCACATCCAAGGACCGGCAGGACTAGGGGTGCCATCAGTCCCTTTAACAACGAAACCGCTACCCGAATTAAAGGCGGCACCACCAAAAGTTACAAACATGTCATTCACCGGAACATATATATTGTTGTCATATGTATGCGCTGACTGAGGAGCCGCATTATCTACAGTGAAATATGTAGGAGTCGAACCATATCTTTCCATTCGACTAGGTAAAGACCCTAATGTCCAAGCACCATCCGAACCCTGCCAAACGTACATTTCATTACCGGAATAGTTTGCATGCCCGCCCCCAAAAAGCAACAGGTCGCCACGAGCAGAGTCCCATGCAAATGAACTCCAAGCATGGACTATGGCTCCAGGGTCCGAATTTGGCACCCCTCCGGCTAGAGTCGATGGCCATGCATCAGAAAATTTATTCGTATTTACCTGAACCCAGCCTCCTTCGGGCGTTGAAGCCAACAACCCCTCGAGATAGCTCAAATCGGCCGCTGAAACTACAGTAGTACAACTCAAGCAAGTTAGTGCAAGACAAAGGGAGACAGCTTTTCCTGCCCCCCCAACTGGCCGGAATGAATTTTCTATGGATTTATAGTCGATTAAACGAGGAGTTTTCATTATGCGTTCCAAATCTTTTCTAAGCCAATGCATTGAATATACCTAGCAAAAATCAAACCAAACCAACCTTTTTCCTCAAGCCATTGAATTAATTGGCGCCACATCTTAAGGAGGAAGAGACAATGCAGAACAACACCGTTCAAGTGTAAAATTTTCCGACACTGCTCTGCAAAGCATCACGCAATCGTCAGATTGAATAGTTAGTTCGATGACTCAAAAACCACTGCTCAAGCATCATTGATATCCAGATCATCTCACCATAATAGCCAGGATGTTCTTGCAACTGTTTGTTAAAGAGTTGCTCGACAAATTTATCACGAAGAATTCCACGATCAACCAATCCCATGACTGAGTTTCTTGCAAGCTGTCTTAACGCATCGTTACGAGTGAGCCAGACACCAAACGGGAGACCGAACCCCTGCTTTTTCTTGACAATAATTTCGTCAGGCAAAAATCCGCGAAGTGCCTCTTTGAAGAACCAGCGAAGTTTCTGCCCTTTGAGTTTGTATTCGATAGGCAAACTCATTGAAAACGCTAGAAGGTCGTCATCGAGCATTGGGAAGCCTACATCAATTCCAGCCAACTGCGTTGTTCCACGGACTTTGGGCAGATCACTTTCGGCTAGGGTATAGCGCCAGTCAAATGCCAATTCACGATTCGTATTGTTGGCGGTTTGCGCCTCAGCCCAAACTTTGCGCTGGTGTTGCAAGGGTGAGCAGATGTCAACTTTTTCTAAGAGGTCTTTGCTCAGTACTTGCTCGATACCTAGCCGTGTAATCAGGTTGTACATCTGCAAACGATCCGGCATCGGAACGCTCGCTTGCTCAACATAGCTGGCTGCTTTACGCACTAAAGGCAAGCTGGCTGCAAGACCAGTGCCCAATAGCGGCTCCATAAGACCTGAGCGTATCGCTCCTGGAATACGTTGATACAAGTCGAAAATTCGTTGCTTTGCGTAACGCGAATTACCACCAAAGAGTTCATCACCACCATCTCCAGCCAGAATTCGAGTGACACCGTCGTCTTTGGCCATTTTTGCACAGTAATATGCCGGCAAGGCGGAGGAGTTGCCAAAGGGCTGGTCGTAGCTGGCAGCCACAGTGGGAATACTACAAATGAGGTCATCCGGAGTCACGTAATACTCGTGATGCTCGGTATTAAATTGGCGGGCGGCAATGCGGGCAAACTCCATTTCGTCATAGCCTTCAGCCTCGAACCCGATCGAATATGTGACCGACGGCTGACCACTTGCCAATCCGATCATTCCTGCAACAGTAGAACTGTCAGTGCCACCGCTCAAAAAACACCCTGGCTTTCCCCCATCAAGCTGGCGGGCTGTGGCACTTTCCAGTAGTTGACGAAACTCACTGCGCAGTTTCTCAAAAGGTGGAGGACTCAGGCTCTCCTCGAAACTTGGAAGCCAATAAGAAGCCACCGTCACTTGGCCATTTTCAAATAGGACATAGTGCGCAGGTGGAACGCGAAAGACCCCTTTAAAAATAGTCCGCGGCGACGGTATGGCGTGAAAATATAAGTAGTCAAAAATGCCTTGCGGGTCGATCTCAGTAGTGGAATCGGCAAGATCATCGGCCCGCTCAGCAAACCATAGCTGATCACCGACCTGGCGGTAGCAGAGGGTTCGGATAGCGAAGCGGTCAACTGCCAGAAAAACTGTACCGCTTGCCTCACGGAGCGCGATTGCAAAATCGCCAGACACCTGACAGGGTGCCCTGATTCCAGAATGCTGGAATAGCTGACGCCACGCATTTTCAGCTCCGTCCCGCATGGCGGTCTGAGTCAGCGTGGCATCATTGAAACGTGGCTTGCCGAGTGAAAGACAAGCAATATTGCTTTGCATATAGATAAACACGGTTAAAAGGCCTCTTCATTCAAAATCGAATAGTTCCAAAACTCTGAGTAAAGAGCCCAATTTTATTAATTTCGAACAAACCTTCGCTTGCTTCGAAATACACCTTCAAGACAATTGATAATACGCTTGTGCTTGGAGATTGAAATGTAAATAATTGGCAAAAAAATCAAACAGTAAACTCAATTCACAGTGCCATATACCTTAGTATTGATAAATTTCTTAACACCGTGTTTTTCCACCTCTAGTGGTGAACTGGATATTACCGGGACAAAAATAATTAACTCCCGAGACAACTTTAATATCATATAAATAAGTTCCTCCACCTGCATTATAAGTATGCGTCACTTTCCCTGTATTACTGTAAGCCCATGTACCAACTATCTCCTCCGGATCAGCACTTGTTCCGGCATGCAATTCAATCAGTGGCACCGCAGCCCCCGCTGCAGTGGGTGCATGGTATTCTTGGTTCTCCCAGCCCCCCCAGCCCGGTTTACTGCCAGTTACGCAAACCGTCTTTCCACTCAGAATCCCTTGGACGCTGTTACCGTTTTCATAGGGAGTTGAACATTGCGCAAAAGCAACGCCTTCTCCAACCAGCAGAACTGCCAGTAAGACAACATGATTTTTTTTCATGAGAATACCTCCAATTAACCCAATGATGGGAACAGCATTTTTTCAATCTAGCCAGGATGGTTTGCGACCAAGCACACACATTAACTTAGAGCAAACTTAACGCCAACAATAGGCAATTCTAAATTCAATTAAAAAACAATACGTTAGTCATTTAATTAGCACGCCCCCATATCATTACTGCAAGAAATTCCGACACAGGTACGATAATGACTCATTTTCCATTATATGCCCTAGTCGTAGAAAGCTGGATCAGTTCAGGCAGGGATGGGATACAAATTATTAAAAGGAACAGTTGCAACAATCGGGGGCTATCAATGAGGCTATCAAAGACTCCGATGAGAATAAAGCCCACACTAGCGGCAAATGCGCTGCCCGCAGCGAAGTTGCCTAGCTCCCCCTTACGCGCCCCCCTTACAACTCCCAGCCCAACAAACATCGTAAATGCCACGATGCCCAGCCAACCTTGGTCGAAAAATATTTGTACCGGCAGACTCCAAGCGTGCCAAGGAAGATCTTGGTCAACCGAGAAGAACCAATGGTCAAGTTTGTTTGAAAAGTCGCCATTAGCAATTTTACTCTGAGCAGATTCGTCAGTTAACTTAACTCCGCCCAAGTCGATGGAAGCCATTTGGCTGGAATTGTGGAGGGAAAACTTGACGGGGCGACTGGCATACCAACTACCATGTCCCACCTCACCAGATGAAAGACTGATCCTCAGGCGCTGCCAAACTCCATTACCTTTTATGCTTACCGCTTCATTACCACATCGAGCAGACGTCAACAGCCATTTTTCGCAGATAGATACGGTGAGCTGGGCATTCGGCTTATCGGTGCGTGCGTTGATTTCAACTATATATTCCGTATTTGGCTTCACCGAAATGATCTGCTCAAAATACAGCGGATTTCCAGTTCCTAGCCTGAGAAATTCTTTTCCCGCCTCATTGCCCAACCAGTACGGCGCAGCACGATTTTCCTCACTGCGCCAAAAATGCGTTTCTGGATATCGGCCAATGCCCATCCCGAAAACCGCTGCGACCCATCCGGTATCACGCATCTTTAGCGCGTCGCGCCAATGATGCAGGCGCGACTCGAGATCAGCACCAACTAGCGACATCCGTTCTTGAGCAAACTGGCCGAAATAAATTGGCAAAGCGATGCCCAAGATGGCGAACGAAAGCACCAAAGAAAGCACACCTCGCTTCAGCCACAAAAATGATTCCTCATCCGCCCGTCTTCTTGTCGCGGCTATTGCCGTAATCACCAATGCCAAACCATAGGCCACATAACCAACCCGTGAGAACGACACCATAACGCTGTAAGTTGCACCAAGCAGGATGAGGCTAGTAGCTATTCGTACCCATATCGTCGAACCTTTGTCGATGATCAGCATGATTAGAAATGGCGCGCCAAGGGTCAGATAACCTTCAAGGTCAGCACCTCCAACGTGCATTTGAGAGAACGGCCCTGTTACGCGATAGATGTCTGAAAAATTCAAGAATCCAGGAAAGATCAAACGCTCCCAGATGACAACAAGAACTGTCCCAGCAACCCCGCCGGCCATCCCAAGTGCAAATAACTTCACCGCATTTTGCCTGGCAGATACGAAGCGAACGAAGAGGCCATAAAGCAGGAAGGCCCAAAGTGCCCCCTTGGCTACTCTAATAGCATTGAAAGGGCTGTAGTAGTGAGTGAAGGAATTTGCATCGATAGTCCTCCACGGGAGTACTCCTATGAGCGTGCTGCAAAGGTAGGAGAGCCCCAATAGCAAAAATGTAAACAGATACAGCTTATCCATATCAGCATGTGCCAAAACTGGCCTTGTGCGCAGATAACCGATCATTACGGTAACTAGAAGCAGTAAGTCAAACTCGTCGAAGAAGAATCGACCCGACCAAGGGGCAAAATCGAACAGGGCCGAGGCCGCAGGAAGCAGAAGAAGCATCAGGTGGGGGCGGCCCCAAAGAAGAAAACTATAGCCAGCTAAAAATATACCAAGAAAAATTGAAAACACGGGGAAAGTTGTCACTCCCCATGCTACCAAGAACAGCACTCCGCTCATGCAGACAGTTCCTAGACCTGAAAGAGGCCACAACTTAAGAGCGGCTTCCGCAGGCCGGTTATTGTTTATTGATTTTCCCGCTGGAACTTGATCAGGTTGCGCATTGGGATCACGAAACTCTGCTACGGAATATTCGAATGAGACAGATAGCACTGCCCCTAATTTCGCAGCTCCCCAGGCAGAGGCACCTGCAACCAGGATATTGGTCGGATCCGGATGCAAGCCCTCAAGAAATAACTTGCTGGCTTCAATACCGAATGCTAGAAGCGCTGCCATTAGAAAAGCCATTGTGGCAGGCGTATTGCGCGTACTCCATGTGAGAATGCCTACTGGCACATACATTAAAGCAACGGCAATTAAACTCAGCAGAGCGGCCTGCTCGGTGGTGTAGTAGTGATAGTAAAACGGTAGGAATTTTATTTCGGAAAATACACGAATTGCAGTACCCATATTGGACCACGAATGATCTAGCCAACCGTTCAATACAAGTAAGATAGCGACATACACAACCACCAGAATCAGCGCGTATTGCCTCACCACATCAGTCAGGTGATCAATGCCAATGCGCTTTCGGTGACTCCAAATGATTGCTCCTGCCCAGAATCCTAAGGCGCGAGTTAACACCGACAAGCCTTGTGAAATGCCCGAGAACAGAAAGAATTGGACGATCTCGATGCCTAGGCCCAGATAAAAACCAGCTTTCATCGCACAAAACCGACAGGGTTGCTTAGCAGAGCGAAGATGCGCCCAAAGTAGCCCAAGCGGAATGACTGCCAATATTTCTGCCAAGAGCTTTGCTAGAAAAATGACGTTGCTACTGTTTGCAAAATCTTTAGCAATGAGCAAGCCCCAAGAGTCCGCATAGCGTTTCCACTCGAATTCTTCTGTGGACACGATGAAATCGAACGGAAAAATGCTGAATGCAAGGTAAAGGAAAGCGTAGAACTCGAGGAGGTAGGTCAACCGTCGGTCTAGATTGACTCCTCTCAAGGATATCAATAGCCAACGAAATCGATCAATCCATTGATGCGCAATGGCTGCCCCTAGAATAGCACCCAGAAATTCCGCGATTAGATCGTTAAGTGAAACCGTTCTTGCTGGGAAATATAGTTGGGTGAATTCAACTGAAATGGCTAGGGCAAAAGAAAACAGTAACGAACCGACCAAATGCCAGACTGATGCAGAGTTCCATTTTTGCCTAACTAAAAGGTGAACCGTAAGAAACCCAATTGGAACATACAGTACGCCATTCGACACCCAATCTGCTCGCCCTTGGGCACCAACATCGAGCAGCCTGATTTCCTGAAAGCTAGACAGTGCTTGATCCCACGACAAATAATGAAAATCCAGCGGGACCAAGCTTCCATAGACCACAAACCCAACATAAAGAGACCATAAAATAAATCTTGATGATCTCGACACAAACCAAGGAGTCTCGGTAGCATATAATTCAGAGTTCAAAACACTCATCCGACTGAGTCACAGAATAGCATCAGTTGAGCCTCGGTGGCTCAAGCATAACAGTCGGAGAGTTGTACCCATTCCAGCAGATGTTCAAATGAGGGCGACAAGACATCACCCCTATCTGTAACCTCCCGAAGCAAACGAACGTCAGTACATGTAAGCGACGAATGCCAAAACGTCCATGTGATTGCATGGACTGTTTGTTAAAGGCCGAAATTCTAGAGATACTCCATTCAATTCCATTGGAGGAGAGGCGCTCATTGGCTGCGTCCCATAGCCTAGCAAATGTCCTTCCAAGCCGGAATCGTGGTTCGACGTAGACATCAAAATCCCATACCGTGGTATCTGGTGATGCGAGTACAAAATGACAATAGACCTCGTCCTCATCATAGCCTCCTCGGGCAAACCACAAAAATCCGGAAAACTCTTGCTTATTAGAAGCAGCGAGGCAAACATGGTTGTTCTTGAATCGACCTTCAATGACGTGTCGCGGTCTAGGAAAGTGTTCAAGAATCGGATTTAGTGAAGTGATTTCCAATACTTTGTCTGTTTCGGATGGACGACAAACCGCGACAAATGGCTTCTGGACCGGCTGAGCGACAAGATAGTATCGAATCAACCGCCACCTACCACTGCTGAGCACCTGCAAGGCACGTCCCAGCAAATAAAGCGTACCGTTAGTGAAGCCGAGGCTTCTGACGGTAGACTTGACAGATTCAACCATCAAAAAAAATTTCATTTCCCAGCTTCCACCCCCAACCATTGCATGGTCATATTTTCAACCTTCCCCCGCAACTCAACTGATGAAAACGTATGGTCAGCCTCAGGAAGATCAATTCGTGTTACGGTAGATTGGCATATGGCGCTAGCCCAAGCATCGTCAGCATAGACTGCTTCGAGAAATTCCTTAGCGGTGTAGTCATTCCCGCTTAGAACAAACAGCACGCGCCCAGGAAACGTTTGCAATCCGCGTAACATTTTTTCTTGGAAAGAGACTTTGGTATCTCGCGCATTTAGAGAATCTCCTTGGCGTGCGATTCGAAGACTCATAAAAAACTCTGCCACCGCTTGCAAGAGTTCGAGTTTACCGGTCAGCAACTTGTTCCAAAAATTGATCTGCAGAAGGCGTTTACCGTAATAATGTTTGATGTGCGCTCTTGCAAGAGTTACCTCAGTGCGCATCCATGGATTCAACAAAATCAAGCCGCTCACCCTAGCATCCTTAGTTTTGTCCCAATAAATCAAACTGCCCGACGCTGCGTCACACAAGCCCCAGATAACGACACGTTTTATTTGGGGACAATTCGCAATGAAGGCATCGAGTGCTGCTCCTATATCAAATTCGTTAGCCTCGAAACCCCTCAATTCACCAGAACTGTCACCCATACCCCGAAAATCGAAACGCATGGCGGGGTAACCATTCTGTGCCAATACGCGGGAAAGCAATACAAACTGGCGGTGACTACCCACTCGGTATTGTGGACCTCCAACCAAAATGAGAACTCCTGTTTCTCTCGGCGATTCGGGTATAGCAGAGATACCCAACAGCGTCTCCCCCGCACAAGAAAATATGAAAGCCTGTTCAGTAAACATCATTACCATGTACTAAGTGACTTCATCGTTGCCAAAATCAATTCCTTCACATCCTCAATCTCTGTGGTTTGCCAAAAACTGGGGCCGCGAACAATACAACTCTCTAGACTGAAACCAGCTTTATGCCATTGGTCCAAGTATTTTTCAGAAGATGGGGATATCGTGGCACCTTCTCGTATCGAAAGTTCAAACCAGGCAATTCGTCCAGTACGCGTGGGCGGTGGCAGTAATTCAGCACTCTCAAGGCCAAAGGCTAGTGCAGGTGACACCGTGTATCCTGCAATTTCGAGTATTTGACCATCGGCAAGACGCCGTCTCAGTTGTTCGGTGACACCTTTGGGCTGCCCTGAAGCAAGATTTCCGGCCATTTTGAGTCGCGCAAACTGTTGCCAATGCTGTTTGCCTGAAACCACTGGCTGCCAATAAATGAAATTTACATCTTCTGTAATGTTGGCAGCAGCATAGGCTGCCAGTAGACAACCTGCCCTCAGCCCCCAGAGCGTCAGTGGCGCTTGAGATTGAGTACGCAGCCAACGATAAGCCAGCAGCACATCTTCTTGCCAAGCCGACCAAGTTGCATCAGAAAAATCTCCAGAACTATCTCCGCAGCCGAGAAAATCGATTTGCAATACGGCGAATCCAGCCTCGGCCATAACGCGCGATTGCCGAACAGCCATGTGGCGCGCCTTATTCATTTCCTCAGCAAACGGGTGCAAATATATGATCACACCACGCGCCACATCCTCGGGGGGGTGATAAAGACAAAAACGTTGCCCCCATTTACTAGGAAGGAAAAAGGGCTGCACGACTAACTCGTTGCCTTAGCTTACCAGCTTGCATTCGACAAATTCGATCAGTGAACCCACTGTCGCAAAGGTGCTCCCTTCAATTTCATCATCATCTATCATGAAACCGAAACGCTCTTCAATAGCAGTAATCAATGCGACGATTGCCATCGAATCGAGTTCAGGTATTGCCCCAAGAAGCAGCGTATTCGCGGAAAACTCTGCGGCACGACCATTCAAACTCAGAATTTCGTCCAGAAGGGACAGCACTTCTTTTTCGGTATTCAAGCCTTGCTCCTACTACATTAAAATGGGAGTCAGCATTATAGGGGGATAATGCGAATTCAGCTGTGAGATACTCCACACTGCCATACCTTGTCTTATGCCAGACTTACCACCCATGCAAAACTCAACGCTTCTACCTGAATTGATTTCCTTAGCTGCCGAGCGCGATGCTGAAGCTCCCGCGCTGACTTATGGCAAAACAACGCTAACCTTCGGCACTCTAAACGATTTGGTCAAACGTTTTGCCAGCGGCCTACTTTGTCTTGGTCTTCAACGTGGTGAGCGCGTTGCCATCTACTTAGAAAAACGCTTCGAGACTGTAATTGCCAGTTTCGGTGCTCCGGCAGCTGGAGGAGTTTTTGTTCCACTCAATCCACTACTGAAAGCGGAACAGGTTGGCTACATTCTGCGCGATTGTAATGTCCGAATACTTGTAACATCCCCCGAACGTCTAGCGTTGCTGCAGGAAACGCTGCCCACATGCCACGATCTTCGCCATGTTGTGGTGGTTGACTCGGTTGAGTCGCCCCCCCCCGTCAATGGTCTCAATACAATTCGCTGGAGCAACCTTCTTGATGCACCACCCGCAATTGGACACCGAGTAATTGATACCGATATATTAGGTATTTTGTACACATCCGGCAGCACAGGAAAGCCCAAAGGGGTCGTTCTCTCGCATCGAAATATGGTTTCAGGTGCAAAAAGCGTTGCAAGTTACCTTGAAAACCGATCTAGCGACACGTTACTAGCCGCCCTACCACTGTCCTTCGACGCTGGCTTTAGCCAGTTGACAACTGCCTTCCATGTTGGCGCACGGGTTGTCTTGCTGAATTATCTTCTACCTAGAGATGTACTCAAAGCAATAGAGCTCGAAAAAGTAACGGGGCTTACCGCCGTTCCTCCGTTATATATCCAACTAGCGCAGTTGAACTGGCCTGAAAATATTGCCAAATACTTGCGTTATTTCGCCAATACCGGTGGCCGCATGCCTCGTGAAACGCTAGAAAAATTGCGCCGTCATCTGCCAAATGCCAAACCTTTTTTGATGTATGGCTTGACTGAGGCGTTCCGTTCGACATTTCTACCTCCGGAGGAGATTGATAACAGGCCGGACTCGATTGGCAAGGCGATTCCGAATGCAGAAATTCTCGTTCTGCGCGAAGACGGCACTCCCTGCGCACCAAATGAGCCAGGCGAATTGGTTCACCGTGGCGCCCTAGTAGGGATGGGCTACTGGAACGATCCGGCAAAAACAGCTGAGCGATACAAACCACTACCGGCTCTCGCCCCTGGCCGTGAAGCAGGCCTAGTGTTACCGGAAATCGCCGTATTCTCGGGCGACACCGTCCGTATGGACCAAGAGGGTTTCCTGTATTTCATTGGCCGTCGCGACGAAATGATGAAGACTTCTGGTTACCGGGTTAGCCCGACCGAGGTTGAGGAAGTACTTTATGCAACAAAATTGGTAGGGGAATGTGTTGCCTTTGGAGTAGACGACGAGCGTCTCGGACATGCAATTCAAGTAATCGCAACACCGCCCGCTGGTGGCGTCTTGGATCCTGCCGCCCTACTCATAGAGTGCAGAGTCCGCATGCCCTCCTACATGATACCCAGCGGCATTGAGGTCCGCGAAGGCCCCTTACCTCGCAACCCAAATGGCAAAATTGATCGAAAAATACTGTCGACTACATGGATCGAACAGAGAGTTCAGCAAACTACCTCATTTCGCTAGAAAAAAATGACTAAACCAATATTAGTTGTGCCCACTCACGCAACCATGAAACAGTTTGCCTCAGATGGCAACCAATTGCTGATTGGTGGACTGCCGATATCACGATTAGCTGAGCGAGTTGGTCAAACACCTTTCTATGCCTATGATCGAGACTTATTGCGGTCACGCGTCGCCGAACTTCGCGCTGTCTTGCCAGATAGTATTGAGTTGCATTTCGCCATGAAAGCTAACCCAATGCCAGCTTTAGTCGGTTTCATGGCTGGTTTGGTTGACGGAATTGATGTCGCCTCTGCGGGAGAACTGAAGGTTGCACTGGATGCAGGCGCAAACCCCAGCGATATCAGCTTTGCTGGCCCGGGAAAGCGCAATTCAGAACTTCGGCAAGCAGTTGCTGCTGGCGTACTGATTAACATAGAGTCGTTTCGGGAAGTCGATATCCTCGCGGAACTTTCTCAGGAACTTGAACTGGCGGCCAGAGTTGCAGTTCGCGTCAATCCCGATTTCGAACTCAAAGGGTCAGGGATGAAAATGGGCGGCGGCCCAAAGCAATTTGGCGTTGATGCAGAACTAGTTCCAGAGCTACTGGCAAAAATTGGTGAGAAAAAACTGAAATTCGAAGGCTTTCACTTATTTGCAGGCTCACAAAACCTCAAGCCTGAGTCGATCTGCGAGGCACAACAAAAATCATATGACCTGGCACTAATGCTTTCACGCCACGCCCCCCTTCCTGTGCGTTTCTTGAATCTCGGTGGTGGATTTGGCATTCCCTACTTTCCAGGTGAAAAGCGACTTGATCTAGCGCCGATTGGCGAGAACCTGAAACAACTCAGCCACCGGGCTAAAAAAGACTTTCCAGAAGCCAGTCTTGTGATCGAGCTTGGACGCTACCTTGTAGGCGAAGCAGGAATTTATGTATCTAGAATAGTCGACCGCAAAATCTCTCGCGGCCATACATTTTTGATTTTAGACGGCGGACTCAATCACCACCTCTCCGCATCAGGAAACTTTGGACAGGTCATCCGAAAAAACTACCCTGTCGCCATTGGCAATCGCATGAACTTGGAGCAGACTGAAACTGTAACTATTGTCGGCCCACTATGTACTCCGCTGGATATTTTGGCTGACCGTATGACTTTTTCGGCATCGACACTCGGCGATCTGGTTGTTGTGTTTCAATCAGGCGCTTATGGTGCAAGCGCAAGTCCGCAACGGTTTTTAGGGCACCCTGAGGTGATTGAGATTCTTATCTAAGCACTCGGCGTGCTTGAATTAGTATATTCCCTCGCTACTTAGCAAATCGAACTCTCCGCGTCGAATCATCATTAACTCCGATCTCATAAGCCAACAGTCCTTAATCCGGATCAGGGCTAGTCTATTTTTTATGATTTTTACTCAATTTAGTGCAGGGAAACTCATACTTCTGAATTGTTCGGCACAATGACTGTAATGCATTTTGACTAAAAATGCGCAAACTGCGGAGGGTTATTTAGCAACACTCCATAATACTGAAAAAAGCACAATATCTGTAGCTCCAGAAAACTAAAATCGTTAAAAATATCAACAACGACAGCAATACAGAGAACTCATTGATTCTTAGTCAATGTGAAATAGTGCACGAGCATGAATTGACTGAGCAAATATAATGAAACTGTGCGAGTAACAGCTTGATCAATATCTATCAGGCATTCACGATCCTATTTGGTAGTAGAGTATTTTTTGGGGAGCACTAGTAAATGATCAGAATGTTTAATCACTGGATTACTTGGCGAAGCGTGGCCGGGGTTCTATTCGATTTTTCGTTTCTGATTGTTAGCCTTTTTATTTCGCTGATGTGGATCAAGAACGGTCTCCCTATCAACGTGATGCAGGTTTTCACGTTTGCAGTAATCTTTGGTCTAGCAATGCTTGCAGTTAATACACTATTGGGCCTACATCAACGCGTTGCAGGTCGCTCCTATACAGAGACACGTGCCCGCGCAGTACTTTCTCTCTATCTGGGGATACCGATTGCATACGGTTTATACGCTCTGCTTCCTGTTTCCACGGTCAACCGTGATTTGATCCAGCTTTCTGCAATGTCAGCAGCTTTCGGTATGCTTGTCACCCGCATCGGCGTAAGTCATACAACCGCTACCAAAATATTGCATCGCCGCATTATGGTATTCGGGACGGGGAAACAAGCGATGGCTGTTAAACAGGCCTTGGATCGTTCTGACCCTTCCGCACAAATCATCGGTTTTTTTCCCGGTAGCAACGAGGACCAGCCACAGGTGTCACAAAACTTAATCCTCAGCCGAGACAAGTCTCTAACCGACACGGCCCGCAAATTGAATATCGATGAAATTGTAGTTGCGCTTAGTGAGCGCCGTGGTGGTGCTATGCCCTTGCGCGAACTACTCGATTGTAAACTCCAGGGCGTTCGGGTGTTGGACTTGGCAAGTCACTTTGAGCAAACTCTCGGACAAATTCGTCTCGATTCACTGTATGCAGGATGGCTTATCTTTGGCGACGGATTCGGACAAGGATTGATACGGACAGTCGTCAAACGTATTTTTGATATCGTTTGCGCCAGCATCCTAATTGCTTTGGCTCTTCCAGTAATGTTTGTGGTCGCTATTCTCATAGCACTGGAAGATGGTCTTCCCCTGCTCTATCGCCAAGAACGCGTAGGCCTTAATGGGCGTCTATTCAACGTCATCAAGTTTCGAAGCATGCGGCGTGATGCCGAAAAGGATGGAAAGCCGATCTGGGCAAAGGTGCGAGATAGTCGCGTAACGCGTATAGGCCTACTCATACGAAGGCTCCGTGTTGATGAGCTCCCCCAGCTGTTTAGCGTCTTGAAGGGTGACATGAGTCTGGTCGGCCCCCGTCCGGAGCGTCCTTTTTTTGTTGATCAATTGACAAAGGAAATTCCCTTCTATGCAGTAAGGCACAGCGTGAAACCGGGAGTTACCGGTTGGGCACAGGTAAGATATCACTATGGTGCAACGGTCGAAGACTCGGCCGAAAAGCTGCAGTACGATCTCTATTATGTAAAAAATCACTCCCTGTTCTTGGATATTGTGATTCTATTTGAAACCGTGGGTGTCGTGCTGACAGGCAAGGGCGCTCATTAATCATTAGCATCACTGTCATTGGTGGCATAAGAAATCCTTCGCATGGATATTACAAATACGTCCTTGATTGCCTGGGGTTTTGGACTCGCCTCCTTCGGTTACCTTTCACTATCAATTTACCTACTCTCGTTTAGCAGCGATTGGCGAAAGAGCGCGCATCCACAGGGGATGATCGTCGTCACATCACTTTCAGCCGTCTGGGCCTTATCTAATCTCTTTTACGCACTTAATGGTCAGGCACCATTCTTGGTGACCTCAGCCTTTGCGGATGTCATCAAGTACGGGGCTTGGTATGCGTTCGTAATCTCTCTACTCGGACCATCTGGCGACACGAACACAAAACCTCTATTGCCCTCATGGTTGCCAATCGCCTGTTGGCTGTTGGTTTCATTGGGAACTGCGCTTCAGATTTCGCTCGCATTAGGCTGGCTGTCACCACAGGAATGGTTACGTACGGTAATTTTTCAGGGGTTGGCAGAAGCCGTTATCGGTCTGGTTCTCGTCGAACAACTGTTCCGGACGGTCTCAGAAGATTCCCGCTGGAACATTAAGCCCTTATGTCTCGCTCTACTTTTCCAATTCATTTTCGACATCTATCTCTTTTCTGATGCAATGATGTTCAATCGAATTGACGTGGATGCGTTGACTGTTCGCGGCTTTGTTCACGCGATTAGCATTCCATTACTAATACTCGCAACAGAACGAAGCCAAGACTGGACCTCAAGAATTCGTCTTTCCCAAAAAGCTGCATTTCACTCTGCGACGCTTCTATTGGCTGGTCTATATCTGCTTTTCATGGCAGGAGTTGGCTACTATGTACGTTACTTTGGTGGAGAGTGGGGCCGTGCTTTACAACTTGCTCTGGTATTTGCTGCGATGCTCCTCTTAGCAGTATTGCTAGTTTCCGGTTCTATCCGCGCAAAAATCAAAGTTTTAATAGGCAAGCATTTCTTCAGTTACCGTTATGACTATCGTGAAGAATGGCTGCGCTTCACCCAGGCATTAAGCCTTGAGAATTCTCCGCAAACAATGGGGCAACAGGTAGTTCGAGGCTTGGCCAACATGGTGGAAAGCCCGAGCGGGACACTATGGCTTCGCGAGGCGGGCGCTGAGACCTATAGGCAACATGCGCGCTGGAATTTTCCGGAATGCGTTGTCGAAGTGCTAAAAGACGCCCCACTCTGCAGCTTTCTCCTAGCCAGCGGATGGGTAATTAATCTAGAAGAATATCGATGTTTTCCCGCTCGATACAGTGATCTGGAGATTCCCGCGTGGCTTTCCGAACTCCCAAATGTATGGTTGATAATTCCGCTAATGGCGGGTAATGAAATGCACGGTTTCGTTATTCTCGCAAGGTCGCGTACACCAATCAATGTCAATTGGGAAGTTAATGATCTTCTACGAACCGCCGGTTGCCAGGCAGCCAGTTTTCTCGCCAGAATGCAGGCAACCGAAGCCTTGCTTGAGGTTAGAAAATTTGAGGCTTTCAACAAGATGTCTGCCTTTGTAGTTCATGACCTCAAGAACATCATTACTCAACTTTCCTTAATGCTAAAGAATGCCGAGCGCCACCATGACAATCCGGAATTCCAGCAGGACATGCTGATGACCGTCAATCACTCCGTTGAGCGCATGCGTCAATTGATGATGCAATTACGGGAAGGAGCAACTCCCCCTGGTGGTATATGCGGTGTTAATCTTACTGATGTCATCCAACGCTTACAGAAAGACAAAATGAATCAAGGGAGATCAATCGAAATTCGCATTCAAGATCGATTGATTGCTCGAGGCCATGAAGAACGGCTCGAAAGAGTCATCGGACATCTAGTTCAAAATGCTTTGGATGCATCCTCTCCGTCCGACATGGTGTGGATTTCGGTCGCACGACACAATGACAAAGCCGCAATCGAGGTCGGAGACACTGGGAATGGGATGACTCAGGAGTTCATCCGTGACCGTCTCTTCAAACCATTTCAAAGCACCAAGGCTGCAGGTATGGGAATCGGCACTTACGAAAGTGCACAATACATTAGTGAATTGGGTGGAGAAATGCTGGTCGACAGCGAAAAACACAAGGGCACGCGAATTACAATAATAATTCCCTTATTTGTCATTCGTACGGATTCTGACCTTCGCGAGCAGGAGGCAGCATGAGCGCTGAAAAGGCCCGCTCGCTATTGATCGTCGAGGATGATCTCGCCCTGCAAAAACAACTTCGATGGTCTTTTGATCAATTTGAGACATTAACGGCTGTGGATCGCGAAAGTGCGCTGGCGCAAATACACCGACACTCACCGCCAGTTGTCACCATGGACCTAGGTCTCCCCCCTGATGCAGACTCGGTATCGGAGGGATTCCGACTACTCGAGCAGATTCTGTCAGCAGCGCCAGATACCAAGATAATCGTTCTAACAGGGCAGAATGACAGAGCCAATGCCCTACGCGCTATTGCCCTTGGCGCGTATGACTTTTTTGCCAAGCCTTTCGAACCAGAATTGTTAGCTCTAACGATAGACCGGGCATTTCGACTTTTTGACCTGCAACAAGAAAACCATCGCCTAGT
>APMI01005170.1_pt1 | contig 18167 bp, 21 predicted proteins | sample 667938 | NCBI WGS metagenome assembly APMI01 (sample SAMN01084076, study PRJNA167559) | wastewater metagenome | biome: Wastewater | place: Denmark: Ejby Moelle, Odense | collected 2011-11-28 | reverse complement strand
CCCAGTGAGTGGCGTGGACCGGCTTGTCCTGCAACGTGGCCTGCACGATGCGCGACTCCATCTCGGCAGTGATGGTGGCCGGCCGGCCGCTGCGAGGGGCATCCTTGCGCAGCGCGTCGATGCCACCGCTGAGGAAGCGCTCGCGCCACAGCGCGACCTGGCGCCGATCCAGGCCGGCCTCCACGGCGATGTCCTTGTTCTGCCGACCCTCCGCCGCCAGAAGCACGACCAACGCTCGCTGCTGCAGCCGAGCCTCCACGGTACGGCGTTTGGCCAGCACACGAAGATCCCGCTCGGTGTGCTCATCCAGTTCAATCGTCTTGGCTACCCGCACTGTTCCAGCCTCCTGGAGCATCTGAGTATGCCGGTGACAATAAGTTCTACAAATTCACGCGCACTGCACTAGTGTCACCGTCATCGGCGCGGAACTCCTACAGGCGCGGCTGCAGCCAAAACCAGGCCGCTGCGCCTACGCCAAGCCACAGCAAGACGATGAGAACGGCACCGACTCGACTGGTTGGCTTCGCGCCCTTCGTCTGCATCCAGTCGTCCGCCTGGACACGGCATTCTGCAAGGACTTCGGGTGGCAAGAGCTTGATGGTTAGCCATATCAGGCCGGGAAGCAGAAGAACATCGTCGACATAGCCCAACACTGGGATGAAGTCTGGAATCAAGTCGATGGGACTGAGGGCATAGGCCACCACAAACACCCCCAGCGCCTTCGCGTACCAAGGTGTTCGAGGGTTCTTGCCGGCGAACCAAAGCGTCACGCCATCGCGCTTGATGCGCTTGGCCCAAATTTTCATGCTGCCAGTGATGCTCATCGTTTCAAGCATCCCACGGCCGCGCGTCGTGACTCGGACACTCGCAGAGTGCGGCGGACATTAACGACATGTCCCGGACATTGCCGGCACCCAACACCAACCGTTCATCATGTTGTATTCACCAGGCACTTACGCAGTGCCGTCGAGGTTGTACAGAACTCGTCCAGCTTTCGAGCCATGTCTCCAACGCCAAAGTGTTCATCCGCCCCGCAAAGTGGAGTAGCCCGCTGCACGGCGTCTGCTTTGGCACACTCTGGCGCTGCAACGCGTGCTTGCTTGATTACCGCGTTGTCGCGCTTCAGACTGGCTCCCAAATCCTGCCAGCACGCCTTCGCCTGAAGTGCGTGTTTGATGCTGTCAGAGTCATGGCCCCTTCAACCCGCTGATGGCAACAGCACCGTGACGCATAAGCCTGACTGCTTTGGCTCGTTGGCAAAACTCAGCAGAACCTTTGCGCCCAGTCGGTCTGCGATGGCCTTGACGATGGCCAGGCCAAGGCCTGAGCCTGTTTGCGCCGAACCCAAGGTTCGATAGAAGGGATCGAACACGCGGCTTCGCTCGTCCAAAGGGATGCCAGGTCCGTCATCACAGACGCGGAGCAGCACCTGCTTGTCGCGCGTCGTCGAGACGGACAAGTCCACCCGGCCCCTCACAGGCGCGTAGCGGATGGCGTTGTCGACCAGATTCTTCACCAGCGTAATGATGTCAACCTCGTTGGCCTTCACCCGGGCGTCCTGTGAGCCTTCGACGCCGATGTCGATCGCTTTGGCCTCGACCAACGGCATGAGATCTTCCAGCACGCGCCGGTAGACAGCCTGGATGGAGACCACAGACGCAGGCGGTTCGTTGACGGTCTGCGCTCTGGCCAGCGCCAACAACTGTTCCAGCGTGCCACGGCCACGGTCTATCCCCTGCCGGAGCGCCTGAAGCCGTTCGACAGCGGGTGGCGACAAGGGCGTCTCAGCCAGGCGCTCGGCCTGCAACGACAGTGCCGTCAGCGGCGTGCGCAACTCATGCGCTGCATCGGCGACGAAGCGCCGCTGAGCCTCCATGGCGGTTTGGGCCCTGGCAAGCAGGCGATTGATCGCCACGATGAAGGGCCGCACTTCATCGGGGACAGCCGCTGCTTGAATCGGATGCAGCGCCTGTTCCGAACGCCCATCGACCTCCAGCGAAAGTACCTCGACCGGTCGGAACATGCGGCGCACGAGCAGTGCGACGATGAGCGGCAGGATGGGCACCAAGATCAGAAAAGACATCACGGCCCGAAGGGCGCTGTCGCGTGCGATTTCATCGCGGAACGCAGCTTCCTGAGCCACGCCCCAGCGCTCTCCAGTTGCGGTCGTTTTCACCAGCAGCCGGAATTCCTCGCCACCGGTGGTGTAGTTCTGCAGCCCGTCACGCAGGGTTTCAGGCAGCGTCAGCTTCCCGCCGGCATCCAGCGGTCTACCCGAGGTTTCTACTTGACCCAAACGCTGAACAATGACCCGTGACTCCTCGCTGTCGGACCGAGGCGGGTCGGCCGCGCCAGCGTCAGCGGGCGACAGTCCGCGACGCTGGAGCAACGCGGCGACCTGACGCAAGACGTCGTCTTGCAATTCGTGCGCGTCAGCGTAGGCGGCGGTGAACGAGAACAAGCCCGCTGCGACGGCGATGACCAGAATGGCCAAAGACAGCATGACGGACAGCCTGAACTGCAGAGAAGTGCTCAGCCGGCTTTGGAAACCATCCATCCCACACCCCTGACGTTCTTGATCGTGTGGCTGCCCAGTTTGCGTCGCAGCGCGTGGATCAGAAACTCCACCGCGTTGCTTTCCACTTCATCGCCCCAACCGTAGATGCGATCCTCCAGATCGCTGCGAGACAGGATCGCACCTGGGCGGATCAGCAAGGCCTGCAGCAGCGCGAATTCGCGATGGGACAACTGGACGGCCTCTGCACCGGGCATGCTGGCCTGCCGGGTGGCCGGATCCAGCGTCACGCTGCCATTGCTGAGCACGGGCGCCGGGTTGCCTGACTTGCGGCGCAGCACGGCCCGCATGCGTGCCAGCAGTTCTGCCATCTCGAAGGGCTTCAGAACATAGTCGTCGGCACCGCCATCCAGGCCGCGCAGACGGTCATCGAGGCCATCGCGTGCCGTGATGATGAGCAGCGGCACCGGGTTGTTCTTGGCGCGGATGCTGCTCAGAACCGCGAGACCGTCTTTGCCGGGCAGCCCGAGATCGAGCAGCATCAAATCGTAGTTTTGGCTGTCCAAGGTGGACAGCGCTGTGGATCCGTCGCGCACCCAATCAACCGCATACGACGCGTCCTTCAACGCGCCTTGAACAGCCTCGCCAATCATGGCGTCGTCTTCGACCAGCAAAACCCGCATGCAAGCTCCTGTCCATGCCGACGGATCAGTGGGCCGACCGCGCCGCCCGTTGCCTGAAAAGCAGCATGCTGATCAGGATGAAGGCCAGCAGCACACCCGACGCTGTGTAGCGACTCAGGGCCAAACCGCCTGCACTCAACGGCTTGTCCAGGAAATCGCCCACCACGGCGCCCAGTGGTCGCGTCAGGATGAACGCGGCCCAGAACAACAGTGTCCGCGAGACCTTCGTCCGATAGTAGGCCACGGCGACCAACGCGAGCATGGCCGCGAACACGATGGCGGCGCCGGTGTAGCCCAGGCCTGCGGTGTCCGCAGTCCAATCACCCAGCGCGGTGCCGAGGGTCTGCGACAGCATGATCGTCACCCAGTAGAAGGCCTCCGCCTTGGGCGAGTTCACCGTGTCCACCGACACCGAACCCAGGGTGTGGTGCCAGACAAAGAGCGAGCCCAGCAGCAGGATCAGCAACAGGCTGGAGCCGCCAGCATAGCCAATGCCCAGCGACCGGTCCGCGAAGTCGGCCAGCGTCGTGCCCACGGTCGTGGTGGCAATGATGGTTGTCCAGTACAGCAGCGGATGAAATCCCTTGGCTCTGACCTGTGCCAGCACGGTGGCGAGGAAGATCGCCGCAAAAATGCCCGTGCCGACCAGGTAGCCCAGGTGCATGGACATCGAGACGGCGTCGCCGCCGGTCTCGCCGAGTGTGGTGGCGAAAATCTTGATGATCCAGAAGCCTAAGGTCACTTCGGGGACCTTGGCCAGGGCGCTCTCGGTGGTGTATTTCATGGTTTTCGCACGCTTCCCGATCAGGCCTTGCCCTGCAGCTTGTCGAACGCACCCAGCAGCGCCGACAGCGCCGACTTGCAATCAGCTGCGTTCGGTGCGTCGGCGCGAAGAGCCCCCAGCGCGCGGTCGATCGCCTTGTCGAGCACATGCCAGTCGTCTGCCGCGCGTGGCTTCAGGCCTGCCTCGGCCGAGTCCCAGGCGACTTCCAGGTCTTTGATGCGAACCTTGGCGCCAGGCAGATCGCCTTTGTCGACGAGGGCGGAAACGTCGGCCGCAAGGGTGCGAAAAGGGCTGAGATCCCCCAGGCGCGAGGCCGTCAGGGCGACCGTCCCCGCCGGCTGCTGCCTTGTTGCCGCGGCGCCGCTGGCCCGTTCGGCCGGCTTGGAGCAACCGCTTGCGATGGTCAGCAGGAGCGTCGTGGCGGCCGTCGCGGCAACTCGAACGAGGGAGAAATCTGGCTTCATGAAGGTTCCTTGAGAGGTTGATGGCGTGGGTTTGTTGTTTATTCAGCGGCTCGCGGTGCGGTCCGGCCGTTCTGGCTGAACTGCGCTGTGGCCACCAGCGCAACGATCACGGTCAGAAACAGCGCGCTGGTCCACATGGCGCCCATGCCGAGCCCGCCGTAGGTCTTGGCCTGGGTCAACAGGTCGCCAAGGGCCGCTCCGAAGGGTCGGGTCAGGATGTAGGCCAGCCAGAAGGTCAGCACCGCGTTGCCACCGAAGCGCCACGCCGCGTAGGCCAAGGTGATCAGCGCACCGAAGGCCACGGCACCCCACACGAAACCCAAGCCCAGGGCTTCGGTGGCGAGGTCGCCTGCAGCTGTGCCAAGCGCGAAGGTGCAGAGGATGGCCAACCAGTAGAACAGCTCCCGCCTGCGCGTGACGATGTCGTGCATGGACAAGGAGCGCTCCACCCGGTACCAGACCGCAAAGATCGCGCCCAGGGCCAGCGCGAATGCCACCGTGCTGAGATAGAGGCTGATGCCCAGGCCGTCGGTCAGCAGATCGGTGACCTGGGTGCCCACCACGCTCACCAGCACCACAGTGAGCCAGTAGGCCCATGGGGTGTAGCGGCGTGTCCTCAACTGGGCGACCAGCGCCACTGCCAGCAAGCCGGCCATCACTGCGCGGGTCATGCCCTGGCCCCAGCCTGCATTCACCGCCAGGAAGTCGGCGCCGGTCTCGCCCACGGTGGTGGACATGACCTTGATGATCCAGAAGGCCAGCGTGACCTCCGGAACCTTGTTCAGCCAGCCGATCGTGCGGCTTGACGATGCTTCTCTCACGACGCTTCTCTCCGTTCAAAGTCGATGCCTGGCAGTTTGGCTACGAAGACTTAGCCCAGACATAGGGACCGTCGCGGCGTACCGCGACCGACCGAAGCGAAAGATCCGACAAATTCCACATCGCTAATGAATGGCTAAGTCTGGGCGCCCAGAGTCACTCTCACGGTGAAGGCGCACCAGCCTTGCCGATTCCATCCAACCAGGTAGCAACATCATCATGATTTCACTCAAGAAGCGCGCAATGACCGTCGTTGGCCTCGCATTGACCGTGGCGGCCACCAGCGTCTTTGCCTATTCAGGCCAGGAATTGGCCAAAGATGCCAAGGTCGGCATCGAGCAGGCGCGAGCGATTGCTCTGAAGGCCCATCCCGGAAAAATCACGGACGAGGAGCTGGAGAGGGTTGGTAGCGGCCTGCGCTATTCCTTCGACATCGTGAACGGCAAGGTCACGCTGGAAGTTGGTGTCGATGCACAGACCGGCGCGCTGGTGGAAGAAAAGGGCGCGCGGTAACGGCCCGACCCGCACCACAACTTAGTCGGCCGGCGCACAGACGATGCGCTCGCCCACAAGGTAAACATCAAATCCAAAAATGGGCGGCACATCATGCTGAAGGCAAAGATCGGTTCTCTTCTCGTCATTGGCGTCACGAGCCTGCTCTTCGACGTGACGTGGGCGCAAACCGCCGTGACCCCACTCGCAAAGTCGCCGCCACCGATCGCCGTCGAGAAAAATCCTCCCGGCGACATCCCCGACAACCAGGCGTTCGTCGAATACCGCTCGCCGCTCGGCTTCTCGATCAAGGTGCCTGAAGGCTGGGCGCGTCGTGAACAGCCAAACGACGTGAGCTTTCGCGACAAGTACAACCATCTGCAGGTCGAGGTCTCTGCCGAGCCTTCGGCACCGACCATTGCGAGCATCAAGGCCAACCAGCTGAGCACCTTGGAGAAATTGCCGAAGGCGATTCGCATTGCGAGCGTGAAACAAATTCAACTGCCAGCCGGTGCGGTTGTTGTCGCGAACTACGGCGCCAATTCCGATGCGAATGCAGTGACCAACAAGGCGATACGCCTGGAAAGCGCCAGCTACTTCTTCTGGAAGGCAGGCAAGCTCGCCACATTGACCCTGTCCGCGCCGGCAGGTGCCGACAACGTCGACCAGTGGCAGCTCATTTCCAAGAGCTTCGCATGGCGATGACGTTCGCCATCGAAGCGTCAGAGCTCTACCGCTTCTTTCACACCGAGGAGTCGGAGACGCTCGCCCTGCGTGGGGTCAGCCTTCGCGTCGAGGCGGGCGAGATGCTGGCCCTTCTCGGGGCTTCGGGCTGCGGCAAATCAACGCTCCTCAACTGTCTCGCAGGCTTGGATGAACCCGATGGCGGGCATGTGGACCTGCTCGGCGTGCGGCTCACGAGGCAGCCGGAAGCAGAGCGTGCCAGGCGTCGTGCGGCCAACGTGGGAATCCTGATGCAAGCCAACAATCTGATGCCCAACCTGCGGCTGGTCGACAACATGGCGTTGGCGATGCAGCTCGCTGGAAAGCCCGACCTCGCGCTCGCCAAGTCCTTGTTCGAGCGACTCGGGCTCACCGAGCATGTCTTGGCGCGGCCAGCGCAGCTCTCTGGCGGCGAGGTGGCCCGGGGCGGGCTGGCGATCGCGCTCGCGGCATCCCCCAAAGTGCTGCTGGCCGATGAGCCCACGGGAGAGGTCGATGCCGCCACTGAGAAGCTCGTGCTCGCGGTCTTCAAGCAGCAGCTGGAAGCGGGCACGGCGATCCTGATCGCCACCCATAGCGAAGCGCTCGCTGCGCATGCCGACCGGGTCCTCCACATGCGCGCCGGAAAGCTTGTCAATGTCTGACTCCCTTGTTGAAGGCGTCGATGTGTCGAGGAGCTTCCAACTCGGCGGGGTTGCGTTCCAGGCCCTTAAGCCCGCTTCGTTCACGGTGAGCGCAGGCGACCGAATCGCGATCATTGGCCCGTCAGGCAGCGGCAAATCGACCTTGATGCAATTGATCGCCGATCTCGACACGCCGACGTCCGGGCAATTGCGCTGGCCGGCGCTTGGTGAACCTGGGCAACTGCGTCCGCGCCACATCGGCGTGGTCTTCCAATCGCCCAGCCTGATTCCCACACTCAGCGCCATCGAGAACGTCGAGGTACCGATGCTGCTCCTCGGCGGTGATGCCACGTCGAGGGACATCGCCTTGAAGGCGCTGGCGAGCGTTGGCCTCGCAGAAATGGCCGACAAACTCCCTGACCAGTTGTCCGGCGGCCAGGCGCAACGTGTCGGTCTGGCGCGCGCCATGGCCTTGCGCCCGCAGCTGATCCTGGCGGACGAACCTACCGGTCAGCTTGACGAAGCCACTGCACAAGAAGCGCTCGATGCTTTGCTGGACGCGGTGAGCGGCAGTGATGCCGCCCTGGTCGTCACCACCCATGACCCGGCTGTGGCTGCACGCTTGAAGACGGTCTGGAAGATGGATTTCGGCCTGCTGACCCTTCCGCCCTCACTTGCATTGTCACGCCCAGCGTCACGCCCAACGTCAGGGAGCTCCACATGATTGGCCTTTGGCTCAGAGGAGCCCTGGTCGGGCGTGCCGGCCGGGCCATGGGGAGCGTTGCGGGCATTGCGCTCACCGTGGCCTTCCTGGCATCGCTGGGGACTTTCGTGGCCTCGTCGACGCAAACCATGACGCAGCGAGCGGTTGCCAATGTGCCGATCGACTGGCAGGTTCTGCTCTCACCCAAGGCAGATGCGGCCGCAGTGATCGGGGCCATCCATCAATCCGATTCGGCAGCCGTGGTCAGCAGCGTGGGCTACGCCGATACCTCGGGATTGTCTGCCGTGGTGGATGGCTCGACCCAGTCCACCGGTCCTGGCAAGGTGCTCGGGGTCCAACCCGACTACGCTGCACGCTTTCCGAACCAGATCAGTCTGATGCTGGGCTCGCTCGAAGGCGCATTGATCGCGACCCAGACGGCGACCAACCTCCATGTCGCACCCGGCGACACGGTCAGCCTGCAGCGTGTCGGATTGCCGCCCGTCGATATCGTCGTCGCCGGCGTCGTGAACCTGCCGAACGCCGACGCGATGTTTGCGTCGATCGGCGTGCCGACGAGCACGGCACCACAGGCACCGCCCGACAACGTGCTCATCGTGCCGATGTCGATGTGGCACAGCTTGTTCGACGCTCAGCGAAGCAGCCGGCCTGACACGGTCAGCACGCAGTTGCATGTCCGGCTCTCTCACACCGCTTTGCCCAGCGACCCAGGCACGGCCTACTTGCAAGCTGTCAGCCTGGTGAGCGCCGTGGCGCTGAAAGTGCCGGGCGACGCCGCCTTTACCAACAATCTGGCGGCAAGACTGGACAACGTGCGGGCCGATGCCTTGTATGTACGCGTGCTGTTTTTGTTCCTCGGGGCGCCGGGTGTGGTGCTGGCCCTGCTCGTGACCCTGTCGGCCACGGCATCCGGGGCAGACCGCCGTCGACGCGAGCAAAGTCTGCTGCGCATACGCGGCGCCTCGGCGGTGACGATAGTGCGTCTGGCAGCGTACGAGGCCGCTGCGGTCGGCGCTGCGGGTGTCTTGCTGGGTTTGTTGACCGCCACTGTCGTAGCCCGTTGGTTGTGGCAGCTGACCGCGCCAGCCTTGATGGCGCCATGGTTCATCCTGGCGACTGTGCTGGGTATCGCCTTGGCTGTCGCAGCCGTCGTGGTCCCGTCCTGGCGGCTGGCCCATCAGTCCACGGTGGCGGCTGCACGCATGGAAATCCTGCAGTACCGACAGCCGTGGTGGCAGCGCATGTTCCTCGACGTCATTCTGCTGGGCGTCGGGGCGCTCGTGTTCTGGAACGTGGCTCAGTCCGGCTACAAAGTGGTAGTCGCGGCGGAGGGGGTGTCGCATGCTTCCGTGCACTACGAGGCCTTCCTGGGCCCATTGTGTTTGTGGATCGGTGCCGGGCTGGTGTGGGTACGCCTTGGCAGCTTCCTGCTGCGCCACGGCGTGTCGCATCTGGTGAGCTGGGTGCCCGGTGCGGGCAAGATGGCGCCGCTGATTGGCGCTTCGCTGTCGCGGCAGCGCAGCCGTATCGCGACTGCCACCGCGCTGGTCGCACTGGCGTTCTCCTTTGCCACCGCCACGGCCATCTTCAACACCACGTACGACTCGCAGTCCCGTGTCGATGCGGTGCTGACGAACGGCGCCGACGTGGCGGTGACTGGCACCAGTGCTGCGCCCGCGGGCGCATTGCTCGACACCCTGAAGGCGATTCCAGGCGTTGCGACCGCGGAGCCTTTGATGCACCGCCTCGCGTATGTCGGCTCGGACCTGCAGGACTTCTTCGGAGTGGACGCCAAGCGAATCGGTCTCGTCACCAGCTTGGCGAATACCTACTTCGCCAACCACGATGCGGTGCGGACGATGGCCGTGTTGCAACGCACGCCCGACGGTGTGCTCGTGTCCGAAGAGACGGCCAAGGAGTTTCAACTCAAGCTCGGTGATGAAATCAACCTGCGGCTGCAAAACGCTGCCGATCACCAGTACCGCCCGGTGAAGTTTCACTTTGTCGGCATCGTCAAGGAGTTTCCGAGCGCGCCCAAGGATGCGTTCATCGTCGGTAATGCCGACTACCTGGCTTCTCAGACAGGCCAGGCCGTCGCGGAAGTCGTGCTTCTGCGCACAAGCGGCGATGCCGAAGCCGTGGGTGCCAGCGCGCGCCGCATCGCTGCCAACGTTGGAGCCAAGCTCCCGGGCATCAAGGTCAGCACGCTGGGCGAAACGCAGGCGACGATCAGTGCATCGCTGACGGCCGTGGATCTGCACCGCCTGACCCAGCTGGAACTCGGTTTCGCGGTCTTGTTGATCGCCGGGATCGCCGGCGTCGTGTTAGGTCTGAACCTCGCCGAACGCAAGCGGAACTTTGTCCTCTTGGCAGCGGTTGGCGCTCAACCCTCACAGATCGGCGCCTTTCTGTGGAGCGAAGGTCTGTTCACTGTCTTGGTTGGCATGCTGCTTGGCACCGCAACAGGCTTCGGCATTGCCAAGACACTGGTGGCGATTCTGTCCGGAGCCTTCGATCCGCCGCCCGAAACGCTGGTGGTTCCATGGCTCTACCTGACGATCGCAGGCGTGGTCGCGCTGGTCTGCGCCAGCCTGGCGATCGTGGCCATGCAGAAGCTCACGAGCAGGCCTGATCTGGAAGCACTGCGAGCACGCTGAGCATGCCCGCACATTTCGCCCGGCTTGATCGTCGATGCCATTGCTGAATGGCCGATATCAATCCACCACCAAAACTGCAGCGACTGATCCGGGATCAGTCGCTCTTGAAACCCCTCCTGATGGGGCTCGCGTCGTTGTTGCTGGCGCTGGCCTTCGTGCACCTTGGCAGCGAGATCGTCGAAGGCGACACGCTCAGCGTCGATCAGCACGTGCTGCTCGTCGCCCAGCAACTGCGAATCGACCATCCCTGGATTGCCAGCTTGATGCGCGACCTGAGCGGCTTGGGCAGCACCGTCGTGATGACGTTGATCACGCTCACCACGGTCGGCTATCTCGCCCTGATTTCCGTGCGCAGGACGGCCCTGCTTGTTGCTGTGTCCGTGGTGACGGGATCTGTCCTCGTCAGTGCGTTCAAGTTTGCCTTCGGTCGCCTTCGGCCCGATCCGGTCTTCAGCGACCACTGGGTTTCAGGACTCAGCTTTCCCAGCGGCCACGCGAGCATGTCTGCGATCGTGTTTCTGACGATCGGCGTGCTCGTGGCAAGCACCCGCGAGCGATTTTCGGAACGCGCCTACATCTTGGCAGCCTCGGCCGCCTTGACCCTGCTGGTAGGCATCAGTCGAATTGTGCTCGGCGTGCATTGGACTTCGGATGTTCTGGGCGGATGGACCTTCGGCACCGCGTGGGCCATGGCGTGGCTGATCCTGGCGCGTAGAAGGGCGACCTAGGGCGATGTTGTCTTCACCGTGGAGCATTCGTTGCGAGCTGCGCAAATGGCTGTTTACCAACTGCCGGGACTCGACCGCCAGGTCCCTCCCATCACCCCCCCACGACAAATCACTGCGAACGCAGTTCGACGCACTGAACAATGCCTTCAAATTACGCCATTTCAATCGGTTGACTGAGGCGATGCTCGGCTCAGCCATGGGCCATTGCCGCTTGTGTCCAGGGGCAAACGTACGCAAGTTGGCGTCGCTTCTTCGCCGCCTGCGGGTTCGGTGGTTCCGTGCCGGCAAGGACGGCGGCAGCGACCAGGACCAGCAGAAGCACGAGCGCCTCAAGACGCAGGACGGTCTTCAAACGACGGCGCCACGGCCGAAGCGCCGCGGTGCCGTTTTGGGGACAAAGATCGTGAGACAACGCTGGTTGCACTCGAAAGCGATTGAATCCGCCCAGCGCGGCGGCTCAGGCCACCAGTGCAAGCCGAGGCGCGACGCCACCAGCCCGAGCAGGAACATGCGCCACAGCGCGGGCTCCGCATCGACCCCCACGCTGCGGCCAAGTCGCTTGCCCACCGCCAAAGAGAGCATTGCGGCAACCGCCAGCACCAGCGGGGGCAGGGGCAAGGCCAGCGGCCCCAGTTGCAACGAGGACGTCACGCTTGCCGCCCTTCGCGCGCTCCCGGCCTCAGGTGCCGGTACGGCTCAATGCGCAAAGTACATCTTGGCCTTGTCGAGCTTGTAGCTCCAGGGCAGTCCGGCTTTGCGCCAGCCATTGACATCGCGCCTTCCCTCCGCCGACAGGTCACCTTCGAAGCCGTCGATCACGGAGTAAACCTTGGTGTAGCCATCCTCCGCCAGCCTTGTGGCGGCGCGCCCGCTGCGGTCGCCCGAGCGGCACATCAGGACCACGGTGTCGGCCTTGGTCAGTTGCTTGGCCTGCAGCCGGCGCGAGACCTCGGGCACGAAATCCTGCATCGGTTCGAGCTTGTAGGCCCCGCGCTGCGTGTCCCAGTCGCTCATCAACTCCTGCACCTCGACAAACGGCACCAGCGCGTCTACGGTGGTCGGCATGCCGACAAACATCGCTTCGGCACGGGTGCGGACGTCCAGGAACAGCACCTTGGTGGACCCGCCATTGGCATCGATGAAAGCCGGCACGTCCTTCGCCTCAAGATACAGGCCGGACTTGCTGCGCTTGGGCTCGGGCACCGTCGCCGGGTTGACTGCTGCCGCCCTTGACGATCCGGCGAGCGCCAGGCCGGCCAGACCGAGCACGGCCGTGCGACGCGACACGGCGGTTAGGTTCAGGGTGTCCATGGGCTTTCCTTCTTCATTCGAGTCACGGTCCCGCAGCAACGAGGGTTTCGTTGCAGCGACTCTCGTCATCTGCAAGAGACCAGATCAATCGGCTCCGGCCTCGACGGGCAAGGCTTCCGCACGCCAGCGCAGCATGCCGCCAGCCAGGTTGGCAACCTGCGTGTATCCGGCCTTTTGCAGCAGCACGGTGGCCTGTGCAGATCGGGCCCCGGAGCGGCAGACCGTCACCACCGGTCGATCACGTTGGACCTCGTTGGTTCGAGCTGCCAGTTGGGACAGTGGCAGGGGCGGCGCGCCGCGGAGGTGACCCAGCACGTCGGTGAACTCTGCGGGCTCGCGCACGTCGACGATCTGGATGTCGTCGACCGACCCGCCGGCAATCCGCTCCTCCAGCGCAGTCGGCTGGATCTCCCACACGCCAGCAAAGTTGCAGGTCAGCGGCGCCCAGCCGGGCTCAACGGGTGGTGTTGACATCGCATCCGGTTGCCCGCATCGCAAGTTCGCCGGCACGGCAATGTCCATCAGCTTGGGGTGCGGCAAGCCCAGGTTGTTCATGTAGCCCGCAAAGTCCGAGGCGTCCACGTCGCCGCCGAGACGCGGGTTGTAGCGCTGCTCCTCGCCGACGCTGGTGACCGTCAGCCCGCGGTAGTCGTGCGCCGGGTACAGCAGGCAGGCCGCAGGCAAGGACAGGATCTGATCCTTGACCGAGCGAAACAGCCTGGCCGGCGAGCCCTGCTGAAAGTCCGTGCGGCCGCAACCGCGGATCAGCAGGCTGTCGCCCGTGAAGGCCATGCTTTGGTCGTCGAGCACATAGCTCAGGCAGCCGCTGGTGTGGCCCGGCGTGGCGCGCACCTCCAAATGCCGCGCACCGAAGCTGACCTTCTCGCCATGCTTGAGCAGGCGGTCGGCGTTGGCCGCCCCCGAGTTTTCGGACAACAGGATCTGGCTGCCGCAGCGCTGCTTCAGCAACCAGGCCGCGGTGACATGGTCGGCGTGCACGTGCGTGTCCAGCGTGGCGACCAGCCGCAGGCCGAGTTCACGCAGCAGGGCCAGGTCGCGGCGCTCGTTCTCGAAGACCGGATCGATCAGCACCGCCTCACCGGAAGCCGAATCCCCCAGCAGGTAGGTGTAGGTGGACGACGCTGCGTCGAAGAGTTGTCGGAAGATGAGCATGCTCGGGACTTTCGATGTGGGGTTGCGCGGATCAGCCGCCAGGCTTGACGGTCTTCCAGCCACGGCGGTTCCACTCGCTCATGCCACCGTTGACGAAGCGCAGGTTGGTCCAGCCGCGTTCGCGCAGGGCATCAAAGGTGGCGCGCGATCGGTTCTGGGTGTTGCAGATCAGCAGGACGGGGCGATCCCGCGGCAGTTCAGCAAGTCTTGCGGACAGCTGGCGCATGGGCAACAGACGAGCGCCAGGCGCCACGCCGGTGGCGTGCTCATCAGGTTCGCGGATGTCAACGAGCAATGCCTTGCCAGCTTCATGCTCCGCACGTGCCTGGTCCAAGCTGACCGGCCCGGTTTGCGCCAAGGCCGAAACCGGCAAGGCCAGTGCCACCAGCACCAGACCCAACGAAGCCAGACCCTGCCCCACGACTTCCCGTCGACGTTGACCACTCATCGCTGTACCAAGAACTTGTCGTGCAGGACCATGCCCGCGAGCATGGCCGCCACAAATACTCCTGCAGCCCCCATCCCGCTGCCCAGCGCCACCAGGGCCGGCCCCGGGCAGAAGCCGGCGATACCCCAGCCGGCGCCAAACAGTACGCCGCCCAGCACCAGGCGGCGGTCGATCGTGCGGATGGCCGGGATCTCCATCGCAGCGCCGGTCCAGGAGCGCTCACGCTTGGCCGCGCGGGCAAAGACGAACACGCCCAGCGCGATCGCGCCACCCATCACCAGCGCGAGGCTCGGGTCCCACGCGCCCGCCAGGTCGAGGAAGCCCTTGACCTTGAGCGGATCGGTCATGCCCGCCAGGATCAGCCCCAGCCCGAAGGCCAGACCGCTCACAAAGCCGAAGACGTTTCCCATGAATCGACTCACATCAGGTGCCGGAGCACGAACACGGTGAGAAAGCCCGCGCCCATGAAGGCGACTACGTTCACCAGCGAACGCATCGAAAAGCGGCTCAGGCCGCAAACACCGTGACCGCTGGTGCAGCCATTGCCCATGCGGACGCCGATGCCCACCAGCAGGCCGGCGACGATCAATCCGAGATTGCCGACGTCGACAGAGGCCGTCGGCAGCGGCGACACCAGGCGCCAGCACCAGGGTGCGAGCAATAGCCCGAGCACGAACAGCAGCCGATTGGCGTCTGGCCGCAGGCTGGTGCCGGCCATCACGGCGCGCAAGGGGCTGGCCAGGATGCCCGCGATTCCGGCGATGCGCCCATTGCCAAAGAGATAGAGCGCCGTCGCCAAAGCAATGAGGACGCCACCGGACAGTGACGCCCACGGCGTGAAGTGGCTCCAGTCGATGCTCATGCGACCTTCTTGCTTGTGCGAGTGGCGGTGCTTCCAGGTGAACGGCGAGCTGCACGGCTGGCCTTGGCCGCAGGGGGCGCCTGAGCCGGATCACAGAACAGCCCGTACAGCGCCTCCAGCACCTTCAGGGCGGCAGGCGACGCGATGCGGTAGATCACCTGCTTGCCATCGCGCCGGGTGGCTACGAGACGTTCACCGCGAAGCACGCCCAACTGCTGCGACAAGGAAGGTTGTTCGATGCCGGCCAATGCACCAAGGTCGCCGACGCTGCGCTCACCGCCCACCAACTGGCAAAGCAACAGCAGACGATCGGGGTTCGCCAGTGCCTTCAGCAGCGCTGCAGCTTCCCCTGCACGGGCATGCAGGTCCATTGATGGCGCGGTCGTCGGCGATGGCCGGGTCAGCAGGCCTGTTCGCTTCGCAACCGGCCGACCATTGAAGCTTGTGTTGGTGAGCATTTGATGTGCATCATACGATGCTTTAATAAATTGTATAGTGATGATGAACGACAGCTGGCATGCAAGGCTGACTTGAAGCCGGGGCCGCTCCTCGCGGCGCATCCCCTCAAGGGAAAGCCCCTAGGTTCGTTTCATTCGTCATCGCTAATATCCACACACTTGCATATCCGGATACACGGTCCATGTCGTTCAGTCCTGAGGACCGCGTGTTCGACCTGGCCGCCGAGTTGTTCGGCCTGCTGTCGGCACCCACCCGGTTGAGGATTGTTTGCGCACTGATCGAAGGCGAACGCAACGTGAGTGAACTGCTGGAACAGGTGGCGGTAAGCCAACCCAACATGTCGCAACACCTGGGGATGCTGTACCGGGGCGGCGTGCTGGCGCGGCGCAGGACGGGAGCGCAGATCTACTACCGGGTCGAGCATGCGGAGGTTCGCCGGATATGCCAGGCGCTGAAGCGCCAGAGTCGGTTCGACGAAGTTGCGCGCAAGCCAGGAATCGGTCGCCGAGGTGGTTTGGAGGCGACATGAAATCTTTGCCATAGGAGCAGCAGTGAGTTCTCAAGATCACCCTTCCGGACGCCTGATCAAGGCACCGGAAAACTTCATCAGCCCTGAAGGCGTGCGCACGGTCTTCTCCGAGGCGAAGGCTGGCCGGCGCAACTTCGTTCGTGGCGCCTTCGCAGCCGCCTTGGCAGGCGCTGCTGCACCTGCCGTCCTGGCCCAAGCCAACCCGGTGCCCACTGAGGGCGGCGACGCCAACATCCTTGAGCTGCCGGCCCACAGCAAGGGCCTGGGTCAGGCCGTGGCCACGGACGGCTACGGCAAGCCGTCCAAATACGAATCCAACGTGCAGCGCCGGCCCAGCCCGGGCTTGACGCAAACGACACAGGCTTCTGTGTCGTTTGCGCCGCTGCAAAGCCTGTTCGGCATCGTCACGCCCAGCGGCCTGCACTTCGAACGGCACCACCAGGGCTGGTGGGATGTCGATCCGTCCAAGCACCGTCTGATGATCAACGGTTCGGACGACAAGATGCTGACGAAGCCGCTGGTCTTCACAGTCGACGAGATCATGCGGCTGCCATCGGTCAGCCGGTTCCACTTCATCGAGTGCGGCGCCAACACTGGCATGGAATGGGGCAACGTCGCCGTGCCCACATGCCAGTACACCCACGGCATGCTCAGCTGCAGCGAATTCACCGGCGTGCCGCTGAAGGTCCTGCTCGACATGGCGGGCGTCGACTACAAGCGCGGACGCTATGTGCTGGCCGAAGGCGCCGACGGCTCGTCTATGACACGCACCGTGCCGATGGAATTGATCGAGAGCGGCGAAGTATTCGTTGCGTACGGCCAGAACGGCGAGATGCTGCGCCCCGAGAACGGCTACCCCTTGCGCCTGGTGGTGCCCGGTGTGCAGGGCGTGAGCTGGGTGAAGTACCTGCGCCGCATCGAGGTGGGTGACCAGCCTTACGGCGCCAAGGACGAGGCCGTCCACTACATCGACCTGATGCCCGGCGGTCAGCACCGCCAGTACAGCAGCACGCAGGAATGCAAGAGCGTGATCACGACGCCATCCGGCGGCCAGGTGCTGCTGGACAAGGGCTTTTATCAAATCAGCGGCCTGGCCTGGTCGGGCCGCGGCAAGGTCAAGCGGGTCGACATCTCGGTGGACGGCGGCCAGAACTGGAAGACAGCGCGCCTGCAGGAACCGGTGATGAGCAAGAGCCTGACGCGCTTCTCGCTGGACTGGGTGTGGGACGGCAAGCCCGCCATCGTGCAGAGCCGCGCGATGGACGACACCGGCTACGTGCAGCCCAACTACAAGCAGCTGCGTGCCGTTCGCGGCACGCGCTCGATCTATCACAACAACTCCATCCAGTCGTGGCTGGTCCAGGAGAGTGGCGAGGTGAAGAATGTCCAGCTGTCGTAAGCACCGCGGCCGGTCTTTGAGGACGCTGATACTGGCGGTGGTCAGCCTCGGCGCGAGCTTTGTCGTTTCAGCACAAGCGACCTACCCCGGTGTGGGTCGCACCGCCACACCCAAGGAAGTCCAGGCCTGGGACATCGACGTGCGGCCTGACTTCAAGGGCCTGCCCAAGGGTTCGGGGTCCGTCGCCAAGGGCCAGGACGTCTGGGAGGGCAAGTGCGCGTCCTGCCACGGCGTGTTCGGCGAAGCCAACGAGGTGTTCTCGCCCCTGGTCGGCGGCACGACCAAGGAAGACGTCAAGACCGGACACGTGGCGCGGCTGAATGACTCGACCTTTCCAGGGCGCACGACGCTGATGAAGGTGTCGACCGTGTCCACGCTATGGGACTACATCAATCGCGCCATGCCCTGGACGGCGCCGAAGTCGCTGAGCACGGACGAGGTCTATGCGGTCACCGCCTATCTGCTGAACATGGGTGGCATCCTGCCGGACAACTTCGTGCTGTCGGATGCGACCATCGCGGAAGCTCAGAAGCTGCTGCCCAACCGGAATGGTGTTACCACCGACCACGGCCTGTGGCCCGGCAAGGGCATGGGCAACGGCGGCAAGCCCGACGTGAAGGTGGCCGCTTGCATGAAGAACTGCGCCACCGAAGCCAAGGTCGCTTCGTTCCTCCCCGACTTTGCACGCAACAACAACGGCAACCTGGCGGAGCAGCAGCGGCTTGTCGGCCCGCAACGAGGTGCGGACACGACCAAACCCCCCACGGCCAATCC
>APMI01003429.1_pt1 | contig 18187 bp, 10 predicted proteins | sample 667938 | NCBI WGS metagenome assembly APMI01 (sample SAMN01084076, study PRJNA167559) | wastewater metagenome | biome: Wastewater | place: Denmark: Ejby Moelle, Odense | collected 2011-11-28 | reverse complement strand
GTAACGGTGTCGCCGATATCAAAGCCCTCGAGCCCTACCAGCGCGCAGATATCGCCCGAATGAACGGAGCTTACTTTAACTCGTCCCAGACCAGCAAAGGAGTACAACTCTTTTATTTTCGACTTGGTAGTGGAGCCATCGCGTTTCAGCAATGACACATTCATACCTTCTGAAACAATACCACGCGACACGCGCCCGATGGCAATACGACCTACGTACGAACTGTAGTCGAGCGAGGTAATCTGCATCTGCAAAAGCCTCGAGGTTGAAAAAAAGTTCGAAAACCTGCTCCTGTACTTCGTCGGGGCGGCAGTTTTCTTTATCTACCTTATTAATCACAACAATGGGAAGCAATCCTAAAGAGAGTGCTTTCTGCGTAACGAAACGGGTTTGGGGCATCGGGCCTTCAAATGCATCAACCAGCAGCAGCACGCCATCAGCCATTTTCAATACCCGCTCTACTTCACCTCCGAAATCGGCGTGACCAGGAGTATCAATAATATTAATTTTAACACCCTTATATTCGACCGAAACGTTTTTCGAAGTGATAGTGATACCACGTTCACGCTCCAGATCGTTGTTGTCGAGGATCAGTTCACCGATTTCCTGGTTTTCGCGAAAAAGGTTACAGCTGTGTAAAATCTTGTCAACCAGCGTGGTTTTGCCGTGGTCGACGTGGGCAATAATGGCTATGTTACGAATACTTTGCATGAAAAAGTGTGCTTGTGAAAAAGTGTGCAAAGGTACGGTTTATTTGCAGATGAATTACATATATAGGAATTTAGTTGGAAACTACTCCGATTTTAATTATTGAATTTCAACGACATAATTAATAACCCTAAACATCGAAATAAGGTGCGAGCAGCATAACTCCCTGAAATTGAAATATATTAACTTCGGCCGATCGGAATCTCTATTGCCAACCAACAGCACACTTTACTCTTTCAATATTTTCTTTATACCTATTCCGCCTGCTGTTACTACTTTAACGAAATATATTCCCTTTTGAAGTTGTGAAATGTCTATATTCTCAGTACTACTGATATTTTCTTTCTTATTATAAAAGACAATTTGTCCGATTACGTTTGTAATTTCGATACTTTGTATTTTGTTTGTTGCGTTTAGGGCAATAATTAAGTTTTGAATGGACGGATTTGGATAAACAGAAAAATCAGATTCCAGCAGCAGCGTTTCGTTTATGCCAGTGCTTTTAACATTTGTAGCGATATTCGACAGGGTTGATTTTACGCTCGCCTTGGTTTGATCGCAAGGATATGGGCTCACAGCTTCTATTTGATAAAACACGTTCCCTTCAGGAGCTGATAAATCACTAAATGAAGTATTTCCAGCTGTTGTTGAACCAATCTGGGCAAGAGTAGTAAGCGTTGTACCCCTATAAATATTATAGGTATTAGCACTAAATCCGATGTAATCATTCCAGATCAAATTCCAGGTCGTTCCCTGCCCTTTATTGATCGTCAGGTGAATAGTTTTTGACAATTCGCTTTGCGCCGATTCAAAGCCGCAACTATCGAGCAATGATATTTTATAACTTGATGCCTGTACATCCGGATTCGATTGTGTATCAATAAAACTGCTTAAATGATCATATGCAACAGAGCCTATTTTTCGATATTGATTGGTTACATTTGTTTCGCGATAAATCAAAATAGAATCGATACCTGTACCTGAAAATTTTTCCCAAACTATCTGATTTTTATTGTCATTTGTAACTGTTAAAATGCAGATCCGGGGAGCATCCATAGGTTGTATGTGAACTGAAAACTGATCGGAAGCCGAACAACCATTTCCATTTGTAACTTCAACAGAATAAACAGCATCAGCATCAATTTTAGCTACTGGATTATTGATTGTTGAATTATTTAAACCTTCGGATGGAGTCCATTTATACGATAATGTTTCAAAACCTTTGTAGTTAGTAGTAACATCAATAAATTGTACCAATTCGCCACAGTTAATGACTTTATCTACTCCGGCAAGAATTTCCAGCTTATACAGATTAATAACCACATCATCGCTTGCTGAACAGTTATTTAAATCAGTAGCTGTAACAGTATATGTTGTAGTTTGGGCTGGCGAAGCAATAGGGTTACTTATATCTGTTGAACTTAGAAATGTTGCAGGTGACCATTTATATATGTTTCCGCCTGATGCAGATAACATAACAGTTCCTCCGGTACATAAATTTACATCTCCGCCGGCATTTACCTTTGGCAATGGTTTTATAGTTATAAATGCAGTATCCGAAACAACACTTTTACACGAATTTTTAATTTCACAATAGTATTTCCCGCTATCCGATAAAGCTAATGAATTAATAGAAAAGGTATTAACAATATCCGCATCAGGTATTTCTTTTCCATTCCTTTTCCACAAATATAATCTGGCATTATCGGCAGAAACATTTAATGTTAATGGTTCATGCATACATTTAGTATTGCTTAGAGGATGGCTGACAATTGAAGGTGTAGATACGCCAGTGCAAGAACCTGTTTTAAGTATTGTACCCGAATCTCCTGCAATAAATCCAATATTGGCATCCCGCAGAAAATATATAGAATTCAAATGTTGGCTCGTTCCTGAATTGATCGGAATCCAATCAACTCCACCGTTTTTTGTTTTTAAAATAGTTCCTTCATTTCCTGAAATATAACCTGTATCTGCATCAACGAAATAAATAGAATTCAAGTTTTTCAGATACGGATCGTTTAACTGGCATTCCCAGGTTAAACCAGCATCATTTGTTTTAATAACAATTTGCTTTTGATCAAAATAATCAAGCGCAGTTGCATACCCCACATTTTTATTTGCAAAATTTATGGATGAAAAATGTGTTGCCAGAGGTGGGTTGCATGCATTTACTTGAGGTGCAGATATAAACTCGCCTGTGCCGTCAGTTTTTGCAATTGTAAAATAACAACCTGCAGCATACCCGGTGTTGGAATCAGTAAAATATAGTGATTTGGCGTAAGGGACATCTCCATAAGGGAGATTCTTAATTTTCCAGTTTAACCCATCAATCGTAACCAAATAAGTTCCACTGGGGCCAACGACATACCCTTTTGTTGAAGTAACAAAGTAAACAGCATATAATAGTTGTGTTGTGCCAGAATTTTGCACTTGCCATAAATTGCCTCCGTTCGAAGTTTTTAAAATTGTACCTCCATCACCAACTGCATATCCGATATTATAATTTACAAAATAAACTGAAGTTAGTTTGTTACGTGTAGTTGATGTTTGAGCTATCCAATTAATACCTCCATCATTGGTTTTTAAAATAGTTCCATAATCACCAACAGCAAATCCAATATTTGCATCAACAAAATAAACAGAGTTTAAATCGTTTTTTGTTCCAGAAGTAAGAGGTTGCCAGTTTTGAGCGAATGGAGACAGACTAAAATTCAACACTATAAGCAGTAAAAAATATTTCATAATTAAGAGGTTATTAATATTGATATTCGATTTGTTTTATCACTTTCGATATCGGAATGCCAATTATTCTGATACTCTTCTTATGCTTATATAATCAAACTAGTTTATGTAAAACTCTTTAATTTAAAATTCCAATGCGATTTTAGAGTTGAACAAGATTAATTCTCTAATTTCAAATTACAGAAGCAGCAATAACAGATACAAATCTATGGATAAAAATTAGTACAGCAAAAAAATTGTTTTATGAAACTTTTTACGATTCTATCACAAAGCGATATTCCATTCCTCACCCAAAAACTATAGCTATCCTGACAGTTTAATGAATGATTGCCAGATTACCTTATATGAGTAATATTTTCCTTAATATCAGATAATTAACATTGACAATTATCATACTTGGTTTTTCGATGAGAATAGAACTTAGTTGGGGATAAATGAAAACTTTTTGATAAAATAATACCATTCGCCATAATAACTTGCCCGGAACCAGGAACCAGTTATAAGACCGGGCAATAAAACATAGAATTCATTAAATCAATAATTTAAAACGAAAGCCCATCCAAATACAATTTGTATCCGGATGGGCTTCACTAAAAAAACTATTTGCCTTTGCTAAATGAAACTTCCTTGAAACCGGTATTTGCATTTACCTTGAAATTGAGGTACGAGAAGTAATGAAAGCAGCAACAATCGCCATAGTCGACCGATACTTTTCCATTCATTTCGGCAGCCGGAACATCGAATGTACCCACATTGATAGCCGGCGAATATCCCACTTTTGCATTAATGCTAAATGCGGGGCCTTTACAGCTTATCGAAGAAGTAAGGGTATTACATTTGGGAATATAGTGCCCGGGTACATTATTGCTGGTTGCCCCATAGGTTCCTTCGAGATGGTAATTAATTTTGGCCTGCCATACACCAGCGTCATAGCTTAGTTTGTAAGTAGACGATTTAAAAGCTGTGCCGCCGGTATAGTTTTCAATAATTGTATCTGATGAATTGATGAAACTCATATAGTTATCAGCAGCATTAACGGCAGGCTTGTTATCTTTTGCAAAATCGATCCATACTTCGGCCATCTCTTTTATACTTTTAAATACAGATATTATGGCTCCTACATCCGAATCTTTAAGTAACTTTTTTACCACATATTTGTCCTGAATAACTTCCAGCGATTTATGTTCTTCAACCACCTGAAACAAGAGGCTGTTAGCCGGCGGAATAGTCAGGAGTGAATGCATTCTGGCCATGTTGGTTTCATCAATCATTTGAATTACTGACGATAAACTCTTTTTCTCCTGTGTTACAGCCCCTATGAGTAGCCCGGCATCAATTTTATTGCTTACCAGGTAAAACAAGAAATGTTTATACGCATTTGCTTTCTGGTCGGCAGTTCCATTAAGGGTTAGGTTAAATTCGGCGGCCCATGATTGCATAAAGGCTTCAAGCTCATTTTTATACACCGGGAAAAATACGTTTTCATACCCTGTTTTCAGGATTGAGGTATTCTGATGCACCAGGAAAATGGCCGGGTTCGAAGCTGTGCCATAATTTGTTACCATGTCAGTCATCTTAACCACTGTATCGTTGTCAACAGCAAAGGACTTGGTTATTATTTGCCCTGGCGAATATGCGGTAGTTTCATTGTTTGGAGCAGGATCGTTATTGTCGTCCTTGCATGCTGTGCCAAGCAGGCATAAGCTCAGGGACAGGGCGATAAATAGAATGTTGGATTTCATACAGGTTATTTATTTGAGATGAATACTACTTTGTGTTGGATTTCCAGGAATTTTCTGTGTAGCCTTTATCGCCTGAAATGGTGAAGGATAAATTTGCAGTTCGTGCAAAGCAGCAACAATCTCCATATTTGACTGTAACTGTGCCTTTGGTACTTGCTATCGGGTTTTCGTTGCTTCCGGTTGTAACAGGTATCTCGAAATTTGTACTTCCGTTTACATGCATGCCACCTGAACATCTGACTGATTTTACAATCATTCCCGATCGGGTAATGAAATGGCCAGGTAAGGTTTTGTGAACGGCATTATATTCGGTTTCAAGATAGAAGGAAGCCGTTGCCAGTGTACAGTATTTTACCGAATAAGTCGGCGAAGTGGCAGTTTGTGAACTAATATAATTCAAAGGGTTTGTATCGTCCTGGTGAAGGTAGCTGACATAAGCATCCTCAATATCAACCGATGGCGCTCCGTTTTCGATAAACTTAACCAGGATTTTATTTAATTTTACAAGTCCTTCGAAAACAGCTTCAACAATTTCAGCAACTTCGCCTGAAGTTGATTGCGCAGATTTAAGGGTTGCCGGGAAGTTTATCCCTTTTTGTGCAACCATATCCATGAAATCCTTTTCGGAAAGCCCTTTATTTTTAATGGCCATGGTAAGTTCTGACGTTTGTATTCCTGATGCTTCGATGGCTCTTAATACATTATCGGCGGTGTTGGGCGTATTTATTATGCCTGGCGTTGTTGCTGACGGTTTGCATCCTTCAATAATGCTAATGGATGATTTGAGGTTCGAGACATTGTTACTTAAAGCGATGAGTAAGGGCAGGTCGCAGTCGTTTTGCCTGAGAAAATCCTGAAGAATAAAGTATGCCAGATGCCTGTTTTTAACTGCTGATAAGGAGTTATCGTTTATATCGATAGGAATATTATAAGCATTTCCCCAGATTTTGATAAAAGCATTTAAATCCTGCCGCGTTATTGAACGAAATGCGTTGCTGGCCTGGTTGCCATTTTCGACCTCAACCCCGCTGATTGTATGTTTGCCATTCAGGTAAAACAATGCCGGGGCTTCGTTGCTGCCCAAATTCACAACAGTATCAATCATTGATTCTATAACCACGCCATCTTTTTCAAGATCGCTGGTTACTATTTGTCCGCTGCTGAATAGTGGTGCTTCGGGTGGGGTAATAACTTCAGTAATTTCATCATTGGTTTTACAAGCAGCAAGCATACCTATTATAAGTAATGCCCCCAAGTACATCCTGTTTTTTGTTTTCATTGTTTAGCGAATTAGTTTTATATAGAATAGCTGGTGAATTTTAATTAAATGATTTGTCAGAAAGTTTTATGTGCCCGATGTGAGAAGCACAAGGTTTGGCTACCCGGTACATGGTTTCAATCATGTTTTCAAAATCTCATCTATCACTTCCGGAATTTTTTCGAAATCGTCAACCTTCGAAAAGAAAAAATCGGCTCCAGACTTCATAGCCTGATTTCGGTAAAGGTCGGAAGCGTAAAAAGTGAGTAGCATAATTTTAAAGTTGAAATTCTCTTCCCTTATCTCTTTCAAAACCTCGAGCCCGGTTTTGCCCGGCATTTTATTATCAATGATTGCCAGGTCTGGTTTCAATGTGCGCATGGCAGCCAGCGTTTCAATTCCGTTTCGGAATGATCCTACCAACTCAACCTTTGCAATATTACAAAGCATTTGTTGCAGTCGCTCCCGCATCATATCCGAATCATCGGCAATTATTACCCTCATAGCTTTTAACATTTACTGCTAAACAAAAGAAACCAATTAAATATGAATTTCATGTAGATAAAAGACTGATTTTCATGTAGGATTAATCCTACAAGCAGCCGGTATACAAAAGGATTATTATGATTTTAAGTACGCTTCATTTTGTGTTTTGGCGATGAAATAAAGCAGGAAAAGCCGGATATCCCCGGCTCTTCCTGCAACAGAACGATTGTCTGTTTTTACTTCATGATTACAATTTTACGAGCCATTGCGATTTTGCTGTTCGAAAGCGATATGGTGTAAACGCCATTGGGTACTGAATTTAGCTCAACAGGTGCTACAAACGTACCATTGATGGAAACATTTTCCTTTTTCCAAACCTGTACTCCAATGCTGTTGTAGATTACGATATTCAACTCAACCGGCCTGGCTGACGATACTTTGATATCGAACCTGCCGTGGCTTGGATTGGGATAAACATCGAACGAATGGCTTACTTCAAGGTCGTCGACAGATACAGTGATAATTACAGTATTCGAAGGAACCGAGCTAATTCCATTCAGCGTAACGATTACATAATAGCTACCTGGCTCATCCATGATGTATTCAGCGCCGGTGGCACCCTCAATGGCAACACCATCGCGGTACCACTGGTTACCCTCGGGAGCACTGCTGGTGAGCACATTTTCATGCAGGGTAACAACTGCTGCATCAGGAACCGGGGCAACAGTTACATTGTAAACGGTAGCCTCTGCCGGGCCACATCCGCCTGCATTTGTATATTCCACGCTTACCGAATGCTGTCCCAAATCTATCCAGTTCACTGTTATAGCGCTTGTGCCCTCACCGGCAATAATCTGCCCGCCTTCGGAAACTGTCCACTTATAATCAGCGAATCCTTCGTCAGTTTTATAAACCGATCCTTCAGTACCCAGCGCAATTAATGCACTACCTGTAATTACGGGAACAGGAATAGCATCAACAATTACAATAACGCTATTGGTAGCAGTACAACCTGTTTCAGTAAAGGTTTCCACAACAGTATACGTTGTTGTGCTTTCAGGATTAACCGTAGGATTAGCTTCAGTTGAAACAAAATCACCGGGTACGGAACTCCAGCTGTAAGTGCTTCCGGCAACGGCTTCGCCACCGATAACTGTACTTGCTCCTACACAGATTTCCCTGTCGGTACCAGCTGTTGCATCAGGTTTCAGAACCTCAATTTTAACCGGGGCAACTGGCTCCGATTCACAAACTGATCCATTTAAGGATGATAATGCTATCCTTCGGAACCAGGTTGTTTGGGTAAGTTCGCCCAAAGTGAGCGATGCTTCACTGTTTTCAATGGAAGTCCATTCCATTCCATCTATTGATTGTTCCCACCTGTAGGATATAATTCCCGATCCTGTACCTTCGGCTATTGATGTTAATGCTGCAGGCACTGATCCGCTGCATATTTGCTGATCGGCAGCTATGGATCCGGCAACCGGAACGGCCTGAACTGTAACTGAAACAACGTTACTGAACGTCGATCCGCAACTGGGTGCTCCGGCATCCTTGGCAATTACCCTGAAGAAGGTATTCGTTGTAAGGTCCTCAACCTGGTAAGTGGTATTATCAATACTGTTCGGGCCTACATTTTCCCAATGATTGATACCATTGGCACTTTTTTGCCATTGATAGGTAAATGGTCCGGTACCTCCGGTTGCTTCTGAAGCAGTATATAACTCTATTGTACCTTTATAACAAACGGTTGCTTGTTCGGCACCTGATGCTACCACCGGTGGGTACAAAGGATCATTAACAATAACGGTGATTACTTTACTTGCAACTGCTTCACCACAAGCCGGAGTTCCTATATCGGTAGCCAGTATACGGTAATCTGTAGTTGCCATTAACGCACCTGGTGAATACGATAAGGATGTAGCGCCTTCGATATTGGTCCAGTCGGAAGTGCCATTTTCGCTATACTGCCATTGATAAACATAGCCGCCTGAGCCACCACTTGCAGGTGTAGCCTGGAGTGGAGCTGCTGAACTGCTGTAACAGATCTGCTGATCGGGACTAACCATCGGTGCCACGAAAACGGGGCGAACATGGATAGTGTAAGTTGCAGTTGCAACCTGCTGACCGCAGCTGTTATCGCTGGTAACTGTCATGGTTAACACGACTGTTTTACCTGCATCACCTTCGGCAGGAGTATACGATGGTTCTGTGGTGGTTTCGGATGTCAGGGTTCCGGCGCCATCAGCTGTCCATAGAATAGTTCCGTTCGAAGCGCTGGCACCTGTAACTGCAACGGTTCCATCCGAACACACCGTGGTGCTTCCTCCGGCTACTGCTGTTGGCAAAGGATCAACATGCACAGTATATTCAGCAGTTGCTTTTACAGGCGAACATGCATTTACACTAATAACTGTCATTGTTAAGGTTACAGTTTTGCCAGCATCGTCAGCCGAAGCAGTATAAGTAGGTGTAAGGGTGTTTTCTCCCGAAGTTATTGACCCGGCACCGTCTACAGTCCAGGAGATTTCTCCGTTCGAAGCACTTGCACCATCAACGGTAATGCTACCGTTTGAGCAGATGGTTGCACTACCTCCGGCTACTGCTGCAGGAAGTTCATCAATATGTAATGTGTAGAATGCTGTTGCGGATTTAGGCGCACATACATTATTGCTGCTAACTGTCATGGTGAGCGTAACGGTTTTGCCTTCATCATCAGCAGCGGGAGTATAAACCGGGGTTAAAGTGGTTTCGCCTGATGTAATTGAGCCGTTTCCATCTTCAGTCCACAATATGTCACCGTTTGCAAACGATGCTCCATCAATGGTAGCAGTGGCGCTGGAACATACATCCTGTGAGCCGCCTGCTATTGCTAAAGGCAGGGCATCAACATTAATCATTACCTGAACAGGCTCTGATTCGCACGAAATTCCATTGAGCGTTGAAATAACCGTTCTGCGGAAAAGTGTGGATTGAGTCAATGCTTCAGGGCTGTATTCTGAGCCTTTTGCTGATTCAATAACTGTCCACGATTCGCCATGATTGCCGGAATATTCCCATTTATAGGATAAGGCAGCACCCGGGGTGGTAGTGGATCCGTTAATTATGGATGTAAGTGTAGCCGGTTTGGTATCAGCACAAATAGTTTGATCAGACCCGATAAGGCCCGCTACCGGCGCTGACTGAACCGTAACCAGAATATTATTCAGGCTGAAAACTGAACCGCAAGCAGGTGTACCATTATCAAAAGCAATTAACCTGAAAAGCGTATTGGTTTTAAGATTTGCCGGCTGGTAGGTTAAACTGTTCGATCCTACATTTATCCAGTTACCGGTAGTTTTCATTTGCCACTGGTAAGTATAGGTCGGACCGCTGCCGCCCAGGGTTGGAGTTGCCGTAAATAATCCGGGAGCAGTGTTGTTGCAGATGGTATTGTTGCCAGCCAAACTGATTACCGAAGGAGTGTAAGGATCGCGCACAGTGATGGTGATGGCATTACTTGCCTTTAATGTTTCGCACGACGGAGTTCCGTTATCTGTTGCAAGTAGCCTGTAATAGGTTGTTTCGAAAAGATTTCCAGGTAAAAATGTGAGTGTGGTTGCATCGGCAATATCGCTCCAGGTTTCCCCGTTGCTGCTCATTTGCCACTGGTATGTATAAGGTCCGGTGCCACCTGAAGCTTCGGTAGCCAAAAGCTGTCCGGCAGTTGTGTTCCAGCAAATGGTTTGATTACTGCTGACAACAGGAGCTACAAACTGGTTGCGGACAGTAACTTTCCATATGCCATCGGAAGCTATAAAACCGGTACAATTGCCATCTTTTGCAAGCCTGCGGTACCAGGTAGTAGCTTTGAGACCGGCAGCCGGGTTGAAAGTGCTTGTATTACTTTCACTCAACACAACAGGTGAAGTAAATAAAGCATCCGAACTGCTTTGCCACTGGTAAGTGATATTTTCATCGCCTCCGGAAGCTGCTGTTACGTTGCCTATAATGCCTGCATCCTCATTATAACAAATGATTTCGCCCTCTGTGCTTATACTTCCTTTCACAAAATCACTGTAAACGATAATTGAAGCAGTTGATGTGGTTACGGTGCCGCATGTTCCGCTGCTCACTTCGCAATAAAAATCAGCACCTTTGGTAAGAGCAGCCGGTGTATAAGCCTGTGTAGTAACACCTGTTGCTTCACCATCTTTATACCACAGATAAGTGTACGATCCGGATCCGCCATGGGCCGTTGCAGTAAAAGTACCGGTCAGGGTATTGTAACAAATCGGGCTTGAACCTCCACTGATACCGGCCGATAAATCATTGTAAACCGTAATGGTGCTGGTGCTGGTATTTACTGTTCCGCACGAACCGCTGGTAACAGCACAGTAATAAGTAGCTGTCGATGTAAGATTGCCCGGCTCATAGGTTTGGGTGGTAACACCGGTTGATACCCCGTTTTTAAACCACAAATACAAGTAAGTTCCGTTGCCGCCATTGCCGGTTGCCGTTAATGCTTCAGGCGCTGTGTTGTAACAAACAGGTGATGTACCTCCCGAGATTGTAGCCGACAGATTGCTGTAAACTGTAATGGTGGTGGTTGAGGTAATTACTGTTCCGCACGAACCGCTGGTAACTGCGCAGTAGAATGTGGATGTTGAAGCAAGGTTGCCCGGGGCATAAGTTTGGGTGGTTATTCCGGTTGAAATGCCGTTTTTGTACCATAAGTAGGTGTACGATCCGGTTCCGCCGTTTCCGGTGGCTGACAATGTACCAGGTGCTGTGTTATAACACAATGGACTTGTTCCGCCTGAGATGCTGGCTGATAAATCGCCATACACAGTAATAGTGGTAGTTGAAGTATTTACTGTTCCGCACGAACCGCTGGTAACTGCGCAGTAGAAAGTGGACGTGGAAGCGAGGTTACCCGGCGCATAAGTTTGTGATGTAACTCCGGTTGAAACGCCGTTTTTATACCATAAGTAGGTATATGATCCGGTTCCGCCGATTCCGGTGGCTGTTAAGGTACCGGGCGCTGAATTATAACAAACAGGGCTTGCTCCTCCGCTGATACCGGCCGATAAATCATTGTAAACTGTAATGGTGCTGGTACTGGTATTTACTGTTCCGCACGAACTGCTGGTTACCGCGCAGTAGAATGTAGAGGTAGAAGCAAGGTTACCAGGAGCATAGGTTTGTGTGGTAACACCGGTTGATACCCCGTTTTTATACCACAAATATGTGTAAGTTCCGTTACCGCCATTGCCGGTTGCTGTTAATGTGCCTGGTGCTGTGTTGTAGCAAACAGGTGTTGTACCTCCCGAGATTGCTGCTGACAGATTGCTGTATACTGTAATGGTGGTGGTTGAGGTACTCACTGTTCCGCACGAACCGCTGGTAACTGCGCAGTAGAATGTGGATGTTGAAGCAAGGTTGCCCGGGGCATAAGTTTGGGTGGTTACTCCGGTTGAAATGCCGTTTTTGTACCACAAGTAGGTGTACGATCCGGTTCCGCCGTTTCCGGTGGCTGACAATGTACCAGGTGCTGTGTTATAACACAATGGACTTGTTCCGCCCGAAATGCTGGCTGATAAATCGCCATACACGGTAATAGTGGTGGTTGAAGTATTTACCGTTCCGCAGGAGCCACTGGTTACAGCACAGTAAAATGTAGATGTTGATGTGAGATTACCCGGAGCATAAGTTTGTGTGGTAACTCCGGTTGAGACACCATTTTTGTACCATAAGTATGTGTACGTTCCGTTGCCGCCATTACCTGATGCTGTTAAAGTACCTGGTGCTGTGTTGTAACACAATGGGCTTGTTCCACCCGAGATGCTGGCTGATAATGAAGCATAAGCTGTAACTGTAATGTTTGCACATCCGGTACTAAAAAGTGAGTTATTATAATTTCTTGCATAATACACCGTTGTGCTCGAGGGATTTACAGTAATTGAATTGCCGGTTCCTATCTGAGTACCACCACAGCTTCCAGTGTACCAGTAAACCATACCCACAGCGCCATTGGCTGTAAGCTGAGTACTTGCACCGTTACAAATTGGATTTACTGAAGCTGAAATTGAAGTTGGATCAGATGGCGGAGGAGTGCTTGATGTTGTGAAACTGACTTGTGCACCGTAAGCAGTACCATTTGCATTGGTGGCATAGGCTCTTACATAATAGGTTGTACCTGCTGCCAGTGAAGTAATTGAGCTTGAATAAGAGCCAATTCCACTTCCATCAGAAGTATGACTGTCGCTTATAGTTGGTGTTCCTGATGTATTCCAGCAAACGCCTCTGGCTGTAACTGCCGAACCTCCATCGACAGAAATATTACCTCCCGAAGCGGCCGAAGACCCTGTAACTGACGAAACGGCTGTAGTGGAAACAGTAGGTTGTACTGATTCGTAAGCTGCATCGAAACACATTGTAAAAATAGTACCACCGGCACCACCATTATGCGAAAATTTTATCCAGGTATAAGGCTGAGTCGAATGTATTTTTATCCTGGCACCTGCATTTCCCGAAGCTAAAGCATCGTTGCTACAGGTGAGCACATTCCCCGAAATGGTCCATGCGCCGGAACAGTCCCCAGCAACCATCACAATTGACGGAGTTCCATTACTAACTGTTACAGTAAAAGCTTCTGTTGTATTGGTACCGGCCAGGTTATACATGATATCGTTTAACGCGATACTGAAGTTGGTCTGGAAAGTAGCCGGACCGCTTTGCCCGGTCCAGATGCTGTAGGCTTTTTCGTTAATACCACAGGCTGTGTATGCCGAACTGTAGGTGGTGAAATTACCCGTGAGTTCTTTATCTACGGTAATTCCGTTGGCCGTAAAAGGAAAATCGTTGTATCCCTTTTCGGATGTACAGGTTTGTGCATACAGTCCTGATATCCCGAAACATAAGATAGCAATCAGTAGTAAAAATATCTTTTTCATAACTGTTATTTTAGGTTGGTTATTTAATTTCTGCCGTTAACCTGAGTTTCAGAAACTTCCCATTCATCATTCACCTTTTGCAGGGTAAGTTTTAGCTCGATTACTTTAGGTTGAGTTTTATAATCGTAAGTGTATTCGTAAAATACTATGGCAAAAGTTGGCGTGATTTCACAATTCTTAAAAAGGAAAAAAGCATTCTCAAATGCGGGAGAGGCTTGTGACATAGGCAAAAATTTGAGCCTTTCTCCATTCTTTGAAACACTCAAATCGATGGAGAAAATAGTCGGAGCCCAGTAATTAATATATACGTCATCCGGTTTACCGTTTTTATCAATCGGAATATATGGTTGAAGTTCCGGCTGGTCAATGCATTTCTGCAAAATAGCAGTCATATCATTTTGTGTTTGTCCCCACGAACATACTGCCCCGAGCAGCATGAAGAAAATCAGATAGTATCGCTTCATAGTTTATTTGTTTTTAGGTTTTTATATAAGGTGTATTCTTTTTGTTTAACTCCAGTCTTTTTGCATTATCAGGAGATCTGGCATGCAACTGTAAACCTGTAGTTTGCATGCGGTTGTTGCGAATTTTCATTTCTTTCATTTCTTTCATTTCCTTTATTCTATTATCAGTTTTTGAGTATTCAATGCGTTGATTTCAAATTAATCTGCATAATTTAGTAGGGCATTTCATTTTTTCAGGTTGAAAACCGATTTTAAGAAGTGTCATTTCCTTAGCTTATTCCATGGTCAGTCATATTCACTTTGTGGTAATTCATGAGGGTTACTTTCTGCATTACAAAAGAAAACTATTCGGGGCTCTTTGTATGTAGCTGAAATGCTGATTTTTCTGTAGGATATTTCCTACAAGGAAGCCGGTTTGTTGAACACAACAAAAAAAAATCCCCTGGTGGGGAATGGAATACAGCAGTAAATTTTACCTGGATTGTAGAATGAAAACTAAGCTACGTGTACCACAAACTCATAGGATCAAGTTCGGAATATGTTAGGAACATGAATGATTAAATCAGATTTTTTTCAATACAGTATTTCGTCAGCTCGGTGTTTTTAGAGCAATTCATTTTCTCCATAATCCGGCTGCGGTATGTACTAACCGTTTTGTTCGAAATAAGAAGGTCTTTTGCAATTTCAACCAGCGATTTTCCGGTTGCCAGTTTAATCATAATATCAAATTCCCGGCCCGAAAGGGTTTCGTGATCCTGCTTGTTTTCTTCTCTGGTTATATTGAGCGCCAGGTTTTCGGCAAGCGATTGGGAAATATAATTCTGCCCATCGGCAATTCGTTTTATGGCTAGAATTAATTCTTCCGAAGCCGTATCCTTGGTCAGATAACCTGATGCACCCAGAGCAATAGCTCTTCGGGCATATTGTTCCTGCGGATGCATACTCAGCATCAGCACATTGGTTGCAGGCCACCTGTGTTTTACAGCCTGAAGTATTTCGAGGCCATTTTTATCGGGTAGTGAGATATCCAGCAAAACAATATTGAAAACCTCTTTTTCGCACAAATTCATAAGTTCTTTGCCCGATCCGGCTTCAGTGATTACCATATCAGGTTGCAATTGCCCCAGTATCTGCCTCAAGCCATCGCGTACAATTTTGTGATCGTCACATATCAGAATTGTCATGGAATTATCAATTTTTATAGGGGATAGAAAGTGTGATTACCGTTCCTCTGTTAGTATTGTTACCAATGGAGAAAGTTCCACCCATGGAGTCGGCTCTTTCTTTCATGCTTATGAGCCCGAATGAATTTTTTGCCGTACGTTGCAAATCGGTAATTCCAATGCCATTGTCGCCGATCCATAAAATTACATTTCCCTCATTCCGCACAAGCTTTATCTCAACTGTCGATGCTTTTGAATGTCGTGCAATGTTGGTGAGCGACTCCTGCACAATCCTGTAAACGATAAGTGAAGGCTCCGGAGGCAATTCAATGGAAACATCCATATCGCAGAAAACCCTAATACCAGTTCGCTGCGAGAATTCGTTGCTATGCCAGTCGATGGCAGCAACCAGACCTAAGTCCTCAATAATATCAGGCCGTAACTGTGAAGTAATGCGCTGTACTGTTTTTATAGTATCTCCAACCAGGTCCGAAACTTTCGCTATCCTGTAAGCAATTTCAGGAACATCAACATTTTGCCTGATGAACCCCAGGTCAATTTTAACGGCTGTCAGCGACTGTCCGAGGTCGTCGTGCAGGTCGCGTGAAATAGCGATTCGTTCGTTTTCACGAACCTGGTTTATATATTGGGATAATTTATGCAATTGCTCAAGCGAACTGCTTAGTTCTTCTTCAATCGCTTTTCGCTCAGTAATATCTGTTCCAACACCTATCAGGTAGAAGCGTCCATCTCTTTCAAATTTCAGCGCGTTTAAAATAAAAGGGATAGCACGCTTATCTTTAGTCATCAGCAATGCTTCTATTGATGCTTTCCCTGTTTCGGTAATTGACTCAAGCGATTTCATCACGGCTTCGTGGGTTTCAGGGAGGTGCCAATCGAGCACATGCCTGTTTTTCATTTCTGAAGCCTCATATCCGAAAATAATTTCATGCTGCTTGTTCCAGGTAACCATACGCATTTCGGGATATGTGTATAGGTAAAATATTCCGGGAATGCTTTGAAGCAGGGCGCTAGAGAATTGTTGTTCCCTTTTGAGTTTTTCCTCCCTTTTACGGAGCGCATCGTTAGACCTGATAAGCTTTGCGGCAGAATTTTTGAGTAATTCAACCTGCCGGGCGATGGTTTGCTTTTGTTCAAAAAGGTCGAGAAACACCTTAGCCTTGCCCAATAATACCTGGTTGCTTACAGGCTTAAATATATAATCCACGGCTCCTGAATTATACCCCTGAAATTCGTCTTCCTCGTTTACATGTTTGGCTGTAATAAATATCACCGGAACTTTTTCCTCCGACCGTTCCTGATTTAGCTTCTGAGCAAGTTCATACCCATTCATTCCCGGCATCATTACATCAAGTATTGCGAGGGCTAAGTCTATATTCTGCGATTTTTCAAGAGCTTCAGCACCCGATAACGCTTTTACCAGGTTGACTTTCATCTTGCTGATAACAACTTCGAGATAGGTAAGATTGATCTGGTTGTCGTCAACAATAAGAATATTAGGAAGATGTTTCATTGAGCCTGTCAGAAATGTGTTAGTAATCTATATGTAGCAAATATATTTTAAATAAATATAAATTACAAACATAATATCTGCGAAGGCTTACAAGTTGTTGCCTAAGAGAAAAACAGACTCACTTTATGCCTCCAATGTCATCAAACCAGTGGCTTTTCAGGCACCGACAATTAATTTATCGTTAATCTCATTTGCCATTTGGTACATTTTGGCCATAGCAAACCCGAAAGCACAATAGTTACAGGTAAAAGTAGCTTAAGCTGTCAAATTAGATCATATCCGCAGTTATGTCGGGATAAGCCAAAAAAGTCGTCAAAATCTGCCCCAGGAAGTTCAAATATTGAAGCAAATAGGAGCTTCATAAATCCCGAAATAAAATACATCTGATACATTTCCTCAAAAAACAGCCGGCTTTTGTGCTCTTTTTCTACCTTTGCAAAAAAAAATCATATCTATGAACAGAGGTCCTATATCCCAGTTTATTGAGCATCATTACAGGCATTTTAATTCGGCCGCGTTGGTTGATGCAGCAAAATCGTACGAAACACACCTGCTCGAGGGCGGCAAAATGCTGATTTCAATGGGTGGTGCCATGAGTACTGCCGAGCTGGGAATTTCGTTAGCCGAAATGATCCGTCATGATAAAGTACAGATTATCAGCTGTACCGGGGCTAACCTAGAAGAAGATATTATGAACCTGGTTGCTCACTCACACTATCGCCGGGTGCCCAATTACCGCGACCTGACTCCGGAGCAGGAAAACGAACTGCTCGAAAAAGGGCTGAACCGCGTTACCGATACCTGCATACCCGAAGAAGAAGCATTCCGTAAAATACAACACCATATTGTAAAAATATGGAAAGATGCCGAAGCCAAAGGCGAACGCTTTTTCCCGCACGAATTTATGTACAAGCTGCTGTTGAGCAAAGTGATGGAAAAAGATTACGAAATTGATCCGAAACACTCGTGGATGCTGGCTGCTGCCGAAAAAAACCTGCCTATCATTGTTCCGGGTTGGGAGGACAGCACCATGGGTAATATCTTTGCTTCCTACTGCATTAAAGGCGAGCTGAAACCTTCAACCATGAAAACCGGTATTGAATACATGATGTGGCTTACCGATTGGTACCGTGCCAATTCAGCCGGTAAAGG
>APMI01024185.1_pt1 | contig 18196 bp, 16 predicted proteins | sample 667938 | NCBI WGS metagenome assembly APMI01 (sample SAMN01084076, study PRJNA167559) | wastewater metagenome | biome: Wastewater | place: Denmark: Ejby Moelle, Odense | collected 2011-11-28 | reverse complement strand
CGGACTGCGCCAGGATCGACCAGCAGGCCGTCGAACTGATGGCGGTGATCACCCCCACCACCGTGCGGCGTCACGAATCGGTGTGCAACATCGCCGAAACCGAACTGACCGACGGCAAGGCGACGGTGGCGGCGCAATGCATCGGCGAAGGCGATGCCGAGGCGCGCGACATCAGCCTGGCCATGTCCGTGCCCGACAGGCTGACGATCGCGACCGCCCTGCCCGGCGAAACGCCTGCCGGTTCAGCCGAGCTGGTGCGCTGCAGCCTGCCCCAATGAGCGCGCCGGACGCTGTGCAGGTCTTTGTCGACGCCGACGCCTGCCCGGTGAAGGACGAGGTGCTGCGCGTCGCCGAACGGCACGGGCTGGTGACGATCTTTGTTTCCAATGGCGGGCTGCGTCCCTCGCGCGACCCGATGGTGAGGAACGTCGTGGTCGCCAAGGGCGCCGACGCCGCCGACGACTGGATCGTCGACAACGCCAGGCCCGGCGACGTCGCGATCACCGCCGACATCCCGCTCGCCGCCCGGCTGGTGGAAAACGGCGTCCACGCCCTGTCGCCCTCCGGACGGCCGTTCACGCCCGAGACCATCGGCATGGCGGTGGCGATGCGCGACCTTGGAAAACACCTGCGCGAGACCGGCGAATCGAAGGGCTACAACTCCGCATTTTCGGCGCGCGACCGGTCGGCCTTCCTGTCCACGCTCGACCTGACGATCCGCCGCGCGGCGCGGGCCGGTCCGGGCTGAGGCGAAGGCGCGTTCGGCGCAGCTTACGTCGCTGGGCGACTGCCGCAACAAGGCGATTGAGCGTAGCGTCGCCGCTCAGGAATCAGCCCGGGGTGTCCGTCATGGCCGTCATTCGAACGCTGCACAATCAACCGCCGGACGCCGATACGCTGGGCGGCAGGCTGTCGCGCACCCGCGAATCCAAGGGCCTGGCGATCTCGGTCGTTGCCCGCCGCGTCGGCGTCAAGCCAAAAACCATCCAGGAATGGGAAAGCGACCGTTCCGAACCCAGCGTCGAACATCTGGCGCTGATCGAGCGGGTGCTCGACGTCAACCTGGTCTGGCTGCTGCACGGCGTCGGCGAAGCGCCGGTCGACGATGTCGGCCCCGACCCGATGCTGGCGATCGCCGCGCAGATGGAAAAACTGCAGAAGATGCATGCCGACACGGCGCAGATCATCGAGCGCCTGCAGCGCGAGCTGCGGCGGCTTGCCGAAGAACGCGATCTGTAGGGCTGCTGTCGTCCGGTCGCTCAAGGGCGCGCGCCGGCGCGGCCGGCGCCGGAGGCCGGCGGGGCGTGAAAAAGACGGACGATGCGCGCGGTCAGGACGTGTCGGGGTAAGGCGCGGCGATAGCCATGGCCGTTGTCTCAAACGCCGGCATGAACTGGAAGAACGTGGCGATGCGGCGTGATATGGTTCTTTGGGCCTGCGCGCGCTCGGCCGGGGCGAGCTGGTCGATCAGACAGACCAGGGTCTGGAGCGTGTGCGCCAGTTCGGCGAGCGCCTCGGCAAGTTGCATCAGATCGTCGACGGAGTCAGCCGAGCCTGAAAATTCGAGATCGGACAGATCGGCGTGAAGATCGAGGTCATAAGCGACGCCGGCGACGAGGTTTTTGGCGGGCGACAGAGCGAGCGCGAGGAACCAGCAGACGGCGCGGCGAACGATGCGCGAGCGATTGGTCGAGCGGCAGGCCAGTTGCGACAGTGAAAACAGCATGGCGACGATGCGCTGAAGCATCTGCATTTGCCGATCGTCGCCACCCTCCCTGTCCATGCGTGTCTCCGTGTCTGGTGCAGGGTATTGTCGGGGAACAATTTGGGGGTGGGGATAGAAATTGCGATGATTTTTTGCAGGCCCTCCCGGGACGTCATTCCTGGGCTTGTCCCGGGAATCTGCTGCTTGTCAGTAACCCTTTGAACCGGCGCGTTTTTCGACCATCCTGACGGCGGCCCCCACGGACAAGCCCGAGGATGACGGCGCGACGTTGTTGCCGGAACCCACACCGCCCAATTCTCGACCGTCACGACGCCGGTTGCCGGGTTCGGCTGCGCGGCCGGGGAATGACGGCCAAGTGGGAGACGCAAAACCGCTCATCTGGATGACCGGCGCAACAGCTCCAGATCCGCCCGAACCGGACCGGTCTTTCCCACAGCGACATTTGATGTCGCGCTCTTCCCTTGGGCAACGCTTTCGGCTAAGGCTGGATCGTCCGGGACCGCGAGGTCCCACCGGTTTGCGGGAGAGAGCAGGAAACTGCCGCCGAAGGGGAAATCGCCCGAAATCTCTCAGGCAAAATGAACCGTAACCGGTCAAGACGCTCTGGAAAGTCGGGGTTCTCCCCGCGCCGAAGGTGTAAGCGCAGCTGACAGGGTTCCGGCTGTGCGAGTCTCTCAGGCTTCAGACAGAGGGGCGCAGGAACGCCGCGACAGCGGCGGGAAAAGCGCGGCTCTGGAGGCTTGATGAGCGACGACGGCGACCTGAAGACACTTCCCCTTGAAGACATGCACATTGCGGCCGGCGCCAAATTCGGCGGCTTTGCCGGCTGGCGCATGCCGCTGACCTATCCTGCCGGCGTAATGAAGGAGCATCAGCATGTGCGCGAACAGGCTGGCCTGTTCGACATCTCGCACATGAAGCTGTTCCTGGTGACCGGCATCGGCGCGGCCGCCTTCCTGTCGAAGGCCTGCCCGATCGACGCCGCCGGCCTGGCGCCGAACCAGTCGAAACTGTCGTTCTTCCTGAATGGCGACGCCGGCATTCTCGACGACCTGATCGTCACCAAACTTGCCGACGACCGGTTCATGGTGGTGTGCAACGCCGGCAATGCCGAGGCCGACGAAGCGCATATGCGCAACATCGCCGGCCACTACAATGTGGTGATCGAGCCGCTCGACCGGGTGTTTCTCGCCCTGCAGGGCCCGGCGGCCGCATCCGTGATGGCAGATGCCGGCGTCGGCGACGGCGGCCTGCTGTTCATGACCGGGCTGGAGCCGCGCGACAACTGGTTCATGACCCGCTCGGGCTATACCGGCGAGGACGGGTTCGAGATCGGCCTGCCCGAAAAGGACGCGCGCGCTCTTGCCGCCAAACTGCTGGCCGACGAACGGGTGATGTGGATCGGGCTGGCGGCGCGCGATTCGCTGAGGCTAGAGGCCGGGCTGTGCCTGCACGGCAACGACATCGACGCCGAAACCGACCCCGCCACCGCCGCGCTGATGTGGGCGATCCCGAAGGAACTTCGCGCCGACGGCACGTTTATCGGCGCCGACGCGCTGCGCAGAAAGGTCGCCGCCGGAGCCGCCGAAAAGCGCGTCGGATTGAAACCCGAAGGCCGTCAGCCGGTGCGCGGCGGCGCGCCGATCGTCGACGAGGCCGGACGCCAGGTCGGCCGGGTCACCTCCGGCGGCTTCGGCCCCTCGGCCGGTCATCCGGTCGCGATGGGCTATGTCGCGACCGCGCTCGCCAGACCCGGCGCCGCAAAACTGTTCGCCGAGGTGCGGGGCAACCGCATCCCGATCGACGTCCACTCCCTGCCCTTCACCCCCCATCGCTACGTCAAAGGATAGTATTATGGCCAAGACCTACTACACCCAGGATCACGAATGGCTGACCGTCGAGGGCGGCGTGGCGACGGTCGGCATCACCGACTATGCGCAGGAGCAGCTTGGCGACATCGTCTTTGTCGAACTGGCCGAGGTCGGCAAGACCGTCGCCAAGGGCGACACCGCGGTGGTGGTGGAATCGGTCAAGGCCGCGTCCGACGTCTATGCGCCGATCGACGGCGAGATCGTCGCCGCCAACGAGGCGCTGTCGGGCGACCCGGCGCTGGTCAATTCAGCCCCGACCAAGGGCGGCTGGCTGTGGAAGATGAAGCTGTCGGACGAAAGCCAGCTGGCGGGCCTGCTCGACGAGGCCGGCTACAACGAACTTATCGGCTAGTTTTGTTTTTTCCTTCACCGCCCCCTGTGGCCGGCAGGCCAAAGGGGGATCGTTCGAAGATTTGGCTCTCACATTCTTTTCGGATCTTGCCATGACCGCTAACACGCTGTTCGCCTCGCGCCACATCGGCCCCTCCGCCGCGGACGCCCGCGCCATGCTCGCCGCCGTCGGCGCGCCCTCCCTCGAAACGCTGATTTCGCAGGCGGTGCCGGCGTCGATCCGGCTCGACCGTCCGCTCGATCTGCCACCGGCTGCGACCGAGGCCGAGGCGCTGGCCGAACTGGCGGAAAAAATGTCGACCAACAAGGTGCTGAAGAGTTTTGTCGGGCTCGGCTATCACGGCACGTTCACGCCGCCGGTGATCCATCGCAACCTGTTCGAGAACCCGGCCTGGTATACTGCCTATACGCCCTATCAGGCCGAGATCAGCCAGGGGCGGCTGGAAATGCTGTTCAACTTCCAGACGCTGGTGACCGAACTGACCGGCCTGCCGGTGGCGTCGGCCTCGCTGCTGGACGAAGGCACGGCGCTGGCCGAAGCTGTCGGCATGGCGGTGCGCCACCACAAGGACAAGCGGACCAGGATCGCGTTTGCCAACAGGCCGCACCCGCAGACCCGCGACGTGGTCGAGACCCGCGCCGAACCGCTCGGCTGGAGCGTCGACGGCGACGCGATCGATGACGACACCGCGGCGCTGGTCGTCGCCTGGCCAGACACTTATGGCGTTTTCGGCGACCATGCGGCGAAGATCGCAGAGGCGAAGGCGAAGGGCGCGGTGGTGATTTTTGTCGCCGACCCGCTGGCTCTGACCGTCACCCAGACGCCGGCGAGCCTCGGCGCCGACATTGCCGTCGGCTCGATGCAGCGCTTCGGCGTACCGATCGGTTTCGGCGGCCCGCACGCCGCCTATTGCGCGGTGTCGACGGCGCTGACCCGGCTGATGCCGGGCCGCCTCGTCGGCCAGTCGGTCGACACCAAGGGACGCGCAGGTTACCGATTGGCGTTGCAGACGCGCGAACAACACATCCGCCGCGACAAGGCGACGTCGAACATCTGCACCGCTCAGGCGCTGCTGGCCAACATGGCGACGGCCTATGCGATCTGGCATGGGCCGGAAGGCCTGCGGCAGATCGCCGACAATGTGCACGCGCTGGCCGCCCGTCTGGCGCAGGGCCTGAAGGACGCCGGCGTCAAAGTGCTGGGAGAGCAACGCTTCGACGCGGTGACCGTCGAAGTCAAGGGCAAGGCCAAGGAACTGGCCAAGCAGGCGCAGGCCGACGGACGCCTGCTGCGCATGGTCAATGACGACCTGGTCGGGATTTCCTTTGACGAGACGTCGACCGAGGAAGACCTTGTGGCGATCGCGGCGCTGTTCGGCGCCAGGGCGCCTGACAGGGCGGCGCGCGCCCTGCCCGGCGAGCCACGCCCGACCAAGGGTTTTCTGAGCCAGCCATTCTTCCACGACTACCGTTCGGAAACCGACATGATGCGGCTGCTGCGCAAGCTGGCCGACAAGGATCTGGCGCTCGACCGCACCATGATCCCGCTGGGTTCGTGCACGATGAAGCTGAATGCGGCGGCCGAAATGATGCCGGTGTCTTGGCCGAGCGTCGCCAATCTGCACCCGTTCGCGCCAAAAGCCCATTCAAAGGGCTATCGCGCCATGACCGACGACCTGGAGCGCTGGTTGGCCGAGATCACCGGTTTTCACGCCGTATCGCTGCAGCCCAACGCCGGCAGCCAGGGCGAATATGCCGGCCTGCTGGCAATCCGCCGCTACCACGCCTCGCGCGGCGAGACCAACCGCACCATCTGCCTGATCCCGTCATCGGCGCACGGCACCAATCCGGCCAGCGCCGCGATGGCCGGCATGGACGTGGTGGTGGTCAGATGCACCGACAATGGCGACATCGACATGGACGACATGCGCGCCAGGGTGGAGCAGCACAAGGCCAATCTGGCGGCGCTGATGATCACCTATCCCTCGACCCATGGCGTGTTCGAGGAAGGCGTCAAGGATTTGACCAAACTGATCCATGACAATGGCGGCCAGGTCTATCTCGACGGGGCCAATCTGAATGCGCTGGTAGGGCTGGCGCGGCCGGGCGACATCGGCGGCGACGTCTGCCACATGAACCTGCACAAGACCTTCTGCATACCGCACGGCGGCGGCGGCCCCGGCGTCGGTCCGATCGGCGTGGCCAGACACCTCGCGCCGTTCCTGCCGGGACATATCGACCTGAACTCGAAATATCCGGTGTCGTCGGCGCCGTTCGGCTCGGCCTCGATCCTGCCGATAACCTGGATGTATATCCGCATGATGGGCCCCGACGGGCTCAAAAGCGCCACCGAACACGCCATCCTGGCGGCGAACTATGTCGCCACGCGGCTGAACGAGCATTTTCCGGTGCTGTACAAGGGTCGCAGCGGCCGGGTGGCGCATGAGTGCATCCTCGACACGCGGGTGTTGAAGGACAGCGCCGGCGTCGGCGTCGAGGATGTCGCCAAGCGGCTGATCGACTACGGCTTCCACGCCCCGACAATGTCGTGGCCGGTGGCCGGCACGCTGATGGTGGAGCCGACCGAATCGGAGCCCAAGCGCGAACTGGACCGGTTTTGCACCGCGATGATCTCGATCGCCAGGGAAGCGGCGAAAGTGGCGGACGGAACCTGGCCGAAGGACGACAATCCGCTCGCCAACGCACCGCACACCGCCACCGAGACGCTGGTCGGCGACTGGCCGCACCCCTATTCGCGCCTCGAAGCCGCCTTCCCGGCGGCCGATCCCGACACCGCGGCGAAATACTGGCCGCCGGTGTCGCGCATCGACAATGTCGCCGGCGACCGCAATCTCGTCTGCTCGTGCCCGCCCCTGAGCAATTATTTCGAGGCGGCCGAGTGAGCTGAGCCGCCGGCGGTCGAACCCGACTGCCATGTCTCGATCGCCGTCTGGATCGATTCCGAGAAATCGACCAGCGGCGGCTTGACCTCGAAGGCGAACAATTGCCGCCGCAGCGCCAGCGGCGCGCCGGCGAGCACCACCTTGACGCCGGCGCGGCCGGCCTTGTGGGCAAGGCTTTCGAGCATGTTGGCGGCGGTCGAATCGACAAACGGCACCGCAGTCAGGTCGACGATCAGCAGCCGGTGATGGGCGTGGATGCGGTCGAGCACCGTGCCGATGGACGCGGCGGCGCCGAAAAACAGCGCGCCAGAAATCCGGTAGATGACGATGTCGGGGTTTTGCGCCTGCGCCTCGTCATAGGCGGGACGGGCCTGGGCGTTGTCGGCCATGTCCTCGGTCACCAGCGGCGTGTGGGTGGCGACCGCCGTCGCCTGGCTCATCCGGTGGATGAACAGCAGCGAGCCCAGCGCAAAACCGTAGATGATCGCCTCGGTCAGGTCGCGGAAGACGGTGAAGCCGAACGTGGTCAGCAGCACCGCCGCGTCACCCACCGACGAGCGCAGCAGCACCGCGATGGCGTGTTTTTCGATCATGTTCCAGGCGACGACCGCCAGAATGCCGGCAAGCGCGGCGAGCGGAATGGCGTTGGCCAGCGGCGCAGCGAAGAGGATGAAGCAGAGCAGGAACAGCGAATGCAGCATGCCCGCGACCGGGCCGTGCGCCCCGGCGCGCACATTGGTTGCGGTACGGGCGATGGTGCCGGTGACGCAGATGCCGCCGAACGCCGCCGAGGCGACATTGGCGACGCCCTGGCCGACCAGTTCGCAATTGGAGCGGTGGCGGCGGCCGGTCATGCCGTCGGCGACGACCGCCGAGAGCAGCGATTCGATCGAGCCGAGCAGAGCGATCGAAATCGCGGCGGGCAGCAGCGCCTGCAGCCGTTCGAGCGAAATGTCGGGCAGCGACGGCGACGGCAGCCCGGACGGGATGCCGCCGAACTGGCTGCCGATGGTGGCGACCGGCAGGTCGAAGACCGCAACCACGCCCGCGGTGGCGACAACCGCCGCCAGCATGCCGGGCCAGCTCGGGCGGATTGCCCTCAGCCCGACGATGATGACGATCGCCAGCCCCGCCAGGCCGATGGCGGTGGCGTTGGCGCTGGGCAGCGCCTGCCACAGCGCCGGCAGTTTTTCGAGCAGCGGCCCCGGTTCGCGCTCCGCCAGCGTCAGCCCCAGCAGGTCCTTGATCTGGCTGGCGAAGATGATGACGGCGATGCCGGCGGTGAAGCCGACAGTCACCGGATAGGGGATGAATTTGATGTAGGCGCCGAGCCTGAGATAGCCGATGGCGAGCATGATGACGCCGGCCATCATCGTCGCCAGCAAGAGCCCGTCCATGCCGAACTGGTCGACGATCGACGCCACCAGCACGATGAACGCGCCGGCCGGCCCGCCGATCTGGAAACGGCTGCCGCCGAGCGCCGACACCAGGAACCCGCCAAAAATCGCCGCATAAAGCCCCTGCACCGGGGTGGCGTGCGAGGCGATCGCAATCGCCATAGACAGGGGCAGCGCCACGATCGCCACCGTCAGCCCGGCGATGGCGTCGGCGCGCAGATTGGCCAGGCCATAGCCCTCGCGCAACACCGTCACCAGCTTGGGCGTGAACAGTTCCGTAAATGTCGGCGCCTCTCTCAGGTCGCGCCCCGCTGTTTCGATCGACATGTCCGCCTCAGCCCGCCTTGTCCGTCGACGCCTTGAGACGAACGCCGCGCCCCAGGCCGGCGCTCGCCGCCCCCTCGCCGATCAGTTCGACGCCGGCGCGGTCGAACGCCTCGACCACCCGGGTCAGGCTTTCCACCACGCCCCTGACCGTCCCGTCGCTCGATTCCATGCGCTGGATCGTCGGCGTGGACAGGCCCGAAAGTTCGGCCAGCGCCTTCTGGTCGATGCCGAGCATGGCGCGCGCGGCGCGCATCTGTGCGGAGGTGATCAATCGGGTATCCAGTTCAGCCTATCGAGATGAATAATTAGATACTGCATCATGATGTTTCATATATCAATATGAATACTCATGACGTCAGCCTGGAACCGCCGCCCCGCCGCTCGATGAACAGACCCGGAACGCTGTTGTCAGCGCGCCTAAACTGGCAGTATCGCCATCTGATTCGACGGACCGATTGCACGACACGATGGACGAACCCAAAGACCTGTTTTCCGAATTTGCCCCTGCCCCGCCGCCGCCGCCGGTGGCGGCGCGCAGACCCGACCCGATCGTCCAGGCGGCGAAAAAACCCGCCCCGAAGGACGCCAGCGACGCCTATGACGCCAGCGCCATCGAGGTGCTTGAGGGGCTGGAGCCGGTGCGGCGGCGGCCGGGCATGTATATCGGCGGCACCGACGAGAAGGCGCTGCACCACCTGTTCGCCGAAGTCATCGACAATTCGATGGACGAGGCGGTGGCGGGACACGCGACCTTCATCGAGGTCGAGCTCGACGCCGAAGGTTTCCTGACCGTCACCGACAATGGCCGCGGCATTCCCGTCGACCCGCATCCCAAATTCAAGGACAAGTCGGCGCTGGAAGTGATCATGACGACGCTGCACGCCGGCGGCAAATTCGATTCCAAGGTCTACGAGACGTCGGGCGGCCTGCACGGCGTCGGCGTCTCGGTGGTCAACGCGCTGTCGGACCTGCTCGAGGTCGAGGTGGCGCGCGGCCGCCAGCTCTATCGCCAGCGTTTTTCGCGCGGCATTCCGCAGGGTCGCATCGAGGCGCTGGGCGAAGTGCACAACCGGCGCGGCACGAAAGTACGCTTCCACCCCGACGAGCAGATTTTTGGCAAGGGGGCGAAATTCGAGCCCGCCCGCATCTACAAGATGGCGCGCTCAAAAGCCTATCTGTTCGGCGGCGTCGAAATCCGCTGGTCGTGCGACCCGGCGCTGCTGTCGGACAAGGACCAGACGCCACCCAGGGCGGTGTTCCACTTCCCCGGCGGCCTGAAAGACTATCTGCTGGCCTCGCTTGACGGCGAAATGCAGGTGACGCGCGAGGTGTTCGCCGGCAAGACCGAAAAGCAGGGCGGCCATGGCGCGGTCGAATGGGCGATCACATGGTTCGGCGGCGACGGTTTCGTCAATTCCTACTGCAACACCATCCCGACCGCCGAAGGCGGCACCCATGAAAGCGGCCTGCGCACGGTGCTGACGCGGGGCTTGCGCAACTATGCCGAACTGATCGGCAACAAGCGCGCCTCGATCATCAATTCCGACGACGTGATGATCTCGGCGGCCGGCATGCTGTCGGTGTTCATCCGCGAGCCGGAATTCGTCGGCCAGACCAAGGACCGGCTGGCCACCGGCGAAGCGATGCGCATCGTCGAAAACGCGCTGCGCGATTCGTTCGACCACTGGCTGGCCGACAGCCCGCAGGAAGCGACAAAACTGCTCGACTGGGTGATCGCGCGCGCTGACGAGCGGGTGCGGCGACGCCAGGAAAAGGAAGTGTCGCGCAAGACCGCCGTGCGCAAGCTGCGGCTGCCGGGCAAACTTGCCGACTGCACCCAGAACGGCGCGGCGGGCGCTGAACTGTTCATCGTCGAGGGCGATTCCGCCGGCGGCTCGGCCAAGCAGGCGCGCGACCGGAAAACCCAGGCGATCCTGCCGCTGCGCGGAAAAATCCTCAACGTCGCCTCGGCGGGCGCGGACAAGCTGACCGCCAACCAGCTGATTTCCGACCTGATCCAGGCGCTTGGCTGCGGCACCCGCTCAAAATACCGCGACGACGACCTGCGCTATGAGCGGGTGATCATCATGACCGACGCCGACGTCGACGGCGCGCACATCGCCTCGCTGCTGATCACCTTCTTCTACCAGGAAATGCCGGAGTTGATCCGCAACGGCCATCTGTTCCTGGCGGTGCCGCCGCTCTATTCGATCCGCCAGGGCGGCAAGGTGATGTATGCGCGCGACGACGCCCACAAGGACCAGCTATTGCTGACCGAGTTCACCGGCCGCGGCAAGATCGAGATCGGCCGCTTCAAGGGCCTTGGCGAGATGAACGCCGGCCAGTTGAAGGACACGACGATGGACCGCGGCAAGCGCACGCTGCTGCGCGTCGAGATCATCGATGAGGCGGACGCGACGCGCTCTGCGGTGGACGCGCTGATGGGCACCAAGCCGGAACTGCGCTTCCGTTTCATCCAGGAACGGGCCGAGTTCGCTTCGGCCGACGCACTGGATATTTGACGGGCGCGACAGGCGCTTAAGATCAAGCGCCTCACCCGTAGCCTCCCCACAAGGGGGAGGGAATCGCCAGCGCCGACGCCTCCCTCCCCCTTGTGGGGAGGCTACGGGTGAGGGTGTTGTCGCGGATAAGGTTTGAGATATCGAGAGCAGTCGATCCGACTGCCGCCGCGCAGGCTTTCTCGCCCTGCCCGGCTAAAGCGCGTCGGCCTCGAACACATGCGGCCCGAGCCCGGACACGCTTGCCGCGCCGATCAGCGCCAGCGTCAGGTCGAGTTCGGCGACGATGTTGGCGATCACCTCGCGCACGCCGGCCTCGCCCGCAATCGCCAGACCGTAGACATAAGGCCGGCCGATGAGGACGGCGCGCGCGCCAAGCGCAATCGCCTTGACGACGTCGCCGCCGGTGCGGACGCCCGAATCCATCAGCACCGGCATGTCGCCTGCAGCAGCGACAATCGCCGGCAATGCGTCGAGCGCGGCGATCTCGCCGTCGACCTGCCGTCCGCCATGGTTGGAGACGATGACCCCATCAATGCCCAGTTCGCGGGCGCGGCGGGCGTCGCCGGCATGGCGCACGCCCTTGAGCAGGATCGGCAGCCCGGTCATCTCGCGCAGCCGCGCGAGATCGCTCCATTTCAGGTCCGGGCGCGAATAGGTCGCGGTGAAATGGGCGACCGCCGAGCGCATCTGCCGCGTCGACAGGCCGAATTCGCGTCCCTTGCGGACGAGATTGAGCAGCGTGCCGATGACGCCAGGCCCCTTCGGCCTGAAACCCGAATCCGGCGGCGTCGCCGGAATGGCGGCGCGAAACACCGGGTCGGAAAGATATTGCGCCAGCCCCTGCCCTTGCAGGAACGGCAGCGACGCCCGGTCGAGATCGCGCGGACGCCAGCCCAGAAGCGTGGTGTCGAGCGTCACCACGATGGCCTCGCAGCCGCTTGCCTCGGCGCGGCCGACCACCGAGCGGACGAAGGCGTCATCGCTTGACCAGTAGAGCTGGAACCAGCGCGGCGCATCGCCCATGGCGGCGGCGCAGTCCTCGAGCCTGACCGATGCCTGGTTGGAGAACACATAGCCGACGCCCTCGGCCGCTGCGGCGCGGGCCACCGCCAGATCGGCGTCGCGGTCGACCATTTCCAGCACGCCGATGGGCGCCAGCAGCACAGGCGTCCGGTGGCGTCGGCCAAACAGCTCGACCGAAAGGTCGCGGCTGGAAACGTCGTTGAGAACGCGCGGCGCGAATGGACGGCGCTCGAAGGCGGTCCGGTTGGCCCGCATCGTCGCCTCCATGCCGGCGCCGCCGATGATGTAGGCGGCCGCGTCCGGTCCCATGGCGTCGGCCGCTTTGGCCTCCAGCAAGTCGGGCGCGACCGGAACCAGCGGCCGCGCGCCGCCGAGACCGGGAACATAGATCTGCATCTGCCGAAAGCGTCCGGGCGGCTGGCGGCGATCGCTGCTCATGGCGAAGGCCGGCTACTTCTTTTTCTCGACGCCGTCACGGATCTCTTCCATCGCTTCCTTGATGCGATTGCGCAGGATTTCGATCGTTTCGGTCGATGAGGCGCGCACCACATCGGCCATTTCGGACGCGTTCTTGATCGCGGTTTCGAACGAACGTTTGGCGAAATCGGCCTGTTTGGCCATGAATTCCTGCGGATTTGCGCCGCCCGAACGCATGCCCTGCGCCATGTCGGTCACCTCGCGCAGCGTCTCCTGAAGCATTTCACGCTGTTTCGCCATCATCGACGAGGCGCCGGCGGTCGCCGCCTTGGCGGTCTTTTCCAGCGTCTCGAGATTTTTCCGGTGGTGCGCGATGATCTTGTCGACGTCGACGCTGGGCATGTTCAGATTGGCGCCGAAATTCCTGAACATGTCGACGAACGACTCGGCTTCGGGTTTTTTGGCCATGGTTTCCTCCGCTTGGCTTTGATCCGAGATTAGGCGTCGCGGCACGAACGTCAATTGGCGAAGATCAGCCGTTCGGCCAAATAGAGCAGCAGTCCGGCGATGCCGCCGATCAGCATGCCGTTGAAGCGGATGAACTGCAGATCGCGGCCGACATTGATCTCGATCAGCTGGGTCAGCTGGCCCAGATCCCAGCTCTTGACCTGCTGCGAGATGAAGCTGGAGACGCCGCTCTTCTGCGCCTCGACAAACGAGCCGAGCGCAACGACGAAACCGGCGTTCATGTCGGCGCGGATGGCGGGATCGGACGACAGCTGACGCCCGACATCGACCAGCAGCCCGGTCAGATGTTTCCGGATCATCGAATCCTGGCCGCGCGCGTCCTGCTCGAGGAAGGAGCGGAAACTGTCCCACATGTCCTGGGCGAGCTCGCGCAGTTCTGGCCTGGCGAGGAAATCGCGCTTCATCTTCTCGGCGCGCTTGGCGTAGGATTTCGATGTCCGCAGCTTCTCGACGAAGCCGACGACGAACCGGTCGAACTCCTCGCGCATCGGATGGTTGGGGTCGGCCTTGACCTCGTCGAGCAGCGACGCGGCCGAGCCGATGATGCGTTTCAACAGAAACGCGTCGGCGCGAAAAACCCTCGCCAGCGACGGGAGCTCGTCGCGGATCTTGTCGCGAATGACGTTCTGCGCCGCCTCGTCATTGAGGAACCGCCCCAGCACCTTGATCAGTTCGTTGAACAGTTTCTGGTGACGCCGGTCGTCGGTGAAGGCGGTGAGCAGTTCCGCGGCGAGCGGCGCGATCTCGACCTTTTCGACCTGCTGCACCATGCGCTCGGCAATAAAATCCTTCAGCCCCGACCCCTCGATCGCCGTCATCGCCTGCGGGATGAGCCGGGTGACGAAGCGCGCCAGCCCCTCGGACTTGTCGGCATCCGACAGCCAGTCGGCGACCAGCTCGGCGAAGTCGACCTCGCGCAGCTTCTTGCCGACGGTCTCCTGGTCGAGAAAATTCTGCTCGATGAACTTGCCGAGATTGTCGGCGATGCGCTCCTGGTTGGAGGGGATGATCGCGGTGTGGGGGATCGGCAGGCCGAGCGGCCGCTTGAACAAGGCGACGACCGCGTACCAGTCGGCCAGTCCGCCGATCGCCGCCGCCTCGGCGAACGCGGCGACGAAGGCCAGGACGGGAAAGCGGGTCTGCATCCCGTGCGCGACGAGAAAAACGACGACGCACAGCGCCAGCGTCGCGGTGGCGATGAACTTGACCCGCTGCAAAGCCGCCAGCTTGGCGGCGTCGTCTGCTGACAGGCGGTGAACTGCGGCGTCGGCCATGGGCGCATTCCGGTTGTCACAGACATCTAGCCACTGTTCGGCGGCTTTGCCACTGTCAACGCTGCCGCACACCGTCCCGCCGGCCCGGAAACTGGTCGATACCCGGATTTTCTTGGCCGCATTTTCAACGGCTTAGCGGAATTATTGCGCTGCACCAGAAATCCATGTTGCAACGCACAATAGAAGCTTCTATATAATCGCCATGCCTCGGGTCAATGGTGAACGGGGCCAACCGTTGCTCAACCAGAGAATGGAGAGAAAGATGTCCAAGACCGTGAAGACCCCGTCGATCGCCGGCGAAGCCGCTGAATCCTTCAGCAAGGCTTTTGACGCCGCCAAGAATTTCGAACTGCCTGCAGCCGCCCGCGACTTCGTCGTGCGCCAGGCAAAGACCGCTGAAGAGCGCGTTGAATCGGTTCACGCCAACGCCGCCAATGCGGCGACCCGCGCCGAGAAGCTCGCGACCTCCTTCATCGGCGGCTACGCCAACTTCGCTCGCGGCGTCATCGACGCATCGCTGTCGAACGCCCAGCACGCGCTGAAGACCGTCGAGAAGGTCGCCGCCGCCAAGTCGCTGAACGAAGTCGTCCAGATCCAGTCGGACTACGTTCGTGAGAGCGCCCGCGTCAACTTCGAGCGCGCCAAGAACGCCGCTGAAGCCGCCCGCGCCTCGCTGACCGACGGCGTCAAGCAGGTCCAGTCGGATCTGTCGGCGATGTATCCGAAGAAGGCTGCGTAACAGTCCGCCTTCCGCGTCAGTCAAAAAACCCGTCGGGGCGACCCGGCGGGTTTTTTGCATTCCAGGATCTTTGCTACTGCATCGGCCCGAAAATCGGGTTCGATTTTCGAAAGCACGATGCAGCAGATTCAAAGTGTTGGAGTGTCCTTTGCGCGTCCAATTGGACGCGTGGCGCTCTACGCGATCTTCGCCAGATGCGCCCGTTCGACCGCGCTGGCGTAGTTGCGCCCAAAACGGTTCTGCAGAAAAGCGTCGAGCGCAACGTCTTCCTGACGCACAAAACCCGATTGCGGCAACCGGCCGGCGGCCAGCAGGTCGAGCACGGCGCAGATGCCGGCCGCCGTGGTGACCTGGATGGCGCTGAAGAACCTGCCGCCGATGACGCGGCCATAGATCTTCTGCGCATGCGTCTCCTGAACCAGTCTCCCGCCCTTGTGGCCGCTGACCGTGACGAACACGATCACCACATCCTGGCTGGTCGACGGCAGGGCCTGCTCCAGAATATCCTTCAGCGTCTCGCGGCGGTTGCGCAGATTGAGATCGTTGAGCAGCGCCTTCATGATCTCGGCATGGCCGGGATAGCGAATGGTCTTGTAGTTGAGCAGGCGCACCCGTCCGGCATAGGTGTCGCACATCGTGCCAAGGCCGCCCGAGGTGTTGAACGCCTCATAGGTCATGCCGTCGAGTGAAAACTCCTCGCGCTCCTCCATAGCCGGCACATTGACCAGCCGGCCTTCGACAACCGCCTCGCACGGCTCGACATATTCGTTGATGACGCCGTCCGTGCTCCAGGTCAGGTTGTATTTGAGCGCGTTCGACGGATATTGCGGCAGGGCGCCGACGCGCAGGCGCACGCTTTCCAGAGTATCGAACCCGCGGGCGAGATCGTTCGCCAGGATCGAGATATAGCCCGGCGCCAGGCCGCATTGCGGAACAAGGGCATGGGTCGCGTCCTTGGCCAACTGCTTGACGCGCGCGGTCGACGCCACGTCTTCGGTCAGATCGAAATAGTGGATGCCGGCGGCGACCGCGGCTTCGGCGATCTGGGTGGTGACGCTGAAGGGAGCAGCGCTGAGGACAGCGTATCGGCCGGCGAGCACGGCGCGCAAGGCGGCCGCGTCGGCGGTGTCCAGCACCTGCGTGGCGATCGCCTTGTGGCGCTCGACGCCGTCAAAGCGCGATGCGTCGCGATCGCAGACCAGCACCTCATAGGCGCCGGTTTCGGCCAGCATGCTGGCGATGGTCGCGCCGATATTGCCGGCCCCAACAATGACGATCTTGCGCATCTGCGCCTCCAAAAACGTGAAAGGCGCAACAGGCCACGTCGCCGCTTTCATTTCAAACCGCCAATATGCTAATATTGCCGTATAAGATCGCACATTATGACGACCGATATCGGCAGATTGACCATATGGACAAGGACGAGGAACTGCTTTCCCTGTTGGCGGAAAACGCCCGCATGCCGATTGCCGAACTGGCGCGTCAGCTGGGATTGTCGCGCACGACGGTTCAGGCGCGGATCGAGCGGCTGGAACGCAACAGGATCATCGCCGGCTACACGCTGCGTCGCGGCGTCGCCGTCGAGAACGCGCTGATCAAGGGGCATGTGCTGATCACGGTGAAACCGAAAACCGCACGCGAGACCGTGGCCGGGCTGTCGGCCATGCCCGAGGTGAGGACGCTTCACTCCGTCAGCGGCGAAGTCGACCTGATTGCGATCATCGCGGCGAAAACCGTCGAGGCGCTGGAACGCGTCATCGACCGGATCGGCGAGCTTGACGGCGTCGAGCGGACCCAGACCTCGCTCATTCTGGCGACCAAGATCGACCGCTGACGGCCGCCCGAAGTGGTCAAGCCTTGTTCAGGCCGCCGCCCCACGCGTTCGGCGATGACGCCAGCCGCAGAAAGATGCGGTCCTCCTTGAGGATGAATTTTTCCCGCCGTGCGAAGTCGTAGTTCGACTTGCCCAGGGGATGCTCGCGCAGTCGCGCCCGGTACGCCTCATAGGCGGCGAGGTTCTCGATATTGTAGACGCCGTATGCGGTGGTCGCCGAGCCTTCATCCGGCGCGAAATAGCCGATCAGGTCGGCGCCGCATTCGGGGATCGCCTGCCCCCAGGTGCGGGCATATTGCGCGTATTCCTCCTGCTTGAACGGGTCGATCTGGTAGCGGATGAAACAGGTGATCATGATTGTCCGTGCTCCTTCTGATGCCCGCAGCCTGCCGGATTTTCACCGTCTTATGCTTCGGTCGAGGCCGAACTATTCCGCTAACCCGAGAATGGCGTATTTGCCTCCAGGCCCGTCTCTGCGAGAGTGACGCCGATGTCGCGCAACAGGCGATCTTCCAGTTCGGCCAGCGCCTTGCTGATGTTTCTTTTGCTGAACCAGAGCCAAATGAATCGCAATATTCGGCATTTCCCGTGACCGATACCGGCACGACCCGGCTCAGTCGACGTCACCGCGTCCGGCCTTGCGGCGGCTCCCGCTTGCCTGGCCGGAACAGCCCCATTGCCAACAACCATGGTTCGGTTATGATCGAACTATGATGGAAGGCCCTGTCATCTCCACCATTGCCGCGCTGATCGGCGACCCGGCGCGGGCAAACATGCTGAGCGCCCTGATCGATGGCCGGGCGCTGACGGTGACCGAACTGGCGAGCGCAGCCGGCGTGACCTTGCAAACCGCCAGCGGCCACCTGTCAAAGCTCGAGATTGCGGGCCTGGTGTCTGCCGACAAGCAGGGCCGGCACCGCTATTTTCGCCTGTCGGGGCCCGACGTCGCCGAGGTTCTGGAGAAGTTGATGGGTCTTGCGGCGCGCACTGGCGCGATGCGGGTGCGCACCGGGCCAAAAGACGCGGCGCTGCGCGCCTCGCGCATCTGCTACGACCATCTGGCGGGCGAACGCGGTGTCGCCATGCTCAACGCCATGCGGGCGCGCGGCCATATCGCCGGCGACGAGACGCTGCGGCTGACAGACAAGGGCCGCGAGTTCGTGCAGCAGTTTGGCGTCGATTTGCCGTCGCTGGAGCGCGGCAAACGGCCGCTGTGCCGGGCCTGCCTCGACTGGAGCGAGCGGCGCAGCCATCTGGCGGGTGCGCTGGGCGCGGCGATGCTGG
>APMI01014992.1_pt1 | contig 18204 bp, 15 predicted proteins | sample 667938 | NCBI WGS metagenome assembly APMI01 (sample SAMN01084076, study PRJNA167559) | wastewater metagenome | biome: Wastewater | place: Denmark: Ejby Moelle, Odense | collected 2011-11-28 | reverse complement strand
GTAGAACTGACTGTAGAGGACTTGCGGACGGGGGTTCGATTCCCCCCAGCTCCACCACTATTTGAAAAACCAACCGTTCTCGGTTGGTTTTTTTTCGTCTGTTCCCCCCAGTGTTGGCGCGGTTTCCGGGCCTGGCCTCGCGAGCGCCACCCCTGCGAAGGTGGCGTTTTTGCCCCCGCCGACGCCTCTCTGTTCTCCGTTTTCTCTGGTGGCCACGCGAGCGTTCTCGAGGCCACTTCCTTTGCTGGCGCGGGTTTAGAGGCGGTCGGTTGCGGTTGGCAACTCCTGTAGCGGTGGCGACCGAGTGTCGAGAGGCCACAAAAAAACCGCCCGCAGGCGGTTGCTGGCGCTGGGTGCGACGCGCTCACTCGGGTGGCGCGAGCACGCGCATCTGGTCGCCCCAGGCGTTGGGCCAGGGGCGGCGCATCACTTTCTCCAGCACGGCATCGGTCGAGCCCACCAGCCGTTCCACGACCTCCGGGGCCAGCAGCGTCAGCCGCACGACCCGGCGTACTTGCGTTACGTCCATGCCTTCGGCCTCGGCGATCTCGGCCACCGATGCCGCCCGCTGCTCATCCAGCAGGCGTTGCCAGTGGTGCGCCAGTCCGAGCGCCCGCATCAGCGCAGTGTCCTGCGCAGCCGCCCGCGCTTCCCGCTCCCGGGTGGCCTCCGACAGAAATTCCTGCGGCGCGTCCAAGGGTGTGATGACCTGCTTCTTCAGCCCCCGCTTCACCAGCGTCCAGGGCACGAAGGTCTCCAACTGCACGCCGCCCGCCGGGCTCGGCAGTTGGTAGGTGACTGGATCACCCTTGAACCGGCCCCGGTGCTTCTTGCTCATGCTTCCTCCTCGAAGCGTTTCACGATCTGCCGTTGCGCCCCCCAATCCACCGGCAGCGGGTTGCGCTGGAACCAGATCAGGTTCATCCGGCGCGGCTGCCGCCCGGTCATCAGCATTTCGAGGATGTCGGGCGCGAGCAGGGTCAGGCGCATCAGCTCGTTGGGCACCGAGGGGTGCAGTCCTTCGGCCCGGGCAATGTCTGACCCACTCTTCATTACGCCGGTGTCCACGAGGTGCTGCCAGTAGAAACCGCGCGCCACCCCCTCCAGCAGTGTTACGTCGTGAACGTGGCGGTCGTCGGCGGCCACCCGCCGCGCGCCCCGGCGGCGAAACGTCAGGGGCACGAAGGTCTCAAGGGAGTCGTCCATCAGGCCTCGACCTCCAACAGTTCCGCACCGATCCCCCTCGGCGCGAATTCACCGATCAGAGCGTCCCAACCCAGTTCCCGCCACTTCACCTTGATACCCTGCACCTCGCCCGCGTGTACGAGATCGATGCGCTCGATCATCAGATTGGCAATGCGGTGGCGCTCGACCGGGAACAGTTGATCCCACACGTCGTTGAGCCGTCCCATCGCCATTACCGTGGTGGCCTCGTCGACCTGTCCGCCGTTGCGCTGGATGTGGCGCACCACCGATGCGATGGATTCCGGGCTGGTCAGTACCGTGCGGATCTGGGCCACCACCGCTGCCTCGATCTCCGGCGCGGGCAGGCGTTCATAGCTCTTGCCCGGCGCGCCGAACCGGCTCTCCGACTTGGACACGTAGTAGTGATACTTGCGACCGTTCTTGCGCGAGTAGGTCGGGTACATCCGCTCGCCCGAGGGGGCGTACAGCAGGCCGCGCAGCAAGGCATCAGTACGCGACCGGATCTTGGTCTCCACCGACCGGGCGTGCCCATCCCTGGCCAGCACCGCGTGAACCTTGTCCCACAGCTCCCGGTCGATGATCGGCGGGTGAGCGCCGGGGTACCAGTTCCCCTTGTGCGACAACTCGCCCAGGTAGATGCGGTTGCGCAGCAGCTTGTGCAGGTACTTTTTGTCGATGCGCGTGCCGTTGCGGGTCTGGCCCTCCTGCGTCGTCCAGGCCTTGGTCGTGATGCCGTCGGCGGTGAGATTGACGGCGATCTGGGTCGGAGAGCCGATGGTCAGCATCTCCTCGAAGATACGGCGCACCACAGCCGCCTCGGTTTCGTTGATGACCAGGAGGCGGTTGTCGACGTCGTAGCCCAGGGGCGGGACACCGCCCATCCACATCCCCTTGCGCTTGGCGGCGGCGATCTTGTCGCGGATGCGCTCGCCAGTGACCTCGCGCTCAAACTGGGCAAAGGACAGCAGGACGTTGAGCATCAGCCGACCCATCGAGGTGAGGTCGGTCGGCAAGCGTGGAGTCCAAACGTTTAAGCCGTCATCTGTTGCGTGTAGTGCTGCTGCCGGAAGGATGCAGGTGACAGGTAGCCCAGCCGAGCCTGCTTTCGTTGCCGGTTGTAGAAGATTTCGATGTACTCGGTGATCTCCTGACGGGCCTGCTCGCGGCTGGCAAATCGCCGGTGATGCACGAGTTCGGTCTTGAGTGTTCCCCAGAAGCTTTCCATCGGGGCGTTGTCCCAGCAATTGCCCTTGCGGCTCATCGAAGCCTGCATGCCGAACTGCTCGAGCAAGCTCTGGTAGTCGCGCGAGCAGTACTGGCTTCCACGATCCGAGTGGTGGAGCAGCCCCGTGTCCGGACGCCTCAGCACCACCGCCCTGAACAGCGCCTGCATGACCAGGCTGCGCGTCATCCGCTCGTCCATCGCGTAGCCGACGATCTCGCCGTTGAACAGATCCTTCACCCCAGCCAAGTACAGCCAACCTTCAGCGGTCTCGATGTACGTGATGTCTGTCACCCACGCTTTATTCGGAGCCGCTACCGCGAACTGCCGGTCCAGGCGGTTTGGCGCCACCGGAAGGCTGTGTTTCGAGTCCGTCGTCGCCTTGAATCGGCGTTTCTGCCGGCAGCGTAGCCCGAGTTTGCGGCGGATCCGCTTGATGCGGTGAACGCCGACCTGAACGCCGTGATCAGCCAGATCGGCCTTCAGACGCTCGGGGCCGCAGGTTTGCCGGGTGCGTTGATGGCCGCCCGGATTTCCGTTTCCAGCCGCGCTTCTTCGCTCGCCCGGCGAGACGGCGGACGCTTTCGCCACGCGTAGTAGCCACTCTCGGAGACGCCTAGGGTCCGGCACATCGCGCCTACCGGATACTCTCGTCGCAAGCTCTTTATCCAGCCGTATTTCACCGCGACTCCTTCGCGAAATAGGCTGCAAATTTTTTTAGGAGGTCTCGCTCCTGCTTGACCTCTGCCAACTCCTTGCGCATCCGCGCGAGTTCCAACTCGAGATCCGTCGGTGCTTTCTGCTCCTTGCCGACGTCCTGTAACTTGCCTGAGCGGGCAGCCTTCAGCCAGTTCTTCAAGCTGGCCGCCGGCATCGACAGGCGACGCGCCGCCTCTCTAATCGACAGCCCCTCTACTTCAACCAACTTCACCGCCTGCTCACGAAACTCAGGCGAGTAAACCCCGCGGGGCATCCGTTCCATTGTTGTCCTCCGTTTAGTTCATTGTACGGAACGTAGGACTCCACTTTTTCCAGCCTACCTCAGTATGGAGCTGCCGGAGATTGCGCCGCTGCTTGCGATTCTTCTTCGACTCCGTCTTCAGCCAGGCCGCCAACTTCGGCGCAAACCGGTCGAGTTTGCTCGGGCTCTGTCGCTCGGGATACTTCGGCTCGACGATGCCGGTGCCCAGATACTTCCGGATCGTGTTTCGGGATAACCCCGTTCGTCTGGCAATTTCCCGAATGGCCATGCCATCCCGCAGGTGCCAGCGCCTGATTACGCTCAATAACGCCACGTCGATCACTCCTGATTCCCCCGCTCATTCCCCGAGCGGGTCAGTGTCTATACGTGGGTCAAAATTCGATGCAAATCTATGGGGCTAGTGGGTCAGTTTTACGTGCAAATCAACAGGGCTGCTTGGCAAGCGGTGGTTGATGCGCTGGTGGCGCGCGGTTACGTGACTAAGTGTTTTTTCCCGTCCCACGTCGAGTACGTACTGACGGATTTGGGGATGGCGGCGAGTCTCCAGAATTTCGCTGCCGACTCGACACCTTGATGCGACCGACCCACCGAATTCGCACCCTCAAGGGCAAGGCATTACTATTTGGATCAGCAACAGATGCGGGTTCGACTCCGCATGCCGCTATCAAAGCCGCGAGCCCGAACTTGTTTCGGGCTTTGTCTGCAGTGCACTTCAGTTCTGGCCGGGTCTCGTGGATTGCCATGGCGAGTGCCTCTCCCACTTCCGTGTTCTTGGCCTCAAAGGCTCGCGCTGCTCAAGTGTTGCGCGTGCCGCCGACCTTCATTGGGAGTCTTTCCATTTGCATACAGCGCGGGATAGAATGAAATTTATGTAGTCACATAATTTCTTATGCCTGATGCCCACACTTTTTGCCTGGCTTGGTAACTCAGACCTTCGCGCCTCGGAAGATGCGTCGGGCACAGACTTCGGTCCCATCTTGATGGCGCTGGAGACCGGGGTGTATGACCGTCTGGTGCTCCTATCAGATCACGGTCAGCAGAAAACGCAGAACTTCGTGGCGTGGCTGAGCGGCAAATTCACGGGGGCTACAGAGGTGCGGTACGCAAAATTGCGCAGCCCCACCGATTTCGAAGACATATACGTCGCAGCCAACGGAGCGGTGTCCGCGACGCTTTCTTCTTCTCCTGAGCTGCCGGTCACTTTTCACGTGAGCCCTGGTACCCCTGCCATGGCTGCTGTCTGGGTGCTGTTGGCGAAAGCCAAGTACGGGGCCAACCTCATCGAATCCTCTCGTGAACACGGCGTGCGTCCTGTCGTTGTTCCATTCGACCTAGCCGCAGAGTTCCTTCCAGTTGCGAGCAAGCAAGCTGACGAAGCTCTCGCACACCTTGTCCAAGGATTGCCCCCGGCAGCACCGGAGTTCGCCAGCATCATTCACCGCTGCAATGCGATGAAGCGTGTAGTCGCGATGGCGCAGCGATTGGCGCAACGGGATCTGCCCGTATTGATCCAAGGGGAGTCCGGGACCGGCAAGGAACTCTTTGCACGTGCGATCCACGCTTCGAGCAAGCGAAAAGGCGCTCCCTTTGTTGCAGTCAACTGTGGGGCCATCCCGCTCGAACTGATCGACTCGGAGCTTTTTGGTCATGAAAAGGGCGCGTTCACCGGTGCCCATGCAACCCGGGCCGGCTACTTTGAGGCAGCTGATGGCGGGACGCTTTTCTTGGACGAAATCGGTGAACTGCCGCTGCAGTCACAGGTTCGACTGCTGCGCGTACTCCAGGAGCATGAGGTGACGCGCCTGGGGGCCAGTAAGTCCCGAAAAATTGATGTGCGCATAGTCGCCGCTACCAACCGGGTTCTGCCGGAAGAAGTTCGGGCGGGGCGATTCAGAGAGGATGTGTTTCATCGAATCGCGGTTGGCATCTTGGCGTTGCCTCCCCTGCGCGCTCGCGAAGGGGACCTCAATCTATTGATCGACGCTTTGCTGGCGCAGATCAATCGCGAAGCAACTTCGCAGCCGGGCTTTAAACATAAGAAATTATCTGTTGGCGCAAGAAATATTCTTCTTCGTCACGCCTGGCCGGGGAATGTGAGGGAGCTGCACAACGCGCTTTTGAGGGCGTCCATCTGGACGCCAGGAGAGGAGATAGCCGCCGAGGATATCGATGAGGTTCTCTCGCTCACAACCACCGGCACAGACGACGCCATTCTTGGGGCCGCAATTGGCGATGGGTTTTCGCTACCTGATCTGATGGCAGATGTGGCCCGGCACTACCTGGATAGGGCCATGGAGCAGAGTCGTGGCAACAAGACTGAGGCAGCGAAGCTGTTGGGTCTTGGCAGTTACCAAACCTTGACGAATTGGTTGCTCAAGTACCAGTCCAAAAAAGCTGGCACGGATGGTGCATAAGCATAAGAACTTTTATGAATTGGAGGCTGGGTCATGGGGTTTGCCAAATACCAAGAAGACATCGTGAGTCGATACGTCGGCGATCTCGCGATGCGTTCCATCAAGGTGCCGGTTTCACCACCCAAGCCCTCAAGCCCGAATGCCAAAAATCAACCTGATCAAAGGACAAAGAAGATGAGCAGTCTCAAAAAATTCGCTGTCGCCACGCCCCGGCCTCTCCCCGTGATCGTCTTGGCTGACACAAGTGGCAGCATGGGGGAGAACGGCAAGATCGAAGCGCTAAATGCTGCGATGAAGGACATGGTCTCGACTTTCGCCAAGGAAAGTCGTTTGCGCGCCGAAATACAGGTGGGCCTGATCACCTTTGGTGGCAAGGCGCAGATGCACTTGCCATTGGTTGCAGCGCATGGCGTCGCAGGATTCTCGGAATTTAAGGCTGACGGTGTCACGCCGATGGGTGCGGCATTTGATCTCGCTCGTCAGTTGCTGGAGGACAAGGATCGCATCCCCTCCCGAGCCTATCGCCCCGTCTTGATTCTGTTGTCTGATGGACAACCGACCGACGACTGGGAGGCTCCTTTCAAGGCTCTTTGCGACTCTGAGCGGGCACAGAAGGCGACCCGGCTAGCTATGGCGATTGGGCCGGATGCCGATGAAGCAATGCTGAAGAATTTTGCGAACGACGTAGAGGCTCCTATTTTCAAGGCCCACAACGCCCGGGACATCCACCGTTTCTTCCGTGCAGTGACTATGAGTGTGACCACTCGCACGGCAAGCCAAAATCCAGACATCTCAACCGCATTCGTTGTCCCGCCCCCGGATGATGACGCGCTGGACCTCGACTTCCAATGAGGTTTATTGCCTGCGGCGCGAGCGTCATCGGCCCCCGACACCTGGATCTGGGCGAGCCAAATCAGGACGCGATGGTTCTGGCGGGTTGCCGTGGTGGCTGGATTGCGGCTGCAGCAGACGGTTTGGGATCGCGAGCACGTAGTGATCTGGGGGCACGTAGTGCCTGCCAAGTTACCCGGCGGATCTTGCGCGCCACATCGAGCAGTTTCGATCTGCCGGCAACGCTGCCCTTGATTCATCAGCAATGGCTTAAAGCGATTGGTCCGACAACTCCTCGAGACGCCGCGACCACGCTGCTGTTCGGCCGCGTGACAGATCAAGGCGAGGTCCATGCAGCCCAATTGGGTGATGGTCTTCTGCTGGTGAAATGCGCTGGCGAGTTCCGTCGCATCACGCCAGAGCGCACAGCCTATGGCAATCAGACTTGGGCACTTGAGTCCACGTACCTGCAGGACAGATGGAGCTGTACGAAAGGCCGATTCACCGAGCCGGGTGATGGTGTTGTCTTGATGACAGATGGCGTGGCCGATGACCTCGAACCTGCACATCTTGCCGACTTCTTTGATGCGCTTTATCAAGACGTGAGCGCTCGGAATCGGCGCAGAGGCAGACGCTGGTTGCAGTCTGAACTGAATGACTGGGCGACACCCTTACACAGCGACGACAAAACACTCGTGGCCATTTTTAGGACTTCTGAATGAGCACAGCAACACCAGAGGCACCAAAGAAAAACAGGACAGTGCTAGACCAACACGGTCAGTCCTATGAACTGACAGGGCGTATCGGCGAAGGCGGTCAGGGGATCGTTTGTACGACCAACTACCCCAATGTACTCGTCAAAGTCTCTCGCGCAACCACAGAAGAAAAGCGAAACAGTTGGACGAGCAAGATTCGCGCACTTATGCGTCAGCCACTTGAGGGCCTTCCCATCGCACATCCGCAAGCCCTTATCACGCAGCCACAGCCCGGTTACGTCATGGAACTGATGGATGGACTGGTCCCAATGACTGAACTGATGCAGGTCGCGACGGACGCCTTGATGTCGGATGAAGGCATCTCGGGCTATGTCAAGACAGGCGGTCTGTTGCGCCGGTTGAAGTTGCTCGCGCGACTGGCTCGGGTCCTGGCTGAGTTGCATGGCCGAGGACTCGCTTATGGCGATCTTTCTCCTGCAAATGTCTTCGTATCGCAGTCACTAGAGTACGCCGAAGTCTGGTTGATCGATGCTGACAATGTTGCGAGTCAGTCGCGTGATGGTCAGCAAGGTGTGTTCACCCCCGATTACGGGGCTCCAGAGATTCTGAGGGGAGAGTCCGGCATCAACACCCTGACCGACAGCTGGAGTTATGCGGTCATGGCGTATCGCGTCCTCACGCTGGTTCACCCCTTCAAGGGGGACGTTGTGCTTGAAGGTGAACCCGAGCGTGAAGAGGCGGCCCTCCGAGGCGAACTCCCTTGGGTAGATCACCCAGTTGATCGCAGCAACGCCTTGTCGATAGGTCTTCCCCGCGAAATCACGCTCAATGCGCCACTGCGTGCGCTGTTTGAACGATGCTTCAATGCCGGGCTGAACAATCCGGGTGAGCGGCCAAGTCTGAATGAGTGGGCAGATGCCTTCGAGGCTGCCACAGGCCATTGCGATCAATGCGAGTCTTGCGGCAGCACGTTTTTCTACACCTCGAAACACGTCTGTCCATTTTGCGATCACGCCCAGGACACGAATCGCACAATCCTCTTGCAGGAATATCGCTATATGCCTCCGGATCTGCTCCGGGAGGGCTTGCCGGAAGATGTTCCAGAGTCGTTGATTCGAAAAGAGTGCTGGACTCGCACAGGCAAGGCGATGGTTTTGAGTATGAACCCTGCCGAGTTAAAGACTTTGCCCTTGGGGACGTCTCTGTACGCGGATGCCCGTCCGCTATGCACTGTCGAACTTGCTAAGGATGGCTTGTGGATAGAGCCATCAGCCGGGACGCAAGTTTCCTTGCAAAGAGCATCTGACGACAAAGTCGTCGCGGTTGTGCGTCGGCAGCGGCTCAAGTCAGACAGTCGTTCAGGAGTGTCTTTCTGGCTCCACCTAGGAGCAGTAGAAGAAGAGCATGTCGTTTGGCGTTTCAACTGGTGAGGCAACGATGAAACTCTGCGACTTTCCTCTTCTGTCGGGTGAACTTACGCAGTTCACTTGTGACGATCTCGGCGCTGATTGGCAGATCGGTGAGGCCGTGTCAGTACAGGCACACGGTAATGACTATCTTCTCCGACAGGGCGAATCCGTTTGCGTCGGCAAAGTAGAAGGACGCCAAGATCGAATTGCGCTTCAGGTCCAACGAGGCCTGACGTTGTGGGTGTTAAGACATCGGCATGGAGAGGTTCTCCACCTTCAATCGCTGGATTTGGTCGAGCAGATCCAGCTGGATATGGCGATTTCTGTTGATGAGGCCATTGCGGAGCAATTGGCCAGCAGGGGTGAGATTTCTGCTCCAGACGTACCCACTGCAGTTGGTTGGTTGAATGAGCAATTCATCTCAGCTGAAAAAGCACCGAACTCAGAAATGGATCGTGTTTTTCTTGGCCGCTTCGACAACGCTTCCGATGAGAGCTTCGTTCTGTTTGGTGCAGGCTGGCGCGGCAACGTCAAACGAGATGCTGGCGTGCTCAAACTGATGAGCGTCACTCGTCTCAAGGGGGCTACAGCACGTGTAGCCATGGCTGTTGGCAAGATCTCTTTCGAAGATGCCAGTGTCGCCGTGCGTCTCCAGAGTACAGAGCAACGCGCACTCTTGGATGCCGCGCTGCGCGACAACGGCAGCTACCTACGTTTATGGCAAGAGTATGGTGCGCTCGAATGGGAGCAGGCTCGAGATTGCGCGAGGGAACTGGGTTCTCTTCGCTTCAAGAGTGCGGAACTCGTCGAAGGTGAACTGTGGGCCTGGTTTCTAAAAGTTGACGCTGATCATCTGAAGGATTTCCGGAGGCGATGGAAAGCTTTGGGGCTGGCGAACACGACGCAAGTCGAGCTTGGGGATCGGGAGCTTGATCTTGACTCCGACGTTGAAGACGCGCCGAGCAGAGCTGACCGAGCACGCCGTCGCCCGGTTCGTGGTGTATTGCGGTTCGAGCGAGAAGGCGTGGTCTTGGTTCCGAGCCAGGACCGGCGCTCAGAACGCCCTCCAACCAAGGGGTTCATCTACTACTCACTATCGGGTGATGAAGCCGTACAGACCCGTCGTGCGCGCGCAAGGCAATCTATCAATGAAGGACGGCGACTGCCGCAACTGAGCTACTTGCTGGAAGGGGTGGCTCCGCCAAGCGCCCGGCGACGTCAGCTCGACGGCTTATCCACCTACGCCAAATCTTGCTTCAAGGGTGTTCCGACCAAGCGGCAGATTGAGGCGCTGGAGAAGGCGATCAATACACCTGATATCGCACTTATCGTTGGCCCACCAGGAACAGGTAAGACTCAGGTCATTGCAGCTTTGCAGCGGCGCCTTGCCGAAACACTCGGGGAAAACTCGCTGCAGCACCAAGTGCTGATTAGCAGTTACCAGCACGATGCGGTCGATAACGCCCTGAATCGTGCAGAAGTCTTTGGCTTGCCTGCCGTTCGAATTGGCGGTCGAGGGCGCCGTGACGAAGGCGGTGTCGACCCCGTTGGTGTTTGGTGTGAACGCAAACAGAAAGAAATCTCTGTTCGACTCGACGCGATTCGGCTGAATGAGCCGCTGACTCAACCATTGGAAGAGCTAGATCGACGTATCACAGCATTGAGACTCGCGAGCATGTCGGCACAGGAACGCCAAACACAGTTCGAGCAAATTGATGTCCTTTTGCGTCAGCTGTTCGATCTTGACGTTCGTCTCCCGGCCCAAATTAAGGACCGATGGGATGAGTTTCTTGCCCAGCAGAAGAGAGTCGAAACCCAGCGTCAGGCCAATGAGCCTGCTGGGCTTGTGCGCTTGCTGAGGGCTCTGCGCACCAGTTCTATCGGGTTCGCCGACGACGGGCCGGACAGAGCTCATCAGCTTGAGCGCACGCTGCGGCGCAGCAACGTCAAACTTCAAGATTCGGAATGGGGCTTGCTCCAGCGACTTTCAACGGTTGCCGATGCCACTGAAGCAGATCTTGCTGAATTGGCTGCGTTTAAGCTGTCCATGCTGGATCGGTTGAGCCCCGATTACAGGCCCCCACAGCTAAAGCAAGCGCTGAGCGGCGAAGCACTTGGTCTCTTGGCCGACATCGAGCACGCAATCGACGCGCCTTTGCGTCAATCTCGCCGTGGCATCTCTGCGGTAGTGGCCTCGTACCACGCGGCACTGTCCCAAGCCCCCAATGAGGCAGCGAGAGCGGTCCGCGAGTACGCCAGCATTGTCGGTGCGACCTGCCAGCAGTCAGCTGGTAAGGCGATGAGTAGTTTGAAAGAGTTGAGCGACCTAGATGCATCAGAAGGAATTGAGTTCGACACGGTTGTCATCGACGAAGCCGCCAGGGCAAACCCTCTAGACCTTTTCGTTCCTATGGCGATGGCGCGGCGTCGCATCATCCTGGTCGGCGACCATCGACAACTACCTCACCTTGTTCAGCGAGAGTTGGAAGACGAACTCATTTCGAGACAAAGCCTGACTGAGGCTCAAGCGAAGGCGTATGAGCAGAGTCTTTTTGAGCGGCTGGTGAAGCAGCTTAGGGAGCAAGAGAAAGTCGACAACATCAAGCGCGTCGTGATGCTCGATACGCAGTACAGAATGCATCCGACACTGGGTGACTTCATCAGCAAACAGTTCTATGAATCTGAGGGATTAGACGTCTTGCACTCGGGGCGACCTGCGGAGGATTTCGCTCACACGATTCCTGGCTACCAAGGCAAATGTGCGGCTTGGTTGGATGTGCCTCTGCAGGACGGGAAAGAAAGATTCCTAAAACCCGGTTATGAAAGACGTGCGGAGGCAATTTCTATTGCAAAAGAGGTTAAGCGGATTGCAGATTCTTGTGGGCCGTCGCTGAGCATTGGGGTCATCAGTTTCTACCGCGCCCAGTGTGACCTGATACTTGATGCACTGGCTGACGAGGGCTTGGCAGAGGAAGAGGATGGGGAAATCCGTATCGCGCGCTCCTACCGGCAGACTGAATCAGGTGATGAGCGACTGCGCGTCGGCACGGTTGACGCGTTTCAAGGCAAAGAGTTTGACCTCGTCTTCCTGTCTGTAGTGCGCGCTAACGACGTGGTGATTCCCGATCAGAAGGAAGGGGAAGATCGCGAACGATTGCTAAACAGCAAGTATGGACACTTGCGGTTGGCAAATCGCATGAACGTGGCGATGAGTCGCCAGAGGAAGCTTCTCGTCGCCGTCGGTGCCAAACACATGGCAGAAGGACCCGAGTCCGAGGAAGGGGTCCCGGCTCTGGCTGCATTCCTCAAGCTTTGCAGAGAGGAGATGGCGCATGGCCGCTGACCGCTATCTTCGCTTCGATGTCCGTCGCCCCCCGGGTGGGCGGCCGCTTCTGTGGCCTGTCCGCGTTTGGAAGGTCCTTTATCCAACAAATCGTGTCCTCAAGTTGAACCTGTTCCAGCAGGCGATCCTTGGACTGGCAAGGGCCAGATGCCAGGACAGTTCGGAAATGGCTGAGTTGCTGGGGCTGGACCGAGAACTGGTGGCATTCATCATTGCAACTCAACTGATCCCGAACGGCTGGATGACCACCTCGGGATCAGTCACCTCTCAAGGTGAGCGTGTCCTCGAAGAGGCTCAGGATGCCAGCGAGGAAGTCCGCATGGGGTACGCATATCAGGACGCGATTTCGGGGAACTGGCTGCCGCGATTCACTGAAGAACTTCCAGAGATCGAAGCGAAGCGAGTCGATGAACGTGGTTACCCAGTGTTCCTGCGAGACCTCGATTCCGGAAAGGAGGATCGCCCCTTCCGCCTCAATCACTTCCGAGAGGACGCACTGGACACAGCGGCCCTCTTTGATGCGTTTCAGCGCTATCGAACGGATCACGACCACGCCAAGCAGCGTGATGAGGAGCTTTCGGCACGTGTCCGCATTGAGAGCCTGAGCTTTGTCGAAGATTTGGCGCAGCCGATGTGGTTATGGACATGGATTTTTCCCGACGAGGCTGGGCCACAACCCTGGTTGGTTGCCGATCCATTCGGGTTGCAGCAGGCTGCGTCGTGGTTGCGCAAACCCCTGCAGGAAGTCTTGCCGCGAAACGATGGACTTGCAAGATACATCGCTGACGCGGTAGGCGAGACGAGATCGAACGATTTGTCGGCAGAGGAGTGGCTCCGATCCCTGGAGAATCAGATCGACTTGACACTGCTTGCAGACTACAACTGGTCGCGGAAGGTGCCGATTGTTGAGGGATACCTCGCCAGCGTTCTGAGACGAAGATCCGTGCTGGCTAGTCAGGAGAGGTCTTGGCAGGAGGATGTGACTAGCCTTCTCATTGAGACTCACAACCTGGCAGAAAGCGTGCTGCAGTGGCTGTTGAAGCAATTTTCCGTTGATGTCCGCAGACTTCCAGATAGAAGCCAAGACAACAAGTGGACGAAGGAAATCGCCGTACAAACATTGCAGGCGCTCCCCATAGCAAAACTCGACGACGAATTAGTTAGACGCCTTGCGTCACAGAATTTGCGAGAAATTAGAAATGCGCTGATCCGAGGCAATAGCTCACTGAAAGCTCTGATGTTTGCTGCACTGCTTTCTACCATCGAGCACTCCGATCACCCCTTCCTCAAGCTATCCGCTGATGAGCTTCGACTGACTCGTCTGCTTGATATGGCAGATGCTCGCAACAAAAAAGCCGGGCATTCAGGTAGCGAGAGAATCGATAGAGAAGAAGCTATGGAACACGCTGACTTTGTCATCGAATGGGTTCAAATTTTTAAGGGCTGGTATTGAAATGGCAAAACACAATAAGGGGAACAAAGCCCCAGTCGCGCAAAACGCAAATACTGCACAAAGTGCGGTCGCATCGGCATGGCAGAAAGCAACTGCTGGAATTGGCTCCCTTGCATCGCTGGTGCAAGGCGATGCTTCCGCTGTGGCACTCCCTGACTTGGAGAAAGATCAGGTCAGCGAGTTGGATAAGGTAGAGCCCGAGAAAAAAATCGAGCTCGAGAGGTTGCTGGCGGATATCTCTGATGCCGCAAAGAGAGTTCGTGATCTACATGAAGACGCACAGAAGCGCACCGATGACCTGGCTCGCAAGGAGGAGGCATTCTCCCGCCGAAGTGATGAGAACAAGAAGCGAACCGAAGAGATCAACAAACTCGACGAAGAGTTGAAGCAAAGACAAGTTGAGATAAAAAAGTCCGAATCAACTTTGGCCGATAAGGAGCGTGAGCTTGAGAAGCGAGAACTGGATGCGCGTTCCGGTTTTGCCGCCCAAAACGTGGCCGCACTCAGTGATCTCAAGAAAGAAATCGTGGAGCTTGAGTCCAGGAAGACTGAGATTCAACTCGGCATCCTTCAAGCGGAGCAGAAAGCACGTGACGATGAGTCCGCGCGCGCATCCGAAGTGATGGAACGTGAAGCGGAGATTGCAAACAAGGAGAGAGCTCTACAGCAGCAGCAACGGCGACTAGATGCAGAGTGGAAAGAGCTTGAGCGTGAACGGGTACAGATCCGCGAAGATTCACTTCGCGAGGCCAGTCAGGAAATTGCCAGATTGACCGATGCTCGACTACGCGCAGAGGCACGCCTTGAAAAGGTTTACCGTGATTGGACATTGACTGAACAGAAACTAGAGCAATACCGGGAGTTCTCAGAGGCATTGGCAGGGAGGTCTGCCCGCGAGATACTTGACGAGTTGGCTGCTCAGAAACGTCGAGTCACTCAATTGGAAAACCAAATTGCAAACAGTCAGGATGATCAGTTGCAATTTGAGAACGAGGCGCTGCGAAAACTTCGTGATGAGCAAAAGGCTCAACTCGACGAGGTTCATTTTGATTTGGCTGATGCTAAAGCTCAGCTTCATCGCCTCCGCCTCGGCGTGAGTGACAAAGAGAACCTCGAAAGAGAAAAGCGTGCCCTGGAAAAGAACAATCAGATCTTGAGTGCAAGGCTCAATGACTTGGGCAAAACGGTAGATGACCTAACCCAGTCACAGCAATCTGAGAAGCCGTTCCCTCAAATGGCATGGATGGATTCCGCATCCACTGCCGATTGGATCAAGGATCGCAAGGCCAAGGAGTTGAGCCTGCCGGAGCAAGACGTTCCTGATCTGAAAAAATTCTCGGTTGAATTGCAGCACCGGATCGCTCAAGCGGAGGAAGGCGCGATACTGCATTTCAGCCTCGAAGATATTCAGTTGCTTATTGCCGGGTTGGCCATGAGCCAGCTTCACATCTTTCAGGGAATCAGCGGCACGGGTAAAACGAGCCTGGCGAAGGCGTTCGCAAAGGCTGTTGGAGGGCACTGCACTGACATTGCCGTCCAAGCTGGCTGGCGAGACCGTGATGATCTACTAGGGTACTACAACGCATTCGAGAAGCGCTTCTATGAGCGCGACTGCCTGCAAGGTCTCTACCGTGCGCAAACAGCCGCCTACAAGGACCGGTGCAACATCATCTTGCTGGACGAGATGAACCTGTCGCGCCCGGAGCAGTATTTTGCTGAATTCCTCTCGGCGCTCGAAAAGAATGACCCAAGAGATCGACTCATCAGTTTGTCGGAGAGCCAGTTGCCAAACGCACCAGCGCTGCTGGTCGAGGGTCGAAGAATTCGGGTTCCCCACAACGTTTGGTTTGTAGGCACTGCTAACCACGATGAAACGACGAACGAGTTCGCTGACAAAACCTACGACCGTGCTCATGTCATGACGCTTCCCCGTCACGAAGCTGGATTCAAGGTGGAGCCGAAGCCGAAGGCCAGCTTTAGCTATGGATCATTGACGGAGCGTTTCGATGCTGCTGTGACACAAAACGCTGATGAGGTTTCAGAGTTGTTGGCGGAGTTGACCACGGGCCCGCTCACAAGCATCTTGCAGGATCGCTTTGACCTGGGTTGGGGCAATCGACTCGAACGTCAGGCCATGCGATTTGTCCCTGTTTACATGGCTGCCGGCGGTCGCAAAGAGGATGCTCTGGACCATTTGCTTGCCAGTAGAGTATTCAGACGCGGGAAGGTCACTGGCAGATACGATGCGACCATCGATGATCTAGCCGCCATCGAACAAGCGCTGACCACAGTATGGAAGGGGTGGAAATCGGAGCCTCGCCGTTCCATTAACTTGTTGGCTGAAGACCGTCGTCGTAAGGAACGTGGGGCATGATGTTTCTGGACCGCCTTACGGGTGGCAAACTCAGCCGCCTACCCGACGCACTTCTGCCGGGGCGGTATTGCTTGCTTGAGCCACTCCTGGTCAATGGACACAGCCGCTTGCAGCCCGGTGATCTGCTCTCAGATGACGGCTCGGGCGTAATCCGGACTCAAGACACAGAATCGCAAGTGTTCGCCATCGATCAGTCTGACGACGATCAGGCGGACTGCGATCTGTCGGCAGAAGCGATTATTTCCATCGCCGGGAAAATCGCTCACGCACATGATGCAAATGTCTCACCCATGCTGCCCGCTGAGATGGCCGCCCAATGCGCGCTCGAAGAACTCGAGCGCGACTTGGCGGTGGTCCTCAGAGACGGTCATCTGCATTCAATATCTGACCGCCCCCGCAGAGACCTTCGATATGACGACTTGGTTGCGCCAGTGGCGCGAGCTCGACGCCTCGCGACTTCGGCATTAAGTCACCTGGCATCACACTCTGATTGCTGGCAGCAGCGTACGCTCAGCGGTGTTCAACCGCGCAAGGTTCTTGCACGTTTCAGCGAGGACGACTATGCCATCTATGAGAACAGGCTCTACAAGCGCTTACTGGATCGGCTAGATCGACACCTTGCCAGGAGATTGGCTCGCATCCGGGGAGTCAATTCACGACTGGAGCGAGCTTTGGAGTTCCAAGACTCTGAGCAGACGCATTTTCGACTTCGCCAGGATATTTGTCGCCTTTGGGGCGAGTCATATCTTGATGACAAGACTGGGACGCAGTTGGAGGCAGGAAAGCGTGCACTCAGCGACTTGGAGTCTCAGTTGCGTGTAATCAGAGGGCTCAAGCAAAGGGGGCTTTATTCTCTGGTGCCTCCTGCATCTGTGGTTCCTGCCCAAGTTCACCGGACAAACATTCTCAACCACGACCCGCACTATCGTCATCTGCCCCCGCTTTGGGAGAAGTTGAAAGATGATCGAGAAGACCGGCTCTTACCCCCGGAAGAGCGCTTGGCGCGGCAACTGCAATTGCAGCTGGCTTACGTCAGTTACGTTGGTCTTGTGATCATGCGGGCGCTTGAGCGGTATGGTCTGCGCAGAGTGGATGGAAATTTCGTCTTCAGTTGGGCGGGACGGAGTTTCGTACTCCGACGTGATGTACATGATTGGGTCGTAACTCAGTCTCAGGGATCTACCCTGAGGATCGTGCCGATTGCCTGGTTCGGCGCGTCAATAAATATCAGTGAGAGTCTGGCGCCTGGTCGCATCGTGTGTTGGCCAGGCGGGCCAACCAGTGTCGCATCGCCGCAGAGTCTTCCTGTCTCTCCGCTGGACCTTTATGTCGTGGAGAAGGTGGGGAAGTTGATCGATGAGTGGATGTTGCGGCAATTGCTCCAAGGTCATGGCCGAAAATTGGGGCCGTTGCCCACACCGGCCAAAAGGCTAACCGAGGCTTGGCCAGAACAGTTTGAATCTATTTCGTCTACCCATGTCAGGCTCCTCGCGCCAGTCGATGCTCAGAAAGCAGCCGAACTGAAGGCTTCACTCAAAGGCTCAGCTAATTCGCAAGTTGAGGATGCCGTCTGGGACGCCATCGAACAGATCGCAACTCTTGCTGAGCTTTGTGGCCATCAGGCGCGATTCGTGCGAGGGCAGCAGCAGGACTTCTACTGCCAATGCGGAACTTGCCAGGCAACTTGGTCGCTCAAGACAACAGGGAAAAGGCGACACTTTTCTATGCGGCCGAAGGGGGCATCTGCCATACCAGAAGATGACGGCTTTCTTTGGTCTGGGAGGGATTGGCTGGAGTTCGATTTGGGTTCAGAACAGTGACGGTGGCCAAATCGTCGAATCCACGCCCTCAAGGCCAAGGTGTTACTATCTGGCTCTGAAAGCGGACGCGGGTTCGGTTCCGTGCTCCGCCACCAACATCTAGTCCGGAGTGATCCGGTGCAATGCAGTAAAAGGCTGAGAAACCTAGGAAATTTAAGGTTCTCAGCCTTTTTTGCGTCCATCGCAAACCGATCCCGACTCTGCATCGCGGAGAAATTTTGTGGGCATGGGCAGCGGCATTTTCCATGCCATCCTGAACCGGGTGCCCCTCGATATCCTGACCGCGACAGGCGTCTCCACCGCCAAACCCGCCCGAAAGTCAGTCCGCCCGGTCGGCAGTGCTTGCTTCTATCATGCGTTTCAAGCTGGCAAGTAAGCGTCGTCCCTACCCCGTCTTGACGCCTCAGACCCTCAGCCTCTCCAAGCACTCATTC
>APMI01002870.1_pt1 | contig 18219 bp, 10 predicted proteins | sample 667938 | NCBI WGS metagenome assembly APMI01 (sample SAMN01084076, study PRJNA167559) | wastewater metagenome | biome: Wastewater | place: Denmark: Ejby Moelle, Odense | collected 2011-11-28 | reverse complement strand
ATAATACCCGATTGATGGATATTTTCGAACTGAACGGCGTTGAACATAAACAAAGTGGGAATCACGATCAGCCCGGGTGTTAAAGTTTTGAGAATAAGCGGGAAATAATACTCAGGCAAGGTGATCAGGAACAGGATAACTATCGCGGTAAGCCATGGAAAAACAACCCGGCTGAGCATAAAAAACAACCTGAACCCCGGCTTTACCAGCGTTACCGAGCCCGACGAAATCATAAATAAAGGCGTTACGATACGGCCTATAACGAGCATCATAACTAAGGAAATAACAGTGAATACAATTTCCTCGGTGTCGAACATACGACTCATAAAAAGCCACTCGGAAGTATAAATGAACTCCGTACGGGTAACAAAGCCGGCTATGTAAGCACCGAAAAACATATTGGCGCCACAGATAAAGCCCCAGAGATAAAAAAGCTGGAAACGCTTCAGGACCACATTTTCGGTAAAAAACAATTTCAGAAATACAAATGCCAGCATCAGCGAAAGTATAGGTCCCATGGCAAAAATTACGACCAGCGCTTCGCGGGTATACAAGGGGGAGTAGGTGTAAAGCGGGAATTTTAGCCGGTAATAATACCATTCGATGGGGATATGGTACGACGATGCTACCAGGATAGTGATCACCTGGTAAAGCACATAAATAAGCATAAATGCCAGTATCAGGTATGCTGTTGAATGCAGGTATGCAAACCCGAATTTTTTACGAAGTTCAGGTGTAGTGACGACTGCACGTAAATTTTCACGGAACTTACGGCGTTTTTGCCTGGCCAGTTCACGGCGTTCCCTTTTCGAAAGCTTAAAAGCTCCGCCTTTTAACCCAGGCTGGCGACGGGGAAAAACGGTACGCCATGGATTTTTCCTGAATTCAGTCCACCATTTCTGTCGTAAATGTTTTCGCTCGTGCCGCACATACGCTTTCATGCGCCTGCGTTCGCGCTGAGCTTCGGTAAGTTGTCGTTTGGCAAAAGGGTTCGATAAAAACCGCACAAGCCCTTTCCGGAACAATCTCCATGTCTCGGCCCGCTGCCGCCTCAGCCACGAGCGTTCCCTGGCGCGAATTCGTTTTTTCTCGGCCCGCATCCGCTGCCGGTCCTTCTTTTCCAGCTCACGCTGTCGCTTGCTATGTGGCGATCGGGGTTTACCAAAAGGATGCGCAAGGAAGTTATTGATGCGTTTAACAAAACTTTGCCAGGCTTCGCGGCGTTGTTTTTTACGCCAGGCCCGCTCACGCTCAAGCCTGCGTTTTTTTTCAGCTTTTTTCCTTTTCAGGTTCTCGGAGGGTACAGAATTGCGGCTGAAAATACTCGGCATATACGGGAAACGAATTTTCCGGCTAAGTTATAAAAATTATCCTGACCTATGGCTGTGAAGCGAATGCCTGATTCGAGGGTTTACAACTAAAAAACTACAAACCAGGTACGCCAATTCCTTTCAAAATTTAGCGTCAGAGTACAATTGTTGTATTTACCTTATAGAAGGGCGAATGGGAGAACCGGCCAAGGGAGATAGTCAAAATAGGAACTAAAACCAGAACTTCAATTCAGGTTACTCCCCTGCCTGCTGATGGAGTAAGGCAGGTGTGCTCTTACTTTTACTCAACTCATTGTATTTATTTGATAAAATAAAACAGTTTCTTAATTGCTGTGCCGGCTTTTTAAATAATTTATGTACCAGTGCATTGTGAATAAAAATGTGCATAAAAATATGTGCGCCTGTGTTTTATGTCCCTGTTTTTAAACTTAATTCGTATAAGTTTCCGGGTAAGTTGCCACGACTAAAAAAAATTCCGGAAAATTCATATTACTTTTTCTCTCCGTGGTTATAAACAGTATACAGCGTAAACAAAAACACTGAGAGATGAAAAACACTGACATCCTTTATACTGAACAGTACTCGGAAATCTTGACTGAAGAAACTTCAACAGAATTTATGGTAAGACCTTACCATATTATTGGCACTGCAGTTCTGCTGGTGGCATGGGCCTGGCTGGGCACCATCATTATCGGATAACACATTCATAGTTATATCTTTGCTTTCCAACACAATAATCCTGTGTTGGATTTTGTTTTTCAGGATGTTACATTTTCAGCTATCCGCTGCCGGAACCTCTAACACAAGTCTGCACGATCCGGCTTAAAAATCGAAACTACTTATTTGGTCCTGTCCACTTGATGTAATTTCTACGAATACCCGTTCAATTTATGAAAGTAAACAAAACTGCATATTACAGTGTTATAATCTATTAATCAACCGTATATAACTTTAAACCCTGCACATTATGGATTTATCTACCCTCAACTGGCCGGCTATTCTGGTGTCGACTTTAATTTTCTTTGCACTGGGTGCATTGTGGTATAATCCCATCGTTTTTGGCAAGCAATGGATGAAAGAAACCGGAATTTCGAAAGAAACTGCTGCAAAAGCCAATATGCCTAAAATTATGGGTTTAACCTTGCTATTTACATTTATAATGGTTGTTAACCTGGCCCTCTTTCTCAACGATCCGAAAATTGGCGCGACCGAAGGAGCTATGTATGGATTCTTCACCGGGTTTGGATGGGTAGCCATGGCTATTTTCGTTACCGGTCAGTACGAATTCCGCAGTGCACGCTACATGCTTATACATGCCGGGTACAACGTGGTGGGATTTACCATAGTCGGTCTGTTGTTAGCTGCCTGGAAGTAGACTCGGCCAACGAGGTTCCGGGGAAAACGAAGAGATGGAAAGACCCGGAGATGGAGAGAGCCGGGGAAGGTTACCTTTTGAGAAAGTACAACCGCATGCTGTGGTTCGCTGAGGGAAACACCACGCAGCACTGTGAACTCAGCACTGAGCACTGTGCACTCAGCACTCAGCACTTTATTCCTGAGCGAAGCGAAAGGACGCCATTCACAGTCATTTCGAGCAAAGCGAAACAACACTCACCTTACCCTCTTCCAGTCAAAGTCTTCGGGATACGCCCGGTATGCACACATTCGGAGCGGAGCCTGCGGCCGACAATCCGCTCGACCATACTGCCTATTTGCAATACTTTATCTACATCAAGGTTGGTTTCAATACCCATTTCGTCCATCATTACCACCATATCTTCAGTTTGAATAAGTCCGGTGATCATAGGATCGGCATAATAATAAGCACCCGTTCCGGAAACGGGAACGCCATCCACAAAATTGGCAGGTTGTCCGCCAATGCCGCCCATGGTCGACTCGTAATTGGTCATGCCTGCCTGCAACGCGGCCAGCACATTGGCCAGCCCCCAGCCCCGGGTGGTATGAAAATGTACAATTTGTTTCTCGGGTCTCCCGATTTTATCCATCAACATGGAGTAATACCTGTAAACCCGATCGGGCGATGCTGAGCCGTCGTGATCGGCATGTTCCACATCGCTTGCGCCGATATCGAACCAGCGTTGGGCAAATTCAACCGCTTTCTCCATTTTGGTAGGTCCTTCGATGGGGCACCCCCAGATGGTGCTCACGGTTCCGTTCACTTTCAGCCCTGCAGCTTTTGCTTTGGGTATCCATTCTTCAGCCATTTTCCAGTAATCTGCCAGCGACAGCCCGGAGTTTTTCATATGGTGCGACTCACTGGTCGAAACCATCAGCAGGATACGATCGGGGCCCCAGCCTTCCTGCCGGGCTTGTATGGCGCGCTCAATGGCTTTCTCGCGGATGGTAACCGCGGTAAGGCTCACCCCGGGTAGCAGGTGACCTATCGCCTTGCTGGCACGAATCTTTTTCAGCAGCTCATCTGAATCTTTAAACTGCGGCATCCCCTTCGGATTACCCAGGTTGGTAACTTCCACATGTTTAAAACCAGCCAGAATCAGCTGCTCGGCAAGCCAGAGTTTGGCTTCGGTAGGAATAAGTTTTTCCTCGTGCTGGAAACCGTCACGGACAGTGATATCGCCTATGGTAACTTTTTTTGGATAGTTCATGGGAAGGTGTTGAAGTTTATTACCAAATATACATTAATTTTGAAAGGTTAAAACCAGTTCCACTGCAATGGAATGCTATCATTAACAGATTCTGTTTCATGATGTTCACCCACTTGCATATTCCTTTTTAAGTGCGGACAAGTTGTAATGGCCATTCGTTTTGTGTATAAATCCAGGTTTCTCAACCGATTTCCTTTACTTAACATGACATTCCCAAAGTGCAGAATTATTGTAGCTCTTGGAATAATCATGTTGTTTTGTTTGCAGCTCAGGGCCGAATACAGAACAAATGTTCATTCAATATCCAGGCGCGAAGGCTTGTCGAACGGGGCGGTAAATACGATCATTAAAGATTCGGAAGGCTACATGTGGTTCGGGACCTGGAATGGACTGAACCGATACGACGGATACCACATAGTCACGTTCCTGCCAGGCAGCAATTCCAATTCAATCCATAACCATGTAATCAGGGAACTATTTCCCACAGCCGGCGGACCGATATGGATGCTTACCAATAAAGGAGTTGGATTATATGACAATATCCATGGCCGGTTTTCGTCCTATTTTACCAGTGAGTCGGAACAAATAAATTATGAGAATGATATAGCTGTCTGCCATTCCGACACTTATGGAACCCTGGTTTCGGTGTTTGGCAAAGGCATATTTCGGTACGACCGTGCCGGCAACCAGTTCAGGAAAATAACTTTCGAGCAGGGTTCCTATCCACTGTCGCTTACCATTAAACGAATTCATATTGCCGGCAACAAAACATATTGTATCTCATCGGGCGGAAAACTATACATGATGTCAGGTGCCCGCCTTACGGAGATGTTTCAACTTCCAATCACCGGTGCACTTTCATCATCATTTTCGGCCACCATCAATGGACAGCCTTATCTCTTAATTACACAGAGAACCGGCGCAGCCCTGCTGGTTAATCCTGAAACCCGGGAAATACAGCAACTCAAAATTCCTGATGATATCATTTCGTCCATATCTGTTGCCCGGGAAAATGAAAAACTTTGGGTGGGAACCGAAAAAGGCAGGATATACAGTTTTAACCTTTCAACGCGGAAATTTGAAGTACTGAGCCCATTATCCAACCTGCTCAGCGACAAAACCATTACAACCCGGATACTAAGTATTTATGAATCAGATAATGATGTACTTTGGATTGGAACAGATGGCAACGGGGTTTATGATCTGAAACTGAATGAATTCCCGAATAAGAGTTTTTCGTCCGACAGGTTAGCCTACCCCATTGTACGTTGCATACTTGTAAATAATAAAAGAGATATTTTAGTAGGTACCAAAGGAGGCGGGATTGATATTTTTGATTCAGCCGGGAAACATCTCAGGGGCATTTCGGTAAAAAACGGGTTGAGCAACAATTCAGTGCTATCCTTCCATGAGCTAAGCGATGGCTCTGTTTTGGTTGGCACCGATGGTAAAGGCATTGATATAATTTCGCCTGATTACAAGGTGATACGAAATTTTCCACGCGATTTTAAAATTCCTGATGAATTAAATTTTGCCTCAGTATACCGCATCCTCGAAGACAGTGACCACAAGATATATTTAGGCACCAGTGGTTACGGTGTGATTATGGTTGAATTCGACAAGTCAAAAGCATCAACCCCTGTGAACTGCGAGCAGATTTTACTAGATAAAAGTGCTAATACCAGGGCGCAGCAAAAACAGATTGTTTACGCGCTGGCCGAAGAAAAACCAGGGATAATCTGGATAGGAACCAGGGGATTAGGCGTATACCGCTATAATACGATCACCAAGCGGGTGATTGGTCAGTATACTACCCATACACACCCTGGAATTATTCCCAACGACGATATCCTGTCCTTGTCGGCTATTTTTATGGACCGCATTTGGGTCGGTTCCAGCAACGGCATTTTTAGCCTGGTGCCTGTTTCGTCTGACTCGGTAAAAGTGCAAGTTTTTACAATTCAATCAGCAATCACCAACACAAGTATCCATGCCCTGCAGTTCGACAAAAAAGGCAATTTGTGGCTCACAACCAACCAGGGGCTTTCGATGATTGATAACACCCGGACTAATGTACGGAGCTTTAATACCAACGACGGGTTGGTGAACTATGAGTATAGCGACGGAGCATCGTTTTTCGACTACAAAGCGAACATGCTTTTTATTGGCGGAACCATGGGGCTGGACATCATTCAAACGGATGAAATAAAATTTTCATCTTATTTCCCTCCTATTGCCATAAACCAGTTATTTGTGAGGAATCAACTTGTTGAGCCCGGATATGAAAGCATACTGGCGAATCGCATAAATTACCAGAAAAGCCTTACGTTGAATTACGACCAGAATTCACTGTCGTTCGAGGTTTCAGCGCTTGCTTTCTGGGGGCAGGAGCGACACAGGATCTCGTACCGCCTGAAGAACTTTCTCGATGATTGGATTATAAATCCGCCGAACCAGCCCATCAGTTTTTCGAATCTTGAGCCTGGCAAATACCTGTTGCAGATTAGGGTGAGTGATGAAAACGGAATCTGGTCAGCAAACTACAAGGAAATAGAAATTACCATCAAACCCCCGTTCTGGAAAACAGGCTGGGCTATTGCAGGCTATATACTGCTGGCAATTTTGATACAGGTAATTATTTTTTCGACATACCGCAAACGCGATGCCAGAAAGAAAGCCGCTGCCTTGCAGGAATTTCAGAAACAGAAGGAAGCAGAGTTGCAAAGCTACAAAATTGAATTTTTTACAAACGTAGCCCATGAGTTGCGTACGCCACTTACCTTGATTACTTCGCATATACATGCTTTGCTCGAAGAATCGCGGAATACCGCCGAAAATCCACGCCTGTTAAAAGTATTCAACAACAGCATAAAACTGCAGAAACTGGTACTCGAGATCATGCAGTTTCGTAAACTGGAAAAAGGTAAAGAGCCCCTCAATATTCAGCTTACAAAACCCGTGGAACTTGTACAGGAAGTAGTATCCGATTTTGAGCTACTTGCACAGAAAAAGCAAATCACATGCGAGTTTATTTCACCCGATCCCGGAATCGTATTTAAAACAGATGCTGATAAGCTTCAGCGTATTGTTACCAACCTGGTTTCGAACGCCATAAAATACAATAAACCGGGAGGAACTGTAAAAATCACAGTACTACTCGATGATTCGAAGCTCGTGGTTGAGGTGGAGGATAATGGTGTCGGCATTAAACCTGAGTATTTCGAGAAGGTTTTTGAGCCTTTCGGGATATCTTCGGCACGCAAAAAAGGAAGTTTCCCGGGATATCGCTCAACAGGACTGGGGCTGGCCGTAACCAAAGGATTAATTGAATTGCTCCGGGGTTCAATAAAATTCAAAAGTAAACCCGGTGAAGGCACAACATTTACCTGCGTTTTCCCCGATGTGCATGTGATTAATCCGGAGGTTCTGGTGAACGAACCAGTTGACGAACCGGGCGAAACAAATTTTATGAACGAAGTTACTCCCGATACAATTGAAGATAATGTAACGCTTTCAACCAATAAGCCATTGATTCTGCTGGTTGATGACGATCCTGAAATATTGGCCTTGCTGCGCGATTTCCTACAGGCAGATTATAACATCATGTTTGCCGAAAATGGGGTTGAAGCATTTGAAAAAACCATGACCCATATGCCCGACCTTATTGTTTCGGACGTAATGATGCCCGAAATGGATGGCATTGATCTTTGCGGCAAATTGCGCGAAAATTTCGACACAAGCCATCTGCCATTGATCCTGCTCACCGCCAAAGCCGAAATAGAAGACCGCATCAGTGGGCTGAGGGCCGGAGCCGACTCGTATATCCCCAAGCCATTTCACCCACAGCATTTGCAAGTAAGGATTGAAAAGCTGTTGCATTCGCGGGAAATTATGCATAACCGATTCGGGCATCCGGATGATAACCCTACACTGGTTCAGGATATCACTGACCCGTTTTTTCAAAAAATAATCAGTTATATCGATGAAAATATCGACGACGAATCATTTTCATCCGAGAAACTTTGTGATAAACTTGCCATCAGCAAATCATCGCTGTATAACAAAACCAAATCGCTGTTGGGAACCACCCCGCACAGCCTGATCAATCAACGCCGGTTGTACAAAGCCGCCATCCTCCTTAAGTCGACAAGCATGACTGTGAGCGAAATAATTGACCAGACAGGATTTGTAAGCAGAACCCACTTCTACGAATTATTCAACAAATCATATGGATGCTCGCCATCCGTATTCAGAAGCAACGTTTCGAAAAATTAACGGTTCGGTATATCCTTCGGTTTGCGGCGCCGGTATGTACAAGCTGATCCCAAAAAGGCTTATACGAATTATAACCCGGCGCTCTGTACCCATATTTCCCGAATACAATCCGGCGTCAACTTCTGCCCGTTTTATTCCTGAAAATCCAGGTATCTGGAATCCCTTGATGCCTGGCAATATTATTTCAACCTGCAAAGTACTTTTCCTTATCGCATTTGTTGTTATTGGTTTCATTTATTCCCCACGGTTATAAACGAGCATTATACTTTTGCCGGAAAAACACGGTTTCTGTCACGCAGTTGCTTATTTTACACTATACCGGACAAGATCGGGAACAGGGCGGACACAACTTTTTCGGGATCAAATGTACTTTTGAGACTCCCAAATAATCAAATATGGATATCGCAAAACGTTTTTCACAAAATCCACTTCTTCGGCCATCGGATCTGAAACCGGGAATCGAAGGGATGGAAATACTCTGCCTGCTAAACCCAGGTGTATTTCAGTTCGAAGGCAAAACATGGTTGCTGCTGCGCGTTGCTGAGCGCCCCAAACAAATTGAAGATAAAATAAGCTTCCCTATTTATAATAGTAATGGCAACATCGAAATCCTGAGTTTCGACAAAAACGACCCCGACCTGGATGCAAGCGACCCAAGGGTAATTAATTATAAAAAGAAGGATTACCTCACCACGCTTTCGTACCTGCGACTCGTTTGCAGCGACGACGGAATTAATTTTTTCGAACCGCAGGGATATGCGCCCATTATTGGCAAAGGCGAACTGGAAACTTTCGGCATTGAGGATTGCCGGGTGGCAAGTATGAAAGATGAATTTTGCCTCTCGTTTACAGAAGTATCGGAATTTGGTGTTGGCGTTGGCCTGATCAGAACCACCGACTGGAAAAACTTCAGTCGCGAAGGAATGATTTTCCCTCCGCACAACAAAGATTGTGCTCTTTTTGATGAAAAAATCAACGATACATACTATGCGCTGCATCGCCCAAGCAGCCCCGAGCTTGGTGGAAATTATATATGGATTGCCCAGTCGCCCGATTTGGTACATTGGGGAAAGCATAAATGCATAGCCACTGTCCGCCCCGGCATGTGGGATTCGGCCCGGGTAGGTGCCGGGGCTGCCCCCATACGCACCGAAAAAGGCTGGCTCGAAATTTACCACGGCGCCAATAAGGAACACAGGTACTGCCTTGGAGCCCTGCTGCTCGACATCAACGATCCAACCAAAGTACTTGCCCGCAGCACCGAACCCATTATGGAACCCATACAACCCTATGAGCAAACAGGCTTTTTCGGAAACGTGGTATTTACAAATGGCCATTATGTGAAAGGTGACGATATATACATGTATTATGGTGCGAGCGACGAAGTAATCTGCGGCGCCAGGCTGTCGATATCCGAAATACTTTCAACCTTACTTTCATAAAAAGACGATGATTAAAAAACTCACCAGCGAATTCCGTTTCTTCCTCTCCATGCCGCATAATATGCGCGTACTGCTCATTACCAACATGCTGTATGCATTGGTACTACCAGTCGTCGAAATATTTATGGCCGCCTATATTATGCGCTATTTTGCTGATACCAGCTATGTCGCCATTTTCCAGGTAGCCATGTACACCGGCATTATAATTACCTCGCTTACCAACGGTTATTTACTCAAACATTTCAAGGTTGCACACCTGTATAGTTTTGGGATCCTGCTCAGCGGATTGTCGATGGTGGGTATGATGTTCGTAAAAGATATAACCCTGTTTGGCCTGGTAGTTTCAGGCACGCTGATAGGAGCAGCATCCGGATTTTTCTGGACCAATCGTTACCTGATGGCCCTGAACACTACCAAGGACGAAAACCGAAACTATTTTTTCGGGCTCGAATCCTTCTTTTTTACCATCGCAAATATTACCGTTCCGCTGGCTATAGGCGCATTGCTGGCCTCCATCGACGGGATGGAAATTTTTGGGATCGTATTTAATATTTACAAAGGATACCGGGTAGTTACACTGATGGTGTTTGTAGTTACAATACTGGCATGTTTTTCGCTGGCGCGCGGCAAATTTGAGAACCCCGTTCAGAAAGATTTCCTGTATTTCCGTTTCGACCGGTTATGGAACAAACAAATTTTGCTGGCCATGCTCAAAGGTCTTGTCCAGGGATTCCTGGTAACAGCGCCAGCCATGCTGATCATGAAATATGTGGGTAAGGAAGGCTCGTTAGGCCTTATACAGGGTATCAGCGGAGGGCTTACAGCAATACTGATTTATATACTGGGTCGTTTCGCGAAGCCCAAACACAGGATACTGATTTTTGGATTCGGCATCAGCCTGTTCCTCATCGGAACCATTGTAAACGGTATTGAACTATCAATGATCGGCGTAATGGTATTTGTACTTTGTAAAGTGTTTTTCCAGCCGTTGCACGACCTGGCATACTATCCCATCATGATGAAGGTTATTGATGTGGTCAGCAAACGCGAAAACAGGAACAGTTATGCATATATCCTGAACCACGAGTTCGGCCTGTATGCAGGCAGGGTTGCCGGGTTAGGATTATTTATTTTCCTTGCATTCTCCGTTTCCGAAACCTTTGCACTGCGTTACTCGCTGATTATAGTGGCCCTGTTGCAAATGCTTTCGATTCCATTGGCAAAAAATATTATGAAAATTTCATACACCAACGAGAAATGAATAACAAAAATATAATGTTTGGCTTGTTGATTTTACTTGCGGGGATGTATTCCTGCAGTACGCAAACCGGTCAGCCGGTAGAGCAGACTTCGCTGCCCCGGATTGACCAGATGCCTGCTGTTCCCCAGCCACTTAATATCATCGACTGGAGACAAAAGACGCTACAGTACGACAGCATTGCTTTTGATCTGGATAATAAGTCAGTCTATGGCCCCCTTATCTGGCTCGACAGTTCCCGGCGGAATATCGACCAGGTTACTTATGGGCTTTATACCGTAATTGGTGATGTGCGGCAGGGACCGAAAATGAACAAGGGTGAGTTTCATGAGGCGCTTACCTCCCTTAATTCGCTAATCAGTGCAGGACTTGTTGGAATTGATAAAACCAACCAGCACGGGTACAATTTTGTGAAGATGGCCCAGAACTATTTCAACAGCGACACGAAGTGGAATATCGTAATGAATAACACCAATCCGGAAGTTGCAATGGCCGGTGGCGGTTACGGACGCGACTGGTGGTACGATGTGTATCCGAATGTTTTGTTTTACGGTGTTGCCGATTTGTTTCCCGCCGTTGAAAACACGGATAATATTCTGCGTTCCATTGCTGAGCAATTCTGCAAAGCTGACTCAGTGCTAAATGGGAACTACAACTTTTCGTACTTTGATTATGGCCAAATGAAAGGCATGGTTAACAACATACCGTTACAGCAGGACGTTGCAGGTGGCCATGCCTGGGTTTTGTATTCGGCATACCAGAAATTCGGCGACAAGCGTTACCTCAACAGGGCTAAAAGTGCCACCGAAGCTTTACTAAGCCAGAATGAAAGTCGTTTTTACGAAATGCTGCTTCCTTTCGGAACATATACAGCAGCCCGGCTAAATGCAGAGCAGGGAACACAGTACGATGTTACCAAATTGCTCAACTGGATGTTCGATGGCTGCCAGGCCAAGGACGGAAGGTACGGATGGGGAGTAATAGCCGAACGCTGGGGCAATTACGATGTGTATGGCTTGCAGGGCAGCATAACCGACGGCGGCGGGTATGCATTCTTTATGAATTCGGTAGCTATGACCTGGCCCCTGGTACCGATGGTAAAATACGAACCCCAGTATGCTACTGCCATAGGCAAATATATGCTTAACGTGGTAAATGCATCGCGGCTGTTTTACCCTGACCAGATTGATGCTGAACACCAGTTTCTGCCCGAACTGAAAGACCTTACAGGTGGCATAATCGGTTACGAAGGCATCCGGAAAACCGATGATTACGGGAAACAAGCGTTGAAAGGGGTTTCGCCCGTAGCCACCGGCGATGGCCCCAAATGGACAACCGGTCAACCCAAAGAATCCATGTTCAGCCTGTATAGTACTTCAATAGTAGGCATTTTTGGAGCTATTGTAAAAAGCACTGACGTTGAAGCAATACTGGCACTCGATTGTAATGCTACTGATTTTTATGCAGAAAACAAGTTCCCGGTACACCTGTATTATAATCCGTATCCCGAAACAAAAACTATTACCTATCATGCTGCTGGAAATGCAGATATTTTCGACATCATCTCCAAAACATACCTGGCAAAAGGCTGTAATGGAGCCACAGGTTTAAAAATACCTGCCGGAAAATCAATCCTGGTGGTTGAGCTGCCGGCAGGCACAAAGATTACAACAGATGGCTTGAAAGTGAAAGCAGGTAATACCATTATCGCTTTTAAATAAAGAGCCAACCCAACAAAACGTACTCATTTCATAAAAAATAGAAAATGAAAAGACTGTTATTACTCTTGATCCTCGTTTCTGCTACTGCCCTGGGATTTTCTCAAAGGGTTGTAGAAGGGACCGTAACCGATTCCAAAACAGGAGAAACCCTGATTGGTGTTACTGTTCAGATTAAAGGAACCACATCGGGAACCATCTCCGACGTAAATGGCAAATACCGGATTGCATCAGACCTACTGACCAGCTCGAGTATGCTTCAATTCTCCTACGTAGGCTACACTACCACCGAGCAAGCTGTGGGTAGCCGAAAGGTAATTGATGTGCAGCTAAATGCAGACCAGATACTGCTTGACGAACTGGTTGTAATAGGTTATGGATCAGCAAAAAAGAGAAATGTGCTTGGGGCCGTTACCAAAGTGAACAATAAGGAACTGAACATGCTCCCGGTGCCCGATGTTGCGCAAGCTTTACAGGGTCGGGCAGCAGGCGTGCAGGTAACACAAAATACCGGAGCCCCGGGAGAAGGTGTTTCTGTGCGTATCCGCGGTGCGGGCTCAATAAATTCGAGCAATAACCCGCTTTATATTGTTGACGGTATCCCGACTGCCGATGCGCTCAAAATATTATCTCCCGGCGATATCGAAAACATTTCAGTGCTTAAAGATGCTTCATCCGCTGCCATTTATGGTTCGCGGGCCAATAACGGAGTTGTACTTATTACAACCAAAAAAGGTGCCAAAGGCAAAATCAAAGTCGTTTACCATGGGCAAACCGGTTTCCAGAAAGCAACCCGGCTGACCGAAATGGTAAATACAACAGATTATATTACCATTTACAACGAAGCGGCAACCAATGATAATTCTTATATGACCGGAGATGTACCGCGTCGTGACCTGATTACCGAAGATGATGCGAAGGATTTTGATAATGTAAACTACGTGAAGGAGTTGCTTCAAACTGCTCCGGTTAATTCACACGAATTGTCTTTCTCTGGAGGTAATGAAACCACCAATTACCTGCTTTCACTTTCTTACTTCAATCAGCAGGGTATTATCAGCGGCACGGGTTACTCCCGTGGATCAACCAGGCTTGATGTGAATTCAGACGTATCGAAATGGCTTACAATTGGTGTGAGTATGCTGGCCGGAATGTCAAGTAATGATATTATCGGTAGTTCGGGCGACGGTGCCGGAGGAAACGGAGGAAGTGTGATCAGGTATGCTTTTTTCCGCAATCCCGCCATCCCGGTACAGTTTCCAAATGGCACTTATGTTGACAGGCCTGCCGAGTATTTCGGAAAACAGATCTATGATTCATTCCTGGGCGACGGCTACAACCCTATTGGAATGGCTGCACTGAATGATAATAACCGCAAGGACAACAATTATCTCGGCAAAGCCTATTTCACCGCCAAATTATCAAAACAACTTTCATTCACTACCAACCTGGGTATAGATTACCGCAATACAAACAGCCGTCGGTTTAACCCAACCTGGGGAACGATGGATCGTATAAATGCCAAAAACAGCCTGAATGTCGGAAACGAAACCTCATCGAACTTTACCTATAATAGCGTATTTAACTACGAAACCAAATTTGGCGAAAATCATACTTTTTCGGCAATGGCCGGGTTCGAAGCGATAAAAAATTCAGGCAAAGGGTTATATGCCAGCGATATGGACTTCCCTGTGCAGCAAGAAGAGTTGATTTTCATCGGGAACGGCCTGGGTACCAAAATAACCACTCAAAATGAATACGCTTCTACATTGGCTTCGTTTTTTGGCAGAGCCAGTTATGATTTCAAAGGGAAATACTATGCCTCCGGAACTCTGAGACGCGACGGATCTTCGCGGTTTACCGGTGATAACAAATGGGGAACCTTTTACTCCATTTCGGCGGGTTGGGTGATGAAACAGGAAAATTTCCTGAAAGATGTGTCGTGGCTCACAAACCTGAAACTGCGCGCAGGGTACGGCGCCATCGGGAACCAGGAAATAGGTCTTTACGCTTACAGCGACAGGATATCGCCTTATTACAACTATGCTTTCGGCGGAATTGTGAACAGCGGATATGCCCAGTCGGCCCTTGGGAATAATGACCTGAAATGGGAAACCAGCTATCAATACAACGCGGGAATTGATGCTGAGCTATATAAAGGCGCACTGGCATTTTCCATCGATTATTACTATAAAGTAACCGACGATATGCTGGTAACAGCACCTAACCCTCCCTCTACGGGTTATGCCCAACCTTCGTGGATTAACAGCGGTTCAGTGTTGAATGCCGGGCTCGAACTGGAGGCTATCTACCGCAAAACGAAAAATGACTGGGGATATTCGGTAGGTGGAAACATATCCTTTGTACACAACGAAGTGCTGAAATTAGATGCGCCCTTGTATGGTGGCAGGGTCGAATCGGGAGTGGATGCAACCCGCACCGAAGTGGGATACCCGATTGGCTCATTCTATCTTTACGAAATGGATGGAATATTCCAGAATGAGACCGAAATACTGTTATCGGCCAGCCAAAAATCATTTGGTGGCCAGCCTCACCCAGGTGATGTAAAGTATAAAGACCAGAATGGCGATGGATATATTGATAACAAAGATAAAGTACACCTAGGGAGTGCAATCCCCAAACTGATTGCAGGCATTAACCTGACGGCAAATTATAAGCAATTCGATCTGAGCCTGTTCTTCCAGGGCACGTATGGCAACAAAATATACTCCCAGGTAAACCAGGATATTGAAGGCTTTTATCGGGGCTTTACAGTAACGCAGCGCTATTTCGACGAACACTGGACCGGCGAAGGAACGTCCAACACCCAGCCCAGGGCATCATGGTCGTCAAAATCGAATAATGCTACTCCTTCATCACGCTTCCTCGAAGACGGCTCGTATATCAGGCTTAAAAACATGCAGCTTGGCTACACTTTACCCGCCAAAACACTTAAGGCTGTCGGGCTCACCAATACACGCCTCTACCTGTCAGGAACCAACCTGCTGACACTTACAAAATATTCGGGCCTCGACCCTGAAATGACCGTAAGCGATAACTCAAAAAATGAGGGCGACCGCGCTGCCGGAATCGACTGGGGAACCTATCCTTCGGCAATGACAGTAATGTTTGGAATTGACATCACCTTTTAATTACAAAACACTATGAAAAGTTATTTCAAAATAATATCCGGCATGAACACGAAAGGTTCACTGAACGTAATAACAAAAAGGAAATTCAGGCTTAATAGCACTGTCCTTATCCTTGCTGTGGTTACGCTTGTGCTGGGTGCCTGTAAAGATTTTCTGACCGAAGACCTGAAAGGTGAATTCTCAACCGATACATATTACCAGAACGACAAGCAGGCTTTACAGGCTATAACCGGTGTTTACAACGCACTCGCTTTCACCAATACAAACAATGTAATCTGGGTATTTGGCGATGTTGCTTCTGATGATGCGGTAAAAGGTGGCAATCCGGGCGACCAGGCCGAAATTACATACATTGATGAATTTACGGCCAATTCAACCAACGGCATGATCATCAATTACTGGACCTTTGTTTATGAAGCCATTGCCCGGGCCAACAATGTAATAGCTTATGTTCCGGGGATAACCATGGATGAGGCACTAAAAAACAGGATTGTAGGCGAGGCTAAATTCATCAGGGCTTACAGCTATTTTAATCTGGTGAATGTTTTCGGCAAAGTCCCGCTTAAACTGCAGCCACAGCTTACAGCTGAGACAATTCATGTACCGCTTAGCGAAGTTTCGGCCATTTACCAGCAGATTGAAAAAGACCTGGCTGATGCAGTGGCCGTGTTACCGGTATCGTATAATAATCCCGACAAGGGACGTGTTACAAAAGGTGCCGCACTGGCCATGCTGGGCAAAGTTAATCTCTATCAGCAAAAATGGCCGGAAGCAATTGCGTATTTTCAGCAAGCCGAAGCTTTGGGAGTATATCGCTTATTGCCACGTTATGCCGATAATTTTAAGCGTGCAAACGAAAACAGCAGCGAATCCATTTTCGAGATACAGCACCTGACCAACCAGAATCCGGGTATGGGAAATGCACTTAACCAATGGTTTGCGCCGGCTCCCGAAGGTGGATATTATTTTAATGCCCCTACCCAGAGCCTGGTGGATGAGTTCGAAAAAAGCAGCACCGGCGATGTTGATCCGCGCCTTGATGCTTCAATAGGCCGTGATGGAGAACCCTGGCTGAACGGGGACATTTTCCAGGCATCGTGGTCGCCTTCGGGTTTCCTGACAAAAAAACACCAGCAGCCACTTTCCGAAATTCCCAGTTCACTGAAAGGCGATGGCGATCTCAACTACATCTACATGCGCTATGCCGACCTCCTGCTGATGAAAGCTGAGGCATTTAATGAAAATGGAAATGCTGATTCGGCCCGAATAAACCTCAATAAAGTACGAGAAAGGGCAAGAGCAAGTTTTAACGGAACACCCCCTGCCGACCTGTTGGCTGACATCACCACGCTCGACAAAACACAGCTGGCCGCAGCCATCAGGCATGAGCGCCGGGTTGAACTGGCCCAGGAGTTTCACCGTTATTTTGACCTGATGCGCTGGGGAAAATCAATTGCTGAATCTGCACTGGGCGATAAATTCAATTACGAAACCCATCGTTATCAGCCAATCCCACAAAAAGAAATTGATGCAAATCAAGCCTTACATCCTTAATTGAAGCTCACCCAAAAACAATCTCTATAAATCAATAAATAACCAATCTTAATCAAAAATCGAAAATCATGAAAAATCTGATGAAAATGCAAACACTGCTAACCATGCTGGTTTTAAGTTCAGTACTGGTTTTATCATCGTGTAAAAAAGATGAAGGAATAGATGAAGGCGACAAAACCGCGCTCAACGCTTTAATTGTTGAAGCCGATGCACTGTCAGCATCCGCAACCTCCACCGATTATCCACAGGCAGCTATCGACACCTACAAAACAGCACTGGCAAATGTTAAAACCGCTGCTGCAACTCCGCTTACACAAACTCAAATCGATAACCTGAAAGTTCAGTTGTCGGAAGCAATGCAGACCCTAAAATCGAAAGCGTACGGATTTATTGATGAAGCGCTTTACCTGAATGCCGGCTGGCACTTCGAGGAAGGAACCGGAACCACAGCAACTGCTTTCTCAACTGTAAAACATGTGGCTACTTTTAAAGCCGGCAACTCCGTGATTCTTGGCGCTGATGCCAAATCTCCGGTATGGGTTAATGGTTTAAAAGGTGGAAAAGCTATTTACTATACCGGAGGAGCCCACCTCGAAGTTCCTTATACCAACGCTTTCCTGCCAGCAAACCTTACCATTTCGGTATGGGTGAAACCTGATGAGTTATATGAAAACAACTACATTATCTCACAAAACTACTGGAATGGATATAAACTCCAGACCCAGGGAGGCGGAAAACCCTTCTTTACCTACAAAAAAGTGGATGGTGGAATTATTGATGCTGACAACGAAACTGATAATTCCATAAAAGCCGGACAATGGAACCACATAGTAGTTTCAGTGAATGGAACCACTAAAGAACT
>APMI01020018.1_pt1 | contig 18237 bp, 13 predicted proteins | sample 667938 | NCBI WGS metagenome assembly APMI01 (sample SAMN01084076, study PRJNA167559) | wastewater metagenome | biome: Wastewater | place: Denmark: Ejby Moelle, Odense | collected 2011-11-28 | reverse complement strand
AGGTTGCCTGTCAAGTCTGCCGATGCCAGCGAACCGATGCCGGCCAATGTGGCTATAAAGCCGATCACTGCCGAGTTGATCATCGAGCAGTTGAAGGCGGCGGCGCCCCCGCGGCCCACCGCCACCAATGACAACCTCACCGCCAACAGCGGCCGCAGCACAAAAGACAACCTCAGCACGCCTGACTACAAGATTGGCCCTGGTGACATCCTCAGCATCATCGTGTGGGACCACCCCGAGCTCACCACCCCGGCCGGTCAATACCGGTCGGCCGACCAGGCCGGCACCGTGGTGACCGAAGACGGCACCATCTACTACCCCTACGTGGGCTCCCTGCAAGTGGCCGGCAAAACCACTCGTCAGGTGCGCGACATGCTGGCCGCCAGGCTCTCAAAATTCATCGAAAAGGTGCAGCTCGACGTGCGCATGACTGCCTTTCGCAGCAAGCGCGTGTACGTGGTGGGCGAAGTTGCCAAGCCCGGCCTGCTGGAAGTGAATGACATCCCGATGACTGTGCTCGAGGCCGTCAACAGGGCAGGGGGGTTCTCGCCCGAGGCCGACCACAGCCGAGTATTGCTAACCCGCAAGGGCGCCACCTATCGCGTAGACATCCAGGCCATGTACGAAGTCGGCGCCACCGAACAAAACGCACTCCTAGAGCCAGGCGACATCCTTAACGTGCAGGATCGTAGCTTCAACAAGATATTCGTACTTGGTGAAGTTCAAAAGCCTGGTTCTCTCGTTATGACTAAAAAGCGATCCACCTTGGCAGAGGCGTTAGCTGATGCAGGGTACATTACACAAGACCGTTCCAACCCGAAGTGGATCTATGTAATGCGAGGGGAGTCAGACGTTCCTGAAATATTTCATCTTGACGGCAGTTCGCCAGACGCAATGTTGTTGGCGGATCGTTTTTTGCTCAAGCCGAGAGATGTCGTATACGTTGATGCCGCTGATGTCGTGCGCTTGAACCGAGTCGTGTCCAATGTTCTGCCGAGTGCACAGACATTGTTCCAGATCAGTGCTACCCGCTACCCATTGTTTGGTGGGCGTCAATAAAACCCACTATTTGATAAGATCAAGCCCCCTGTTTTGCTCTACCGGATTCGTCAATATACGGATGAGCCCATGGTAGATTTATTCGTGAATTTTGTTCCGTTCTATGTAATGCTAAATAAAACGCATTTGGCATGAAAATATGAAAATAAGAGTTAATCTCGAAAAAATATATCGAGGGAGTCTTCAGTGTCAATGCTAGAAAATCAAATCCCACGGACAGAGGAAAACGACAGGTTTCTACTTGGGGAAATGCTGGCGGTAGTCATGGAATACCGCTGGCTAGTGCTTTCAGTCACGTTGCTTGCAGTCATTCTCGGCTTTTTTTGGGTATTCATTTCGATCCCCAGCTATCGTGCAGAGGGACTCATTCAAGTTGAAGAAAAGGCATCAGGGGTTTCTGCACTGAAAGAATTGCAGCCCTTGCTCGGTGACGATACGACTATTGCTGCTGAGCTCGAAATATTGCCATCCCGAATGATTTTGGAGCGAGTAATTGCGAAGCTGAAGTTGGATGTAGAAATCGTTCCAAAGTACTTTCCTGTTTTAGGCGTAGGGATTGCTCGTAGGTACGTGGGTAGCGGTGTCAATGAGCCAGTTCTTGGGTTAAAAAGCTACGCGTGGGGTGGAGAGCGTTGGCAACTAGATGAGCTTAACGTCCCACAGAATATGTTAGATCTACCGTTAATACTTGTTGCAAAAGGGGATGGTGTGTTTGAACTGCAGGGCGATGATGATGTCGTTCTGCTTCAAGGACGCATTGGCAGCCGTGTGGCTGAAAGAGGATATTCTGTAATTCTCTCCCGCTTAGACGCACGTCCAAATACTCGTTTTGTTGTAGTTAAGCAATCACCAGAAGCCGCTGTTTCAAAACTGCGTGAAAAATTCACGACAAGGGAGCGAGGGAAAAAATCAGGCATTCTTGAGGTTAGCCTTGTTGGGCGCGATATATCTGATATTTGTGAAGTATTGAATGAAATACTGAGAACTTATGTCAAGCAGAATGTTGAGCGCAGATCTGCTGAGGCAGAGAACACACTAAAGTTTCTTGAGACGCAGCTACCGTTGCTTAAGAAAGAGCTTGATAGTGCTGAGGCGGCATATAACGCTTATCGCCAAAGTCGTGGATCTTTAGATCTAACTATCGAGACGCAAAGCGTACTTGCCTCGATAGTTGAGGTCGACAATCAAATTGTGGCTCTTAAGCAGGAACGTGATGAATTAAGGCAAAATTTTACAGCAGAGCACCCGAGGATTCAGGCTGTTGACCAACGTCTTGAACGGTTGCGCGATCGCCGGAAAGTATTTGATGGTGATATTACCAATTTACCGGATACACAGCAAAAGGTACTGCGTCTTGCGCGAGATGTTGAGGTTTCTACTACCCTCTACACCAATCTGGTCAATACCGCGCAGCAACTTAAAGTATCGAAAGCTGGTACGGTAGGCGATGTACGAATAATCGATAGTGCCGCGGCATCGAAAATGCCTATTAGCTTAAAACCGTCCGCCGCAATTACTATCGCATTATTAATGGGTCTTTTTATTAGTCTGGCGCTGATATGGGTGATTAAGTCGCTACGAGTATTTGTTGAAGATCCGGAGACTATCGAAGAGAATTTAGGGCTACCTGTGTACGCAACAGTTCCGCATAGCCCTGATGAAGAAGCGTTGTTCCGTCGAGCGAAGGCAAGAAAGGGGGCGGAAGGTCTGCTTGCCCTTACTCACCCTGAAGATGATGCAATTGAGAGTCTACGTGGTTTGCGTACGACGATTCATTTTGCCCTAATGGATTCTGTCAGAAACTCCATTTTGATTACGGGTTCAAGTCCTGGGCTTGGGAAGAGTTTTATATCTAAGAATCTTGGTGCCGTAATCGCGCAAGCAGGAAAACGAGTCGTTGTTGTGGATGCAGACCTAAGGAAAGGGCATATCAATAAAGAATTCGGGATTCGGCGTGAATGCGGCGTTAGCGAATATGTCACCGGCGCTGTTTCTCTGGAAAATATTATTAAGCCGACTGCCATAGAGAATTTTTGGGTTGTAACGACAGGTCAAATCCCGCCAAACCCTTCTGAGCTATTGATGCAAAATAGATTTGCAGATATGATAAATTTGCTTGAAAAGCAGTTTGACACTGTCATCATTGATGCGCCCCCGATTTTGGCTGTTTCTGATGCCGCGATAATTGGTAGAAATGTAGGTGCGACACTTATGGTTGTTCGTGCTGGGGTTCATCCCATAAAGGAAATTGAGCAGGCGGTGAAACGCTTGAATCATGGTGGTGTTCAGGTAAAAGGTATTGTATTTAATGATTATGATGTAAATAGACAGCGCTATAGGTATGGTTATAAGGGATACGTATATCGCTATTCTTATGGCGTGAAGAAATAAACTCAGTTCAGAGTAGGTGCGTGAGCGAGTTCAGTTTGAGCTTGTTCAAATATGCGGCACTTGTGGTGAGTGTTTGGGGGGGAATACGGTTCCTGGGCATGTCAGCGTCTACTAAGAGTGGCGTGCTTAGGGGGTAAGCAATATTTTCTATTCTTATGCCCCTCTATCTGCTTCTATTTGTTCGTGAGAAATGCACTAGCGTGGTCGGGTCGAATAGATTATTTGGAAAGGGCCGCATGTTTTCGTATTTTTTGGCGATTTTCTTTGTTTGGGTTAGTTATTTTCTCTCTCTGGAAAAACGCAGTGCGGTCGAATTGAAGGTGTTGTGTCAGCTCAGCGTAATGCTCTCTTTTGTGATCACTTATGTCTCCGTGAATGATAAGTTGGCGCAGGATAGAGTTCAGTATTACATATGGTATGAGCGGGCCGCATATTTTCTGATGGAGCCAGAGGGGCGCGATAGGCTTTTTACCCTTTGTCTCGATTTTCTGCCGAAAGGAATGAGTGCTGACGCCTTCGGCATATTTTTTTCGAGTCTTTTTATTCTTGTAACGATCTCTGTCGTGTACGGGGCATGCAAAAGAGGGGTCGTGCAATGGGATATTGCATCGATAGCGCTTGTAGGTGTTCTGTGCGATCGAGTATTTCTCGACGCGGCTTGTAACACAACACGAAGTAGTTTGGCTTCTATGTTGTTTTTGCTTGGTATTGGGCAAAGAAAATTTGTGGCCGGCGGGCTTCTAGTCGCGGTAGCTTTTGGGTTTCATGGTCGGATAGCTGCAATGTTATTGGGTATTTACTTTTTGGCTCGTTTCGTAATCTTGAATAGATGGCTGCTTATGCCAATTTTAGTCGCTGGGTTGTCTGCGTTCATGTTTAGGTTTTTTTCTGGCAGTGCTGTTTTTGCTGAGTTGTCAGTATTAGATGGCATTCTCGGCGATGCCGAATCACAATCAATTGCTAGAGGAATTAGCCTTTCGGCTGAACTGACGGTAAATATAGCAATTCAGCTTGTTATCGGTTTGGTTGTTCCGTTGGTTCTCTGGTTAATTAATTCAATGCGTGAAGAAAATAACACTGCGCAGAGTGATGAAAGAAAGTTTTCCGATGTTTATATACGATTTATGCTTTTATCGTTAAGTCTAGGCTTTCTTTTTTATCCAGACTTGATGTTGTTTCAAAGACTTTTTGTATTGCCTTTGTTGGGCTTGTTGTTCTTCCTTCCTCGGAAGCAGCTAGCTATATTTGTCTTTGTGAAAGCTGCTATTTTTACGGTTGTTATGCCTTCGTATTTTTAACTTTCTATTGACATGTCAATGTTTGTCTGGTAAAGAAATGGGTATTGTCTACATTACTCGCGTAAATGTACCTGGAGGCGGCGCGCAATCTGTACAAATTAACGCTATGGCGCGTGCTTTTAGCTCTATTCTGGGTAATGGGTTTAAGTTAGTTTGCGGATATTCCACGGCCTTAAAAGCAACGACTCCTGACTATAGAAAGGTCGAAATGAGTGGAGGTAGCCGGCAGCGCTATTTCATTGCTTGCTGTAAAGCACTAGAAGCTCTTGCTGAGGATCGTAGCACTATCATTTTTACGCGAGACATAGCCGTTGCGCTGGTGGTCATTCTTTTTGGAGGAAAGGCGATTTATGAGTCACATAAATCCCCAATTGGACATTTTTCCAGATTCGCTACGAGATTTCTTTGTCGTTCACCGCGTTTTAAGCTGGTTTGTATAAGTGAGGCATTGTCATGCTTCTATCAAAAGACTTATCTGGTTCCAGCGTCGCGTTTGCTTACAGCACATAGCGGTGTGTTCGCGAATGAGTATCAAGCCCTAAGATGTCGATCAAAAGGAGAGATTAGGGCGGAACTCGGGCTTCCCATGGATGCGGTTCTCGTTGTTCACACTGGAAGCCTGTACAAGGGTGGCGCGGAATTGTATGAACACATTGCAAAGATCGATTTGCTTGGTATTTATTTTGTTCACGTTGGTGGAAGTCTTAAAGAGATCAATGAATGGACGACGTATTACGCTGATCGTTCTTTGGATAACGTCAAGTTTGTTCCCAACGTTAGTGCTGAAGTTGTAAGAAGCTATCAGCGTGCAGCAGACCTACTTTTCTATGTGTCTACATTGAATTCGCCTATATGGTGGTGTACTTCGCCGTTGAAATTATTTGAATACATGGCAAGTGGAACGCCAATTTTGGGGTCGTGTATAGGCTCCGTTTCTGAGGTTCTCAATGATGGCAATGCATTTTGCTATGAGCCTAATAATATTGATTCAATAGAACGTGCATTCAACGATTTCAGAGGTAATGCCGAAGAGGCATCCAGAAGGTCGTCGAGAGCTCTGACGGAAGCCATCAATCAATATTCATGGATTAATAGAGCTGCCCGTATAGCGAAATTTGCGGGGTTTCCAATTGATACTCAGCTGAGTGCTACTTGGAGGAGCGGGTAGCTTGCTCAACAAAATAAAGCTTGTTCTTTTGAACAAGAATAAACGATTGATGGTCCGTTCGATTTTCTATCGAATATCTAATATCGGCGCTCAAGCGCTGTTTGTGTTGTTGTTGCCGCTTTGTTGGTCCATGAGTGATGTTGGTATATATATGGCACTGGTATCTATATTTAACCTAGCAACATTGGTAAGCGCGAGCGGAGTAGAGAAATTCCTTATTAGGCAAAAATCCAATGGTGTTGAAGGATATCTTCTTAGTAGTCCTATTTACGACAGCCTATTTACTCAAGCTTCAATATTTAGCTTTCTACTCTCTATAGTACTCTTCAAATCATTTTATCCCGCCTCTGTTTCCTATGACTTATGGGCTGCGGTCTTTGTTGGTTGTGTAGGGTGTTCTCTACGTTTTCTCACTGCAAGAATAGAAGGCGCGAGCCGCTATGTGGAAATGTTAGATGTTCAGCTAATGCAGACGACACTTTCAAAAGTGGTTTTGATTGCTGCTGTATTGTTTGGAGTGGGGGCAGTTTCCATTTTCATGATGGAAATCATCGTAGGTGCCGTTAGTAGCTATTTTTTGTGCTTCAAGTATTCTTTGTCTGTTAGGGCGAGTTTGTATTTTCCTCGCTGGAGTGTGTATAAAAGTATATTTCTGATGTTGGGAACAAAGACGGCTCAGCAGCTGGGCGTCCGATATCTGCTTCTAGCGCCTGTGTCTAATGCCGATTTCTCAAGTGCAGGTGTATTTGGGTTGATTCAGAAAGGTTGTGCTGTACTGACCAATATCGCAGAGTTCGTACTTCAAAGATTGTATGCGCGGCATGCACTTTTCTCTGAAAGACAGGATTTTGATGGAAGTTATAGAAAAGGTGTAAGAGTGGTGACTATTGGGGCCCTTATTTTTTCTGCACTTTCTGTCCTAGGAGTTTTGATCATAGGCGGGAGGAAAGATGTTGTTGTTGCCACTGTCTTAACACTGCTGTCTTCTCCATTCCTAGTTTGGCGTGCTCAATTAACGAATAGAATTACTCAAGATCAATCATATTGGATTTCGCTTATTAGCTATATGCCCTCCGTTTTTGTACTGTATCTCGCTTCGGTAAAGGGATATACCCATCCAGTTGAATTGGCTGTAGTGCTTTTGTTGAATGTTTCACTAAATGTTGGGTTCGCACTAATTCTACTTCGAGTGTATGGGGAAAAGCCCGCTTCTGATCGCGAATCTTAGTGGTTTAGCAGATTTTTAATAATGGTATAAATTCTAAGATGTCATATGTTCTTATGGCTTCGATGAAAAAATATAGACTATCAAACAGGGCTTCTTTATGGAATATGCAGTGGTTGAATTTGCCAATACTTACATAGGGAAGCCTGGAAATATTGGCGTTCGAACAGCGAAAATTGTTGAGGAAGCGAGTAAGCAAGGTATTGATGTAGCATGTATATGCCGAGGTAGCACGATCGCGGATAGGCCGGGGGTCATTTTTAAAAAAATGGGTCTTCTTGGGCACATTCCGAGGATATTAAATGGAGTTCGTATATATCTGGCACCAGGCTGGAATCATCGATTCCTAGATATTGGTTTGTATACATGGTTTTCCAATATTGTTTTGAGCTCACTGAACCATAAGAGCGCAGTCCGAATTGCACATGTTTGGGATACGTCTCCTACGTTGATTCGACGTTTAAAAGATGATGGATTCCGGGTTGTTCTTGATGTGCCAATTGCACCTTTGGCCTATGGGCGAAGACTGAAGGAGAATGGAGGTCCTAATTTTTTATTAGATGATCTGCGTTTTGAGAAGGTTGAGCTTGAGTCTTTTTCTGAGGCAGATTTTTTAATTGCGCCGTCAGAATTTGTTCTCACAGAGTTGGTTGAGCTCGGCATTCCTCGTTCAAAAATTGTTGTAATTGAGTTTGGGGCTGACTTCCGTGAGCCGAGTGGCAATATTGCCGCATCTGAGAGTAAGTCGGGTGTTGACTACTGTTTCGTCGGTGCTGTTTGTCGACGAAAAGGAATCATTGAGCTCTTAGATGCTTGGCAGGACGAGCGTTTTATTGAGGATCGACTTCATTTGTGCGGAAGAGTTTTTCCCGAAGTGAAAAATAGACTTTCCAATAGCCGACTTGGAAATGTGATAACCCCAGGTTTTGTTAGTCCGATAGATTATTTGCCTAGTTGTGATGTATTTGTGTTTCCCACATGGCTTGAGGGCTCGGCAAAGGCTGTTTACGAAGCAATGGCTCTCGGGAAACCCGTTATCACAACGGGCTGTGCGGGATCTGTCGTCAGAGATGGATTGGATGGCTTCGTGATCGACGCCGGGGACATTAATGCGCTGCGTGATCGAATGCTGTGGTTTAAAGAAAATCCCCTTCAAGTTAGGGAGATGGGGCAGCGAGCTCGGGCACGTGTAGCCGAGTATACGTGGGAGCGGTACGCCAAAAGAGTTGTTGGGGTTTATGACGATCAGTGTTTGTTAGCCAAGGGGGCTTGATGGCACGAATTGCAGTCTTCTCCAAATATTTCGGTTATAACGTTGGCGGTGCGGAGAGAAGTGTCGTTGAACTTCTTAAAGCAGAAGAGCAAAAAGGGCATAAGATTGTTGCGTTAGTTGCAATCAATATAAAGGGCTTCGGTGGCCAAGTGGAGCGCTTGCCACTGCCTGCAAGCTGGGAGGTAAGAGAGATTAGCTTGCCCCGCGATTTTGTCCGATTTCGTTTTGTTGATTATTTTTTAAACAAAATGTCCGTGAAGGCTCTCGCCGAAGCTCTCAAGGATACGGATATTTTGTACTCTTATGGCTCTTTGGCTCCTGCTCTCATTAATTCTTATCAGGGGAAATCCGTTTATCTTGTTCGTGATGAATATGGATTAGGATGGAACGTAAACTATTACAAAGGGTTGAGAGGGGTTTTGCAGTCTCTGTATTTTGCGTCCGAATTCCCACTTAAATTTTTGTGGCGACTGGAGTTGTCGAGAGCCATCCGACGGTCTAGATTGATTGCCAATTCACAGTTTGTTGCTAACGAATTGAATAAGTTGTCACCGCTCGCCAACGTTGAAATTATATATTCTCACGTCAATAGAGATGCTTTGGCAGAGGATTATGAGAAAGCAGGGCGACGCTTTAGCCCTTTGCGTGGGGTCGTAGTAATTGGCGATAATGTATTGAAGGGTGGGGATGTGGTGCGCAAAGTGGCATCAAAAATGTCTACTGTTCAATTCTATATATTTGATAGAAAGTACACGAAGGAAACTAGAGTAGGCAATATTGCCTTTATGCCATGGATGAGTCCTGGCGAGGTATATTTACATGCGAGTGTGGTTATGGTTCCTTCGCGTTGGGAGGAGGCGTTTCCCCGTGCAGTTTTGGAGGCACAAGTTCTAGATATTTCGGTAGTGGCTAGCGCGCGTGGAGGAATCCCGGAAGCTATCGATGATAAAGGCAAGCTGATTTCGGACGTAGACGATATTGATAGTTGGATTCAGAAGCTTTCTTCTTGCCTGAACTAGGGAAGCTCTGATTTATCCAGAGCCTGTAAAATACAAAACTCATAAAATGTGCTTTGATCATGGAGCAAACGACCTTCGCCTCGCTGGCCTTCGACAAGAAGAAAAAGCAGACCCGCCTGGAGCGCTTCCTGACTGAGATGGACGCGGTGGTGCCGTGGGCGGCGCTGCTCGCGGTGATCGAGCCGCACTACCCGACGACAGGCCGGCGTGGCCGTCCGCCGAGATCGCTGAGCACAATGCTGCGGATTTACTTCCTGCAGCAGTGGTACGCCCTGCCGGACCCGGCGATGGAAGATGCGTTGTACGAGATCGAATCGATGCGCAGCTTTGCCGGGCTGGATCTGTCCGACGATGCGATGCCCGACGAGACGACGATCCTTAAGTTCCGTCACCTGCTCGAGAAGCACGGGCTGACCGTGCAGATGATGAACGTCATCAACGACACGCTGGCTCAGCAGGGCCTGCTGCTCAAGGGCGGTACCATGGTTGACGCCACAATCATCCATGCTCCGCCCTCGACGAAGAACCAGGGCAAGCAGCGCGACCCCGAGATGCATCAGACGAAGAGGGGCAAGCAGTGGTACTTCGGGATGAAGATCCACGTGGGCGCCGACGTCAATTCCGGGCTGGCGCATACGGTTTCGGTGACACCCGCCAACTCCTCCGATATCAGCCAGTTGCCGCACCTGTTGCGTGAGGATGACTGTGCGGTGTTTGGTGACAAAGGCTATGTGAACAACGATCTCAAGTGCCATGCGCGGAAAGCCGGGGTGTTCTGGGGCGTGTCGCTGAAGGGCAGCAAGACGCGTCCCCTGAGCGAGGCGAACAAGCGTTTCAACCACCGGATGTGGTCGATCCGTGCGCGGGTGGAGCATCTGTTCCGTGTGATCAAGCGCCAGTTCGGTTACACGAAGGTGCGCTACAAGGGGATCGCGAAGAATGCCGCGCAGGTGTTCTCGCTGATCGGCTTGACCAATCTTTACTTGGCGAGGGGCGCGCTGATGAGTTGATGGGCGAGATCCGTCTGCTGCGCCCGAAAACGGGCGCTCAAGGCCGAAAAGGCCTCGGAGTTCAGCGGTAACGGCGGAAAAATCGATCATCGAAGCGGGCCAGAAATGGTTGGCTTGGGTGTGAGTGTTTAGGACATCAATTGATCAGGGATTCCTTAGCGTTTTGAAGTTTATTAGCTCTTAGGTCTCGTATAAGTATGGCTCCTAGTTTTGATGGGCGTTCGCATTCAGTCGCTCGGATTATTTATACGCCGGCACAACGTCTTGTGGTCGGTTTTTCCATGAAGATAATGCCGTTGCTGACTTTGCTATGTTGCTCGGATCGAGTTAACACTTTTTTATGGCGCATGTTGGGCTGTCGTATTGGACATGGAAGTGTCATCCGTACTGGTACTAAAATTAATGCTCCATTTATGGTTTCAATTGGACGTAATTGCTCAATTCATGGTCACTTAAAGAGTCGGGGTGGTTTGGTTATTGGGAATGGCGTCGAGTTAGTTGAGGATGTATTGATTTCTACACAGTCTCACAATATGGATTCGCATTTTTTTGAGTCTGTGTATGAGCGCGTAACGATAGAGGATTTTGTCTGGTTAGGGCCGCGCTCAATAGTTTTGCCTGGTAATAAGATTGAGAAGGGCTGTGTCTTGGCTGCCGGAGCTGTAGCAACAAAATCTCTAAGTGCTTGGACTGTATATGGCGGGGTTCCTGCGAAATATATAAAACCCCGATCACCAATGTTAAATGTATAAATTTTGTACAATTCAAACTTGTTGAAAATACTGTACGAAATTTAAGATTTTATTTGAGGATATTTTGATGCGGCTTGTCTTTGATGCCCGCCCGATCGCCGGCCAATTCACTGGGCTTGGGCGCTACACCGCTTCTCTTTTGCGTTCGTTGCTTACTAGCTATAGCGCTAATGATTTTCACGTTGACGTATTGTTGCAAGCTGGACTAAATTGGGATTCCAATTTCCATTTTTCAGCATTAAAGCATCTGGAAGAAATAGGGAGGTGTCGGATACATTATGTCCCAGCTCCAGCAATTTCACTTTCACAACAGTGGAAGATGCCCAGTTGGGTCAACGAGCTGGGAGGGGACGTTTATTTTTATCCTCATTTTGATCCTCCTTTGGGCATAAAAATACCCATCGTTTTTGTTGTGCATGACTTGATACCTATCATTGTCCCTGGGTACGTGCAACGGTTTGCTGCGGCCAAAAAATTTTACTTTCAAAGTATGGTGAAGGCCGCTGTTGCAAGATCGCACCGATGCATGGCTGTTTCCAAGACAACGGCTGCTGACGTAATAGGTCTTGTTGGTGAGAAACATCGCCACAAAGTGGCCGTGGCGTATGAGGGGCCAGTTTTGGACGTTGGCGGCGAGGCTCCTGTGTTGCCAGATCGTCTTGAGATTAATTACCCCTATTTTCTATACGTAGGGGATAGGCGACCGCATAAAAATCTTAAGCGTGTCGTGGATATGTTTTTTTTGCTAAGAGATATTCACGGGTATCAAGGAAAGTTATTGTTGGTGGGGTCGACGAATAATTTTGGATTCGATCTTGATGCATATGTCGCAGGTAGAGATGATGTACGAGTTGTCGGTACAGTATCGGACTTAGAGCTTGCGGGTCTTTACGCTCATACAGATGCGTTGTTTTTTTTATCGGCTTACGAGGGTTTTGGTTTGCCGGTTGTTGAAGCAGCGCGTTTCGGAATACCCATGATTTTGTCAGATGGGGGCTCGCTTGCAGAAATCGCACCGCCCGGCTCGTGCACTGTACCGTGCGCTATGTCCGTGGAGGATGGAGCGAGCAAGGCCGCTGCTTATTTGCGTGATTATATCGAACAAGATCGATCGGAGTACCTTGCTCGATATACGTGGCTTGATGCCGCCAAGGTTATTTTTCCTGAGGCCTATCAATAGAAATTGATGGGGTGTCGTTTCGTTCGCTTCATCAGCTCCGAAATACGCTGCATTATTCCTTGGTCTTTAGTGGCGAATTATTGTTACGAGGTCTTTTCTGTTTAACGTTACTCATTATTTCGGAAGAAAGACGTGCTAAGTAACTCAGCTTTGTTGCCCGATACTGGGCGGCGTATTCGTCTCGCGCATCTGCAGCTTCTTCCACTCATTACTGGAGTCCAGACGGTTACCCTTGAGGAGTTGTCTCGGATTGATCGTAGCCGTTTTGAACCCGTTATCATCTGTCAAGGGCCGGGGCCACTAACTGTTGCAGCAGAGATGGCTGGGATTAAGTGTTTCTTTATTCCAGATCTGGTGCGGGAGATTTCTCCATTGAGGGATCTGCGTGCATTGCGTGCACTCTATGTCCTATTCAAGAAGGAGCGATTTGACATCGTCCATACACACTCCTCAAAGACTGGAGTGGTTGGGAGAATAGCTGGAAAGTTGGCTGGTATTTCTGTTGTCATGCATACAGTGCATGGATTTGCATACCCTTCAGCAAAGAGCGCAGTTGGTAGATGGCTTTATCATTCTATTGAATGGGTCGGGGCGCGATTCTGTGATTCGATGATTGTTTTGAAAGATGCTGATAGGCAGCTGTGTCATGTCGGTCTCGGTGTCCCCGAGCGTAAAGTTCGTTTAATTCCGAACGGAGTCGATATCGAAAAATATCGACCCGCTGATGCCACTACAAAATCGGAATTAAGATCCCAATTGTTGAGCCTCGACGACGATGTTGTCGCGGTTGGAATGGTAGGACGTTTGTGGCGTCAAAAAAACCCTGAGTGCCTTTTGGAAGCTATTCCAGAAGTTGTCGCTAATTCTACTAAGCGAGTCCATTTCTATTTTATTGGCGATGGGGAGTTAAGGCCTGTGCTTGAGGCAAGGATCAAGGAACTCGGCATTGAGAGTAGCGTTACCCTACTAGGGTGGCGTAATGATGTTCCTCTTCTACTTAAATTGTTTGATGTCTTCGTATTGCCTTCGCGATGGGAAGGGCTTTCTTTGGCGTTGCTTGAGGCATTGGCCTGCGGGCTTCCCGTATTAGCCTCTAATATACCTGGCAATGCTGACGCTGTTAGTGACGGAATTGATGGCTTCCTTTTTGATGACGATGATCCCGAGTCTTTGGCGAGTAAGTTGTTGGGGCTTGTTCAGTCTGAGTCGTTACGCGTTAGCTTTGGAAAATCAGGACGAAGTAAAGTAGAGAGTCTTTATCGATTAGATGTCCGCATTAAGACTATGGAAAATTTGTATTTGAGCTTGCTTTTTCCTAGAAGAGACTCCTTTCGCGATTTTGCTTCATAGATGCTGCCACAGTTACGGCTAATTTATTTCTTTGGTATGTTTGGAGTTTTCTTATGAAAATTACTGTTATTGGTACTGGGTATGTTGGTCTTGTTTCCGGAGCTTGCCTTGCGGATGTTGGTAACGATGTACTTTGCCTTGATGTAGATCCTGCCAAGATAAAGACTCTGGAGGACGGCGGTATTCCCATTCACGAGCCGGGTTTGCAAGAGGTTGTCCGGCGAAATGTCGAGGCTGGGCGCCTCACATTTACGACAGACATCGAGAGGGCGGCGAAGTACGGCACGATACAGTTCATTGCCGTGGGGACTCCGCCTGATGAAGACGGCTCGGCCGATCTTCAATATGTGCTGGCTGCTGCTCGGAATATTGGCAAATATATGGATGGTTATCGCGTCATTGTTGACAAGTCTACTGTCCCTGTAGGGACTGCAGATAAGGTACGTGCGGCGGTGGCAGAGGAACTTGCCCTCCGCGATGAGGCTTGTGAGTACAGTGTGGTGTCTAACCCTGAGTTCTTGAAAGAAGGTGCTGCCATTGATGACTTTATGCGTCCTGACCGAATTGTGGTCGGTGCAGATGATGAAAAGGCAATTGGACTAATGCGTTTGTTGTACGCTCCGTTTCAGCGAAATCATGACAAACTTGTATTTATGGATGTCCGTTCAGCAGAGCTTACCAAGTACGCAGCAAATGCGATGCTGGCTACCCGCATCAGTTTCATGAATGAGCTTGCCAATCTATCAGAGGCGTTGGGGGCTGATATTGAGTTGGTGCGGCAGGGTATTGGTAGCGATCCGCGTATTGGCCGACATTTCCTTTATTCTGGCTGCGGCTATGGGGGATCATGCTTCCCCAAGGATGTGAAGGCGTTGATCCAGACGGCCAATCAGGTCGGAGTTCAGGTCAAGGTTTTGACTGCAGTTGAAGATGCCAATGATATTCAGAAGCACGTGTTGATCGAGAAGGTCGTAAAGCGTTTCGGGGATGATTTGACCGGAAGGCGCTTTGCGATGTGGGGCCTTGCCTTCAAGCCTGATACCGACGATATGCGAGAAGCGCCGAGCCGTGTGATGATTGCTGAGCTTCTGAAGCGGGGGGCTACTGTAATGGCATATGATCCCGTAGCTATGCCGGAGGCAGAGCGGATATTTGGTAATGATTCACGGATCATGTATGCAGGACGGCCAATGAGCGCACTGGACGGAGCTGATGCGTTGTTGATCGTTACGGAATGGAAGGAATTCCGTAGTCCTGATTTCGATGTAATCAAGAGCCGGCTGCGCACGCCTGTGATCTTTGATGGCCGGAATATGTATGAGCCTGCGCATGTGAAGGCGCAAGGTATCGACTACTACGCGATTGGTCGTTAGAAAGTACTACTCGTCCTTAAGGTTTCAAGGACCTTCTTGTTTTCCTACGAGGCGAGTTTTCGCCTCGTAGGAAATCTTCAATGGTAGTGGCTCACAAATGTTTGACGAAAACACGCTTCCGGCGGGAAATTTCATGTCGATAACGACTACTCCTGCATGGCTGGCGCTTGGTAAGCATCAGCAGGCTGTCGCCCAATCCCACCTGCGTGACTGGTTCGCCTCTGATCCTGAGCGCTTCTCCTGCCTCTCATTTGAGCTCGACGGCGTGCTCGTCGACTTCTCCAAGCAGCGGGTGGATCAGCGAATTCTTGAACTGTTGCTGGATCTGACAAATGCCGCGGACCTCGAAAGCTGGCGCGAACGCCTCTTCGCTGGCGAGAAAATCAACTTCAGCGAAGACCGCGCAGTCCTGCATCCGGCTCTGCGCTACCTGAAGACCGGGCCTTTCCCCACCGCCGAAATTGATGTGATGCCCCAGGTGCGGGAGGTGCGGGCGCACATGCGCCAGTTCTCCGAGCGGGTGCGGGCGGGCTTGTGGCGGGGTTTCTCGGGTGAGGCGATTCGTGATGTGGTCAATATCGGGATCGGCGGGTCTGATCTCGGGCCGAAGATGGTGGTGCGGGCGCTGTCGGCCTACCAGCATCCGGGCCTGCATATGCATTTCGTGTCCAACATCGATAGTGCCCATCTGGCCACACTGATCGAGCGGCTGGACCCGCGTTCTACGCTGTTTGTGGTGGCGAGCAAGACCTTTACCACCCAGGAAACCATGATCAACGCCCACACGGCGCGGGAATGGTTGTGTGCGGCGGCGGGGGAGGATGCGAAGCGGGCACTGCCCCTGCATTTTGTGGCTGTCACATCAAATGAAGAGCAGGCGCGGGCTTTTGGGCTGCCGGCGGCGAATGTCTTCCGCCTGTGGGACTGGGTGGGGGGGCGCTATTCCCTGTGGTCGGCGGTGGGCTTGCCGATTGCGCTGGCCATTGGGATGAACGGTTTCGAGCGTCTGCTCTCGGGTGCGCAGGCCATGGACACGCACTTCCGCGAGGCGCCGCTGGAGAAGAACCTGCCGGTGCTGATGGCGCTGATCGGGGTCTGGAACACCAATTTTCTGGGGGCCGGGACGAGTGCGGTGTTGCCGTATCACGAGTCTCTGCGCTTTCTGCCGTCCTTTCTGCAGCAGTTGGAGATGGAGTCCAACGGCAAGACGATAGGCCGGGATGGCAAGCCCTTGTCCTGTCAGGCCAACCCCATTGTGTGGGGCGAGATCGGCTCCAACGGGCAGCATGCTTTCTTCCAGTTGCTCCACCAGGGCGGCTGGCTGGTTCCCAGCGACTTTATCGCCAGTGCCCAGAGTGATCACCCGCTACCGGGCCACCAGGCACCACTTCTGGCCAACTTCCTGGCGCAAAGTGCTGCGCTGGCTTTTGGCAAGACCGAGCAGGACGCCCGGGCCGAGCTGGAAGCCGCCGGGGTGCCGGCCGAGCAGATTGAGTCCCTGCTGCCTCACAAGGTGTTCGCCGGCAACCAGCCGTCCACCACCATCATCCTGCCGCGCATCGATGCTTATCACCTGGGACTTTTGTTGGCCATGTACGAGCACAAGGTGTTTGTGCAAGGCGTGATCTGGGGAATCAACTCCTTCGATCAATGGGGCGTGGAACTCGGCAAGCAACTCGCCGGCCGCCTGCTGCCCGCGCTGAAGGGCGAGACGGGGACGGAAGGGCTCGATCAGTCGACGAGCGCGCTGATTGGCTGGTGCAGGGAATACGGGGATTTTTGAGGGATCTGTAGGGGCGATTTCAATCGCCCGCCTCTTCGTTGATCAACCACGGGATGGGCGACTAAAGTCGCCCCTACAGGTCGCCTCTAGCCTCTACAGGGGGAAGCTTCAGTCCTCGGCCGGTTCGCGGACTTCCCGTTGGGCGAGGTATTCGGCGAATTCCTTGCTTACTTCCGGGTGCCGCAGGGCGAGTTCGACGGTGGCTTTGAGGTAGCCGAGCTTGGAGCCGCAGTCGTAGCGAACGCCCTGGAATTGATAGGCCAGCACCAGTTCCTTCTTGAGTAGGGTTGCAATGGCGTCTGTCAGTTGCAGTTCGCCGCCGGCTCCCGGCTTGATGGCGCGCAGGTGGTCAAAAATCGAGCTGGTCAGGATGTAGCGGCCGACGACGGCCTGGGTGGAGGGGGCGTCTTCGGGCTTGGGCTTTTCGACGATACCCAGCACCTTTTGCGTGACGCCGCTATCGCCATTGGTTTCCACAATCCCGTACTGTTTGGTTTCCTCTCGGGGGACGTTCATCACGCCCAGCACCGAGCAGCGGTTGTATTCATACACATCCACCATCTGCTTCATGATCGGAGCATGACCGATGCCATCCAGCAGGTCGTCGGCCAGCAGAACGGCAAACGGCTCATTCCCGATAACCGGCGCGGCGCACAGCACCGCGTGGCCCAGGCCCAAAGCTTCCGGTTGCCGGATGTAGATGCAGTTCACATTGTCTGGCACCGTTTCACGGACGATGCGCAGCAATTCTTTCTTTCCGCGTGCTTCCAGCTCTGTTTCGAGTTCGTAGGCTTTGTCGAAGTGATCTTCAATGGCCCGCTTGGAGCGGCCGGTGATGAAGATCAGATCAGTCACGCCTGCGGCAACCGCTTCTTCCACCGCGTACTGGATCAGCGGCTTGTCGACGATGGGCATCATTTCCTTGGGGCTCGCCTTGGTGGCAGGAAGGAATCGACTGCCAAGGCCGGCTACGGGGAAGACTGCTTTGGTGACACGCTTCATGGGGATTCCTGGCTCGTTAAGAGGGACTCAGTTTATGAGGCCGGGATTTTACCATTCGGCTTGTAAATTACTGTGACACTCTTCCTGTCGGCGGCGCTGGACCAGTCGACGAGCGCGCTGATTGGCTGGTGCAGGGAATACGGGGATTTTTGAGGGATCGGGCAGGGGTTTTCTGTAGGGGCGACTTCAGTCGCCCGTCGGTGGTGAATCAACGAAGAAGCGGGCGATTGAAATCGCCCCTACATAAACGTTAGCCGCCTACAGCCACACTGATTACGTCGCTCCAGTTGCCGACCTGTTCGTCGCGCATGCGGTAGATGGCTTTGTATTTCCACAGGGCGGCGGTGGCGGGGC
>APMI01008931.1_pt1 | contig 18238 bp, 14 predicted proteins | sample 667938 | NCBI WGS metagenome assembly APMI01 (sample SAMN01084076, study PRJNA167559) | wastewater metagenome | biome: Wastewater | place: Denmark: Ejby Moelle, Odense | collected 2011-11-28 | reverse complement strand
TCGTCGAAGAAACGTCGGGCGATATCGGTTTCCACCAGGCGCTCGCGCAGGCGGCTGAAGTTCGATTGATCGAGTCCGCCCGATTCCAGGTCCAGATCGAGAAACCAGCGGAACAGCAGGTTGTAATCGAGCTGCTCGCAGAACAGTCGGTCGGAGCGCACCGAGTAAAGGGCGATCAGCAATTGGGCCTTGAGCAGGCGCTCCGGCGGAATCGAAGGGCGGCCCGTCCTGGCGTAAAGGCCGTCGAGCTCCGCAGAAATGGCCGACAGTGCCGACTCGGCCAGTTTCTTCACCCGACGCAACGGATGATCGGCCGGAATCCGGGACTCGACCGAGAAATAGTGAAACATCGAGGACTGGGGATCGACTTCGCCGCGCATCGTTGCTCTGCCTGGGGTTCGGGGGATACGGCTAGGACAGGCGGGTGGCCGGATCGTTCACTGAGTTTTGCATCGACCTGTTAGGGGCCATTTGCTGACAACGACCGAAACTGACTATCGGGTTAATATTTCATCTGAGCTAACATAAGATCGACCGCTAGAAGCGTAAATGCCAATTTCATAACGACCCTGGCGGGGAGTTCGAAGTTCCAGCCGAGCGGCCCACCTAAAGTAAACGGAAAATGGAAGATAACGATTTCGCCAATCCTTGCGTGCTTGCGTTGCTGGTTCCACTGAAGAATCGGATCGGGCTCATTGCACTGTCAGAGAGATTTGAGTTCTCGCTGACGCCTTTGTCTAAGGCACGCTCGCCTACCGAGAATGTTGTGCTGCGGATTTCCCGCTCAGATTCCGGTTCTCTTCCTGCTCATCGGTCGTCGGTCGAATCGCTGACGGTGCTTTATGGTGAGAATGGTTGGGGCAAAACCCAGTTGATGCTCGAAGCATGCAAATCTCTGTCCAACATAAAAGGGGAGCGTCGGGTCGCGATGCTCTGGGAAAGTAGAGGGTGTTTTTACCTAGACCCTGGATCCATCCTCAAGAGAACCATCACGACTGAATTCCCTGGCGAGGAGATAGCCATCAGGGGTATAGAGGATCCATTCGGTGCTGTTTTCTACACCACGTCGCCGTTTGAGACCAACAGACGGCGTATCGTCAAGTCGGAAGCCTTCTTCGACGCCACTCCGTCGTTCTCGCCGGCGAACCCATTTGAGGGGGGCGCCCTACTGAGGGCATTTGCGAAGCTGCCGGCGAACTTCCCATTCATCGAGACTGCAGAAGCCCGAATGCGTGTGCGGATACCTTCACTCCGCTCGGTACTTGAGAAGCTCATGCCGAGCTTCAAGCGGCAGTTTTCAAACTTTCCCCAACTTCAGGACCGTCACCGAAGGACTTTGGCGAGGTTGGATCAGTTGCTCTACGAAAGGGCAGAGGAAGCGCTCGTCGTTGGACTCTTGATTGCCTTACAAGGCGGCGTCGACCGAGCGGCAGAAGTCCTGCTTGAACTAGCGAACAAAATTAGATTGTTCGACGATTTGAATGGCAGCGGCCTAATGGATGACGAAGTCAAAGAACATACTACCGAAGCGGTCATACACTTCTTGGCGGAACCCTCTAATTTTTATGGGCCGTACGACCACAACACCCTATCTCTTTATCACTTTTTAGATATTGAATTGACATCATATGTGAAAGGATTGGGACCTAGGACGACACTAGGCACCCTGGCCAGGGCATTTGACGGATTCACGGAAAGTCAGTGGGAAATGCTTGATCAGGCGGCTCGTCTCGGCTTGATAAGCTGGTCATTTCGTAAACTCAGCAGCGGCCAGGTCGCTTTGTTGATGCTGTTCTCGTCACTGTCCAATGCGATGAGTCGATTGCCGACGAAAAAAACTGCATTCCTGTTTATCGACGAAGGCGAGATGTTCATGCATCCGGCTTGGCAGCGGCGTTACATCACCGACCTATTGGAGTTCCTCAAGAAATTCCCCGAAGTGTCATCTCATCTCCATGTCATCCTATCTACTCACTCTCTCATCGTCGCCGCTGATGCTCCTCCGAATCGCCTATTCGACGTCAAGACGGGGGAGATGACCAATGGTTTTGGCTATGGACCAAAGGACTTGCTGGACCATATCTACAGAGTAGACGAGTTCCAAGGAGAGCATGCAGGCAGGTTGATGGAGTCCTTGATTGACCACCTTAGGAGTCGTGTCGCCAGTGGCCTGCATCCAGCTGAGGCGTTTGCTCTAGCCAGCAGTATCGCAGATGACCGGCTGCGAAACTACCTGATCAATGAGCTGGCGCGGCGGGGGGAAGAGGGAGGGTGCAGATTTGACTAGCTTAAAGCCCCTACCAGGTAGTGCGGTGTTGGCGCATCTGCAACTCTTGAAGGATCGGTTCACCCAAGCCCTACCGAAAACTCCCTTGGCAGGAAAAGCTGCGTATCCGCCATACGCTGACAAACTATTAGAGTATCTCGGCAACAACCTGGACACAATTCTAATAGGGTTGCCGGAAGACTTGATCTCCATAGTCGAGGAAATCAAGTTGTGGTTCCCTGCCTTCCATGCGCAAGCACAGCGTAAGCGGTCATCAAAAGTCTGGAAGAACAACGCTCAGGATGCCGCCGCAGTCAGGCTCGTGGAAAGATGCTTTGACTACGACAAGTTTGCCAAAAAAGCCACGTCATGGGGTGCCTATGCATTGATTGATGCAATCGGTGCGCGGGTCTGTCCGTACTGCCACTTGCACCACGTCAACTACCACATGCCTTCGAGCAAGAAGAGCTTTTCCTTGCGGCCTCCACTAGATCATTTCTTTCCGCGATCAAACTACCCGTACCTTGCGGTTTCCCTGAACAACCTTATCCCTTGCTGTTCGCAGTGCAATTCAGGCGTCAAGCTGGCGCTTGATCCCCTTGGCCTTGGCCTTCGCCATCCTCGCGTTGCCTCTTCTCACGGTCGTATCAAGTTCAGCGCGCAGGGTTCCATATCCGGGAAGGCACGAGGATCACACAGCGATGTGAAATTAGCCATCATTCCAAGCGACGCTGAGTCGAACGCACACGTCCAGGCGTTCAAGCTAGAGGAACGGTACCGGTGGTATTCGCGCGAGCTCTTCGAGCTGATGCAGAACTACAACCGATTCATGGAGTATCCGAAGGTCGTGCGAGAGACAGTATGGCAAGCGGAGTTCGTGCTGGGCTTCACTCCGGGTACGGCTGCTGACCGTGCCCTCGGGTTATGCCTGCTTGACGTGTTTAGAGAGCTGGAATCGGGCTTGGTCGCATAGCTCCGGCTGTTGGTGCGAACGTGATGCAGGCGAGGCTCGGTCCTGCGGGTAGGTGTAACCAGCTAGATCATGAACGGCTCGTACAGCAGTTTGAAGTCTTCTAATCAAAGACCTGAGATCGGCATAGCCCCTTGCGCCGCGCAGTGCTCGCTGAATGCTGTTCGAAGAGTTGGATGACGGCAGTGGGTCGGGCCTGCTGTAGCCTGAAGTGCAAAGCGGACACTGGGGGCATCTTTTAGCGCAATGTCGGTTGAGCGACTCGTTGCGGCCATTGGTGGCGATATATCTTAACGACCGCTCTGACCCCATGCGGCCATCGGTCTAGCAAGCTCTTTTGTCGGTAGCAAGAAAAGACAAGCGACCGTGTCGTGCCAACAACAAGTCAAACTCACCGTCCCACAATACCAAAAGGGAGCAGGTCGCACGATTATTGCCTGCGCGAGCACGCGAAAAGCGGTTCGCGAGCCTAGCCTCTCAACTTTTGTATAGAGAAATTGTCGAGTGAGGGTACCAAACTATATTCTGGTCGATATTAAGGAGCGCGAAAACAATATCGTCTACGCTTGGTAGCAGAAACTTATTCAAAGTGACTTCAATCTCGGGAGAAATTGAACTATGCGTTAAGTGGAATTCCGTTTCCTTATTGTGAACAATCATGTTGCGAAACCGATAAACGAACGACCCAAGAGCCTTATGTCGATCACCGGCTTGACCAAGCTGAATTGAAAATTTGGCGGTGTCAAAGCTGGTTCCACTCTTCGGAAACGGGCCGTAGGTCGCAAGTAATTGATTTGCCAGCGCAGCTTGGTTCGGAGATGTGTGGATTTCTGTGTCCCAGCGATCCTTAACGATTTGAGCGAGTGTTTTGCCGTTTATTAACGTCGGTATGCTCAAAGCATTTTCAAGAAGATCAGTCAATGTCACTTGTTCCTTGGCTTCGGTTTCACCATAAAGGCGACGGAAATCACGTATGGAAAATGCTCTCGACCCAGTTGTGCGCTGTACGTTGATGATCTGCTTACGCACCATAAAGTTCTCAAGGACTTGAAATAGTCGAAGATAACGGTTGAGAAGATCATCTTCCCTGAAACATTCACTTAATACCTGCTGAACATCATTAAACTGCTCTAACGGCTGCAATGGCGTAGGGGATGAATGGCTTCTAGTAAGAGCTGAGCCCGTGTACATCTTGGGAATATGAAACGCCTGACCGCGATTTAGCGACAGCGCTCGTATGTAGGCATCGATACGGATTGCAGGGGCCGACAGACTTTCATCAACAAACGCAAATATCCTTTTGCCTTTTTTTGGAGTTAGATGAAACGCTTTAACAAGTTGAAACGGAAGAGCAGTCCCAGATATTGTTAGCAACGTCTCAAATTTGCTGCGATCAAACTGATCTAAATCAATATAGACGACATCGTTAACTGGATTGCCTGTCCTATGGACCAATATTCGCTCAGTTAGAACTGGATTCTCAAAGAAGATCGCTTTAACCGCATGAAACAAATCCACTTCAGCAATGCTCGCCTCAGCAATAAATCTTGAGCAATGTTTCCCACAAATCAGCCTTATTTGAAAAGCGGAAAAGGTGTGGGGAAGTCGAAAAATCTTCCTGGCGCCATTGAGGTCAATTGCCGACTGAATCACGCCATCCAGTTGGTTTTCTGTTGGGACTGCATTTAGTCCAAGCACTTCTGCATATAGGTTCTCTGCCTGCTCGGCGCCTTTTCTGCCGTTCAATATTCTCTGAAAGCTAGGTAAGTCCACCCAGGTTTTTAGATCATCAACGAGTTCGCGAAGCGCCGCACCTGCCTGAAGAGTCGCCATTACTGACCTCCGAAGTACTGACCCCAGATAACTTGACTCCCTATCTGGTCAGACAAAAGGTCACGAACGGCCAAAAACACAGCACGCTTGTTAACAGCGCCGATATTGATTTTTCCGAGATCTTGATCATTCCTTAACTGTTCAAAGCCAATTAAGTCGAGATCTGTAGTCCTAACTTTTCCTAGCAGCAACGAAAACGCCTTCTCTGGCGAACCTTTCGTTGAGTCTCTAGCGAAATCTCCAAGTGCAGCGAAAATCCCCACCAAAACGACCTCCCTGCCCAACCATTGAATACCTAATGATCCCTCCTTCTCCTCAATCAGAGTATCAAGATCTACTAGGAGGCCCGTCAGCAAAGATGTGAACTTATAGGAAAATCCTTCTATGATTCGACGAATGGAATTTTCGGAGTCGTCGTTTTGGAGATCTGATACCAACTCCGCATTAGTGGTCACCGTCTTGCCAAGGAAATACGCTACTAAAGACGCTATGACTGCGGCGAAATGAAACTCTCCAGTAGTCCGTTTTTTTGAAAATGAAATCGAACTGCTTTCCTTTTCACGTACGACCACAAATTTCCCATTTTTTTGGCTCTCCAGTCTCGGCAGCACTCCTAGGAAGAGCAGTTCAAGCTGATGCCTTGTTTTTACTGCTTTGTGACCGGCATTTAGCAACAGCATCTTTCTAACCTGGTCCTCATCAGAAAGATTAGTCCAAATCTCAAACCACTGAGTTTCTTGTAGGCATGCGTCCAATTCGTCAAAGCCATTGGCATTAACCGCGTCGACAACTTGGAAAAAGGTAGCCGCATCGATCCCTTTTTCGCTAAGCAGAGCGCTCACTTGACGAATAATTTGAGGACGAGTCAGTTTCAGATTTAGGCTTCGGGCGATCTCTATGGAGTCAGCAATTGCCTTCAACCTGAGTGTTCGTTGCAATCCATCTAAAATCTTTAGGTTGTATGCGATGCTTTTCGTTGTATTTACGCTATCGGCGATAAGGACCAATGTCGGAATATGCCGCCTTCGAATTACTGTATCAATCAGTCGATCCAAATAGACATTGTTAGTTCTGTCGCGCTGTATATGAAACGAGGCGAAGTCTTCAGGCAGAGCGTCCAAGTAATCTCGAATGACAGCACGAGCAAGATAACAGACGCTCTTTTCCTCGATCTTGGTGTCGAGTATCTCAATCTTCATGGTCTGGCTCCTGTTTTTCGATTACTTCTTCCGAATGACCCTAAATAGTATCAATATTTTAAGCAACCGGTTGGCCACGGATTCAATATAACCGCTTCGGGCCGGGTGCCACCTACGCTACCGACGAAAGCGGCCATTGACCACTGCCAGTGACTGAACGGCAGGTTACCGGCGTATTGCTGCCCGATACTAGCTGGAGACCCAGAGTCCGCTTCGGCCGCGCAACGACCTGTCGCCTGGGGCAGTTGCTCGGCCATTGCTGCTGTTGGCACAAGCCTAAGCAAACCAGCTATATCTGTAGGCGTGAACAAATGCTTCTCGTCACCTGTTTAGTTCCAGAGATCCGCGTTCGCATTGTTTGAGAACAGCTCCGCGTCTCGGATGTAACGCTGCAGCATCGAGTCTGACGTGTGACCCGTCTGAGTTCTGATCCGAGTCGTTGATGCGCCGCTTTGCGCTGCAGCCGTGACGAACCCGGCCCGCAGGCTATGCCCCGACAGCCGGGAGGCGTCAATGCCTGCCTCTGTTGCCCGCGGCTTGAGGATGAGCGACACAGACTGGCCGGCAAGCCGGCTTGCCATGATGAACTTTATCGATAGTTATAGTTTTTTGGATTCGGTATTCTTAGTTTGTAAATAACTCAGCTACGTTGACTTCCCCCGCTTTTGCGGCGATTAGTCGCACGTTCTTTGCTTTCAACGCACTGAAGCCGTTAACTTTGATTGTGTTGTACTGATTCGCTGCAGTGCCAAAAACCTTTTCCATTCTTGCGACGAACCGCTGTGTAGTAGCTTCGGGGACGACGATGTCGATTCGCCGGCCGGGGTGACACCGCAAGATGTCGTTAAAGTGTTCGTCTGCGTTGTTGAATGAGTAGCCGACCACCACGACATGCTCTGCTTGCTTGACCCAATCGGATGCTCGGCTCCAGAGTTCGATGTACTGGTGTGAAAGGATTGGCTTCAAGCGAAGGGGTGGTACTAGCGCGGGAATTACATGTCGTTGCAGCCGCAGATCATCGTTGCTGACATCCACGTTTGGTGCCACCACTTCCCGGATGAATTGTGCGGGGTTGCAGTTGAGAATGTCATCTACAGGCAAGAGGTCGCGGGTGTCCATTCGGACGTAGTCGCTCAAACCTCCGTGGAAGTAGATGGTCTGCGCCGCGCCAAGGCGTTGTTCCAAGAACGCAGTGTAGTTCAAGGTGATGGCGCGGAGACCATCGGGAACTCCACCATAGAAGGGCAACGGCTTGCCTCCATGGGCATCAAGGACTTCCTTTTGCTTAGCCACCAAGTAGGCCCACAGCGCCCATGCGATGTATAGGTAGTTCTTGATGTCGGCGGGCTTGTCGTTGTAGAAGCCAAGGAACTTTTCAATCAGCAGCGTTTCGATGTTGAGCATGTCCGAGCCCAGAGCCGCGGCCACCTCATGACGTTCGGAGCTAAGGCCCAACTTGAGCGTTCTCTTGAGCACCGTTTTGAATGTGTCAGACAGCGAGAGCTTGTGGATGTCCAAGATGGAATCGCTGTCGATCAAATCGTCAGCGTCCTTGGGAAAGACCTCCCGAATCAATGCTTCGGTGTCGGCATCCAGCTGGCTCTCCAGCGCAATGGTTGCCAGCTTGTTGAACAGACGGATAATCAGTTCACCATGCTTGCGGATGCCTGCTTGATCTTCCCCGAGGTGGGCAATTGCTTCCTGAACTCGCTGGACCATGGCTTTTTGTTCGTGAGGCTCACGGGTCGCGATCTTGTCGACTGCCCGAGCAATCATGCTGTTGAAGCTGAAGCGCAGCCCAGGAAGCATTTCGCGCAGCGCCACTTCAACGTCCTTTCCTGGGCCGTCGAGGTAACGAGTCACGTCGGCCAGCAGCGTGTTCGCCAACGGAAAGTCGATGCCAGTAGTTCGGTCTACGCCGGCACCCAAGATCAAAAGATGTTTGCTCACTTCTACTCCCTGGAATTGAATCGTTGGTATTACTTCATTTCCTGTGCGTCTCATGCCGAGGCGCTGACATAGTAGGCGCCACAGCTTTACGCTGAGCGGTAGTCGCTCACCCCTGCAGGAGTCTCGAAGCCGCTGAAAAAACAGTGTTGGCAAATACTGCCACGCTGTCCTCGCTGAGCTCTTTCACGAAATCGCGAGCGAAGATCTGTTCATTCCGGCTCATCAAATCATTCCCTTGTCTCGCACTCAGCTGAACAGCACTTCACCACGTCACTTTCTTCTTGCTCAGCTTCAATTTAGCGGCTAACTCAGCCAATCGTTTCGAGTTTGTCACCTCACACTCCCAAATCACGATAGCTGCCCATCCCATTGCCTCCAATTGCGCGCACACATTAGTGTCGCGCGCTTTATTGCGCGCCAGCTTTGCGGACCACCACTCCGTGCGCGTCTTCGGAATGCGAAAGTTTCTGCATCCCTCATGGCAGTGCCAAAAGCAGCCGTGCACGAAAACCACAATACGTTTGCCAGGGAAGACCAAATCGGGACTGCCGGGCAACCGTTTGTCGTGCAAACGGTAGCGAAGCCCTGTCTTCCAGAGAGCACGCCGTACCGTCATTTCGGGCTTTGTGTTCTTGCCTCGGATGCGGGACATGTTCTCCGAGCGAGTTAGTACCTTATCTTTGGTCGTCGGGCTTCCTTGCTTCTTTCGTTCGCTCTTTGAACCGGATTGATCAGAGCCCGCAGCCATTGTTCGTGGCCTTGATGATTGCGCCAACCTCGTCCATTCCTAGCGACGGTAGATTGGCTAAGTCGACGGTGTACTTTACTGAAACCACTCCCGAAGGCGGGGTAAAGCCGTCCGGGAGTCGGGGAAAGTCGTTGTCCACAGAATAGACATCTGCCCCACGCAAGAAAAAGCGTAGAAGTTCTCCTGAGTTTCTTACGTCCTCGAACCACCCCATGTTCACCATCTTCGTCATGAACAGGTCTAGTGCGGCAGCATCTCCTCGCAGGAGATCAACAATGGTATCAACTTGGCTAGCTAGCGATTGGTCGCCGCCAATGCTCTCTTCCAATTGAACTGACACGAACAGCAGTTGGCATCCTGCAGGCGCGCGTAGCTGATCCAGTCGGGAGATTTCATGCTCTGGGCGACTCTTGCGCGTCGTCTTTACCTCAATGTGAAGTTGATCGCTGACGAAATCATGACGCTCAGATTCCGGGCCGCTCCACTGGTCGACGGCGGCTGGCCCGAGTATTGGAATCATCAGTGAACGAAGTACCAGCAGTTCACCGAAGAGGCCGATCTGGACAGTCTTATCCATGGCTTGGCGAGCAGGCTTCCAGGCCGACTGCCATGCGCGAACGATGGCTGCCACGGCTTTCCATGGTTCGCGTGACTGGCGAGCGACTGCATCAACGATTTCATTGCAGAACGGGGTGAACACCTGCTCATGTGATGGTGGCGCTGAAAGATCCAGAACCTCCCCCGTCTCCAGACGACGATGCCTCACTTTCAGCCCATTCAAGTCTGCTGGTGGCAGCCCTGCTGGCCCCTGAGCCACGGGGATCAGCAGGTGAAGGAGACCGGCTTGATCCATTGCCGAGGATAAAGTCGTTTCGTTGCCGTCAACGACAATCGGAATGACAGCGAGGGCATCCTCGCTTTGTGGCCGCAGGGCTCTTAGTTGTGACCAATGCGTAGGAGTCAGTCCATCAATCATTGGACACCATACTGTTCACGATCCACGTCGTTCCCGCGTCCGACGTTTGCGGCAGGCTTAATGCCAATGCAATAACTGGTTTGCTGCTCGGAATTTTGAGGTATTCAGGGTCTAACGGATAGATCAGAAGAAGTCCCTGAGTTGATGGTCTAGCTGCGCGCATAGCCTCTGCGTCATAAGCACCGCTGCTCCGTTTGTAGGCGTCCGGGCCTCGTGGCAGATCTACGCCCTCGTGCGCCGGATCTGTCAGGATTCCTATGCTTTCGCTGCTGACGCGTTTGCGTCGGACCAAGCCTATCTCCCGGCCGCCCAAGGTAGTCGACTTGCCATCCGTCGGAGACACCACGAAGACGGACCAGTCCGTAAGTTCACCGATGGTTGACCGCCCTATGATCCAGTCGGCCAGTAGATCATTGCGGAAGACGATGATGTCCTCGTGGATCTGATAACCCCGGAGGAATGTCGCGATGGTTTCTGCGGGCACGTCTCGTGCCAGCATTCCTCCTTGGCATTTTGCTAAGGGAGAAAGCTCCTCGATAAGTTGCTCAGTTAGGGCGAGGTTGGATTGCAGTTTCACTGGGTCTGACAACGGCAACAGAACCGTCTGCGGGTGTTCCCCGGACCAGGAGTCTTGTTGTGATAGCGCAGCTCCGGATTTATTGCGCGCCGTCAGTAGGAGATCACTGTGCGCCCGGAGCCGGATCGCCATCTGGTCTGGCCGACGGCCGGCACGAGCCAGGGCAATGATCGAGTCACGTAGTGACTGCTCAACCAGGGCCAGCTCAGAAAACCATCGGGCTATCCCGTCAGTCGTCCATATCCTGATCAGGTCTTCGTAGTCACGACGGAACCCATACCAGCGTGCCATCTGAAGCAAGGTGTCACACATAGACGCCGTGCGCAAAAAGTAGGAAATCGTCAGCCCTTCAAGGGTCAATCCTCGGGAAAGTCTATTGCCGCCAACTGCGACTATGTGCCTACCAGGTTTTTCGTCATATTCCAGATTCTCCCCGGTAACGCTGTTTAGCTCGAGGACCACGAGTTCCCTAAGGACTCTGACAGCGGCCTTGAGGACAGCCTCATCGTCGGCGGGAGCATCAATACCGGCCTTCATCCCGTTCCAGACCGGACCAATGATCACTTCGAGCCGCTGTCCTTGGCGGCTAGCTTCGCGCCACAGATCCAGTTGGTCGCGGATGGCATCGGCAATGCGGCTCTGATCAGCCGTCCGCTGACTCACATGCACTAGCATGGTGTGGGGCTTACCCGCGAGGCCTCGCAGAATTCGCACACCTCCCGCCAGACAGAACGAAATGACAGCGTCTGCCAGCGAGTTCGGTAATGTGTCAGCGGCCTGCTCCAGGACGATCTCGGTCCTCCGACGCCTGCGGGCTCCCCGCAACGCCTTCACATCCTCCTCGGCCACCGTCTGCAGAACATCACGTCCTTGGGCAGATACGCCGAACAACTCCTCGGTACCGGTGTACCCCTTTGGCCGGGGCAGCTGAATGACAAAATCCTTGGGGAAAAGATCGTCACCCACATGGCGATCAACCGCTTCCGGGTTGATCAAAATGTTGGCAAAGGGAGTTGCCGTATAGGCGATATAGGCCGCCTTCTTTATTCGCTTCAAAATGGAGCGGATAAGAGCATTGGTCCGGGAGGGCGCAAGGTTCTCGTCTTCTTCATCTTCGTCGCCGACCGTAACGTCAAGTGGCCTGTTGCCTTTGGTGTTGATAGATGCTTGATCGGCCTCGTCATCAATGATCAAGACCGGTAAGTCATCAAGAAACTGCTCTGATGACTCCAGCCAGTGGTCCAGCTTCTGAAGGACAGGGACGTTCTTTTTGACAACGGCAAGGAACGGCCCCTTAGATTGAAGGATGTTGCTCTCCTGGGCCTGGAAGTCCTTGGTTGGTGTTGTAAGGATGACCCATTCCCTGCTGTTATCCAGGTCCTGTCGAGTGGCGTCATGATCGCCGATCAATTCCCGTTCCAGGCGGTTCTGGGTCTGATTCCGGAGAGAGTCATGGATGCCGGACAGAACGATTACCATCCGATAACCTGCATCCGCCGCACGAGCGGCAACGGCAGTGTAGTTCGCTGTCTTACCGCTCTGCACGTAGCCAACCACAAGCCCCCGTCCCTGAAAAGGCGTGCTTGCTTTCGGATCTGGCAGGTTCTGCAGAACCCGAAATGATTCCGCAGATACCGAATCCACCTGCTGCTTTGCCCATTTCGGATCTGAGCGCAGCAGTGCCTCAAGTCGCTTCCAGTACCACCAGGATTCGGCGGGGAGGCGATCAGTCCAGCGAGGTCTTTGTGGTACCGCGCCGATGATCCGAATTGTGCTCATCAAGAATCACTTCCAGCCATCAGTTGCTTCTGGGTCTCCACTTCATCCAGCCCGCCCAGGAACGTAGCCAAGTGCGCAAGTGCTTGTGGATCAGACCGGAGTTGTTTCACCAGTGCGGATAGGCTCGGGCTGAGTTCGCTGACTTGAATGTCGACAGAACCTGTCAGCCCCTTCGTCACTTTCCACATGAACTTGTCGGTCTTGACTTCTTTGACGCCGACACGCGGCAAAGTTGGGGTTGATGTACTTTGCGTTCCAGCAGATGCGGGTGACGGTGTGGCTGTCGTTCCCGTTCCGTTTGTCAAGCCACTGCTGCTTCCCGGGCGACTTGATGCCGGAGGGGAGGATGACGATGTTCCGGATGTTTGACGCGGCTTCCTGTACTTCTTTTGACTGTCCTTGCGGGCAATGCTGGCGAGAGTCTTTATCTCAGCCTGAAGCTGCATTGGAAGCTGAACGATCTGCTTGCTGATATTGATCCTGAAAGCGTCATCCAGCACTTTGTCAAAATTCACTACTACACGCGCAAGCTTGGTCTTTTCATCGTTTGTCTCCCACATCTGATGCCAACCACCCCACTTAATCAGGCGATCATGGCGATAGATGAAGAGCCCCTGCGTTTCATTCCTCTTGCCGTGGAGACCGATCAACTCCAGGGCGCGGCGAGCTTCGTCGGCACCGCCAGCATTGTGGTGTGCGGCGATCTCTTCCTCGGTAGGGAGAAGGAAGGCCTGGACAAAGACTTTTCCATCCTCGCTTTCGGTGGGTATGCGAATCGTTTTTGCGTCATAAGCCAACGTCAGTGGATGCCCCGTCGGGTTGTTCGGCTCGACGCGGTTGCCGTTGATAGTGATCGTTACCTTCTTTCGGCCTGCAGCCTTGGCTTCGAGAAAGCGGTGGAAAACCAGCGCGAGATGGCGTTCCAGAAGCATGATTTCTGACGAATAGGGATCAAGGCCTCGGGTGGTCGGCATCGTCTGCGGTGGGCGCATATCCTTCCAAAGCACGACGGTCCCGTGATTCCCGAGGGCTGTCGCCTTCAGCTCCCACGGTTCCAGCGGGTCCGACTTGGCGATCCAGCCGTCCATGTCGTCGACATCCCAGGTGAGGTGATTGGTTTGCGCGCCCTCGCATTTAGTCACGACAGTGAAGACCTTGGCTTGTGACCAGGACGCGCCCTTCAGACCATAGCCGTACTTGCCGAGGCTATTACCTTCGTACGCAGAACTGCTACCAATCCGCATTGCCTCGGCTAGCTTGGCAGAATCCATGCTGTAGCCGTTGTCCGCGATGCTCATCCATCGACCGTGACCACTGTCGGGTCGGCCGAACGTTATGGCAATGTCAGTAGCGTCGGCACTGATGGCGTTGTCCACCAAGTCTGCAACTGCGGAGGGCATGGTATGGCCTACCGCCGCCAAGATCTTTACCAGACGTGCAGGATTGGGGGCTAGTTCAATTCCGTTCTGGATAGCTTTCATAAGCGTCGGGGCCTCACTTAATTCCTTGTGTGGAGCAGTGAAAAGATCTGGCCGCGCTTCGCTGAGGGTTAGCCAAGTGCGCTCCCCCTCGTCGTCGTGAAGGGCGATCATGGCCGATTTGGCCAGCCTGTTACTTTCTCCATCGGCTAGTATTGCCTTGGTTACCTGATGCTCTGCAGGAAACACTGCCCACGACCCAATGGCTGGACTGGAGCCGGCCTCAATCTCCATGGCAAACAAGCAGCCTGGTGCGACGAAGTGGTAACACTTGTCGGTCGGACAGTTACCCTCCATGCGCCAGTTCTTTTCTTGCCGCTTCAGCCGCTGATGTGACTTCCCAACCCCCCCATCTGTGTCATACCGCAGGGTCATCTCAATGGTGTCGTAGTCTTTTGCAGCCGGAAAAACGCGGTCCACTACGTCCCAGTCAAAGTTGATAGCGCGCTGCTTTGAGCCTTCCTTACCCTGTCTGCGATACTCGTGAAACACTCCGAGTTCACTGTGCGTAAGAATTCTTAGTATCAGGAAACGCATAGTTTCTCGCCATTCCTTCCTATGGTCGTGACCAACGTCTTCTTGTTTAATCCAAGTAGTTCTCTACGGATGTCTGGTATCGGCTGGCAGCCGATCATTGATCGTACTGCCATCGCGATGGAATAGGCTACAAGCGGTGGTACGGCATTTCCAATCTGCTTGAATGCTGGATTCATGCTTCCACGAAAAACAAACCCATCTGGGAATGATTGTAGTCGTGCCGCTTCACGTACGGAGATGGTTCTTGCTTGGTCGCTGTCAAAGTGAATGTGGCTGTATGAGTCCTTGCCCAGATGTGCGAGAAGGGTGCGCACGGGCTTGTCCCGATACAGTTTCCACCATTTATTTGGAAACTTTCCTGGGTCGTAGGGAAGCGTCCATGACTTGATGAATGCCTGCATCTGAGCCGTGTCTGTTAACTTGCCTTCCCCAGATCGCCACTGCTTATTCATCAATTGCTGCCGCTTTTCCTCAACAAATCGCCAGATCTCAGGGTATTGCCAGCCTTCCTCCATTAGCTTAAAAATCTTGTAATCGCGCGGAAGGTATCGAATCACGTGACCCGTGGTTTGGTCCTCAGTGCCAAAGTTTGGCCACTGCCGCATCAGTCGTGACCATGCAGTGGTGGGTGTGTCCGACGTGTACCGTACCGGCTCGGCCGGATCCTTTCGGCCACGTGAAATCTGACCGTTGTCCAGTAAGTCAAGAGCGTAAATCGAAGGTAGGTCAGCGAATGCCTCGTTGGCGGTGGTCGCTGGAGGCAGACCGTCCTCAATGGACGGATCATTGATCCAACAATGGCTGTGTTCTGCTTGCATTCCGTGTATCACGGATTGTGGAATCAGTTTCCGCGCTGTCGCCCTGGTCCCCTCATAGCCAGAGGGGAGGACCGAGAAGTGGGTTGGAGACGGAAATACGATGTCCTGATCGAGGTCTTTGTGAACTCCTATAAGAAACATTCGTTCCCGCGTCTGGGGGACTCCGAACCACGAGGCGTTGAGTAGTGTGTAGCGAACTACGTAGCCTTCCTTCTGAAGGTGTTCGGCAACGGTCTCAGCAACGTTTTTTCCCCCGTGATTCAGGATGTCGGGCACGTTCTCCATCAGCAGAGCCAGCGGCTTGGTTTCGCGGACGTAGTGCAGGTAGCGTTGCCACAGGTTTACCCGACCATCCACCAGAAACGCTATATCGGCGTCGTCCTCTTCGCGGCGATACGCTTCAGCGCGAAGCTTGGCGCGTCCAACGCGGGCGAATGCTTGGCAGGGGGGGCCACCTACGAGCACGTCCACCTGCTCGTCCACGGCGCCACCGATCCCTAGATCTCGAAAAATAGCCGCAGGATCTTCTTTTGTGATGTCACGCGCCTTAAAGTGGGCCTCTTGGTTCCGACCGTGGCTTATCCCGGCGAAGTTTGCCCCGTGTGACGCTGCGGCCCAAGAGTCGAATTCGACCGAGGCAATGAGCTCGAAACCGGCCGTAGCAAACCCGAGAGATATTCCCCCACATCCGGCGAAAAGATCCATGAACCTCGGCGGACTGCCAGCCGTCAGCCGAGTGAGTTTTCGCCGGATTACTTCAGACCCAGCCATTGACCAAGCCTCCGGGATACGTAGTGGGTTGTGCGATGCAGCCTGTGAGAGGGCTGCCAATAACAATCCTGCAGCTTATAGTCATTTCTCAGTACCTACTTTCACCTGCATTGCCTGCTGTCTGATCCAGCTGTCGATATCAGTACGGGAGAATCGCCAAGTTCCCCCCACTTTGAAAGCGGGTATTTTTTTAGCCGCCGCGAGCCTATAGATGGTTCGCTCTGTCACTTTTAGGAAGTCGGCAACCTGCTTGATGGTGAGGATCTCGCCTTCGCTGGGACTTGTAGTCATAGGTATGGTGCTTTTCGCAGAGGGCGACAGCATAGTGCAAAATTTTCAAACCATCACTGACGAGAAGTTGGGGTGGGGAGGATTTCCTTGGGACAGAGAGCTGCTTACATGAGCTACGGGGCTGGGGACTGGGTGGAAGAGTTCGATGCCGAGGTCGTGAGGCGCATGCTCGAAACCGCCTTCAAGCTCGAGGAGGCCTCGCCCGACGCTGCACCACGGTTGACGTGGCCTTGGAGTGCCCATGTACGAGGCGATATGGGACTGCAGGAAGAGCTGATGGCGAAGCTCCATGATCGTCAGCGCAGTGGCCGATGGCACCGGCCAGATAGCGACCGAGCCACTTGTGGGCCGTTACGGCGCTGACGCCATGGCGCGCGCGCCTGCGATGCTGACAGGCCACGCTCAGTGATGTCTTGAACCATTTCCAGGCGACGTAGGCAGGTCAATCGGGCATTTTTATGAGGGTTCATCCAGGTAGGGGTCTTGAGGTGACTGGGGGTTTGGCGGTTTCCAGTCTCTCAAGATCTTACTAGGTGAGCACCCGCAACAACCTATCGAACCTTCACACTTAGATCAGCCTCATTGCCAGAGTCCGACGTTTGCGTTGTTCGAGAACAGCTCCGCGTCTCGGATGTAACGCTGCAGCATCGAGTCTGACGTGTGGCCTGTCTGAGCTCTGATCCGAGTTGTTGATGCGCCGCTTTGCGCCGCAGCCGTGACGAACCCTGCCCGCAGGCTGTGACCAGACAGCTGGGAAGCGTCAATGCCTGCCTCTGTTGCCCGCTGCTTGATGATGAGCGACACAGACTGGCCGGTAAGCCGGCTTGCCATAACGCAATCGTAGCGATTGACTGATCGAAAGACTGCGCCTGACGTGATACCAGCAGCCTTCAGCCAGTTCTCAAGGTGCTGCACAGGGCAGTAATGGGTTTTGCGCCGATTGGCGGCTGACTTCATTCTAGGTACAGCAACGAGCCGCCCGCGCTGATCCTGATCTGTCTTGCTGCGCCGGATGTTGGCAATGACGCCTTGTTCGCAAAAGCGCAGATCTTCTACATTGAGCGCGACCAGCTCTGAGCGCCGCATTGCAGATGCGAAGCCAAACAGCAGTAACGCGGAGTCCCGCTTACCACGCAGGCCGGGCAGTTTGCGCACCATTTTGAGCAAATCCCCGTACTTGAGAGCCGCCGCTTGTTTGACAGCCGTGCCCACTTTGCGCCGTACGCCTTTCAGCGTAGCGCGAACAAGCAACGCGTCGGTGGGAGAGGGATAGCCCTGTGCCGTATGAGCATGCCCAATCGCCACGAGCCGGCGAGAAAGCGTAGCGTTCGATAGCTTCTTCGCGTGATCGGCAAGGTAGCGCGCAATCATTGCTGAGGTTGCAGGGATAGTGCCGCCCCAAGCTTCAAAATGCGCTAAATCGCCACGATACGCACGCTTTGTATTGTCAGAGAAAGCCGCTGTCAGATACTGACGTATCTCAGAATCAATCTCTTCATCCGAGAGTTGCTGAATGAGCGCAGTATTTGAAAATACGTCATTTGTGTCAGTTTGCGCTATGCGCCGAGTGCCGCTATTGTTGTTACGTGTTTTCATGTCTGCGCACGCTATTCAATTGTTACGTATTTCGCGCAGGTCATCAGAAGGTGATCGTAATCGTGCGCTGTTGCTTCTTCGACAAACTGAGCTGAAAGCTCGGGCTTATCACTTTGCAAGATTGCGCGACGTACGAGGCCTAGAATGAGAAAGGCGTTACCGTCTCGTCCTGAGAGTTCTACGACAGCATCGGTCAGAGGCACTATCTCAATCATCGATTCGTTTTTCATGATATGTAATGTCTTTCAATGCGCTGATGAGCGAATGCAGAATCAGCAAAGTGCTTTGCTAATGTCTGTTATCGCTAGTTAGCGAGTTCGAGCTGTGTGTTAGCTTTGTAGCGTCGTAAAGCAGCACATAAAAAATGCGCAGCGTGCACAGTTACTGACGTGACGGGCACGTCTTTTATATATGGCCCGTCACGTCAGTAACTGTGCACGCTGCGTTGA